>Ga0184609_10000520_pt1 | contig 11265 bp, 12 predicted proteins | sample PLM1_60_coex_FD_133165 | JGI IMG/M metagenome (GOLD analysis project Ga0184609, IMG submission 133165) | Groundwater sediment microbial communities from an aquifer in East River, Colorado, USA - PLM1_60_coex | ecosystem: Environmental > Terrestrial > Soil > Riparian zone | place: USA: East... | reverse complement strand
CGGGCCCTTCGACGCGATCTCCCGCGCAACGCGGGTCGCTTCCTCGAGCCAGGCTTCGCGCACAACGACACGCGCGACGAGTCCGGCGGCCAGCGCCTCGTCCGCGGAGAGCATCCGCCCGCTGAGAATGACGTCCATGGCCAAGGCCTTCCCCACCGCGCGGGTCAGACGCTGGGTGCCTCCCGCGCCCGGGATGATCCCGAGCGACGTCTCCGGCTGGCCGAAGCGCGCGGTCTCCGACGCCACGATCAGGTCGCACGACATGGCGAGCTCGCAGCCGCCGCCGAGGCAGTAGCCGGAAACCGCCGCAACGAGCGGCGTCCAGAGGCCGCTGATCACGTCCCAGCGCTCGACCCGGCGCGCGTAGTAGAGCTCGATCGCCGAGGTGCGCGCAAGCTCGCCGATGTCCGCGCCCGCCGCAAACGCCCGCTCGGAGCCGCCGAGCACGATGCAGCGAATGGACTCGTCCGCGTCGAGAAGCTGCAGTTGTGAGACCAGCTCGTCCATGAGCTCGTCCGACAGCGCGTTCAGCTGCTGCGGCCGGTTGAGCAGGACGACGGCGATCGGATCGTCCCGCTCGACTAGGACGAGCGCTTCAGAAATGCCTTCACCGCCTCCTGCGCCTCGTCACCGAGCATCGAGAGGGCGAGCCAGTCCCGCGCATGGTTCACGGTCTCGTGCCAGGAGAGGTCGCGCCAGAAGTTGAGCTGCTGCTTGGCGTAGCGGGTGGTCTGCGGCAGCTTTGTGGCGAGCTTGTCGACGATCTCGTCCACCTTCACGTCCAGTTGCGCCGCGGGCACCACCCAGTTGACGAGCCCCCACTCCGCCGCCAGCGCCGCCGGGATCTCCTCGCACATCAGGATTATCTCGCGCGCGCGCCGGTCGCCGACGAAGACCGGTAGCCACTGGGTTGCGCCGCCCGCCGGGACGGAGCCGTGCTCGAGGCCGACGTGACGGACGAAGGCATCGTCGACCATCACGGCGAGGTCGCACGCCATCTGTAACTCGTTGCCGCCGCCGACGGCGATGCCGTTGATGCGGGCAAGCGTCGGCTTGCCGATCTCGCGCAGCTTGTCGTGCATGTCCTTGAACGCGCCGAACCACTTCCAGTACTCCTTGGGCTTGCCGAGATAGTCCACGGCCCAGGACTTCAGATCTGCGCCGACGCAAAACGCGCGTCCGTTCCCCGTCACGACGACGACGCGGATGTCATCGTCCCACGATGCGTCCTCACACGCGCGTGTGATCTCCCGCAGCATCCGGAAGTCGAACGCGTTCAGGACCTCGGGCCGGTTGAGCGTGATCGTCGCTCGCGGCGGCGCCTTCTCGTAGAGGATCGACTCGAAGCCGAGCTCCTCGGGCGCGCTCGGGCGCGGATGAGTCGGCTCAGTCAAGGTCCGCGAACATCACGGTGAACTTACCGCCCATCTCGATCGCGTCCTTGCCGGTGGCCATGAACTCTTCGCTGCGCGCCGCCGACTTGAACGCGTCCAGGTCCGGCCACTCCCACTCCGCGTAATAGCGGTACGGCGGCTCTCCCATCGGCGCGCCGAAGATGCGGCCGTGCCGGAAGGTCGCTCCCGGTACCTTGCGGCAGAGCTCCACGTGTTGCTCGTAACGAGCTGCGTCCGGCTCCTCTTCGTACAGCACGATCGCGCGAACCATGCGTTCCCCTTCGTCGTTGAGGCGGGAGCGTATAGCTTCACCCGCGAAAGGAGGAACGCATGGGAATGAAGGTCGTGCACGTGGAGTTTCCCGCGCAGGACGTCGACCGCGCACAGAAGTTCTGGGAAGGAGTCGGCGGGTGGTCGATCCAGGATTCGGGCATGCCCGGGATCGACTACCGGATGTTCCAGGAGGGCGATCAGGGCGGCGCCGTCTACACGAGCGATGGGAGCATGAAAGGCCCGGTCCTCTACTACGGGAGCGACGACATCGACGCCGCTATCGCGAAGATTCGCGAGCTCGGTGGCGAGGCGCAGGACAAGGAGCCGATCCCGTCCGTCGGCTGGTTCGCCAGGGCGAAGGACACCGAGGGCAATTCCTTCAGCCTGTTCCAGAGCGACGAGTCGGTCCCTATGCCTGAAGGAGGGCCCGGGACTTGACCGCGGTCGCGGTCGCACTCGCGGTGGCGGCCGGCCTCGCGGGCGCCGTTCAGGCGGCCGTGATGGGAGAGGTGGGCGAGCGCGTGGGGATCTTCCCCGCGCTCGCCTTCTCGGGGATCGCCGCGTGCGTGCTCGGTCTCCTCCTTCTTCTGCTCGCCAAGCAAAGCGTCCGGGGCCTGGCCGACGTCGTGCGTGAGCCTGTCTGGCTTTGGACGGGCGGCGCGCTCTCGGTGCTGATCATCCTCGCGCTCACCGTCGCGGTGCCGCGAATCAGCGTGACGGCCACGATCGGGATCATCATCGCGATCAACCTCGGGGTCGCGGCTGTGATCGACAACTTCGGCCTGTTCGGGGTCGAACGGATTCCGATCGGCGCGACTCGCGTGTTCGGGCTGCTGCTGCTCGGAGCGGGCGCAGCGCTGACGCTCAGCAGAAGCGCCTGACGAGCCCTCTTCCGGGCGTGGCACCAAGAGCCACGTCAGGGTGTCGGACATGGTGACGAGAATGTGACGAACTTTCCACTGCCTCCGACGCTCGACCCGGACGGAGTGCGAGACCATCCCCTTTGCAGCCGGCGGTGTCGTCCCATCGGGGCGTGACGCCGAGCGCCACGTCTCGGTGTCGGACACCGTGCCGAGGCTGTGGCGAACGCCTCGCGCCGAAACGCGGCTCAGAGGCCGACGATGTCGTCCGGGCGGACCGGGACGCGGTTCAACTCGCGGCCGGTCGCCGCACGGAGTGCCGCCACAACCGCCGCCGTCGAGACGACCGTCGGCGGCTCGCCGACGCCCTTCACGCCGTAGGGCGCGTCCGGCTCCGGGTCTTCGATCAGCTCCGAGTCGACCGGAGGCATGTCGAGCGTCGTCGGAATCAGGTAGTCGGTGAAGCTCGCGTTCGTGATCAGGCCGTCCCGGGTCTGGATTTCCTCCATCAGCGCCAGACCGAGCCCTTGCGCGGTTCCGCCTTCGATCTGACCGGTGACGGCTTGCGGGTTCACGGCCTTCCCAACGTCCTGCACGGTGCCGATCCAGACGACGCGCGTGAGCCCCAGCTCCACGTCGACTTCGGCGACAACGCGCATCGCCGCCGCTGCATAGGCGACATGCGCGCGCTCGCCTGTGATCTGACCGGTCTCCGGATCCAGCGGGGTCGTGCGCGGATGCCGGTAGATCCGCTCGACGTCGACCTCGCCGCCGCCGCTTCTCTCCTGCTCCTCGAGCGCCGCCCGGCACGCGTCACGCACTGCGCCCGCAGCCATCCACGTCATCCGCGAGGCCGACGCCGAGCCGGCGGAGTCGACGGTCGCGGTCGTGTGCGGTGCAAGCACGACATCGTCGGTGCCGAGCTCGGTCCGCGCGACCTGGACGATGACGTTCGCCACGCCCTGCCCGACCTCCGCTGCGGCGCAATGCACTTCGGCGCTGCCGTCCGCATGCAGCTTCACGCGTGCGGCGGTGTAGTCGTCGAACCCCTCGGAGTACCCGATGTTCTTGAACCCAACTGCGAACCCGACTCCGCGCTTCACTCCCTCGCCGCGCGTCGTGTTGCCTGAGCCGCCCGGCAGGCGCATGGGGTCTCGCGGCAGCTCCTCCGGCTCGGGCACCGGCATCGCCGCTGCGCGCCGGATCACCTCCGCGACGGGCAGCGTGCCGGTAATGCGCTGTCCGGTCGGCATCGCATTGCCCGGGCCGAGTGCGTTGAGCAGCCGCAGCTCGATCGGGTCGATGTCCAACGCCTCAGCGAGCTTGTCCATCTGCGCCTCGTGGGCGAAGCAAGCCTGCACCGCTCCGAAGCCGCGCATTGCGCCGCAGGGCGGATTGTTCGTGTAGACGCACGTGCTCTCGATGAGCGCGTTGTTCACCGCATACGGACCACAGGCGAACGAGGCGGCGTTCGACGTCACCGCGGTCGAGCTGGAGGCGTACGCGCCGCCGTCGAGCAGGATGCGCACGCGAACGTTGACGAGCTTTCCCTCGCGGGTCGCACGATGCTCCGCCCAAATCTTCGCCGGGTGCCGGTGGATGTGACCGACGAAGGATTCCTCGCGGTTGTAGACGATCTTCACCGGGCGGTTCGTGTGCAGCGCGAGCAGCGAGCCGTGGATCTGCATCGAGAGGTCCTCCCGACCCCCGAAAGCACCGCCGACGCCCGCCAGGTGGATCCGCACCTGCTCGGCCGCGAGCCCGAGGCACGGCGCGACCTGGTCGCGGTCGACGTGCAACCACTGCGTCGCGACGTAGATGTCCACCCCGCCCTCCCCGTCGGGCACCGCCAGGCCGGACTCGGGGCCGAGGAACGCCTGGTCCTGGATTCCGATCTCATAGACACCGGACACCGACACGTCGCCTTCGGTGTCGGGATCCCCGTGGCGGATGAGGAGCGAGCGAACGATGTTGGGCCGCGGGTCGTCGCGGTAGCCGTGGCTCATCGTGGGCCGGTCCGGATGCAGAGGTTCCTGCTCGACCGCACGCTCGGGATCGACGACGAGCTCGAGCGGCTCGTACTCGACCCGGATCGCCTCGGCCGCGCGGCGCGCCTGTTCCGGATGCTCCGCGGCGACGACGGCGACGGGCTCCCCGAAGTAGCGCACACGGTCGATCGCGAGCACCGGCTGGTCCGCAAACTCGAGCCCGTAGGTCTTCGCGCCTGGCACGTCCTCGTGCGTCAGAACGGCGTGCACTCCCGGCATCGAGACTGCGGCGGAGATGTCGATGCCGACGATGCCCGCATGCGCATGCGGGCTGCGCAACGTGTGCCCCCAGAGCATCCCGGCCGCCTGCAGGTCGCTGGCGTAGGCGAACTCCCCCGTCACCTTCGGGATACCGTCCACGCGCGGAGCGCTCTCGCCGACCCGGCCAAGCTCGAGCTTCGGTGCGGCAGTCTCGCTCATGTTGAGGCCGCCAGCCGCACGGCATCAAAGACCTTTGCGTACCCGGTGCAGCGGCAGAGGTTGCCGGAGAGCGCCTCGCGAATCGCGTCGTCGCTCGGATCCCCGTTCTGCTCGAGCAGGTCCGCGGCGGCGACGATCAGACCCGGCGTGCAGAAGCCGCACTGGACCGCACCGGCAGCGACGAACGCCTCCTGGACCCGGTGGAGCCGCCCATCCACGGCCAACCCCTCAACCGTGATCACGTCGTGTCCCTCGGCCTGAGCGGCCAGCACGAGACAGGAGCACACGAGCTTTCCGTCGAGCAGAACCGAGCAGGAGCCGCACTCCCCTTGCTCGCAGGCATTCTTCGAGCCGGGGAAGCCGAGCCGCTCGCGCAGCGCGTAGAGCAGGCTCTCGCCCTCCCAGACATCGGCTGCGTGTTGCTCGCCGTTGATCCGCAGCGAGATCCTCACACGAGACACCGGTCGAGCGCCCGTCTCGTCAGAACGCGCAGTGCGTGGCGCCGGTACTCCGCCGTCCCACGCACGTCGTCGATCGGGCGCGCCGCTTCCGCAACCTGGTCGGAGAACGATGCGGCGTCGTCGAGGCTCGCCTCGACCAGCGTCGGCACCGGCCCGGCCGATCCGAACGCTGCCCGCAGCTGGCCGTCCACACGCACCGCCAGAGACACGACCGCGATCACCATCGCGTTCCGCGGGCCGACCTTCATGAAGGTCTGACGGCTCTCGTTGACATCCACCGAGACGCCGAGGATGAGCTCGTCAGCCGCGAGGACGTTGCGCTTCACTCCCACCACGAAATCCTGCAGCGGCACCTCGCGCTCGCCGCGCTCGCTCGCAACCTTCACTGCCGCGCTGCACACGAGTAACGGCGGAAGCGCGTCGCCGGCGGGCGAGGCGGTGCCGAGATTGCCGCCGATCGTGCCGCGGTTCCGGATCTGCGGCGAGCCGACTGTGCGCGAGGCCTCCGCGAGCGCCGGAAGAAGCTCGGCGAGCGGCGACTGCATCGCCTCCGCGTAGGTGAGACCCGAACCGAGCCATGCGCTCCCGTTCTCGCGAGACCAGCCGCGCAGGTCCGCGACCTCGTTCAGATTCAGCAAGGCGGGCGGGCGGGCCCGGTCGAAGTTGAGCTCGACCATCAGGTCCGTGCCCCCCTGAATCGGCACGGCGTCCGGCCGTTCCGCCTTCAGATGCAGCGCTTCGTCGAGCGTCCTGGGGGTCAGCACGTCCACGGCGCGAAGCGTACTCCGCTGCCGTGAGAGGATTTCCTGCATGGCCGCGGATCTCGCCCGCCGTCTCGCCGTCGCCCGCGGCGACGAGCCTGCCGACGTCGTCGTGCGCGGAGGCCGGGTCCTCTCAGTCTTCACGCGCGAGTGGCTGGAGGTCGACGTCGCGATCGCCGACGGCTGGATTGCCGGGCTCGGCGACTACGAGGGAAGAGAGGTCCTCGACGCCGACGGCCGGTACGTCGTGCCCGGCTTCATCGACGCGCACATGCACCTCGAGTCCACCAAGCTGCTGCCGGACGAGTTCGCACGCCTCGTGCTCCCACTCGGTACGACCGCTGTCGTCCTCGACCCGCACGAGCTCGCAAACGTCCTTGGCACTGACGGCGTGCACTGGCTGCTCGACGCGTGCGAGTTCCTTCCGCTCGACTTCTACTTCATGGCCTCGTCGTGCATCCCCGCATCGAAGTTCGAGTCGCCGCGGCGACCGCTACTGTCGGGCGACCTCGAGAGCCTCCTCCGACGGCGGCGGGTGCTCGGCCTCGCGGAGATGATGAACTTCCCCGGCGTCGTCAACGGCGACGACAGCGAGCTCGACAAGCTGCGGCTCGCGGAGGGCGTCCACGTCGACGGGCACGCGCCCGGCCTGCTCGGCAAGGCGCTGGACGCGTATGTGGCTGCAGGCATCCGGTCCGATCACGAGGCGCTGACCGCCGACGAAGGGCGCGAGCGGTTGCGCGACGGCATGTGGCTCCTGATTCGCGAGGCCTCGATGGCACGCAACCTCCAGGCACTGCTCCCACTCGTCCAGGAGTTCGGGACGAACCGGATCGCGTTCTGCACCGACGACCGCGATCCGGAGGACATCGCGGAGAACGGTCACATCAACGGGATGGTTCGCGAGGCCGTGGCAGCGGGCGTCGCGCCCGAGGACGCGGTCGTGCTGGCGACGCTCAACCCTGCGACGTGGCATCGCCTCTGGCACCTCGGTGCGATCGCGCCCGGCTACCAGGCCGACCTGCTGATCCTCCGCGACCTCGAGGCGTTCCGGCCGGAGCTGACCTTGAAGCGAGGGAGGCCGGTCGAAGAGATCCCGCAACCGGACGTCCCGGAGTGGGTGAAGCATTCCGTGCGGAACCAGCCGGTGACGGAGGACGACCTTCGAATTCCCTGGACCGGCGGCAAGGCACGCGTCATCGGGCTCGTACCCGACCAGGTCGTGACGAAGTCGCTGGCGGCGGAGCCGGCGACCGAGAACGGGGAAGCCGTCGCCGCTGCAGACAGAGATCTCGCGAAGATCGCGGTCATCGAACGCCACCTCGGCACCGGCCGCATCGGGCGCGGCTTCGTCGGGGGATCCGGCCTGCAGCGTGGGGCGCTCGCGTCGACCGTCGCACACGACGCGCACAACATCGTCGTCGTCGGCATGAACGACGCAGACATGGTTCGCGCGGTGCAGCGCCTTGGCGAGCTGGGCGGCGGGATCGTCGTCGTCGACGACGGCGAGGTGACCGCGGAGCTACCGCTCCCGGTCGCCGGCCTGCTCGCGGATGCACCCCTCGCCGAGGTGATCGCGAAGAGCCTCGCATGCAACGACGCGGCGCGCGAGGTCGGCTGGTCCGGAGCCACGCCGTTCCTCACGCTCTCGTTCCTCGGGCTGTCGGTGATTCCCAGCCTCAAGATCACCGACCGCGGCCTCGTCGACGTCGACCGGTTCGCGATCGTGCCGCTCGAAGCGTGAGCACGCTGCTCACCAACGCACACGTCGTGACGATGGACGACGGCGGCACCGAGCATGCAAACGGCTGGGTCCTGATCGACGGCGGGCTCGTGCAAGAGGTCGGCGGGGGCCCGAGACCCGAAGCCGACGACGTCCACGATCTGAACGGAGCCGTGGTGACGCCCGGGCTCGTCAACACGCACCACCACCTCTGGCAGAACCTCACGCGTGCCCGAGCTCAGGACGAGAATCTCTTCGGCTGGCTCAAGGCGCTCTATCCGGTCTGGGCCCGCATCGACGCCGAGGCCGAGTACGCAGCTGCTCGCGTCGGCCTGGCCGAGCTCGCTCTCTCGGGCTGCACGACCGTGTTCGACCACCACTACCTCTTCCCACCCGGGGTCACGGGGCTGCTGGAGGCGGAGATCCGTGCCGCGCGCGAGCTCGGCGTGCGGATCGTCGCCTCGCGCGGCTCGATGGACCTCGGCCAATCCCAGGGCGGGCTTCCGCCCGACGACGTCGTCGAGGACCAGGAGGCCGCACTGGCGGCGACAGAGGAGGCCGCGAAGCTCGCCGACGGCGAGTGGGTCGAGATCGCAGTCGCTCCGTGCTCGCCGTTCTCGGTCACCCGCCGACTGATGACCGAGTCGGCCGAGCTCGCACGCCGGCTCGGGCTGCGCCTGCACACGCACCTCGCCGAGACTGCGGAAGAGGAGGAGTACTGCCTCGAGCTGTACGGCTGCAGGCCGGTCGAGTACCTCCAGGAGCTGGGCTGGCTGTCGAGTGACGTCTGGTGCGCGCACTGCGTTCACCTGTCGGACGAGGACGTGTCGAACTTCGGTCGACACGACGTCGGCGTGGCGCACTGCCCGACGTCCAACATGCGTCTCGGCGCGGGAATCGCGCGGGTGCGTGACTTGCTGGATGCGAACGTCCGGGTCGGGCTCGGCGTCGACGGCTCCGCGTCGAACGAGCGCGGCGATCTCTTCTTCGACGTGAAGCAGGCGCTGCTCGTCGCCCGGGCACGCGGCGGACCGAGGGCCATGACCGCCCGGGAGGCACTCCGGCTCGGGACACGGGGCAGCGCGGCCGTGCTGGGACGCGACGACATCGGGGAGCTCTCACCGGGCAAGCGGGCCGATCTCGCCGTGTGGCGGACGGACGGGCTCGAGCTGGGCGGCGCCACCGATCCGGTGGCCGGCCTCGTGTTTTCTGGTCCTCACCGCGTCGATCGGCTCCTCGTCGGCGGCCAGGAGACCGTTCGGGACGGGGAGCTCGTCCGGGCGGACGAACACGAGATCGCGCGCGAGCATCGGGTCCAGGCGCGAAGATTCGCGGCATGAGCGTTTCGCTCTCCACCCACGTCCTCGACGTCGAGCGCGGCCGGCCCGCGAGCGGCATCCGCGTCGAGCTCTTCCGCGGTGACGAGCAGGTCGCCGCAGGGGAAACCGACTCCGACGGCCGCATCGCTTCGCTCGCCGAGGATCTCGAGCCCGGCGCCTATCGCCTCGCCTTCGCGCCGCCCTCCCTGTTCTTCCGCCGCGTCGAGCTCGGGCTCGTGCTCGAGGACGGCCACTACCACGTCCCGCTCCTCGTCTCCCCCTACTCGTGCGTGACCTACCGCGGCACTTGACAGCAGACGAGCTCGCTGAGCTATTCGAAGGTCGCACGCGGCTGGTGGAGAAGCTGGCGGATCGCGAGGACCCGCTCCGCTCTGCGCATGACGTGATTCGCGCTCTGAGCGAGGACGAGAAGCTCGAAGCCCTCGACGCACACCCGGCGATCGGCGCGCGCAAGCTCTCCGCGCGCTCGGCCGCCGAGCAGGGCACGGACGACGACGCGGAGACCCTTGCCGAGCTCGACCGGCTCAACCGCGAGTACGAGGAGCGGTTCGGCTTCCGCTTCGTCGTGTTCGTGAACCGGAGGCCGAAGAGCGAGCTCGTCCCGATCCTGCGCGAGCGGCTCGGGCGTTCGCGCGAGGAAGAGCTCGACACGGCCGTGGACGAGCTCGTCGCGATCGCGGAGGACCGATGGCGACGCTCCTAGCGCTCGATCCGTACGCCACCGACTGGCTCAACCTCTTGACGCGCTGGCTGCACGTCATCGCCGGCATCGTCTGGATCGGCTCGTCCTTCTACTTCATCGCGCTCGACAACCACCTGCGACCGCCGAAGGATTCGCGCGACGCAGACGAAGGTGTCGGCGGTGAGACGTGGGAGATCCACGGCGGCGGCTTCTACGAGATCCAGAAGTACACGGTCGCGCCCAGACAGTTGCCGGAGACGCTGCACTGGTTCAAGTGGGAGGCGTACACCACGTGGCTGAGCGGCTTCGCGCTCATGATCGTCCTCTACTACCTGAACGCGGACACGTATCTCATCGACCGCGACGTCGCCGATCTCTCTACGGGCGCAGCCGTTGCAATCAGCGTCGGGCTGCTCGCAGCCGCCTGGTTCGTGTATGACGGGCTCTGCCGGGTGCTCGCTTCACGGCCCCTCGTGCTCGCCGCTGTCTTACTCGGGCTCGTCACCCTGGCCGCCTGGGGCATCGGCCACCTCTTCAGCGGACGCGCGGTCTACCTCCAGGTCGGCGCGATGCTCGGGACGATGATGGTCGGCAACGTCTTCTTCACGATCATCCCGGCGCACTGGGAGCTCGTGCGCGCGAAGAAGGCGGGGCGCGAGCCAGATCCGGCCGCGAACGAGCGCGCGAAGCTCCGCTCGGTGCACAACAACTACCTGACGCTACCGGTCGTGTTCACCATGATCTCGAACCACTTCCCGTTCACGTACGGGCACAGCTATGCGTGGCTGATCCTCGTCGTCCTCTTGGTGATCGGCGCGTGGGTGCGCCACTTCTTCAATCTCCGCCACGCGGGCAGGACCGTGTGGGCGATTCCGGCGACGGCCGCCCTCGCGATCGCAGCGCTCGCGATCGTCATCCGGCCACAGGACAAACCCGCGGAGGCCGGAACGCAGGCGGTGCCCTTCGCACAGGTCGCGCAGGTCATCGAGGAGCGTTGCGCGGCGTGTCACTCGGATCAGCCGACGATCGTCGACACTGCGCCGCAAGGCGTGAAGCTCGACACGCCCCCAGAGATCAAGGCCCAGGCGGACGCGATCGAGCAGCAGGCGGTCCGGACCGACGCCATGCCGCTCGGTAACGTCACTGGGATGACGGAGGCCGAGCGCGACCTCGTAGGGCGCTGGATCGCCCAAGAAGCGAAGATCCCTTAAGTGGCCATCGAAATCACCGCCGGGGATTTCAGGTTCGTCGCGCGCCTCGAGGAGGAGGACGCGCCTCGGAGCGTCGCCGCCTTCCGCGGGAT
>Ga0184609_10000519_pt1 | contig 11281 bp, 10 predicted proteins | sample PLM1_60_coex_FD_133165 | JGI IMG/M metagenome (GOLD analysis project Ga0184609, IMG submission 133165) | Groundwater sediment microbial communities from an aquifer in East River, Colorado, USA - PLM1_60_coex | ecosystem: Environmental > Terrestrial > Soil > Riparian zone | place: USA: East... | reverse complement strand
CGGGGTCGGCGACCTCGGCCGCTGGCTGTCGACCGGGATCGGGCGGGTCCGCGCCTTCCTGGCCCGCCACCTCCAGCCGGCCCGGGGCGCCCCCGAGCTCCAGCGGACCAAGGAGCAGGCGTTCGAGGAGCTGGTCGGGGCCCTGGTCCGCCATGCCGACGTCGCCGCCGGCCACGCCGCCACCGAGTGGGCGGCCGACCCGGCGGGAGCAGGGCTGCTGGAGGCCCACCCTGGGCTGTGGGGGCACGGACCGGAGCTGGAGCCCGCGGCCAGGGCGATGCTCACCGAATGGCTGCGGCGGCTCACCAAGATGGTCGAGGAGCGGGGGCAGAGCCGGCGGGCGTTCGCGTTCGCGGCCTCCCTCGGGGTCAACGCCATCGGCGTGGTGGCCATGCTGGCCGTGTTCGCCCACTCGGCCGGCCTGACCGGGGGCGAGGTGGCGATCGCCGGCGGGACCGCGGTGATCAACCAGAAGCTGCTGGAGGCGCTGATCGGCGAGGCCGCGGTGGCCGACATCATCCGCGCCGCCGAGCGGGACCTGCGCCGGACCCTGCAGGCCGCCCTGCAGGGCGACGCCGCCCGCTTCCTCGAGCCGCTCGACCCCGCCGGCGACGGCCCCGAGGGCCTGCGATCGTCCGCGGACCGGGTCCTCGCGGAGGCCGAGCGCCTGATCGCCAGCCTCCAGGGGGCTGGCAGGTGAGCCGGAGGGGTCCTGGGGTGCCCCAGCGGGACCTGGGGAGCTGCCTGGAGGGGCTGGAGCGGGTGGCCGAGGCGGCCGAGCGGCTTGGGCTCGACACGGGCAAGGCCACCGAGACCCTGGCCGCCGCCAGGGCCCGGCTCGGCTTCCCGGGGACGGCCTTCGTGCTCGCCCTCGCCGGCGGGACCGGCGCCGGCAAGTCGAGCCTGCTCAACGCCCTGGCCGGCCGGGAGGTGAGCCGCCAGGGCGCCACCCGGCCGGTGACCGACGAGCCGGTCGCCTGGGTGCCGGCCGACGCCGCTGCCGAGCTCGGCCCGCTGCTGCGCTGGGTCGGGGTCGACAAGGTGGTCAGCCACCACGACCCCCGCTTCACCGACCTGTGCCTGCTCGACCTGCCCGACTACGACTCGGTGGAGCGCCGCCACCGGGCCACCGTCGACCAGGTCCTGCCCCGGGTCGACGCCGTCTGCTGGGTGCTCGACCCGGAGAAGTACAACGACCGGGTGCTGCACGAGGACTATCTCCAGCCGCTGGCCCACCACGCCGACCGGGCCGTGTTCGTGGTCAACCGGCGCGACGTGATCGGCGACCGGCAGCAGGTGGCCGAGCTCACCGCCGACCTGCGCAGGACCCTGGAGACCGACGGCATCCACGGCCGCCCGGTGTTCGTCGTCTCGGCCGACCCGCCCGACGGGGCCGGTCATGGGGAGCTCGAAGACCTCAGGGCCTGGCTGTCGGAGCGCCTCCAGGCCAAGGCGGTGGTGACCGAGCGGCTGGCCGCCGACTGCCGGCAGCGCGCGGTCGAGCTGGCCCGCCTGGCCGGCCTCGACGGCCAGGACGCCGGCCGCCCGCTGGTCGGTGACCGCGCCCGCCGGGATGCGAGGGAGCGGGCGGTGGCCGCGGCCCGCTCGGCCGTGGACGTCGAGGGGGTGCGCCGGGCCTGCCGGCGCCGCACCCTGGCCGAGGCACGGGCCGCCGGCGCCGGTCCCATGGGCCGGCTGCTGGCCGTGGTCGCCAGGGCACGCGGGGCCGGGGAGCGGGGTCCCGGCTCGGCGCGCTCGATCGATCCGGTCGCCTACGCCCGCGCCTGGCCGGGCCGCTCGACCCTCAGCCGCACCGTCAACCCGGTCCACGACCTGCTGCGCCGCGCGGTCACGGCCGCTCCGCCGGCCCTGCGGGCCGAGGTGATGGGCCTGGCCAAGCCGGACCGGCTGGAGGAGCGGCTGACCAACGCGATCGACCTTGCGGTGGCCAGGGGCACCGTCGACCACGCCCGCCCGCCCCGGTCGTTGCTGTGGCCGGTGATCGGGGTGCTGCAGACGCTGGTCACCGTCGCGGTCGCCGCCGGCCTGCTCTGGTACCTGACCCTGTACCTGGCCGGCCGGGCCCAGGCCGACCTCCCTGACCTGCCGACCTTCAGGGACGTGCCGGCGCCGCTGCTGCTGGTGGTCGGGGGGGTCCTGGTCGGCTGGCTGCTGGCCAGGCTGTTGGGGGCCAGCGCCCGGCGAGCCGGGCGCCGCTGGGCCGACCGGCTCACCGGCGACCTCGACGGCGCGGTCACCCGAGAGGTCGAGGCGGCCATCTCCGAGCCCCTCGCCGAGCTGGAAGCGGCCCGCTCGGAGCTGCTGGTACGGCTTTCGGACCTACGAGCTTCGTGCTAGCGGCCAGGTGGTGCGCAACTCACGCGGTCTCCCGGCTCATCCGGGGTGAAGCCCGCTCCCCCCCAGAGGCACCTGCGCCTGACCGCGGGTGGCGATTGCCGCAACGGCGGCCGCGAGCACGCACGAGACACCCGAGAGGACCATGATCGAGCGGGGCCCGAACTGACCGGCCATCCAGCCGCTGAGCAGGCCGCTCGGCGGTCCCGAGCCGAGCAGCACCAAGCCGAACAGGCTCATCACCCGGCCGCGCATCTCCGGGGTGGAGCCGAGCTGCACGGTCGAGTTGGCCGTGGCCACGAAGGCGAGGCTGGCCATGCCGGTGGGGAACAGCGCCACCGCCTCGGCCGCCACCGTCGGCGCGACCGCGGCGGCAAGCGACAGCAGGCCGAAGGCGGCCACCGACCCGATCAGCAGCAGCCGGGTTGGACGGCCCCGGCGGGCGACGGCGAGGGCGCCGACCACCGAGCCGGCGGCCATGATGGCGGCAAGAGCCCCGTAGGCCCCTGGACCGCTGTCGAAGGCGAACCGGGCCAGCAGCGGCAGGGCGACCCGGTAGTTGAGGCCGAGCAGGCCGACCACCGCCACCAGCAGGATCGTCGAACGCAGGCTCGGCGTCGCCCAGACATAGCGCACACCGGCTCTGATCTGTCCCCTGGCCCGCTCCACCGGGGCCAGGCGGTGCAGGCGGGCCGGGTCCATCGCCCGCAGGCCGCCGATCATGGCCAGGTAGGAGATGGCGTTGAGGAAGAAGGCCGGGGCGATCCCGACCACGGCGATCAGCACGCCGGCCGCGGCCGGGCCGATCACCCGGGCCGAGTTGAAGCTGGCGCTGTTGAGCCCGACGGCGTTGGCGACCCGGTCGGGCCCGACCATCTCGGTCACGAACGCCTGCCTTGCCGGCAGGTCGAAGGCGGTGGCGCAGCCGAGCAGCAGCGCGAGGGCGTACACCATCCATAGCCGGACCGCCCCGGTCGCGGTCAGGACCCCGAGGACGAGGGCCAGCGCGGCCATGGCGGCCTGGGTGGCGACCAGCAGCCGGCGCTTGTCGAGCCGGTCGGCGATGACCCCGGCCCAGGCCCCGAAGGCGAGCATGGGCGCGAACTGCAGGGCGAGGGTGATCCCGACGGGCAGGGCGGCGTTGGTGAGGCGGAGAACCAGCCAGTCCTGGCCCACCTGCTGCATCCAGGTGCCGGTGGAGGAGACCAGATGGCCGAAGAAGAACAGCCGGTAGTTGCGCACGTCGAGCGAACGGAAGGTGCGCAGCCGGCGTCAGCCTCCAGGTCGGACGGGGTCAGGAAGGAGCCGCTCCCATGGTAGCAGCGACCTCTCCGAGCACCGCGACCATGTCCAGGTCGGCGTGGTCCAGGTGCTGCAGCATCACCCGGCTGATCCCGGCCGCCTCCAGCGCCCGGAGCTGCTCGACCATCTGGTCGGTGGTGCCGAGCAGCCAGCCCGGCCGCTGGTCCATCACCTCGTCGGCGCTGCCGTCGCCGCCGGTGACCGCCAGCACCCGCCGGACCCGCTCCTCCACCTCGGCCCGGTCGCGGCCGACGACGCAGGTGGTCATCAGCGACAAGCGGGCCGTCTCAGGGTCCCGGCCGGCGTCACGCCACGCGTCCAGCTGCCGCCGGCGACGTTCCGGGAGGTCCTCCAGCGGGACGGCGACGGTGTTGTACTCGTCGGCGAAGCGGGCGGCCAGGGCCAGGCTCTTGGGCCCGGCCGCGCCGCCGACCAGCAGCGTCGGGTGCGGGCGCTGCAGCGGCTTTGGCTCGGCCCGCAGATCATGGAGCTGGTAGTGCTGGCCGGCGAAGGAGAACGCCTCCCCGGTCCAGGAGCGCGTGACGATCTCCAGCTGCTCGGCCAGCAGAGCCATGCGAGTGGGCGTGGCGGGGAACTCGAAGCCGTAGGCGCGGTGCTCACCCTCGTGCCAGCCGGCGCCGAGCCCGAGCTCGACCCGGCCGCCGGAGATGCGGTCGACCGTGACCACGCTCTTGGCCAGCACCGACGGGTGCCGGAAGGTGGCCGGCGAGACCAGCGTGCCGAGGCGGATGCGGCTGGTCCTGGCGGCCAGGGCGGCCAGCGTCGTCCAGGCGTCGAGCGAGCCCCGCTGGCGGATGCCCATCACCGACTGGTAGTGGTCGGAGCGGAACAGGCCCTCAAGGCCGTGCTGCTCGCACGAGGCGGCCAGGGCGAGCCACTGCTCCCAGGTCACGTCCTCCTGGCCCTCGATCATCAGGCAGACCCGCATGCGGTCCTCCTCCTCGGGTGTGGTTGCCCAGCGGACGTTACGATGCCGACATGCCAAGGGCACACGCGAACGGGGTCGAGATCGAGTACCAGACCGTGGGCGACCCGCACGGCCGGCCGCTGCTGCTCGTCCAGGGGCTCGGGGCCCAGCTCATCTCCATCGAGGACGGGTTCTGCGAGGAGCTGGCCGCCCGCGGGTTCCTGGTGATCCGCTACGACAACCGCGACGCCGGGCGCTCCACCTGGTTCGACGACGCCCGGCCGGTCAACCTGGCGGCCGTTTGGGCCGGGGACCACAGCTCGCTGGCCTACACCCTCGAGGACATGGCCGACGACGCGGCCGGGGTGCTCGACGACGCCGGGATCCGGCGCACCCACGTCGCCGGCATCTCCCTCGGCGGCATGATCGCCCAGCTCCTGGCGACCAGGTATCCGTCGCGGGTGCTGTCGCTGGCCTCGATCATGTCGACCACCGGGGACCGTACGGTCGGCCAGCCGACCGGCGAGGCGGCCAGCGTGCTGGTCGCCCCGATGCCGAGGGACCGGGAAGGGTTCGTCGACCAGGCGGTGGCCAACGCCCGCGCGATCAGCGCCGGCACGGCGTTCCCGTTCGACGCCGAGGCGGTGCGGCGCGGGGCCGCCCGCGGCTACGACCGTGCCTACCACCCCAAGGGGGTCGGGCGGCAGTTCGCGGCCATCCTGGCCGCCGGCGACCGGACCAAGGCGCTCGGGGCGGTCGTGGTGCCGACCGTGGTGGTGCACGGCGAGGTCGACCAGATCATCGGGGTGAGCGGCGGCGAGGCCACCGCCGCGGCCATCCCCGGGGCCCGCCTGGTGCGCGTACCCGGCCTCGGCCACGAGCTCCCGCCCGGGTTCTGGCCGGCGCTGGCCGGCGCGCTGGTCCAGAACGCGGACCGAGCCGACGGTGGCTGAGGCTGACCGGCCACTGCGGGTGGTGTTCCTGGCCCACGCCTTCCCGCGCAGCCCCGACGACGTGACCGGGGGGTTCCTGCTGCGGCTGGCCGGCGCGCTGCGGGGCGAGGGGGTCGAGGTCGTGGCGGTCGCGCCGGCCGGCCCCCCACCCGCCGGCGCACAGGGCCCCGGGCCAGCCGCCTCCGAGCGGCTGGGCGGGGTGGCGGTCCGACGGTACCGGTACGCACCGGGGCGGGCCGAACGGCTGGCCTACGCCGGCGAGATGCACAAGCGGGCGGCGACCCCCGGCGGAGCGCTCGCCCTTGCCGGCCTGCTCGGCGCCGGCGCCCTCGCCGCTCGCCGGGCCGGCCGCGGGGCCGACCTGGTCCACGCCCACTGGTGGTTCCCGGCCGGGGTGCAGGCGCTGGCCGCCCGGGCCGGACTGCCGCTGGTCGTCACCCTGCACGGCACCGACGTGCGCCTGGCCCGCTCCCGCCCGGCCGCCAGGATCGCCTGCGCGCACGTGCTGCGGGCGGCGGCCAGGGTCACGGCCGTCTCTGGCTGGCTGGCCGAGCAGGCGGCCGGCTTCGCCCCCGACCTCGCCGGCCGGGTCGCGGTCGCGCCCATGCCCGTCGACGACCTCGCCTTCCACCCCGGGCCCGGGGACCGGCCCCGCGACGAGCTGCTGTTCGTCGGCCGCCTCGACCGGCAGAAGGGCGCCGACGTCGCCTTGCGCGCGGTGGCCGAGCTGCGCGGCCAGGCGGCCACCCTGGCCCTGCGCATCGTCGGCGCCGGGCCTGACGAGGCCGCCCTGCGCCGCCTGGCCGGCGAGCTCGGGGTGGCCGGCCGGGTCCGCTGGGACGGTCAGCTCCCCCAGGCCGAGCTGGCCCAGCGCTATCGCCGGGCCGCCGTCCTGCTGGTGCCAGGGCGGGACGAGGGGCTCGGCCTGGCCGCGGTCGAGGGACAGCTCTCCGGAGCCCCGGTGGTCGCGGCCGCCGCCGGCGGCCTGCTCGACGTCGTGGCCGACGGCCAGACGGGCAGGACCTTCGCCCCCGGCCGGCCCGAGGCCCTCGCCCGGACGGTCGAGGCGGTCCTCGCCGACCCGGCCGCCACCGCCCGGATGGCCGCGGCCGCCCGCCGGGCCGCGGCCGCCCGGTTCGGCACCACCGCCGCCACCAGGGCCTACGCCGCCGTCTACGCCGAGGCGCTCCAGGAGCGGAAGCGGACCGCCCGGCGTAGGCTCGGCGCTGCGAAATGACCCAAGGCCAACCAGTCATCCAGATCCGCGGGCTCGTCAAGCACTACGGGCGGCCCGGGCAGCCGAACGCGGTCGACGGGATCGAGCTGACCATCGCCGAGGGCGAGCTGTTCGGGCTGCTCGGCCCCAACGGCGCCGGCAAGACCACCACTGTCGGGGTGGCGACCACCAGGGTGCTGCCGACCGCGGGAACGGTGCTGGTCGGCGGCGTCGACGTCCAGCGGGACCCGGCGACGGCCAAGCGGTCGATCGGGGTCGTGACCCAGTTCAACACCCTGGACCGGTCCTGCACCGCCTACGAGAACCTCTACTTCCACTGCCGCTTCTTCGGCTGGGGCAGCCGGCCCTCCCGCGAGCGGGCCGAGCAGCTGCTCGAGGACTTCCGCCTGACCGACCGGGCCAGGACGATGGTGCCGGAGCTGTCGGGCGGCATGGCCCAGCGCCTCCAGGTGGCCAGGGCCATCGCCCACCGGCCGAGCGTGCTGTTCCTGGACGAGCCAACCGCCGGGCTCGACCCGCAGAGCCGCATCGCGCTCTGGGAGATCCTGGCCGAGCTGCGGGACCACCAGGGCATCACCGTGCTGCTCACCACCCACTACATCGAGGAGGCGGACCGGCTCTGCGACCGGGTGGCGATCATCGACCACGGCCGCATCCTGGTCTGCGACTCCCCGGCCGCCCTGAAGCGCCGGGTCGGTGCCGGCACGGTCGTCGAGCTGCAGCTCGGGGGGCAGGCCGACGGGCTGCCGAAGCGGCTGGCCGGGCTGCCAGGGGTGCGCTCGGCCGAGCCGACCCTGGCCGGGGTGCGGGTGCTGGCCGACGACCAGGCCGAGGGGCTGCTGCCCCGGATCGTCGAGGCCGCCGCCGGCCACCATCTGCGCGACCTCTCGGTCACCGAGACCAGCCTCGAGACGGTGTTCATCACCCTCACCGGGCGGGACCTCCGTGATTGAGGGGGTGGAGCCGGCCCAGCGGATCCGGCGCTACGCCAGCAGCCTGTACGGGCTGCTGCTGCGGGACCTCCGGGTGCAGCTGCGCGACGGGGCCGGGTTCGTGCTCAGGGCGATCATGAACCCGCTGTTCTTCCTGTTCATCTTCGCCTTCGTGTTCCCCCGCACCGGCCAGGGCTTCTCCGGCGGCGGCACCACCTTCGCCACCATCCTGGTCCCCGGCCTGGTCGGGGTGGCGATCTTCTTCCAGGGGGTTGCGGCGGTCGCCCTGCCGCTGGCCATGGAGCTCGGCGGCACCCGCGAGATCGAGGACCGGCTGATGGCCCCCGTCCCGGTCGCGCTGGTCGCCATCGAGAAGATCCTGTTCAGCGCCATGCTGAGCGTCATCTCGGCGGCGATGGTGTTCCCGCTGGCCTGGCTGCTTCCCGGGATCCCGGTTGAGGTGACGGTGGCCAACTGGCCGCTGCTGGCCGCCGTGGTGCTGCTCGGCAGCCTGGCCGGGGGTGCCCTCGGGCTGTTCCTCGGCACCTCGGTGCGCCCCCGTCAGATCGGGTTGATGTTCTCGCTGGTGGTGATCCCCATCACCTTCCTGGGCTGCGTCTACTACCCGTGGGCGCGGCTGGACGCTGTCCCCTGGCTGCAATGGGCCGTCCTGCTCGACCCGCTGGTCTACGTCAGCGAGGGCCTGCGGGCCGCCCTCACCCCCGAGGTCGGCCACATGCCGGCGCCAGCATTTCTCGGCGCCATCGGCCTGTCCCTGGTCGTGCTCACCTGGGCCGGCGTTCGGGGGTTCCTGCGCCGCACGATCAGCTGACGCGCCCCCCGCGCCACGGTGCGACCGTTGCCGAGCGGACCGGGTTCGTGGCCCGCCCCTGAGGCGATGACGCCAAGGTCGGAAGGGTGCCGGGCGACTGGCACCCCCTTCGGCGTGGCGATAGCGTGACCCGGTGCCGGACTCCTCGGTCCGACCGTGGCCTTGTCCTGGTAGGGGAGCCTCATGGACCTGAACTCCGACCTCGGCGAGGGGTACGGCCATTGGACGCTGGGCGACGACGACGCCCTGCTCGAGGTGGTGACCAGCGCCAACGTGGCCTGCGGGTTCCACGCCGGCGACCCGGCGACGATCGACCGGACGGTGCGGCGGGCGGTCGAGCGCGGGGTGGCCATCGGTGCCCAGGTGTCGTATCCCGACCTGGTCGGCTTCGGCCGGCGCGACATGGACGTGCCGCCCGCCGACCTCACCGCCGACGTGCTCTACCAGCTCGGCGCCCTCGAGGCGTTCGCCAAGGCGGCCGGCAGCCGGGTCCGCTACGTCAAGCCGCATGGTGCCCTCTACAACCGGATCGCCGGCGACCCGGTCCAGGCCGCCGCCGTGGTCGAGGCGATCCGGCGCTACGACCCGGCCCTGCCGCTGCTCACCCTGCCCGGCTCGGCGGCCATGCAGGCGGCCGGGGCGGCGGGGATCGAGGCCGTCGGTGAGGGGTTCGCCGACCGGGCCTATACCGCGGAGGGCCGCCTCCAGTCGCGCCGGGAACCGGGGGCGGTGCTGCACGACCCGGACCAGGTCGCAGCCCGCGCCCTGCGGATGGCCACCGAGGGCCGAGTCGAGACGGTCGGCGGCGGCGAGGTCGCGGTCGAGATCCGGTCGCTCTGCATCCATGGGGACACCCCTGGAGCGGTGGCCCTGGCCAAGGCGGTCCGCGCCGCCCTCGACCGGGCCGGTGTGCGCCTGGAGGCGTTCGCGTGAACCTCCGGCCGGCCGGGGAGCGGGCGCTGCTGGTCGAGGTCGAGGAGCTGGAGACCGTGCACCGGCTGCACGCCGCCCTGCGCCGGCTCGACCTGCCATGGGTGACCGAGCTGGTCCCCGGGTACCGGACCCTGCTGGTCGTCGCCGACCCGGAGCGGGCCGGGGCCCTTGACCAGCTGGCCGCCGACCTGCCGGGGCTGAAGCTGCCGCCGGCCAGGGCCGGTGCCGGCGTGCCGGTCGAGATCCCGGTCAGCTACGACGGCGAGGACCTGCCCGAGGTGGCCAGCCTGACCGGGCTGGACGCCGACGAGGTGGTCAGGCGACACACCGCGCCCACCTACACCGTGGCCTTCCTGGGCTTCAGCCCCGGGTTCCCCTACCTGGTCGGCCTCGACCCGTCCCTTGAGGTCCCCCGCCGCGACACCCCGCGGACGTCGATCCCGGCCGGGTCGGTCGGGCTGGCCGGCGACCAGACCGGCATCTACCCGACCGCCTCGCCGGGCGGCTGGCAGCTCATCGGCCACACCGACGTCGCCCTGTTCGACCCCGGTCGGGACCCGCCGGCGCTGCTCGGGCCGGGCGGCCGGCTCCGCTTCACGGTGGCCTCGTGATCCGGGTCCGCCAGCCCGGCATGCTCACCACCGTGCAGGACCTCGGCCGCCACGGCCTGGCCCACCTCGGCGTCCCCGCCGCCGGCGCGGTCGACCGCCGCGCCTTCGGCCTGGCAAACCGGCTGGTCGGCAACCGTCAGGGCGCCGCGGCGCTGGAGATCACCCTGGTCGGCCCGGAGCTCGAGCTCGAAGCCGGCGTCTGGGTCGCGCTGACCGGCGGCCGGGTCGCCGCCGACCTGGACGGCCGCCCCGTCCCGATGGACATGGCCGTGCGGGTCGAGGCCGGGCAGGTGCTGCGGGTCGGGTCGCTCACCACCGGGCTCCGCGCCTACCTGGCGGTGCGCGGCGGCATCGACGTCCCACCGGTGCTCGGCAGCCGCTCGACCGACACCCTGGCCCAGGTCGGGCCGGCGCGGCTGGCGGAGGGCGCGCGCCTGCCGGTCGGCGACCAGACCGCCGGCGACCCGTTCCAGCAGGTTGCCCCGACCCCACAGGTCGACCCCGAGCCGATCCTTCGAGCGGTCCGCGGCCCGCGCGACGACGTCTTCACCGAGGAAGCCGTCCGGGCCCTGATCGCCGAGGCGTGGACGGTCACCTCCTCCAGCGACCGCACCGGGGTCCGCCTGGACGGCCCGGCGCTGGAACGCCGGCGCAGGATCGAGCTCAAGTCGGAAGGGATGGTGGAGGGCTCGCTCCAGGTGCCGCCGGACGGCCACCCGATCCTGTTCCTGGCCAACCATCCCACCACCGGCGGCTATCCGGTGATCGCGGTGGTGGTCGGCCACGACCTGCCCCTGGCCGCCCAGGCCCGCCCAGGCACCAGGCTGCGGTTCCGGTTCGTGTCGCTGGAAGCCGCCCGCGCGGCCCGCCCCTGAGGGCGACGGCACCATCTCGCATCGGCACGGCAGGTCGTCGGTACGGAGCGGACGCTGCGGCCTACGCTCCGGGCTGGTCGGCTGGTGCCGGGAGGAACCGCTCGCCGGGCGGGTCGGCCAGGACCCGGCCCTCGCCGGCCAGCTTGGCCAGGTGGGCGCGGACCGACAGCTCGGCCGCCGGGTGCAGGGCCGGGTCGACCTCGGCGTAGACCCGGGCGACGACCTCGGCCGGGGTGCGGTCGCCGGCGTGCAGGGCGGCCAGCACCTGCGCCTCCCGCCGGCGCCGGTGGACCAGGTAGCCCTCGACCCGTTCCCTGGCGTCG
>Ga0184609_10000517_pt1 | contig 11290 bp, 8 predicted proteins | sample PLM1_60_coex_FD_133165 | JGI IMG/M metagenome (GOLD analysis project Ga0184609, IMG submission 133165) | Groundwater sediment microbial communities from an aquifer in East River, Colorado, USA - PLM1_60_coex | ecosystem: Environmental > Terrestrial > Soil > Riparian zone | place: USA: East... | reverse complement strand
GCCCTGAGTCGGGGGAGGCGCTCGCATTGGGCGACGTGGTGAACACCGCCTCGCGACTCCAAACCTCGGCCCCCGTCGGAGGTCTCGTGGTCGGTGAGGAGACCTATCGCGCCACGCGGAACGTGATCCGCTACCAGGAGCTGGAGCCGATCGACGCCAAGGGCAAGCGCGATCCGGTCGAAGCATGGCTCGCGCTGGCACCGATCGGAGCGCCGGCCGAGCGGCCGGCGACGACCGCCCCGCTGGTCGGCCGGTCGCGGGAGCTGAGCCTGGTCGATTCGATCTGGGAGCGCGCCGCCGCCGAGCTCCGGCCCCACCTCATCACGGTGGTGGGGCCGACCGGGATCGGGAAGTCCCGGATCGCGTCCGAGATCCTTTCGCGGGTCGAGGCCACCGGGGCGCGAGCCGTCAAGGGGCGCTGCCTCCCGTACGGCCAGACCGGCTACCGAGCGTTCTCGGAGCAGGTCCGCCAGGTGGCCGGGATCTTCGAGACGGACGCCGTGTCGGACGCATTGGACAAGCTGAGTGCGAGGGTCCATGAGCTGATGGGGTCGGAGGAAGCGGACGAGACGACGCGGCTCCTCGGGGCGCTGATCGGATTGGGCTCCGGGGACGAAGTGGCCGAGGAACCCGTCCAGCTACACTTCGCGGCTCGTCGGTTCGCCGAACAGGTCGCGCTCGAGCAGCCCACGGTGTTCGTCTTCGAAGACATCCATTGGGCCGATCCTGCCCAGCTCGACCTGCTCGAGTACCTGGCCTCTCATGTCCGGGATGTGCCCGCGGCGTTCCTCGCGCTGGCGCGCTCGGAGCTGCTCGAGGTGAGGCCCGGCTGGGGAAGCGGGGTCCTCGGTCACACGACGATCCCGCTGGAGGCGCTGTCACCCGTCGACTCGGCATCGATCGCCAGCTACCTCCTGTCGGGACAGGGAGATCTGTCGTCGGTCGAGCGGCTGGTGGAGATCGCCGAGGGGAACCCGCTGTTCATCGAAGAGCTCGCTGCGTCCCTCGTGGATCGAGGCCCGTCCGACGAGCTTCCCACGACGGTCCGAGCCGCGATCGCCTCGCGCATCGACGCCCTTCCCGCGGAGCCCCGGGCCGCCCTCCTGGCGGCGTCCGTCGTCGGCAAGCACTTCTGGCGCGGGGTCCTTCGCTCGTTCGGCGACCTCGAAGGCGTCGACGGAGCGCTCGGCGCTCTCGAATCGAGAGACCTCATCAGACGGGAACCGTCGAGCCAGGTGCAGGGCGACGCGGAGTTCTCCTTCAAGCACATCTTGATCCGCGAGGTGGCCTACGCGACCCTGGCGCGCGCGGATCGCAAACAGCGACACGCCGCCGTCGCCCGGTACATCGAGGACGTGGCAGGCGATCGCACACGGAACCTCGCCTGGGTGCTCGCCCATCACTGGCGTGAGGCCGGAGAACCCGAGCGATCCCTTCCGTACCTGATCACGGCCGCTGAGCTCGCCGACGAGCAGCTCGCGTTCCACCACGCCGTCGAGCTCTACGGCGCCGCGCTCGGGCTGTTGGCCGAAGACGACCCGCGTCGGCAGGACATCACGGTGCGACGGCTGATCTCGTATACGCGGCTCTCTCACGCGGTCGTCGACGTGGGACGCGTGCGCTGGGAACGGGACGCCGAGCAGCCTTAGACGACGATCTCGTCGGGATCCACGTCGCCGGCGATGATGGCGATGCTGTCGATCTGGTGCCCGCCGAACGCAGCCGCGTGTGCGCGGAGCCGGGACTCATCCGGAGCGCTGTAGATGCAGAACGTGTGCACGACACCGTCGGGATCGATCACCACGTGGCTGTGATGCCACACGACGTCGTGGAACTGTTCGATCGCCATGCGCTTCGAGTTCTTCGCGAACTCCCCGAGCTCGGCTTCGGTGATCTTCGAGAAGTTCCGGTCGATCAGGAACTTGGGCATCGTGATACCTCCCTGCGACGAGGATATCCGCTCGCCTGCCGGCTAGCTAGGCTCAGCGGCGTGCGACGAGGCATGCGGTTGCTACCTTCGATGCCGTGAAGGAGGCGCCGGGTCAGCCAGAACGAAGGAGGAAGGCGCGCCTCCGCCGCCTCACGATCGACCTCACGCCCCTGCGGGTGTCCCGTGACTTCCGTCTGGTCTGGTTCGGCCTCCTGATCACGTCCGCGGGAAGCCAGTTCACGCTGGTCGCGGTCTTCGTGCAGGTCAAGGAGCTGACGGGCTCGGCGGCGGCGGTGGGGGCCACGGGGCTCGCCTACGTCGCCGGGCTGGTGGCAGGCACCCTCGCCGGCGGGGCGGTCCTGGATGCCTGGGATCGTCGACGGCTCTTGATGTTCGCTCAGGTGGGTCTCGCCGCCGGCTCGACGATCCTGCTCGGGGGCGCGCTTGCGGGCGAACCGCCCTTGTGGATGATCTACGCGGGCCTCGCCGTCATTGCCGCCGGCAGCGCGATCGACGGGCCGACCCGGTCCGCGATGACCACACGGCTCCTCGGGGCACCCCTGATGCCGGCCGCCCAGGCACTGAATCAGGTCGTCTGGAACACCTCGGCGCTGTTGGGCCCTGCGGCGGCGGGGCTGGTGGTCGCCCGATGGGGCTTCACGGTCGCGTACGCGATCGACCTCGCCTCGATCGCGTGCATGTTCGTCGCGGCCGCCCTGTTGCACCCGATGCCGCCGATGGCGGGCGATCACCGTGACACGGGGCTGTCGGCGATCCGCGAGGGCTTCTCGTTCGCTCGGAGGAATCGCCTGATCATGTCGACCTTCGTCATCGACCTGATCGCGATGATCTTCGGCCTTCCTCGGGCGCTCTTCCCGTTCCTCATCGTGGAGCAGTTCCATCGCTCGCCGGAGGCTATCGGGCTCCTGTTCGCCGCTCCGGCGCTGGGCGCGCTCCTCGGCGCCCTCACCAGCGGCTGGACGGGCCGTATCCGCCGCCAGGGGCTCGCCGTGATCGTCTCGGTCGCGGCATGGGGTGTGGCGATCGCCGCGTTCGGCCTGTCGGGCACCTGGCTGTGGTTGGGTCTCACGATGCTCGCGATCGCGGGCTGGGCCGACGTTGTCAGCGCCATCTTCCGGGTGACGATCCTGCAGACGGCTGCTCCGGATCGCCTGCGGGGACGGCTCTTCGGGATCCACATCCTGGTCGTGACGGGCGGACCAAGACTCGGCGACGTCGAAGCCGGCGTGGTCGCTCGTCTCCTGTCTCCCACGTTCAGCGTGGTCTCGGGCGGCATCGCATGCGTGATCGGGGCCGGACTCGTGGCGCTCGCTTACCCGGAGCTCCGCCGGGCTCGCGCTGCCGATGTTGCCTGACGTAGGCTCGGCCGCATGGCGAAGCTGACGGATGCGGAGCTGAAGGCCTTCCTCTCGGAAAGAGAGGGATGGACGTCCTCGGGGAACGCGGTCCACAAGGAGTTCAGCTTCCCCGGCTTCCGCAGAGCGATCGAGTTCGTGAACCGAGTCGCGGAACGAGCCGACGCCGCTGGTCACCATCCCGACATCGAGATCCACTACAACCGCGTGCGCATCTCGCTTTCGACACACGATGCCGGCGGCGTAACGGAGAAGGACGTCGCGACAGCCGCCGAGATCGACGCGGTCGAGATCGACGCCGGATAAGTCGATGGCGGAGCCCGTCCGGACCGTCGAGCTTCGTGTGCTCGACGGTCCGAACCTCTATTTCCCTCGACCCGCCGTCAAGCTCACGCTGGATGTGGCGGGCTGGCTCCGCATCGGCGACGAGAAGGTCACCGCGATCGCTCGCGCGACCGGGATCCGATCGATCGATCCCGGCGCGCCGGAGAGCGATCAGCGCCTTCGAGCGACCGCGCGCGTCGCGGTGCAGCTGACGCGACGCATCGCCGCCGCCGCCGGTACCGAGCGGCTCGGTGTCCGCGGGCGCACCGGTCCCGAGTTCGGTCGGGTGATCGTCGTCTTCCCGTGGCGCCGGCGAGGGTCAGCCGAGGCCCTCGCCGGCGCGGTTGCGAAAGGGATGGCGGCCGTGCTCCGCCGTTCACCCCAGCGGGTGATCGGCGAGCTCGCCCGCGAGGTGGCGACCGCCGATCCCGGGCCGGAACCCACGGTGCCGGATCCCGACATCCCGGTGATCCAGGTGAGCGGCACGAACGGGAAGACCACCACGACGCGGCTCCTCGCCCACATGGTGATGACGGCCGGCAAGCGCGTCGCGTTCTCCTCCACCGACGGTGTCTACCGGAACGACCGCCTCGTCAAGAAGGGGGATTACTCGGGCTACGCGGGGGCGGGCATCGCCCTCGGGCAGCATCCCGACATCGCCGTGCTCGAGACCGCTCGAGGAGGGATCCTCTTGCGCGGGATCGGCGTGTTGCACAACGACGTCGCGGTTGTCACGAACGTGTCCGCAGATCACTTGGACCTCCAGGGGATCTCGACGGTCGACCAGCTGGCCGAGGTGAAGGCGACGGTCACCCGCATCACTCGGCCGGAGGGCTGGGTCGTGTTGAACGCGGACGATCCCCGAGTGCTGGCGATGCGCCGGACGGCCTCCGCTCGGCTCTCGCTCTTCTCGCTGGATCCGCGCCACCCGGCCCTTCGCGAAGCGTTGGCCGACCGCGGTCGCGCGATCACCGTCGTGGACGGGACGATCGTGTGGATGCAAGGGGCCGCGGTCCACCCTTTGGTCGACCTCGACCGCGTGCCGATCACGCTCGCCGGCCTCTCTCGGATGTACACGCAGAACGCGCTCGCTGCCGCCGCCGCCGGCCTCGCCGTGGGACTCCCACCGAGGAGCGTGTCGAAGGGCCTCCGGAGCTTCGTGCTGGATCCGAAGAAGAACCCGGGACGGACCAACCTCTTCTCCCTCAACGGGCGTCTCCTGGTGCTCGACTACGCCCACAACGAGGCCGGGATGGACGGACTGGTCGAGATCCTCCAGGGCCTGCGCCCCCCCGGTCGGGAGATCTGGTTGGCGATCGGCACGGCCGGGGACCGGACCGACGACATCCTGCAGGGGTTCGCGGTTCGTGCGGCGCTCGGCGCCGACCATCTCGCGATCGCGGAGCTGCTCAAGTACCTCCGAGAGCGCCCCAGAGAGGACGTGGTCGAACAGCTCCGCCGGGGGGCGGCCCGTGCCGGCAAGCACGATGTGCCCGTGTATCCGGACGAGATGCGAGCCCTCAGAGCGATGGTCAAGGCGTCGGCGCCCGGCGACGTCGTGGGGATCACGGCGCTCGCCCAGCGCGAGCAGGCGTTCCGGTGGCTCCGCAAGCAGGGAGCTCGCCTCCTCGGGCCCTCCGATGTGCGCCGTCTGGTCAAGGCTGCGAGGAGCGCCCGGCGATCGGCGTGATGTTGTCCTTCGGTGCGACCCAGCGCCGTCCTGGGAGAATCGAGCGGCATGGTCACCACTTCGCACTCTGCGATGGAATCCTCGCTCGTCGTGGCCTCGAACCGAGGGCCCGTCAGCTTCGAGCGGGGGGAGGACGGCAAGCTCGTCGCCCATCGAGGATCGGGGGGTCTCGTCACGGTGCTCGGAGGCGTGCTCGAGCGGGACGACGCGACCTGGGTCGCCGCGGCCGTCACTGAGGGTGATCGCGAGGTCGCGCCGCGAGGGCGCAAGCTCGAGGGTGTCGCGCAGCGGGTCCGCTACGTCGACATCCCGGAGGAGCGATACGACGGCTACTACAACGGCATCGCAAACGGCATCCTGTGGTTCGTCCATCACTACCTGTGGGACATCCCGCGGACCCCGAGCTTCGGCGAGCAGACCGAGCACGAATGGGCGGACTACGTCGAAGCGAACCGCGCGTTCGCACGGGCGCTGGCGGCCGAGGCGAAGAACGATCCCGTCTTCTTGATCCAGGACTATCACCTCACGCTCGTCCCTCGGATGCTGCGGGAGCTGGTTCCCGAGGCGCGGATCCTCCACTTCTCCCACACGCCGTTCGCAGGACGCACCTATCTCCGGACCCTGCCCGACGACATGCGGCGGCAGATCCTTCGCGGCATGCTGGGTGCGGACGTCGTGGGCTTCCAGGGGCGACAGTGGGGCGAGAACTTCCTGTTGTCCGTTCGGGAGCTGGAAGACGTCCACGTCGACATCCGCGCTCATCGCGCCGAGGTCGACGGTCGCGAGGTGCAGATCAGATCGTTCCCGGTCGCCGTCGGCGCGCAGGAGATCCGCGAAGCCGCTGCGAGCGATCGGGCGAAACGGCTCCGTGCGCAGGTCGAGAAGATCCGAGGCGATCGGAAGCTCCTACTGCGCGTCGACCGGATGGAGCCGTCCAAGAACATCCTGCGCGGGTTCCTGGCGTTCGAGCTTCACCTCCAGAAGCACCCGGAGTGGCGAGGCCGGGTCGTCTTCTTGGCTTTGCTCAGTCCGTCGCGTGAAGAGGTGCCTGCCTATCGCGACTACGGCGCCGATTGCCAAGCGACCGCCGACCGGATCAACTCCGCGTTCGGGAAAGAGGAATGGACCCCGATCGTGCTGAAGGTGCAGGAGAACTTCACGTACGCCGTCGCCGCGTACGATCAGTACGACGCGATGCTCGTGAACCCGGTGCACGACGGCATGAACCTGGTGGCGATGGAGGGACCCGTGGTGAACACGCGCGGTGGCGTCCTGATCCTGTCACGCAACGCCGGTGCCTTCGGTCGCCTGGGGCGTCACGCCCTCGCGATCAACCCCTTCGACCTGTCGGAGACGGCGGAGGCGATCCACGAAGCGCTCGAGATGCCAGACGAGGAGCGAACCCGGCGCGCACGCGGTCTCAATCGGTCCGCACTCTCGCACACACCGGCCACGTGGCTCGCGGGACAGCTCCGAGCCATCGACGAGGTCCGGGCGCCGAGCTCCTAGGGCCCCGGCGCACGCCGGTCGAGCTCGTCGGCGATCGAGGCGAGCAGCGCCGCCATGCCGCGCGGCCCGTCCACGACGACATCCGCCGCGGCTTCCACCTCCGGGGGTGTGTCGTCACCCCGCGCCGCCACGCCGCAGGTCCACACGCCCTGCGAGCGGAGCCGCTCGAGCGCCGCGAACCCGTCCAGGTCGCCCACATCGTCCCCGGCGAAGAGCACCGCTTCCAGCCCACGCTCGCGCGCGATCTGCTCGAGCGCGCCGCCCTTGCGAGGCCGTCCGGCCGGCGTCAGCTCGAGGATGCGCTTCCCGGGCACGATCTCGAGATCGTGCGCCGTCGCGATCGCGGCGAGCGGAGCTGTCGAGGCCGCCTCGGCCGACTCAGGATCCTCCAGCGCTCGGAAGTGGACGGCGGCGGCGGCGCCCTTCGGCTCGACCCACGCGCCGACGGCCGCCGCCGCCGCCTCGATCTCCTCGAGGACCTCGCCCGACATCGGTCGTTCGTCTTCCAGCCCATGCGTCCCCACGATCACCACGCCGTCCACGTCCACGAGCTCGCGAACCTGTTCGGAGGGGCGCCCGGAGATCACCGCCACCACCTCGAGTCGCCCGGCGATCTTGGCCAGCGTCGGGCGGATCTCCGGAAGGATCCGCGCCAGCTCGGGACGCGCGACGATCGGTGCGAGCGTGCCGTCCAGGTCGAGGAACACGCCGGCTCGCGGCGCATGGGCCGCGATCGCCGCCGAAACTTCCGCCGCCTCGATCACGCCTGAGGGTCCTCCATGAACGACACGATCGGCGTCGGCGGGCGACGTCCTTCGAGGATGTCGATCACGTCGTCCATCTGTCTGCCCACACCCTCGTCGCGCTCCCGGGATCGGACCTCCTGGAGCACTCCGATCGATGAGGGATCGCCGACGCGCTCCAGCGCAGCCGCGGCCAACGGCCGGACATGAGGGTCGTCATCGGCCAACAGCCTGATCACGTCGTCGAGGCACCCCGGTGGCCGAAGATGGAATGCCGCCATGAGCCCTGCAACGCGAACCCTCGAGTCTGAATCGCAGAGGGCTGCGACCACGATGGAGGGGGCAGCGGGGTCTCGGAGGAGCGAGAGAAGGTTGATCGACCTCGCACGGATCGCCGGATCCGGATCCTTCACCGAACCGCTGATCGCTTCGCAGATCTCCTGTCGAGCCTCGCGGACGAGGTGGGGGTGCGTGTCCGCCATCTCGATGATCCCGATCAGCGCGTTCGCGATCTTCCGGCTCCCCCGCCACGGCAACCAACCCGAGCACATCTCTCGCCTTGATGAGTTTCCGGACGGAGCGTCCCATGACTACGCCTTCAGTGCCGCGTCTTCGACGCAAAGGACCGACCAGGGTCGCGCCTCGAGGCGCTCCTCCGGGATGAGCCTCCCGCAGCGGTCGCAGATCCCGTACGTCCCGTCCTCGATCTTCTGGAGCGCGCGATCGACGTCGCGCAGCATCGCGTCGAGCTCGCGCGCGGTTCCGACCCGGTTCAGCCGCTCGACGGCCTCGGTGGTCCCGTCACCGACACGCTTCCCGAAGGACACCGAGGCGTCCGGGTCGCGCTCGACGGTCGTGACGACCCCCAGCTCGGCCATCAGCTGGGCGCGTCGTCCACGGAGCTCCTCGGCGACTTCGCGCGTGTCCATGCGCTATCGCGTGATGCCTGAGAGGTCGATCAGATCCGCATCCCCGCCCACCGCCTCGATCAGGCCGTTCTCGGAGGCCCCCATCGCCGACGGCGTCGCCGTTCCCCGTCGCTTCTCGAGCTCCTTGTAGACCTCGGTGGCGTAATCGACACAAAGGACAACCACGTCGCCGGGCCTCGCGCGATCCAGCGCCTTGCGGGCCGCCTCCATCTCATCGAGGACGATCTCCACCGTGCCGGCCCGTGCGTTGCCGCCGTCGATCGCCTCACGCACTCCCTCTACGACGAGCTCGGCCGTCTCTCCCGGCGCCCGCCCGCGAGGGTGGCGGTCCTCCCGCACGATCACGATGTCGAAGTGGCGAGCCGCCACCCGGCCGAGTTGCCGCATATCCTCGTCCCGCCGGTCCCCGGCGGTGGCGACGACTCCGACGACGAGGTTCGCCGCCCGCGACGCCTCCCCGGGACGTTCGGAGATCGCCGAATCGGATGCCAGACGATCCACGAAGTCGCCGAGCGTCTCCAGTCCTGCCGCGTTGTGCGCGTAGTCGAGGATCACCTTCACGCCGTCCATCTCGAACACGTTCAGACGGCCCGGCGCCTGGTAGATCGACGTCGTGAACGAACGAAGGCCCTGACGGATGTCGTGCAGGTGCGCGCCCGCGGCGTGTGCCGCGGCTGCCGCCGCCATCGCGTTCTGCACCATCATCCGCGCCCGGCCATCGAAGGTTGCCGGCAGCATGTGTACATACGCGATCGGAGAGGAGCGCCTCCCCTCCTTCAGCACCATCAGCTCGCCGAGCGGACCGTGCTCCAGCACGATGGCCTTCCTCCCTCGACGGATCCACCGATCCACGAACTCGTGCTTCGCTTGCATCGAGAACAGGATCACCTGACCTCCGGTGTGCCGGCGCATCTCGAGCACCAAGGGGTCGTCGGCGTTCAGGACGGCCCAGCCGGCCTTGGGCACCGCCTCCACGACCACTTGCTTCACAGCGGCGAGCTGCTCGAGCGTGTCCACCTCGTGCAGTCCGAGATGGTCGCCCGTCACGTTCAGCACCACCCCCACGTCGTTCCGGCCGTAGCCGAGTCCCTCGCGGAGGATGCCGCCGCGCGCCACCTCGAAGATGGCCATGTCGACCCTGGGGTTCTGCAGCACCATCTGCGCCGACTTCGGTCCCGAGGCGTCGACACGTTTCACGAGACGCTCGTCGATGTAGACGCCGTCCGTCGAGGTCATGCCGATCTTGCGCCCCAACCCTCGGAAGATGTGGGCGATCATCCGCGTCGTGGTGGTCTTCCCGTTGGAACCGGTCACGGCGACGATCGGGATCCGAGACGGGTTCCCCTGGGGGAACAGCTCATCGATCACGGGTTTCGCGACGTACTGCGCTTCCCCCTCCGTCGGATTCGTGTGCATCCGGAACCCCGGTGCCGCGTTCACCTCCACGATCGCGCCGCCGGTCTCCCGAACCGGGAGGGAGATGTCTGGCGCCAGGAAGTCGATCCCCGCCACGTCGAGCCCGACGACCCTCGCGGCTTCCTCCGCGATCTCGACGTTGTCCTCGTGCGCCTCCCACGTACGGTCGATCGAGATGCCACCGGTCGACATGTTGCCCGTGGCGACGAGCAACACGCGCTCGCCCTCCGGCGGCACATCGTCCATGCCGATCCCCTGGTTCTGCACGAACTCCTCGGCCTTCGCATCGACCGCGATCCGGGTGAGCACCTTCTCGTGCCCGATCCCGCGCCGGGGGTCCAGGTTCGTGATCTCGACCAACTGCCGGACGGTGTGCTCGCCGTCGCCCACCACGTGCGCGGGCACGCGCTCGGCGACCGCCACCATCCGTCCCCCCACCACGAGCACGCGGTAGTCGTTCCCCGTGACGAAGGTCTCCACCACGACCCTGCCGTCCCGAGACTGACCCAGCGCCTGCTTGAACCCCGCCCGGACGGACTTCGCGTCGGAGAGGTTCAACCCGACGCCGCGTCCGTGATTGCCGTCCAACGGCTTGGTGACGACCGGGTAGCCGATGCGCGCCGCCGCCGCCACGGCGTCGTCCGCGTTTCGAACCCCCTCGCTCCGCGGCACCGGGAGACCCGCCGCCGCGAGCAGCTGGTTCGTCATCTTCTTGTCCGACGCGATGTCGACCGCGAGGGCCGACGTCATCGACGTCATCGTGGCGCGGATCCGCTGCTGATACTTCCCCTGACCGAGCTGGATCAAGGAGGCCTCGTTGAGGCGCATCCACGGGATGTCGCGAGACGCGGCCTCGTCGATGATCGCCTGTGTCGACGGACCGAACGCCCGCCGCTCCGCGAGCTTGATCAAGCGTTCGAGCTCCGCGAGGAAGTCGAAGTCCTTCGCGGGCTTGACCAGGTGGTTGACCAGGCGAACGGCGAGCTTCCCCGCCTCGACCCCGACGGTCTCCTCCCAGTAGCCGTAGATCACGTTGTATCGGCCGGTCTCCCCGGTGCCCCGCGTCTTGCCCCGCGAGATGTGCGCGCCGGTCTCCCGTTGGAGCTCGAGCGCCACGTGCTCGGCGACGTGGCCGAGCCAGGTCCCGTCGACGAGGCGCTCCCCGAAACCGCCGCGCCGACCGAGGGAGCAGGAGTGCTCCGCGACGCCGGGCAAGAGCGCCAGGAGCCCTTCGTTGAAGCCAGGGATCTGGTTGGACGGCCACTCTTCCAGGGACCCCAGGTCGACCAGCATCCGGATGCTCGGCTCGTAGGACCAGTAGTTGGGACCTCGGAGGACCTGCGTCTGGATGATCTTCAGGTCCGGTTTCGGCT
>Ga0184609_10000515_pt1 | contig 11307 bp, 12 predicted proteins | sample PLM1_60_coex_FD_133165 | JGI IMG/M metagenome (GOLD analysis project Ga0184609, IMG submission 133165) | Groundwater sediment microbial communities from an aquifer in East River, Colorado, USA - PLM1_60_coex | ecosystem: Environmental > Terrestrial > Soil > Riparian zone | place: USA: East... | reverse complement strand
CGGCGCCCTCGCGGGCGAACGCGCGCGCCACCGCGCTGCCGATCGGGCCGGCGCCGTAGATCAGGGCGGTCTTGCCGTCCAGCAGCATTGTCAGCATCCCCGTCGGCTCGGTGGTCACAGGCACTGTGCCAGAAGGCCGGACCGTAGGCTGCGTGTCGTGACCGCGACCGCCGTTCCCGTCGACTCCGTTGCGCACGCCGCGAGCACGCCGGACACCCCGCAGCCGTACCGCGAGCTTGGCCTGACCGGCGACGAGTACGCCCGGATCCGCGAGATCCTCGGCAGGCGCCCCACCGAGGCCGAGCTCGCGATGTACTCGGTGATGTGGAGCGAGCACTGCTCCTACAAGTCGTCCAAGGTGCACCTGCGCTACTTCGGCGAGACGACCACGCCGGCCATGAAGGAACGAATGCTCGCCGGCATCGGGGAGAACGCCGGTGTGGTTGACGTCGGGGACGGCTGGGCGGTCACGTTCAAGGTCGAGTCGCACAACCACCCGTCCTACGTCGAGCCGTACCAGGGCGCGGCGACCGGCGTCGGCGGCATCGTGCGGGACATCTTGGCCATGGGCGCGCGGCCGATCGCGGTGGCGGACTCGCTGCGGTTCGGCCCGGCCGGCGCGCCGGACACCGGCCGGGTGCTGCCAGGGGTGGTCGCCGGCATCGGCGGGTACGGCAACTGCCTCGGCCTGCCCAACGTCGGCGGCGAGCTGGTGTTCGACCCGTCCTACGCGGGAAACCCGCTGGTCAACGCGCTGTGCGTGGGCGCGATGAAGGTCGAGGACCTGCACCTGGCGCACGCGTCCGGCGCCGGCAACAAGGTGGTCCTCTTCGGCGCGCGGACCGGGCTGGACGGCATCGGCGGCGTGTCGGTGCTGGCGTCGGAGACGTTCGGCGGGGACGACGACGGCGCCGCCGGTGGTCGCCGGAAGCTGCCGAGCGTGCAGGTCGGCGACCCGTTCACCGAGAAGGTGCTCATCGAGTGCTGCCTCGAGCTATTCGCGGCCGGGCTGGTGGTCGGCATCCAGGACCTCGGTGGCGCCGGGCTGTCCTGCGCCACGTCGGAGCTGGCCAGCGCCGGGGACGGCGGTATGCATGTCACGCTGGACGCGGTGCCGCTGCGTGCGGCCGGGATGACGCCGGCCGAGATCCTCGCCAGCGAGTCGCAGGAGCGCATGTGCGCGGTGGTCGAACCGTCCGACGTGGAGCCCTTCCTGGCGGTGTGCCGCAGGTGGGACGTGACCGCGACGGTGATCGGCGAGGTCACCGGCACCGGCCGGCTGGTCATCACCTGGCGCGGCGAGACCGTGGTGGACGTGCCGCCGCGGACCGTCGCCCACGACGGGCCCGTCTACTGGCGACCGGTGCTCAGGCCGTCCACACAGGACAACCTGAACGCCAACGGCGCCAAGGTTTTGCCGCGTCCGTCCCCTGTGGACGACCTGCGCGCGACGGTGCTGCGGATGGCCGCGAGCCCGAACCTGTGCTCGCGGGCCTGGGTGACCGACCAGTATGACCGCTACGTGCGCGGCAACACCGTGCTCGCGCAGCCGGCCGACGCCGGGGTGGTGCGGGTCGACGAGCGGACCAACCGGGGGGTGGCGATCGCGACGGACTGCAACGGCCGGTACTGCGCGCTGGACCCGTACGCCGGGGCGCAGCTCGCGCTCGCCGAGGCCTACCGCAACGTGGCGGCCACCGGGGCCGTGCCGGTGGCGGTGACGAACTGCCTCAATTTCGGCTCGCCGGAGGACGCCGGTGTGATGTGGCAGTTCCAGCAGGCCGTGCGCGGGCTCGCCGACGGCTGCGCGGCGCTGGGGACTCCGGTCACCGGTGGCAACGTGAGCTTCTACAACCAGACCGGCTCGACCGCGATCCTGCCGACGCCGGTGGCCGGGGTGCTCGGCGTGCTGGACGACGTTCGGCGCCGCGTCCCTACCGGGTTCGGTGCCGCGGGGCAGGTGGTGTACCTGCTCGGCGAGACCCGCGAGGAGCTGGACGGCTCGGAGTGGGCGCACGCCGTGCACGGGCACCTCGGCGGGCGGCCGCCGGCCGTCGACCTCACGGCCGAGCGGCTGCTGGCCTCGGTGCTGGCCGCCGCGGCCGGCGAGGGCCTGCTGGCCGGCGCGCACGACCTGTCCGACGGCGGGCTGGCGCAGGCCCTGGTCGAGGCGTGCCTGATCGGCGGCGTCGGAGCGCGGGTTGCGCTGGCCGCGGTGGCGCCGGACCCGTTCGTCGCGCTGTTCAGCGAGTCCGCGGCTCGGCTCCTCGTCGCCGTCGCGCCGGCCAACGCCCAGGCGTTCGCCGAGCTGTGCGCGGCCCGCGGCCAGAGCCACACGCCGCTCGGCACCGTCGGCGGCGACGCCCTTGACATCGACGGCATCGGGTCGCGCTCGCTGCCCGAGCTCCGCGCCGCCTGGGAGGGCACCCTGCCCGCCCTCTTCGGGTAGGCCGTAGGCGCCGGGCGGATTGTCCGTATGCTCGCCGGTAGCGGCCCGGTTACTGAGGGCGCGAAGCTTCGGCGGAGCACGGACCGAGGTGGTGGGCGCGGCGTGGAACGACCGAACTCGTTGCCCCAAGGCCGCCTTGCGCGGCTACGCCGCGCCCAGGTCCGCGTCGTCCCGCACCCCGAGGTGGCCGCCGGGCGCGCCGGCTTCACCAGCGCGTGGGCCACGGCCATCGCCGACCTCGGCTACCTGCCGGTCGGGGTGCCGGAGGTGCAGCGCCAGCTCGCGCCGCTGACCGACCAGCTCGCCGCCGCGCTGCTCGCCGAGCCGTTCGCCACGCTGGCTGGCCACCGGGCCGGCGAGAAGCTCGTCGAGCTGCACTTCACCGACACCGCGGCGTTGCAGTCAACGCTCGAGCTGCTCGGCGAGCCACTGCTGCGCCGGCTCGGGCTGCCGGCCGACGGCGAGTACGGCGCCCGGCTGGCCGCGCTGCGCGGCGCGGTTGCCGCCGGGTACGCCGACGGGCTGCGCGACCGCACCAGGGCCGAGCAGGAGACCATCAGCCGCGCCGTGCTGCTCGCCCGCGACCACGCCGAGCAGGCGCTGAGCTCCAGCGAGACGCGGTTCCGCGCGGTGTTCGAGACCTCGGCGATCGGCATCGCGATCGGCGATCTCGACGGCCGCGTCACCGACGCCAACTCGGCGCTGCTGGACATGCTCGGCTGCACGCTGGCCGGGCTGCGCGGGCGTTCGATCGCCGACTTCGCGCATCCGGAGGACGCGGCCAGCGTGCTGCTCGCGCACCGCGAGCTGACCGCCGGCAACGGCGGCGACCATGTGCGGCTCGACCGGCGGTTCCGCCGCCAGCACGGCGAGGTGCTGTGGACGCACCTGACGCTGTCGCTCATCCGCGACGGCCGCGCCGCGCCGCGCTACGTCGTCGCCATGCTGGAGGACGTCACCGAGCGGCACCTGCTGCAGACCCGGCTGCGGCACCAGGCGCTGCACGACCCGCTGACCGGGCTGCCGAACCGTGCGCTGTTCGTGGAACGGCTGCACGCCGCGTTCGACCCCGCCAGTGGTGCTGCCGCCACCGGCGCGCGCATCGGGCTGTGCTACCTGGACCTGGACGGCTTCAAGGTCATCAACGACAGCCTCGGGCACGACCTCGGCGACCAGCTGCTGCGGGCCGTTGCCGCGCGGTTGGACGGATGCGTCTCGGCCGCCGGCCGGCTGGTCGCGCGGATCGGCGGCGACGAGTTCGTGATCCTGGTCGAGCGGTCGACCGGCACCGACGAGGTGGTCGCGGTCGCCGAGCGGGTGCTCGCCGCGCTGGTCGCGCCGATCCCGATCGGCGGGCACGAGCTGACCGTGGCCGGCAGCATCGGCGTGGTCGAGCGGGCCATCGACGGCACCACGCCGGCCGACCTCATGCGCGACGCCGACATCACGCTGTACTGGGCGAAGGACGACGGCAAGGGCCGGTTGGCGCTGTTCGACCCCGACCGCACCGCCCGCGAGGTGGCACGGTTCACGCTGTCCGCGACCATGCCGGCCGCGGTGGACCGCGGCGAGTTCGAGCTGGACTACCAGCCGCTGGTGCGGCTGCACGACGGCGCGGTGGTCGGCGTCGAGGCGCTGGTGCGCTGGCACCACCCCGCGCTCGGCACGCTCGCGCCCGGCGAGTTCATCGGGCTGGCCGAGGAGACCGGCACCATCGTGCCGCTGGGCAGGTGGGTCCTCGAGCAGGCCTGCCGGCAGGCCCGCGAATGGTACGAGCTGGTCGGCGAGCGCGCGCCGTTCATCAGCGTCAACCTCGCCGTGCGGCAGCTGCGCGACCCTGACCTGGTCCACGACGTGCGCCGCATCCTGGCTTCGAGCGGCCTGCGCGCCGCCTCGCTGCAGCTCGAGCTGACCGAGACCGCGGTGATGAGCCAGGTCGACGAGGCGCTCGGCACGCTGCAGGCGCTCGCCGCCATGGGCGTTCGGATCGCCATCGACGACTTCGGCACCGGCTACTCCAACCTCGCCTACCTGCGGCGGCTGCCCGTGCACGAGCTCAAGATCGCCGGTTCGTTCATCGCCGGCCTGCGCGACGTGGACGCCGGCGCCGGCCACCAGCAGCCGGTCGACGAGCAGATCGTCGCCGCGCTCGTGTCCCTTGCCCACACCCTGCGCCTGACCGTCACCGCCGAAGGCGTCGAGACCGCCGCACAGGCCGAGCGGCTGCGATCGTTGGGCTGCGACCACGCCCAGGGCTGGTTCTACGCCAAGCCGGCCGGCGCCGACGAGGTGACCCGCGCCATCACCGGCTGACCCCGCTTTGGTGTGCCTCCAAGTACCACCATTGCGCCGAAGTTGGGCCTTTAACTACCGCCATTGCCACCGTCTTGACTATGGCGCTGGTTGGGCTCGGTCAGAGCCCCAGATGCAGCCGCAGCGCTCGGTCCAGCTGCCCGAGCTGGTCGGTGGTCAGCCTGCCGATCCGCCGTCCGACCCGCTCGGTTGCGACCGAGCGCACCTGCTCGGCATGGGCCTTCGACTCCGGCGGCAGGCCGCAGCTGCCCGCCGGCAGCAAGACCTGAAACGCGTGCATGCGTGCGGTGTTGGAGGTGACGGGGACGACGGTGACCACGCCATACCCCGCGTGGTCCACCGCATTGGTGGCGCCGTCGTTGCTGACGATGACCGCCGGGCGGATCTTGTCCGGCTCGGCGTCCACGGTCGGGTTCAGGTCGACGAGCCTGATCTCACCGCGACGCATCAGCGGCGGCGGACGCCGTCACCGGCGGTGGACTCCCACGCCGCGGCGTCGCCGGAGTCGGACCACTCGTCCCACGCCTGGACATAGGCGTCCGACAGCTCGTTGGCCCGCAGCAGCGCTACCGCCCGCTGCACTACGGCGGACCGGGACGCTGCACCGTGGGCCGTCGCATACTCGTCGAGGAACCGGACATCATCCTCCCCGAGGCTCACACTGAGCTTCATACCTATGATGCTACCTCAGTAGTAAGCAGCGTACTACCGCGGGGTTCCGGCTGGTAGCGCGGCCCAGAAGGTGTCGGCCCCAGAAGGTGTCGGCCCAGAAGGTGTCGGCATAGAAGCGGTGGCCGCGGTCGTTCGGGTGGAAGAGGTCGGCGCTGCGGTGCGCCAGGCCGGTGCGCTCGGTCGCCCGTTGCAGGGGTACGTGCACGAGCGTCGGGTGGCCGGCGAGCACGTCGCGAAGTACGGCGGACGCCTCGACGGCGGCGCGGGCCCGCCGGCCATGGTGGAACCGCGGCAGGTCGGCCACCAGGGTGCCGGGCGGCAGCCCCGAGCACAGCTCGTCGAACCGCTCGCGCAGCTGCCCCGGCGTGAGGCGGCCGGCGTCGTTGGTGCCCACGGTCACCGTGACCAGGTCGGGCCGCGGGTCCATGGCCCGCAGCACCGGGAGCTGGTCGCGCATAAGGTCGTGGATCATGATCCCGGCGTCGGAGAGGTTGATCACCTCGACGGTCCGCCCGGTGGCGCGCTCCAGCCGGGCAGCCAGCAGGCCGACGTAGCCGCGCTCCGGGTCGGACGCCCCGATGCCCTGCGCCAGCGAGTCGCCGAGCGCCGCGTAGCGCAGGGTGCCGCGGCGCAGCTCACGCCGCTTCCACCGCAGCCGGTACCTGGCCGGGCTGGACGCCACCCGCCACCAGCGGTACGCCGCCCACCCGGCCGCTGCCACCAGCGCCGTGCGGGCGGCGCGGGCCGGCCCCGACCGCGATAAGCGGGCGTAACGCGCATTTCCGGCGCGGCCGAACCGCCATACGCGGGCGTATCGCGGTTCCGAGCTGGGTACGGGGCGGAGTACGAGGCGGGGCACGGCGGGGCGGGGCACGGCGGGGCGGGGCACGGCGAGCCACGGTAGCCCGCCGGTACCCTCGCCAGGCGTGCCACCGCGCCGCTACGTCGACCCGCACGAGCTGCGCGCCGCCGTCGCGGCCGTCGAGCCGTGGCTGGACGGCGACGCCGCGCCACAGCCGCCGCGACCCCACCTCGCGGCCGCCGTCCGGCTCACCCTGCGGACGCTGGCGCAGCTCGCGCCCGGCGGCAGCGTCGAGGTCCGGGTACCCCCGTTCGGCGTGGTGCAGTGCGTCGAGGGGCCAAGGCACACCAGGGGCACGCCGCCCAACGTCGTGCAGACCGACCCGCGCACCTGGCTGCGCCTCGCCACCGGCCGCACGACCTGGCCGGACGCCGTGCACAACGGGGACGTCACGGCGTCCGGCACCCGCGCCGCCGACATCGCCACCTGGCTGCCGCTGGTGCGTCCGGCCGGGCCGCGCCGCTTGGCCGAGGATGTGGAATTTCCCCAGTAGAAGTGGGGCGATGTCACATCCTCGCAGTAAAGAACCGCTCAGCCGGCGATGTAGCCGATGAGGTTGCTGCGCTCGTGCTCCAACTCGCCGATGCGGTTCTTCACGACGTCGCCGATGCTGATGACGCCGACCAGCGCGCCGTCGCGAAGCACCGGCACGTGCCGGATCCGGTGGTCGGTCATGAGTCGCATGAGGCCCTCGACGTTGTCGTCCTCGCTGCAGGTGGTCACGGTGCTGGTCATGATCGCGGACACCGGCTGGTCCAGGACGGCGACCCCGCGGTCCTGCACGCGGCGCACCACGTCGCGCTCGGACACGATGCCGACCACGGTCGAGCCGTCGGCCGACACCACGAGGGCGCCGACATTGTGCCGGGCGAGGTCGTCGAGGAGGTCGTTGACGGTCGCGTCCGGGATGATCGTGAAGACCGTGTCACCCTTGGACCGAAGTACGTCTCGAATACGCATCGCCCGACACCTCCTGCCAAAGCACCGACTGCCAAAGCACCGACTGCCACAGCACCGACTGCCACAGCACCGACCACACGCCTGAGATCACCGTAACGCCGCCGTGGTCGTTCGGGTACTCCCCGACGCCGCCGAGGACGGCCGCCGAGGACGGCCGGCGCCCGACGGCGTGTGAGCCGGCTCACGGTCGGCCCGCCCGTACACTCGTCCTGGTCAGACGCCGTCACATAGGGAGCCAACGGTGGCCAGCACGGATCTGTCCGTGGACGCCAATGAACTCAACGGCCCGAGGGAAGAGTGCGGCATCTTCGGGGTGTGGGCGCCCGGCGAGGACGTCTCCAAGCTGACCTACTTCGGGCTGTACGCGTTGCAACACCGCGGGCAGGAGGCGGCCGGCATGGCCGTCGGCGACAACGCGCACGTGCTGGTGTTCAAGGACCTCGGGCTGGTCAGCCAGGTGTTCGACGAGCTGACGCTGTCCAGCCTGCGCGGGCACGTCGCGGTCGGGCACACCCGCTACTCCACGACCGGATCGACGACGTGGGAGAACGCCCAGCCGACGTTCCGCACCACCGCGGCCGGCACCGGGATCGCGCTCGGCCACAACGGTAACCTGGTGAACACCGCCGAGCTGCTGACGGCCGCCCGCGAGGCCGGCGCGCTGGACCACAGAAGCGGCGCAAGCACCGACTCCGACCTGGTGTGCGGGCTGCTCGCGCACGCGGCGACCGACACCGGCATCGAGGCCGCCGCGCTCACCCTGCTGCCGAGGCTTCGCGGCGCGTTCTCGCTGGCGTTCTGCGACGAGCGCACGCTCTACGCCGCGCGCGACCCGCACGGCGTGCGGCCGCTGGTGCTCGGCCGGCTCGAGCGCGGCTGGGTGGTGGCCAGCGAGACCGCGGCGCTGGACATCGTCGGCGCGTCGTTCGTGCGCGAGGTGGAGCCGGGCGAGCTGCTGGCCATCGACTCGGACGGCCTGCGGTCGTCGCGCTTCGCCAACCCGGAGCCCAAGGGCTGCGTGTTCGAGTACGTCTACCTGGCCCGGCCGGACACCACCATCGCGGGACGGTCGGTGCACGCGGCCCGCGTCGAGATTGGCCGGCGGCTGGCCCAGGAGCACCCGGCGGAGGCCGACCTGGTGATCCCGGTGCCGGAGTCGGGCACGCCGGCGGCCATCGGGTACGCGCAGGGCTCCGGCATCCCGTACGGCTCGGGGCTTGTGAAGAACGCCTACGTCGGGCGCACGTTCATCCAGCCGTCGCAGACGATCCGCCAGCTCGGCATCCGGCTCAAGCTCAACCCGCTGCGCGAGGTAATCCGCGGTAAGCGGCTGGTGGTCGTCGACGACTCCATCGTCCGTGGCAACACCCAGCGCGCGCTGGTGCGGATGCTGCGCGAGGCCGGCGCGATCGAGGTGCACGTGCGGATCGCGTCGCCGCCGGTGCGCTGGCCGTGCTTCTACGGCATCGACTTCGCATCGCGGGCCGAGCTGCTGGCCAACGGGCTGGACATGGAGGGCATCCGCCGCTCGGTCGGCGCCGACAGCCTCGGCTACTGCTCGCTCGACGGCCTGGTCGCGGCCACCGAGCAGCCACGGACCCGGCTGTGCGCCGCGTGCTTCGACGGCGAGTACCCGATCCCGCTGCCGGCCGCCGAGAAGATCGGCAAGCACCTGCTCGAGGACATCGAGCGCGGGGTCGCCGGTGACGCGGCGCCCGCGCTGCCGGCCGGCTACGGCGCGCAGGACGCTCTCAGCCGGCCATAGCCCTCTAGCGTGGCATCCTTGAGACGCCACGTGTTCAGTGTTGTATCCGAGCCGCGTGAGACCACCTTTCGACTTGCCGCCGCACGAAACCGACCGGAGCATTTCGCCGTGATGACGCATAGCGACGACCCGAGTCCCGGAGCCAGCTACGCGGCGGCAGGCGTCGACATCGCCGCCGGGGACGAGGCGGTCGAGCGGTTGCGACCGTGGACGCGGAAAGCCACCCGCCCCGAGGTGCTCGGCGGCATCGGTGGGTTCGCCGGCCTGTTCCGGCTGCGGAAGGACCGCTGGCGTGACCCCATCCTGGCCTCGTCCACCGACGGGGTCGGCACCAAGATCGCGGTGGCCCAGGCCATGGACGTGCACCACACCATCGGCGTCGACCTGGTCGCCATGGTCGTGGACGACCTGGTGGTGTGCGGCGCCGAGCCGCTGTTCCTGCTGGACTACATCGCCGTCGGCAAGGTCGAGCCCGAGCGCATCGCCCAGCTGGTGCGCGGCATCGCGGAGGGCTGCGTGCAGGCCGGCTGCGCCCTGCTCGGCGGGGAGACCGCCGAGCATCCCGGCCTGATGGCGCCGGGCGACTACGACCTGTCCGCCACCGGCGTCGGCGTTGTCGAGGCCGACGCCCTGCTTGGCCCCGACCGGGTGCGGCCCGGCGACGCGGTGGTGGCGCTCGGCTCGTCCGGGCTGCACTCCAACGGCTACTCGCTGGCCCGCCACGTGCTGCTCGACCTGGCAAGGCTGCCGCTGTCCGGGCACGTCGAGGAGTTCGGCCGCACCCTCGGCGAGGAGCTGCTCGAGCCGACCACGATTTACGCCAAGCACTGCCTCGCCGTGCTCGCCGAGGCGGACGTTCGGACGTTCGCGCACGTCACCGGCGGTGGGCTCGGCGGCAACCTGTCCCGCGTCATGCCGCGCGGGCTCGTCGCCGTCCTCGACCGCGGCTCGTGGACGCCGGCCCCGGCCTTTGGCCTGATCGCCCACCGCGGCCGGGTCGAGCGCGCCGAGATGGAGCGCACCTTCAACATGGGCGTCGGCATGGTCGCCGTCGTCGCCCCCGCGGACGTCGACCGCGCGCTCGCCGTGCTCACCGCGCGGCACGTGCGCTGCTGGGTCGCCGGCGAGGTCCGCAAGGCCCCCGATCTCGACGCCGACCCCGACGGCGACCGCGTGCTGCTGCGCGGCGACCACCCCCGGTTCTGAGCTGCCTTGAGAGCGGCGAGGTTCGGCGATCTCATCCACCGCCAGCTCGACCCGACGAAGCCATGGGACGCCGGCGAGTCGATGGAGACCTCGTCGATTCTCGAGGACGACGTGTTCGTCGGCTGGGGCGCCACCGTCGTCGGCGGCGTCAACATCGGCCGGAGAACGTATGTATGCGCCGGCGCAATCGTGACCAAGAACGTGCCGGCTGGCCGCATCGTCACCGGCACCAACGAGTTCTACGAGCCGCACGAGTGGAAGGGCTCACTCGGCACGTCCTAGTTCTTCAAGATCCGTTGAAGGGCCCGCATCAGCCCCGTATTCGCTCAGCGGTAGGCGCTGCGCCTATGCCGGATTGCCTCGACGGTCACCGTCCGAGTGTCCTCGTCGATCCGGTACAGCACGCGGTAGGTGGCCCGCCGGGCCGACCAGATGCCCTCCAGCGGCGCCCGGAGCGGCTTGCCGACGCGGTGTGGAGTCTCCCGCAGGACACTGAGGATCAGCTCGAGGGCTGCGGCAGCGACCGCCTCCGGCAGCTCCTTGCCGATCGCGCGTTTCGCCGGCGCCGACCAGACGACGGCGTACGGCGCTGACTCCGTCACGCGGTCCGGGAACGTCGTGCCGCAAACTCGGCCAGCACCTCGTCGGTGCCGTACGTCTCGCCGGCCGCGAGCGAGGCCTCGGCCTCGTGAAGGTCGGCCATCGTCTGCGGGTCGCTGAGCACGGCCAAGGTCTCCTGCAATGACTCCCACTCGGCGACGGACACCACAATCGCGGCCGGTGCACCATTGCGGGTCACGGTGACCTGCTCGTGCTGCGACTCCACCTCGGTCACCAGGGCGGACAGGTGCGCCTTCACCTCGGCCAGCGGAAGGACCTTCATGGTCTGAATTCTAGTCACCAAGGGCGCCAATGGCCAGCTTGTGACCGGCTGAGCCGCTGGACGCCGTTGCGCGCCGCTCAGCGGGTCCCTGCGCATGGCCGCCATGAAGAACCCGATCACGGGTCCTCTCGGCGGCGCAATCTGGTGGGCAGGCGAAGCGCGGTTCGAGCATCCTGTCAAACGTGGCCGATGACCTG
>Ga0184609_10000513_pt1 | contig 11337 bp, 13 predicted proteins | sample PLM1_60_coex_FD_133165 | JGI IMG/M metagenome (GOLD analysis project Ga0184609, IMG submission 133165) | Groundwater sediment microbial communities from an aquifer in East River, Colorado, USA - PLM1_60_coex | ecosystem: Environmental > Terrestrial > Soil > Riparian zone | place: USA: East... | reverse complement strand
CACCCGTCCTCCGGCCGTCCGGGAGCGTCGGCGCCGATGCCGCAACGCTGCACCCCCGACCCGTCCACGAGCCGCCCCCACCCTTCGCCTGCCGTTCGAGGCGGGAAGGATATCCGGTTGTGGGGGTTCGGGCGTAGCCTCAAAGGATGAATGGCGCAGAGCAGCAGAGCCTGCCAGGCATGGACCTCGAACGGGTGACGTTCCTGAGCCCGTCGGCCCTGGAGCGCTACCGGCTCTGCCCGCGCCTGTACCGGTTCCTGTACGTCGACGGGCTGTGGCGCCTGTCCCGCTCCAGCGCCCAGCAGGCCTTCGGGACCAGCGTGCACGCCGCCCTGCGCGAGTTCTTCCGCCTGCCCGTCGGTCGCCGCAGCCTTCGCATGCTGCTGGAGCTGTTCCGGCGCCTGTGGGTGCGCGACGGCTACCAGGGCAAGGAGCAGCAGCAGCGCGAGCGGGAGCGGGGCGCCGAGGCCCTGCGGGCCTGGTACGGGCGGACCGACACCAAGGTGGTGCCCCATGCCACCGAGCTGGGGCTGCAGGCCGCCTGGGGCGACATCGTGCTCAAGGGCCGGCTGGACCGGGTCGACGCCGACACCGGCCGTGGCCTGGTGGTGGTGGACTACAAGACCGGCCGGCGGCCGGCCACCCAGGAGGCGGCCGACGCCGACGAGGCCCTGACCATCTACGCCGCCCTGGTCCAGCGCCGCCTCGACCGGCCGGTGACCCGCATGGTGCTCGACTACGTGGTCGCCGGCGAGCAGGTGGTCACCGAACGGCCGCCCGAGGTCCTGCGCGAACGACTCGGCGCCGTGCTCTCCACCGCGGCCGAGCTGCGGGCCGACCGGGAGTTCACGCCACGTCCCGGTCCCTGGTGCGCGGGCTGCGACCTGCTCCGGCGCTGCCCCGAAGGCCAGCTGGAGGTCGCCAGCCCGCGCGCCCGGCCGACCGCCCAGTTGGACTGAGCCCCGCCGATCGTTGTATTCAGAGACCGGCAACGGGTGCCCTTCGGATGCGCCCGGAGCCGAGGTCCGGGGGAGTGGCAGAGGTGGAGGAACCAACGGCAGGCAGCCTGGGGCGTCCAACGGCGCACCTGCTGCTGCCGTGCCACAGCGACTCCGTGCCGACCGTGCGGGCCCTGCTCCTCCGGGACCTGGAACGCTCGCGGGTCCCGGCGGAGGTGGCCGACGCGATCCTGCTGGCCAGCGGCGAAGCCGTCACCAACGCGGTCGTGCACGGTTCGTGGGGCCGGCAGGACTCGGTGATGGTGGTCCGCTGGGCGATGGTGGGCGGGCGGTTCTCGTTCTCCGTCCAGGACCGCGGCCCGGGCTTCGACAGCTCTCGGACGGCCATGTCCAGGCGCGCCCATCCCTCGCAGAACCGTGGCCGGGGCCTGTACATCATGCATGCGCTGATGGACAGGGTGGTGGTCGACTCCGGCCTCAACGGCACCCGCATCCTGCTCGAGAAGGCGCTGGACGCGCCGCCGGCCGGGTAGCCGGCCGCCCTGAGGGCCGAGCCCGGCTGGCTCGGCCCTCAGAAGCCTACTGGGACTCTGCCCGACGAGGCTCTTCGATCGTCGGCCACATCCGCAGCTCGTCCGCCAGGGCGCGGATCTCGTTGTCCGGGTAGCGCCGGTGGCCCCCCAAGGTCCGCAGGAAGGGAAGCTTGCCTTCCTGGGCCCACCGGGACACGGTCTTCGGCGACACGTGAAGAAGACCGGCTACCTCAGAGGTCCGCAGATACGTCGGCCTGCTGGTCCGGCTCATCGCTCGACACCCCTTTACGGTTGTCGTCCCGGTTGAGGACTTTCTGTTGTCCCCGGGGGAGACTACCCCCCTCCAGCAAAACTACTGAATCAGTTGTTCTACCTAGCAAGGTTCGATCCTGTCGTACTGCCCGGTACGTACGATTGTGCGCTTGCGCTGTCCACCCGTATCGTTTCGCCGGGTCGCGACGCCTGGAACAACTACGGGAGGCGCGGCGTCGTGGCCTCCGGGGGACTCCACAAACGGCGGTTCTCGGGGGATAGCCAGCCGGTTGCGGGTAGGCCGCGGCGTCGCGTTGAACGTTGCCGAAGCCGGCGGGTTGAGCGTCTGCGCCCCGTCCTGCGCCAGGTCGAGCAGCGGGATGCCGGAGCGCCCGAAGTCGACCAGCTCGGCCCCTGGGAAGCGGCGGCGCATCCGCCGCGCCCGGAGCGCACGGCCACCCTCCTGATCGACGATGATGCACGCCGTTGGCCGCGCCGACCAACCGGAGGAGCCGATGGGAGCGCTGGACGGCAAGGTGGTGGTGGTCACCGGGGCCGGGCAGGGGATCGGGCGTGAGGAGGCGCTGGCCTGTGCGCGGGCCGGGGCCCGGGTGGTGGTCGACGACCTGGCCGGGGCGGCCGACACCGCCGCCGCCGTCACCGCCGAAGGCGGCCACGCCCTGGCCCTCGACCACGACGTCGGCGACTTCGACGCGGCCGGGCGGCTGATCGCCGCGGCGGTCGAGACCTTCGGGGGGCTGGACGGGGTGGTCAACAACGCCGGGGTGGTCCGCGACCGCATGGTCTTCAACCTCGGTCCGGACGAGTTCGACCTGGTGCTCCGGGTGAACCTCCGAGGCACGTTCTGCACCACCAGGCACGCCGCCGCCTGGTGGAGGCGCCAGGGCCGGCCGGGCGCGATCGTGAACACCACCTCGACCTCCGGCATCCTCGGCAACCTCGGCCAGTCCAACTATGGCGCGGCCAAGGCCGGGGTGGCCGCCTTCACCGTGATCACCGCCCTCGAGCTGGCACGGTACGGGGTGCGGGTCAACGCCATCGCCCCTGGGGCACGGACCCAGATGACGCAGGAGGCGTTCGGCCAGCTCGACTTCGAGGGCGAGTTCGACCCGCTGGACCCCGGCAATGTCGCCCCGGTGGTGGTCTGGCTGCTCTCCGACGCCGCCGCCGAGGTCTCCGGCCAGGTGCTCGGCATCACCGGCGGCCTGGTCGAGCTCTACGAGGGTTGGCACGTCGTCGCCAGCCAGGAGGCTCCGGGACGGTGGACCCCCGAGGAGCTGGCGCGGGCAGCCCCCGGCCTGTTCGGCGACCGCCCCACCCGCGCCCCCTGGCGCCCGTCGAGCCTGCGCCGGGTGATCGAAGCGGCCCGCTCCGGCCGGTCGGGTGACCGCCCGGCCTAGCTGCCGACCAGGGCGGCGCTGTAGCCGCGCCCGGCGGTCACCGCCTCGACGCCGGCCAGCCCCGGAACCGCTACCGGCGAGGTCCGGCGGGTGGTGGTGCCGTCGCCGAGCTGCCCGAAGGTGTTGGCGCCCCAGGTCCTGACGGTGCCGTCACCGAGCACGGCCAGGCCGTGGTCGCGGCCGCCCGAGATCGAGGTCACCCCGGTGAGGGTGCCCACCCGGGACGGGGTCGACCGGTTGCTCAGGGCGCCGTTGCCGAGCTGGCCGAGGTTGTTGCGGCCCCACGCCCGGACGCTGCCGTCGGCCAGCAGGGCAAGGCTGTGGTAGGCGCCGGCGGCGACCGCGACCACGCCGGTGAGGCCGCCGACCCGGACCGGCGACGAGCGGTGGGTGGCGGTGCCGTCGCCGAGCTGGCCGTAGGTGTTGTCCCCGAACGCCCAGGCGGTCCCGTCCGACCGGAGGGCCAGGCTGTGGTCGCGCCCGCCGGCGACCTGGACGACGTCGGTCAGCCCGAGCGCCTGGACCGGGGAGGTGCGGCTGGTCCTGGTGCCGTCGCCGAGCTCGCCGAACGCGTTGTAGCCCCAGGTCCACACGGTGCCGTCGTTGCGGATGGCCAGGCTGTGCCCGCGCGCCCCGGCGATCTGGGTCACCCCGGTGAGGTTGCGGACCGGCACCGGCCGGGTCCGCCTGGTCCTGGACCCGTCCCCGAGCTGCCCCTGGGAGTTCATGCCCCAGGTGCGCACGGTGCCGTCGCCGAGCAGGGCCATGGTGTGGTAGTGCCCACCGGCCACCTGGACCGCCCCGGCCAGCCCGGTCACCTGGCCGGGGGCCGGCCGGTTGACGGTGGTGCCGTTGCCCTGCTGCCCATACTGGTTGGACCCCCAGGTCCACACGCTCCCGTCGGCCCGCAGGGCGACCACGTGCTCGCGACCACCCGCCAGCTCGACCGCGTCGCCCAGCCCGGTCACCGGTCCGGGGACGAACCGGTTGGTGGTGGTGCCGTCGCCGAGCTCGCCGAAGCTGTTGCTCCCCCACGTCCACGGCGTCCCCGGCCCGGCCGCCGCGGCCGGGAGCAGCCCGACCAGCGGCACCAGCAGCAACGCCGCCACGAGGGCGGCAAGCGCACGGGCCCAGGTTCGCATGCGCCGATGCTAGGCAACCTCCCCCCGCCCGCCTACCAGCAGATGCAGTAGACCGGGCCACCCGGCATCATCGCCACAACGAGCGGAGATCGCACCCGGAGGGAGACCTGGATGGACGACAAGCAGGTCCTGGACCGCATCGGCGGCCTGGTCGAGGAGGAGCACACCCTGGAGCGTCAGGCCACCGGAGAAGGACTGGACGAGCAGCAGGAGGCCCGCCTCCACGAGGTCGAGGTCCAGCTCGACCAGTGCTGGGACCTCCTCCGCCAGCGCCGAGCCCGCCGCACCGCCGGCCAGGACCCCGACGCCGCCCACGTCCGCGCCGAACCCACCGTCGAGGGCTACCTGCAGTAACCCGCAACAGCAGCGGTCGGGTATCCGGCGCCGCGGGCGGCGCGGCCGGTCCAGCGGCGATCTAGGCGGCCTGGGTCTCCTGGGAGCCCTCGGGGGCGAGGGCGTGGACGAGGACCTGGTTGATCTCGCTGGCGAGGTGGAAGGTCATCTCCGAGCGGACCGACTCGGGGACGTCCTCGAGGTCGGCGCCGTTGCGCTCGGGGAGGATGACCGCCTTGAGGCCGGCGCGGTGGGCTGCCAGGACCTTCTGCTTGACCCCGCCGATGGGCAGGACCCGGCCCTGGAGGGTGACCTCGCCGGTCATGCCGACCTCGGCACGGACCGGACGGCCGGTCAGCAGGCTGGCCAGCGCCGTCGTCATGGTCACGCCCGCGCTGGGGCCGTCCTTGGGGACCGCGCCCGCGGGCACGTGGACGTGGTAGCGGCGCCTGGCGATGTCGGGGTCGGTGATGCCGAGCTCGCCGGCGTGGGCCCGGACGTAGGAGAGGGCGATGGAGGCCGACTCCTTCATCACGTCGCCGAGCTGGCCGGTCAGGGTCAGCCCCGGCTCCCCGTCCATCACGCTGGCCTCGATGAACAGCACGTCGCCGCCGGTGCCGGTGACGGCGAGGCCGGTGGCGACGCCGGGCACGGCGGTCCGCTCGGCCGCCTCGAAGAAGAACTTCTGGCGTCCCAGGTAGCCGCGGACGTCGCCGTCGTCGACCACCAGCGGAGTCGTGGTCCCACCGGCGGCGATCCGGGTCGCCGCCTTGCGCAGCAGCTTGCCGATCTCGCGCTCCAGGTTGCGGACCCCGGCCTCGCGCGTGTAGTCGCCGACCACGGTGCGCAGGGCCGCCTCGGTGAGGATCACCTCGTCGCCTCGCAGGCCGGTCTGGTCGAGCTGGCGCCCGAGCAGGTGGTCGCGGGCGATGGCCAGCTTCTCGTCCTCGGTGTAGCCGTCCAGGCGGACGACCTCCATCCGGTCAAGCAGCGGCCCCGGGATGGTCTCGACCACGTTGGCGGTGGCGATGAACAGCACGTCCGACAGGTCGAGCTCGACCTCCAGGTAGTGGTCGCGGAAGGAGTGGTTCTGGGCCGGGTCGAGGACCTCGAGCAGGGCCGAGGAGGGGTCGCCGCGCCAGTCGGCGCCGACCTTGTCGACCTCGTCGAGCAGGAACACCGGGTTCATGGTCCCGGCCTCCTTGATCGCCCTGGCGATCCGGCCGGCCTGCGCGCCAACGTAGGTGCGCCGGTGCCCGCGGATCTCGGCCTCGTCGCGGACGCCGCCGAGGGCGACCCGGACGAACTTGCGGCCCATGGCCCGTGCCACCGACTCGCCGAGGGAGGTCTTGCCGACCCCTGGCGGGCCGACCAGCGCGATGATCGCGCCGGCGCCGCGGCCGCCCTGGTCGGCCAGGCCGCGCTCGCGGCGGAGCTTGCGCACGGCCAGGTACTCGAGGATGCGGTCCTTCACGTCCTCCAGGCCGGTGTGGTCGGCGTCCAGGACCCGCCGGGCCTCGGCGATGTCGAGCGCGTCCTCGGACTTCTCGCCCCAGGGCAGCTCGGTCATGGTGTCGAGCCAGGTCCGGATCCAGCCGTGCTCCGGGCTCTGCTCGCTGGTCCGCTCCAGGCGGCCGATCTCCCGCTCGACGGCTGCCCGGACGGCCTCGGGCATCTTGCCTTCCTCGACCTTGGCCCGGTAGGCGTCGATCGCGCTCTCGCCGTCCTCGCCCTCGCCGAGCTCCTTGCGGATGGCGGCCAGCTGCTGGCGCAGGATGAACTCGCGCTGGGAGCGCTCCATGCCTTCGGAGACATCCTTGCGGATGCGGTCCTTCAGCTCCACCTCCCCAAGGGTGTCGCGCGCCCAGGCCAGCACCTTCTCGAGGCGCTGGGTGACGTCGACGGTCTCGAGGACCTCGACCTTCTGCTCGAAGGAGAGGTCGGGGGAGTAGACGGAGGTGTCGGCGATCTGGCCGGGGTCGGTCATGCCGCGAAGCAGCTCGGCGACCTGCTGGGCGCCGCGCGCCTCCAGGATGTTCTCGACCACCGCCCGGTACTCGCGGGCGAGCTGCATGGCCCGGTCGCCGGCGGGCGGGTCGACCAGCTGCTCGACCTCGACCCAGGTGGCGGTCCCGGTGCCGGCGACGCCGGCCCCGATGCGGGCCCGGTGCAGGCCGCGCACGACCACCGCGAGCTGGCCGTTGGGCAGCTCGCCGGCGTTCTCGATGGTGGCGACGGTGCCGACCGTCGCGTAGCGGCCGTCGACCTTGGGCACGAGCAGGAGCTGGCCGCCGGCGTCGCCGGCCGCGCTGGCCGCCGACCGCGACTCGGGGGTCTCCAGGGTGGCGGTCACGACCATGCCGGGCAGAACGACCCCGCTGGTCAAGGGCAGGAGGGGAAGGGTCTCGGTCGCGAGCTCAGGCATTGGATCTCCAGGTCAAAGGGGTGTGACGCCAGCTTCAACGCAACACCCGGCTCCGATATTTCCCTGGAGACCAAAGACCTTTGAAGTCCTCAGGTGACGGTGACGGTTCCCTTCATCGCCCCTGGGTGGTACTTGCAGTGGAACTCGTAGCTGCCGGCGGCCGGCGCGGTGAAGTTGATGGTGGCGTCCTCGCCACCCTCGATGTCCTGGTTGGCGTTCCCCTCGGTGAAGGTGAAGTTGTGCTCGATGCTGTCCTGGTTGGACACCTCGAGCTTGTAGCTGGTCCCGGAGGTGAGCTGGAGGCTGGTGGTGTCCCATGCGGTGCCCTTGGCGGTCAGCTTGAGCTCGTTCTCGCCGCCCCCGCCGGCGGCGGTGGTCTCGGGGGCCGCGGTGGTGGCGCTGGCGGTGCCGCCGCCCTCGTCGCCGCCGCCGCAGCCGGCGGCGGCAAGGGCGAGCACCACGGCCAGCGCACCAGCGACCAGGCAACCGCGTCGTTGCATCAGACCTCCCGTTGTCGGTGGGCCGCGGTCGCGGCCGTCAGCAGCCTAACCCGCACCGGTGGCCTACGATTCCCCACCCAGATGCCCGGCGATCTTGTACAGCTGGTCCTGGTCGATCGTGCCGATCAGGCACCAGACGATGCTGTCGGCACGCCACCAGTAGCTGACGTGCCTTCCCCAGCGGTAGGCCTTCAGGCCGCTCCCGTCCGGTGCCTTGGCCACCCGGGGCAGCTCGCCCCGCCAGCGCATGAGCGTGACCCGCCCGCCGGCGTCGTCCCGGTACTCGGCGACCGCCGCCAGATGCCCGGCCAGGTCGCGGGCCTCCCAGCCCTGCTTCTGGAGACCGAAGCCGGCCAGGTCGGGCGTGCGGGCGGCCGGCCCAAGGACCGCGAACAGCCGCTCGGCCGTCGCGTCGTCCGGGGTGCCGAGCCCGTCCTGACCCTTGGCGTGGTAGGAGCCCCAGGCGGCGGCGAGCGGGCTGCCCGGGTCTGGAGCCGGCACCACCAGCAGGGAGGCGGCGACCACGGCGGCGCAGGCCAGCATCGCCGCGGCCAGGGCGATCCAGTGCCGGCGCCGTGTCGGCCGGCGGGAGGAGGCAGCGGGCCGGCCGGGTCCCTTCCGCAAGGATTGCTCTGCCTCGGCCTCCGCTCGCAGTCTCTCGGCCCGCAGCGCCCCCCTGACCGCCTCCCGCGTCTGCAGCGGGAGCGGGACCGTCGAGGCGCGCAGCAGCGCGGTCAGCTGGCGGTCCAGCAGCAGCTGGGAGGCGCAGTGGCTGCATGCGGCGACGTGCTCGCGGGCGGCCAGCAGCTCGGTCTGCTCCAGCTCGCCGAGGCTGAAGGCGGTGAGCCGGACCCTGAAGTCCTCACAGGTCATCGGCTTGCACCCTTCCAAGCTCGGGCAGCAGCATTGCCTCGAGGCGACGCCTGGCGCGGTGGAGGCGGGACAGGATGGTGCCGCGGGGCACGTCCATGACGGTGGCCGCCTCGGCGCAGGACAGGCCGTTGATGTCGACCAGGATCACGGCCATGCGGAAGTCCTCGGGGAGCCGCGCGATCGCCCGCCGTACCGCCTCCCGGTCCAGCTCGCGGACGGTCTGCTCCTCCGGGCCGGGCTCGTGGCTCGGCAGCTCGAGGGTCGGGTCGGCCTCGCCATCGTCCAGCCAGACCAGCGGCATGCGACGGCCGCGACGGTACTGGGTGCAGAACAGGTTGTACTGGATCCGCAGCAGCCAGGCCCGGCAGTTGGTGCCCGGTTCGAAGGTGCCGAACGACCGCAGCGCCCGCAGGAAGGTCTCCTGGGTCAGGTCCTGGGCGGTGGCCTGGTCTCCGGCCAGCCGTATGGCCGCGTCGTACAGCGCATTCATGTGCGGGACAGCGGCCGCCTCGAAACCTTCAAGGTCCACTGGGAACCTCACTTATCGCCGGGGCAGTGCCGCCTCTCCTTGTCACCGGTAACTCGCCATGATCAGTGGCGATTCCCTGCCGTGCGGTCCCCGATCCATGTGGGGGGAGCTCGCTCCCCCCACGGCCCCCCAGGATCGCCGCCCCTAGCCGGTTGCCGCGGAGGGGCGCTGGTCGGCGGAGACGCGGCGGCGGCGGCGACGGCGGGCGGCCGAGCGGGAGCGGCGGGCGGCCGGCGCCTCCTCGGCGGGTGGCTCGGGCGCCTTGCGGGGTGCGGCCGCGACCCTGGCGGCCGCCGCCTCCTCGACCGTTGGCAGGTCGAACAGCTCGCTGAGCAGCGGGCTGGTCGAGTAGACCTCGTGGACGGGCTCGCCGGTGAGCTCGAGGCGGCGCCGGATCAGGTCGGCGGTCTCCAGCTCGTTCCAGGCCACGAACGTGACCGCGACCCCGGCGGCGCCGGCCCGGCCGGTCCGGCCGATGCGGTGCACGTAGGCGCGGTCGTCCTCGGGCGTGTCGTAGTTGATCACGTGGGAGAGCCCGGCGATGTCCAGCCCCCGTGAGGCCACGTCGGTGCAGACCAGCACGTCCAGCTTGCCCTTGCGGAAGGAGCGCATGACCTTCTCGCGGGTCACCTGGGGCATGTCGCCATGCAGGGCGCCTGCCCGGTAGCCCTCGTCGACCAGGCCCTTGATGGTGCGCTCGACACCCCGCTTGGTGCGCCGGAACACCGCCACCCGGTCGCGACCGGGGGCGTCGAGGACGCGGCACAGCACCTGGAAGCGGTTGAGCGGGTGGACCTGGAAGAACAGCTGCCGGGTGGCGGGCACGGTGGCCTGCTCGCCCTCGGGCTCGGCGTGGATGAAGGTCGGCCGCTTGGCGTAGCGCCGGGCCAGCGCGACCACCGCCTTGGGCATGGTGGCCGAGAACAGCATCGTCTGCCGGTGGTCGGGCGTCGCCGCGATGATCGTCTCGACGTCGGGCAGGAAGCCGAGGTCGAGCATCTCGTCGGCCTCGTCGACGACCAGGATGCGCAGCCCGCTCAGCTTGAGGTACCCCTGCCGCATGTGGTCGAGGACGCGGCCTGGGGTGCCGACCACGACCTGGGCGCCCTCGGTCAGGGCGACGATCTGCGGGCCGAGCGGGCGGCCGCCGACGATCGCGACCGCGCGGACGCCGGCGTCACGGCCGGCGGTGTCGATGTCGCCCGCGACCTGCAGGCAGAGCTCCCTGGTGGGGACGACGACCAGGGCCTGGACCTCGGGCAGCTCCGGGTCGACCTCCTGGACGATCGGGATGCCGAAGGCGAGGGTCTTGCCGGTACCGGTGCGGGCCTGGCCGATGAGGTCGACGCCGGCCAGCGCGAGCGGCAGGCACAAGGTCTGGATGGGGAAGGGATGCTCGATGCCGACCCGGGCCAGAGAGGTCAACGTGGTCGGTGTGGCGCCGAGATCGGCGAAGCTGTGCTCGGTGGGTGGGGGAGCGATAGGTTTTGACGTTGGACTCAAACAACCTCCTGGTTGCGTGGTTCTGGTTGCGCCGTTGCGTTGGCTCAACGATACATGGTACCGGTTCGAGCACCCTGCCTTCAGCGGTAGCGGGGGACGGCCTGGTCGACCTGCTCGCTCCAGGCGTCGATCCCGCCGGCCAGGCTCCGGACCTGCCGCCAGCCGTTGGCCTTCATCCAGACCGCGGCCTGGGCGCTCCGGGCGCCGACATGGCAGTAGACGACGACGTCGCGCTCCTTGGGGATCTCGACCGGGGCCCGCTCGACGAAGCGGTCGAGCCCGACGTGCAGCGACGGCTCGATCACGGCGACCGCCCGCTCGGGATCGGTGCGCACGTCGACCAGCAGCGGTGCGTCGCGGCCGGCCATGGCCTCGGCCAGCGTCGGGGCGTCGACCTCCTCCAGCAGCGGGTGGCGCATCTGCACCCTCGGGTCCTCTCGCCGGCGTTGGGGCATCCATGCTATCGCGTGCGGTAGGCTTCGCCGCGATCCGACAGCGCAGGAGGTCATGCCCGGTGGCCAGCCCGGCCCAGGTCTTCGAGGAGTTCCGTCAGGCCCATGCCAAGGCCGACGCGGACGCCGCCGCGGCGCTGTACGCGCCCGACGCCGTCTACTACGAGCCGGACAACGTCCCCCACCGCGGCCGGGACGAGATCCGCACCCACCTGGCCTCGGTCTACGCGGTCAGGGGCCCGGTCGAGCTGAGCGTCAAGCGACAGGTCGACGCCGAGCAGGCCGTGCTCACCGAGTGGACCAGCGCCTACACCGAGGGCGGCCGGCGCTCCTCCGGCGTGCCAGGCGTCTCGGTGGTCGAGATAGGCCGCCACGGCATCACCTACCACCGCGACTTCGGCTAGCCGCGGGCATT
>Ga0184609_10000512_pt1 | contig 11374 bp, 15 predicted proteins | sample PLM1_60_coex_FD_133165 | JGI IMG/M metagenome (GOLD analysis project Ga0184609, IMG submission 133165) | Groundwater sediment microbial communities from an aquifer in East River, Colorado, USA - PLM1_60_coex | ecosystem: Environmental > Terrestrial > Soil > Riparian zone | place: USA: East... | reverse complement strand
GGGATTTGAACCCGCGACGCACCTTTCAGCACGTACGCGATTTCCAGTCGCGCTCCTTAGGCCACTCGGACACCTCTCCGTGCTGCGAAGCGGAGAAGGAGGGATTCGAACCCTCGATGGAGGATTTTTCCCCCATAACGCCTTAGCAGGGCGCCGCCTTCAGCCACTCGGCCACTTCTCCGCGGGTGCGAGCAGGATAGCCGACCGATATTTCGGTTATCGGATGGGCGAGCCGGCGGATACTCGGCGTGTCGCGCGCATGACACTCCCGTCACGCTTTCGTTCCCGTGCCTGGCACCGGTACGAGGCCGGTGGCGTCACGTCGGTGCGGGTCATGGCTCGTGGACACCCGATTTCGATTTACCCCCAACGGGGGAGGAAAGAGGGTGCTCTGGAACGAAAATGAGGTTGCCGGCTCCCCCCTCATACCCCCCGGCATCTGAAACCCGTCTGCGGCTACCCGAGGCGGGTTTCCCTTTTGTTGGAGAGCGTTAGGCTCGGCCCGGTGGCTGATCCGGTCAACGTCTGGGACTACGAGCAGCTGGCGGAGGAGAAGCTCGACGCGAACGCGCACGCCTATTTCGCGGGCGGCGCCGGTGACGAGGTGACGCTCCGCGACAACCTGGCGGCCTTCGAGCGGCGGAAGCTCCGGCCGCGCGTGCTGGTCGACGTGCGCAGCGTCTCGACGGCGACGACCGTGCTCGGTACCGACGTCGCGCTGCCGATCCTGATCGCGCCGCTCGCGCTGCAGGCGATGGCGCACCCCGACGGTGAGGTCGCGACCGCTCGCGCCGCCGCCGGCGCCGGAACGATCATGTGTCTCTCGACCGCGAGCACGATCCGTCCTGCCGAGGTGGCCGCCGCCGCGCCGGGTGCGCCACGCTGGTTCCAGGTCTACGTCTTCCAGAACCGCTCCGAGACCAAGGAGCTGATCGACGAGGCGGTGGACAACGGATTCTCCGCGCTCGTCTTGACGGTCGACACGCCGTACCTCGGCAGGCGCGAGCGCGACATTCGCATCGACTTCAAGATCCCGGAGCACCTCACCGTCGTAGGCGACATCTTCGGCGGCGGCTTCGATGCCGCACTCAGCTGGCGCGACCTCGAGTGGCTTGCGGGCTACGAGCTGCCGGTCGTCGTCAAGGGAATCCTGACCGCCGAGGATGCGCGGCTTGCGTGCGAGCACGGCGCGGCGGCGGTCGTGGTCTCGAACCACGGCGGGCGTCAGCTCGACGGCGTGCCCGCCACGCTGGACGCGCTCGAAGAGGTCGTCGAGGCGGTCGACGGCCGCGCCGAGATCTTGCTCGACGGCGGGGTGCGGCGCGGGACGGACGCGCTGAAGGCCCTCGCGCTCGGAGCGCGCGGCGTGCTCATCGGTCGCGCGATGGTCTGGGGGCTCGCTGCGCGGGGCGAAGAGGGTGTCGCCGACGTGCTGCGCCTCCTGCGCGACGAAGTCGAGCTAGGGCTTGCGCTGCTCGGTTGCGCTTCGCCCGCCGACGTCACGCGCGCGCACGTGACCTAGTGCCCCTTCCAGCAATACATGCCGGCTTCTGGCCCGCGATCACACGGCGCCAGAGTCCACCCTCGTCCTTACCAAGGCAGACCAGCCTTGCCGCGGACGAGTGCGGCCTCTGGCTTGGCGCTCGCGACCCAGAAGCTCGACGGCATTACTGGAAGGGGCACTACTCAGTCGTGCACGCGGGCGATGAGCTCTCCGCGGCGGAGAACCTTGACGGCCGTCCCTGCGAGCCGGACGTCGTAGCCGGCGTCACTCGGGAACAGCACTTTTTCCCCGGGCTCGACGCCGCTCACGTCGCTGCCGACGGCGGTCACCACTCCCGTCCGGCAGTCGGCCTCGGCCGAGGCCGGAATGATCAGCCCGAGGTTGGTCTCGGATTCCTCGTCCGAAGGCTGGATCACCACGAAGTCGTCCAGCGGCTCCAGAGACAAATCGATCCCGCGGGTGTTGGGCTCCTGCATCGGTATGAACGCTACAGGCGTCCGGCCTCGATGATGCGCTGAAGGAACTGCTGCGTCCGCGGCTCCTTCGGCGCGCTCAGGATCTCGTCCGGGGGCCCCTGCTCGAGGATCCCCCCCGCGTCCAGGAAGCAGACTCGGTCTGCGATGTCTCTCGCGAAACTCATCTCGTGCGTGGCGATCAGCATCGTCATCCCGCCCGCGGCGAGCTCGCGGATGACGTTCAGCACCTCGGCGATCAGCTCGGGGTCGAGTGCACTCGTCACCTCGTCCAAGAGCATGAGATCGGGCCGCATCGCCAGCGCGCGGACGATCGCGACGCGCTGCTGCTGTCCTCCCGACAGCCGATCCGGGTAGTCGTCGCGCTTGTCGGCCAGCCCGAAGCGAGCGAGAAGCTCGGTCGCATCCTGCCGTGCCTCGCCGCGCGGCTTGCGCAGTACGAGGGTCGGTGCGAGCGTGACGTTGTCGAGCACGCTCATGTGCGGGAAGAGATTGTACGCCTGGAAGACGATCCCGATGCGCCGCCGGATTCGGTTCACGTCGACGCCGCGCGAAGTAATCTCATCCCCCTCCACGACGATGCGCCCCGCGTCGATCGGCTCCAGCAGGTTGACGCAGCGAAGCAGCGTGGACTTGCCCGAGCCGGACGCGCCGATCAGGCAGACCACTTCGTGCTCTGCGACCGCGAGGTCGATCCCGCGCAGAACTTCGAGGTCCCCGAAGGACTTGTGGAGCCCTTCCACGACGAGCGCTTCGCTCATCGCACTCCCGCCGCCTGCCGGCGCCTGCGGTCCCGAGCGACCAGCCAGTCGGTGAAGCGCGCCAGCGGGATCGTGAGCGCAACGAACAGAACGGCAGCGCACAGGAACGGTGTGTAGTTGAACGTTGCTGCGGCGTCGATCTGCGAAGCCTTGAAGGCTTCGATGGCGCCGAGGAAGCCGACGAGCGCAGTGTCCTTCTGCAGGCCGATGAAGTCGTTCAGCAGCGGCGGGATGACGCGCCGCACTGCCTGTGGCAACACGACCTTGCGAAGCGACTGGAGGTGGGTCAGCCCGAGCGACCGGGCTGCTGCGTCCTGGCTCGGATGCACGGACTCGATTCCAGCGCGGTAAACCTCGGAGACGTAGGCCGTGTACACCAGAACGAGCGAGACGATTCCCCAAAACGTCGTCGAGAGAGGGACGCCCTCGAGTTGAAGCGCGGGCGCCCCGAAACCGAGCAGCGCGATCACCAGGATCGTGGGCACGCCGCGGAAGAAGTCGGCGTAGGCAATGCCCAGGACCCGCATCGGAAAGAACACCGGCCCGGGCAGGCTCCGGATCACCGCCAGCACGAGTGCGAAGACGAGGATGAACCCCTCCGCGATGCAGAACATCTTCACGTTCAGGAGGAACGCGTCCGCGATCTCGGGCATCGAGTCCTTGAACTGACCCCAGTCGAAGAATGTGCGCCTGACCTCCGGCCAGCCGGGGGCGTGCGTGATCGCGATCGCGAGGACCGTGAAGAAGACGACGGTGCTCGCGAGCGCGATGGCGACGCCACGGCGGCCCTCGCCGCCCGACATCACGCTGCCGAGGATCCTCGAGCCGCGGTTCTCGTTCAGCGCGCTACTTCAGGACGGGAGCGCCGGCGGCCTTCGAGAGCCACTGGTCCTGGATGTCCTGCAGCGTTCCGTCGGCCTTGAGCTCCGCCAGCGCGTTGTTGACGCAAGAGACGAGCGAGTTGCCCTTCGTGAAGACCATCCCGAAGTGCTCCTGTGTCAGGCTCGGGAACTGCCCGAGGATCTTGCTGTTCTCGACCTGCGCCGCCGTGACGAAGAACGCGGTCGGCAGGTCGACGACGAGGCCGTCGATCTGCTTGTTCTTCAGTGCCTGAACCGCTGCGTCGTTGGAGTCGAAGACTGCGGGCTGCTTCGAAGGCTTGATGTTGTCGTTGATGAAGTCGTAGCTCGTCGTGCCCAACTGGGCGCCGAACTTATAGGGCTTGAGCGCCGCGATCGACTTCGCGTTCGCGACGGGTGTGCCGTTCACGACGACGAGCGCCTGGTTGACGTCGTAGTACGAGTCACTGAAATCGACTGCTTTCGCGCGCACGGGCTTGAACGAGATCTGATTGATGTCGAAGTCGAACTTCTTCGGCCCGGGAGCGAACGAGGTGTTGAAGGGAACACGGATCCACTTCACCTCGCCCTTCATGAAGCCGAGCTTCTCGGCGACCGCGTACGCGACGGCGCTCTCGAACCCCTTGCCGGAGCGCGGGTCGCTGATCTTCCACGGCGCCTTCTCGTCCCCCCCGAACCACGGCGGGTAGGCCGGATTGTCCGTCCCCACCGTCAACTGACCGTCGCTCACGAGGTTGAGGTCTGCCTTCTCGCACGAGGCCGCCGCTGTCGTGCCCCCAGCGGATCCGCCGTCCTCCGAGCCGCCGCAACCGGCTGCAAGGACACACAGAACCACCAGGAGGAGTAGCGCGAGCGGTCTCCGCACGAAGCGACACTACCACGCGGATACTTCGCTTCTCCAATGCGAATCGGTGGTCACGAAGTCCCGATCTCCAATCCGGACAAGGTCTTCTTCCCGGCGCCCGGGGTGACGAAGGGCGACCTCGTTCAGTACTACGTCGACGTTGCGGACGCGGCGCTGCCTCACCTCCGGCGGCGGCCGTTCCACATGGTGCGGTACCCGCACGGAGTGGAGGGCGAGTTCTTCCACCAGAAGCGGGTGCCGGCGCATCCGGACTACGTAGGCGAGCAGTTCGTCCAGTTCCCGAGCGGCCACTCGACGGTCTTCGCGGTCGTCGACAACGCAGCCGCGTTGGCGTGGGTGATCAACCTCGGTTGCATCGAGCTCCACACGTGGCACTCGCGTGTCGAGCACCTCGAGCAACCCGACTATCTCCTCATCGACCTCGACCCGTCGAAGGATGGGCAATGGCCGTACGTTCGCCAGATCGCACTCGTCGTGCATGAGGTGATGGACGAGCTCGGCCTGGCGTCCTATCCGAAGACGTCCGGCGCGACCGGGCTCCACATCATGGCCCCGATCAAGCCCGACGTTTCTTTCCCCGAGGTGCGGCGCTTCGCAAAGGCGCTGGCGGAAGAGGTCGAGCGTCGCGTGGGGGATCAGGAGATCGCGACGACGACCTGGCGTGTCGCCGACCGGCGTGGCGTGTTCGTGGACTTCGGGCAGAACACGCGCGACCGGACGATCGCGACGGCCTACTCGGTCCGCCCGACGCCCGATGCGCGGGTCTCCGCGCCGCTCGGCTGGGACGAGGTGCCGGATGTCGAGCGAGAGGCCTTCACTGTCGAGACGATGCGCGACCGGATCGCCGCCGTCGGCGACCTCACGGCCGGCATGTGGCGCCGCAAGGCCTCCTTGCCGCCGCGGTTCGCGAAGCTCGGGCTCGAATACAGCGAGCCGACCGGGAAGACTGGTGTAAAGCGAGCTTGACAAGGAGTTCATGTCAAGTTAACTTGTCATGTAAAGCGAACTTGACAAGGAGCAATGAGACATGAAAGCCCTGTACAAGCCGACGAACGTTCCCTGGCTCGGTGTGGCAGTCCTAGCAGTGGCAGCGTCGGTCGCTGCCGTGAGCGCCGGCCTGCTGGAGGCGAGTGCCTTCGTACCGGCTCTGATCGTGACCGCCGCGCTTGCCCGCCGCCGAAGCCGATGAGGAACGACGTGAAGGAACGGCGGACCGCGCGCGAGCTCTCCCAGGGAGAGCTGGCGGCGGCTCTGTCCGTGTCGCGCCAGACGATCATCTCGATCGAGAAGGGGCGCTACGTCCCTTCGTTGCCGCTCGCTCTCGCGCTCGCACGCTACTTCGAGACGACCGTTGAGGAGATGTTCGATGACGAATCTGACTAGGTCGAAGTGGTACCTGCCGCTGGTCTGCGTTGGCCTCGGCGTCGCGATCCTCGCCGCGGAGTGGGTCGGCGGCAACGCCCGCGCCGGGCTCTATTCCCTCGCGGTGATGAGCAGCCTCGGGCTGCTCGTGCTGCTCGGCGGCCGCAGTGAGACCGTTCGCGGACTGCGTGGAGACGGGCGAGACGAGCGCTTCCGGACGATAGACATCCATGCCACGGCGCTCGCCGGGCTCACGCTGATCAGCGTGTTGATCGTTGTCTGGCTGGTCGAGATCGCACGAGGACGTGACGGCAGCCCGTACGGCGAGCTGCCGGCAGTGGGCGGCCTCGCCTACCTGGCGGCGATCGCGTTCATGCGCTGGCGCGCATGAGCGAGTTAGTGGCTCTGAGCCACTAAGTCAGAAGAGGCGCCAGCAGGAGAGAGGCCCGGGGTCCGGTTTGGACGGTTTGTGGCTCTGAGCCACAAACTCAGAGCCAGCGCCACTCCAGTACTCGGGCGAGGTCGGTTTGAAGACGGACGAAGATCCCCATGAACTCGGCGGCCCGCTCGATGGTTGGCGACTTTGCCTCCATCTTCATCGAGTCGTTCGCGACGGTGAACGCCAGAAGTGTCTTCCGCGTTCCGTCCCAGTCCTCCCACTCGTGCGTGGCGAGTGAGCGCTCGTACACACGCTCTTCGAACGCAAAGTGATCAGACCATGGAGCTCCGTTGTCGAGCGCGTGTCGGATCGAAGACTCCGCAAGTTCGTTCGCGCCGCGAGCCTGGATGGACAGCTGAGTGAGATAGCGCTCGCGATTCCCAGGCTCTTCTGCCTCCTCGTGCTCGCGTGCGGGGTCGCCGGGTTTCATCCGGCCCCTGCCCGCCCACGATGACCAGCCGGCGATCCAGAACAAGTCCTTCTGGATCGCCGAGAGCACGTGGAGAGCTTCGAGCGCCTCGGCGAAGCTTTCGAAGACGACGGTCCAGTCCCCATGGTGATCGACTGACACCCGAAAACCGTCAGGGAGTGCCTCGATCTTGTCCGTGCCGTCGGTGGAGATGCGCCACTCGTAGGTCTCCTGCCAGACGCCGCGCTCCAGCAGTGCCTGCTCCATCGCCCCGGCGTTGCTGATGAAGCCGCGGGTGCGCCCGCTCGCCTCGGCGCGCTCGCTCAGATAACGGCCGGCATCACTCCACACCATTGCCATGCGCTGTGCTTCATCGGCGAACCCGTGCTGCTCGAGGAATTCGGCCACACGCTGCTCTTCGTTCTTGCGCTTCCTCTTACGCACGACCCGCGAGCAGGCTCTCGAACGTTGGGTCGTCCTTACGTCGCGGAGGCCGCACCTCTCGCCACGTGCACTGCTCGGGATCCTTGTCGTCACGGAAGCGGATGAACTTCGAGCCGTGGCGGAAGCGGTTGCCCTGCACTTTGTCGTAACGGACCTCGGCGACGAGCTCCGGCCGCAGGGCCGACTCCTCGAGGTCGCCGGTGCCCCAGCGGTTCGGCTCCGAGAAGCCGCGCTCGGTCGCACCTTCGAGCAAAGGCTCGATGCGGTCGAAGATCTCCTTGTGGCGGCTCGCAGCGACGGCCGCGGAGCCGACGTAGTCCATCTTGCCGCCTTTGCCGTACAGGCCGAGCAGCAGCGTCGCGATGCGCGTCGGCTTCTCCTTCCAGCGGACGCCGACGATCACGCAGTCGGCCGTCTTGTACGGCTTGACCTTCAGCACGCCGTCACGGGAGCCGGGGAGGTAGGGAAGCCCGAGCTTCTTCGCGATCACGCCGTCGAGGCCGGCCGCCTCGAAGCTGTCGAGCCACTTCTGCGCCTGGCCGGTGTCGGAGCTCGTTGGAGAAAGCCGGAACCCTTTAGCCACACGCTCGAGCTCCTGGCGCCGTTTCTCCAACGGCTGCTCGTGCACCGGCTTGCCTTTCCAGAGCAGAACGTCGAACACGATGAACTCTGCCGGGATCTCGGCTGACAGCTTGCGGACGCGTGACTCGGCGGGATGCAGCCGCATCTGCATCGAGTCGAAGTCGAGCACCCCGTCCCGTGCGATGACGATCTCGCCGTCCAGCGCCGAGTGGGGCGGGAGCAGGTCGCCGAGCGGACGTAGCTCAGGGAAGTAGCGGAGCAGCGGCCGGCCGTTACGCGACCAGAGTGCGAGCTCGCCGCCGTCGTTCTCCAGAACGCCCCGAAATCCGTCCCACTTCGGCTCGAATTGCCAGCCGTTCGCTTCGGGCAGCTCTTTCACGAGCTGTGCCTCCATCGGCGGGAAGGGCACGTTTGAACCAGGCACCGCGCGGAACCCTACTGGTGTGGGTGAGCTCGACGGGGTCTGGGCGGTCGAGCGCGTTTCGGGCGCGCTGCCGGCGCTGCATGGATGCGTCAAGCGCATCAGCGGAGCTCGCGGGACGACCGAATATCCGCACTTGCCGCGAATGCCATTCGAGGTCCGCGATCGTGAGCTCCATTACCCGTCGGGTTTGCTCGTCGACAAGCTCGAGCCTCACAACGGCGGCTATTTCGGTCGGGCCACGCTGCTCGGCCGCGAGCTCGGTCAATTCACTCTGAGGAGGTTGGATCCGGTGGGACAGTTGGAGGAGCAGTTGATCAAGTACATCGACGAAGCACACGCGATGGAGCAGAACGTGCTTCACATGCTCGACGGGATGATCTCGACGACGGACGATCCCGAGATCCTCGATGCACTCGAGCATCACAAGATGCAGACGCAAGGCCATGCGGATCGCATGGCTGAGCGTCTGGAGGCGCACGACGCAGCGCCCTCGACCGTGAGGCAGCTCGGCGGCGTGCTGGGTGCGCTGGCCAAGCTGCCGCTCGATTTCGTCCGGGGCGAGAAGGCGGGCCGCAACGCGCGCGACGCATTCGCCACCGAGCATCTCGAGATCGCGAGCTACGAGTTACTGCGCCGGGTCGCCCAGAAGGCGGGCGACGAGGAGACGGCCACGGCTGCGACCGAGATCATCGAGGAAGAGAAGGCGGCTGCAAACCTGATCGCAGAGAACTGGGACAAGTTCGCCGAGCTCTCGCTCCAGGAAGAAGGGATCACGGTCTAGCGCTCTTTGTGACAGGTCCGGGGACAGGACCCCGGACCTGTCACCTCGGGCCTGGGCTAGTTCAGCCAGGGCGCCAGGAACCTCTCGATCTCGCGGCAGCCGCGCGGGCGCTCCAGCCGGCCCGCGACGAAGCTGCCCTCGACGACGACGAGGGTCGGCACCGTCTCTATCTTGAAGCGCTGCAACAGGTCCGGCCGCTCTTCCTCCGCCACGGGCACGAGCTTAAACGTCCCGTGATTCCGCCGGCGCTGAAGCACCTGGGCCAGGAATCCCTCGACGCGCCGACAATGGCCCGACAGGGTCGAATGGAAGAAGACCAATCTGAGCTGTTGCTCCAGCGGGGGAACAGCCACTGCCATATCGCACCTCCGAGTTGCTTGGAAGGGCGAGGACTTGGCCCTTGCTAGGAACGAGCGGATTTATGTCCGGAACCTGCGTATTCGTAACCTCACGTAGGCACCCCGGGTCTAAGCTCACGTGATGAGAAGGGTCGCCGTCACGGGGCTGGGCGCGGTCACGCCGCTCGGCAACGACGTTCAGTCGACCTGGAGTTCCGCGGTCGCGGGCGAGAGCGGAATCGCCTGGATTCGGGCCTTCGACGCGAGCGACCAGCCCGTCCGCGTGGCCGCCGAGGTGAAGGACTTCGACGCAGCTCAGGTCGCCTCGCCGAAAGAGGTGCGGAAGCTCGAGCGGAACGTGCTCCTGTCGCTCGGCGCCGCCCGAGAGGCGGTGGCCGACGCAGGCCTGAACGGCTTCGACCCCATGCGCGTCGGCGTCGTCTTCGGGACGGCGATCGGCGGGGTCAACGGCATCCTCGAGCAGGAGGATGTCCGGCGCGAGCGCGGGGCCGACCGCGTCTCGCCGAACTTCCTCCCGAACGTGCTCGTGGACTCCGCGAGCGGCCAGCTCGCCATCTCGCTGGGAATCAAGGGCCCGAACTACGCCATCGTGTCGGCCTGCGCGACCGGCTCGCATGCGATCGGCGAGGGAGCTGAGCTCGTCAAGCGAGGCGACGTGGACGCAGTGCTCGCGGGCGGCGCCGAGGCCTGCATGCACCCGCTGATCCTCGCCGGGTTCACGGCCATGCGCGGGCTTGCCGTGGAGAACGAGGACCCTCCGCATGCATCGCGGCCCTTCGACGCGACGCGCGCTGGATTCGTCATGGGCGAAGGCGCGTGCGTGCTCGTGCTCGAGGAGCTGGACGCCGCACGCGCCCGTGGAGCGACCATCTACGCCGAGGTGCTCGGCTACGGCGCCTCGAACGACGCTCACCACATGGCACAGCCCGAGCCCGAAGCAACAGGAGTCGCCGAGATGATGCGGGCGGCTCTGCGCCGTGCAGACGTCGCCCCGGAGCGGGTCGGTTACATCAACGCACATGGAACCTCGACACCCCTCGGAGACCTGGCGGAGACCAGGGCGATCAAGAGCGTCTTCGATTCGCACGCCTACGACCTCGCGGTCTCGTCGACCAAGTCGATGATGGGGCATACCTTCGGCGCCGCCGGGGCGATCGAAGCCATGATGTGCGTGCTCGCCATCCATCACGGCGTTCTTCCGCCCACGATCAACCTCCACAATCCCGACCCGGAGTGCGATCTCGACTACGTGCCGAACGAGGCGCGCGAAGCGAAGATCGACGTCGCGCTCTCCAACGCGATGGGACTCGGCGGCCACAACGGCTGCGTCCTGGTGGGGCGGGTTTGAGCTTCATCGTCGATCCTCGCGTCGAGGAGTACGCCGAGGAGCACACGTCGCCCGACGGTGAGCTGTTCGAGCGGCTGGCAGCCGAAACCCGTGAGAAGACGAGCGTGCCGCAGATGATGGTCGGACGGCTCGAGGGGCGTTTTCTCGGCGTGCTCGTGCGGAGCCTCCGTGCCCGCCGCGTGCTCGAGCTCGGGACGTTCACCGGCTACTCGTCGATCTCGATGGCGCTCGCACTCCCACCGGGCGGACGCGTGATCACGTGTGACGTGAACGAGGAGACGACCGCGATCGCGCGGCGCTATGCCGAGGAAGCGGGCGTCGCCGATCGAATCGATTTCCGCTTCGGGCCTGGTCTCGAGACGATCGCTCAGCTCGACGGGCCCTTCGAGCTCGTGTTCGTCGACGCGGACAAGGAAAACTACGTCAATTACTACGAGGCGACGCTGCCGCTGCTCGCCCCCGGCGGCGTCATGGTCGTCGACAACACGCTGTGGTCGGGCCGGGTCGCGGACCCGGAGGACGACGAGGAGACGACGCGCGCGATCCGCGAGCTGAACGATCGCGTGCGCGACGATCCGCGGGTCGAGAACGTCCTTCTCACCGTGCGGGACGGGATGAATCTCGTCTGGCGCCGAGAAGAATCTCCGGCTCCAGCTCCGTGATCGAATCGAGGACGACGTCCGCGAGGGCGACGACCTCGTCGGGAGGCGGAAAAGCTCTGTTCGGGATCGCGACGACGAACATGCCGGCGGCGTGCGCAGAG
>Ga0184609_10000509_pt1 | contig 11382 bp, 8 predicted proteins | sample PLM1_60_coex_FD_133165 | JGI IMG/M metagenome (GOLD analysis project Ga0184609, IMG submission 133165) | Groundwater sediment microbial communities from an aquifer in East River, Colorado, USA - PLM1_60_coex | ecosystem: Environmental > Terrestrial > Soil > Riparian zone | place: USA: East... | reverse complement strand
GTCGGCAAGGCCGGGCTCGGTGTGCTGCACATCTGTGACGACGACGGCAAGGAACTACCGGCCGCAGACATCGGCCTGGTCTACTTCGAACGGGACAAGGTGCCGTTCACCTACCACAACGACCCGGCCAAGACCGCGGCGGCGCAGCACCCCGAGCATCCTTTGTGGACGACGACGGGCGATGTCGGCTACCTGGACGACGACGGCTATCTGTTCCTCACCGACCGGAAGGCATTTATGATCATCTCTGGCGGGGTGAACATCTACCCGCAGGAGGTCGAGAACGTGCTGACGCTGCATCCGAAGGTGCTCGACATCGCGGTCGTCGGCGTGCCGGACCCGGAGATGGGCGAGCAGGTCAAGGCCGTCGTGCAGGCCGCGCCGGGGGTCGAGACCGGACCGGAGCTGGCCGCGGAGCTGCTGTCCTACGTCCGGGAACGAATCGCGCACTACAAGGCGCCCCGCTCGGTCGACTTCGTCGACCGGTTGCCAAGGACGGCCACCGGCAAGCTGCAGAAGAACACACTGCGCGCCCAGTACACCTAGGCGCGCAGTACACCTAGTGCGAGGAGATGCCATGCCCAGCACCCAGTTCCAGTTCTCCGGCCGGGACGGACTCGATCTCGTCGGGTACCGCTGGGACACGGCCGGCGAGCCGGCCGGCGCCGTGCAGCTCGTCCACGGGATGGGTGAGCACATGCTGCGCTACGAGGAGTTCGCGCACGCCCTGGCCACGGCCGGTTTCGTGGTCTACGGCCACGACCAACGCGGCCACGGCGCCACGGCCAAGTCCCCCGATCAGCTCGGCGACCTCGGCCCGGACGGCTGGCCCGCGCTGGTCGCGGAGATCGGCGTGCTCGGCGCGCTGGTCCGCTCCGAACAACCCGGGCTACCGCTGGGGCTGGTCGCGCACAGCATGGGCTCGTTCGCCACCCAGCAGTACCTGCTCACCGGCAGCGACACCGTGGACGCCGTCGCGCTAACCGGCACCGCCGCGATCGACCTGCTGGAACCCGCACTCGACCTGGACGCGCCGCTGGAGCTGGCGATGTTCAACGCGGCCTTCCAGCCGCAGCGCACCGACTTCGACTGGCTCAGCCGCGACGAGGCCATCGTGGACGCCTATGTCGCCGACCCGAAGTGCGGCTTCGGCCTGGACACCGACTCGGTGCGGGCGATGTTCCTTGGCGCCCGCGCGCTGGCCGACCCCGATCGGGTGGCGGCGATCCGAGCTGACCTGCCCATCTACCTCGCGGTGGGCGACCACGATCCGGTCAACGCCGGGCTCGCGCTGCTGAACCCGCTGGCCGACCGGCTACGCACGGCGGGCGTCAAGGACCTCACCGTGCGGGTGTACCCCGGCGCCAGGCACGAGGTGCTCAACGAGACCAACCGGGCGGAGATCGTCGGCGACCTGGTGACCTGGCTGCGCGACCGGCTCGGCACGGTCTAAAAGCCGAGCACGGCGCGGGCGGCGGCGGTGAGCAGTGCGCGCTGCCGGTCGACCGGCAGGCCACTGTTGTGGAACAGGGTGGACTGGATGGCGCCGATCGCGGCGTGCACCACCACCCGAGCCTCGGGGTCGCCGAGGTCCGCGCGCAGCTCGTCCAGCAGGTGCACCCATTCCTCCAGGTAGAGCCGCTGCTTGCGGCGCAGCCTTCGGCGGTCCTCCTCGGGTAGGTTGTTGATCTCGTGGTGGTAGACCTGCGCGAGCTCCCGGTCGCCGACCACGAACTCGACCTGGCCCTCGATCAGAGTGAGCAGCGCGGCCCGCAGGTCGGTGACCTCCTGCACGATCCGCTGTTCGTCGGCGAGCAACCCGTCGATGACCCGGTCGAACAACGCCACCAGCACCGCGGACTTGCTGTCGAAGTGCCGGTAGATCGCGGAGCCGGTGATGCCTGCGGCCGAGCCGATGTCGGCCATCGAGACCGCGTGGTAGCCGTTGCGCGCCACCAGATCGGCGGCCGCCTCGAGGATGCGTTCCTTGCGCGCCGGGTCGCGGACCCTGGCCACCGCTGGTTGCGCCATCACCGCTGCCTGGACTCAGCCGTAGTGCCCGACGAACCGCTCCCGGACGACGTTCTTCTGAACCTTGCCGGTCGAGGTGCGCGGCAGGGCGTCCACCACCAGCACGGACTTGGGCGCCTTGTACGGGTCGATCAGCCGTTTCACCGAGTCGATCAGCCCGGGCTCGTCGATCACGGTGCCCGGCCTTGCCACCACCACGGCGGTGATCGCCTCGCCCCAGCGATCGTGCGGCAGGCCGATCACCACCGCGTCGACCACGTTCGGGTCGGCTGCGTACACCGCCTTCTCCACCTCGATCGATGCGACGTTCTCGCCGCCGGTCTTGATCACGTCCTTGTACCGGTCGTTGAACCACAGGATGCCGTCCTTGTCGAGGTGGCCAACGTCACCGGAGTGGAACCAGCCGTGCGCGAACGCTGCGGCGGTGGCCGCCGCGTTGTCCAGGTATCCGGTCATGGTGTGCGGGCCCCGGTAGACGATCTCGCCCCGCTCCCCCGGCGGCAGCAGGTTGCCCTCGCCGTCCATGATGCCGACCTGGATGTTCACCACCGGGGTGCCGACCGCGCCGGCGTGCGAGAGCTGGTGCTCCGGCCGGAACATGGTCGCGGTCGGGCTCATCTCGGTCTGCCCGAACAGCAGGTAGAAGTCGCAGCCGAAGGTCTCCAGGCAGCGCCGGAGCTGCTCGTCGGGCATCGGGGCCATGGCGTAGCACGCCCGGCGCAGGCTGCTCAGGTCGCGGCTGGCGACGTCGGGGTGCTCCAGCATCTCCCGGTACATCATCGGCAGCCCGAAGATCTGGGTGATCCGGTCGCGCTCGATCTGGGTGAGCAGCTCGCCGGCGTCGAAGCCCCGCCGGATCACGATGGTGGCCCCGACCATGATCGCGGCGCTGCAGTGGCAGTTGAGCTGGGCGGTATGGAACATCGGCAGCATGGCGACGAACCGGTCGTCGGCGGCGAAGCGCGCCTCCAGCGCCATCGTCATGGACTCCAGGTAGATCGCCGTGTGGTTGCCGACAACGCCCTTGGGGGCCGACGTGGTGCCGCTGGTGTAGAGGTAGGTGATCGGGTCGCGGTCCTCGACGAGGTGTTCCGGTTCGGCCTCGGATGCCCCGTCGGCCAGCCCGTCGAGGGTCAGCTCGGCCGGCGTCGCATCGCCGGTGCCGGGGGCCACGATCACGTCGCGCACGTTCGGCGCCTCGGCGAGCGCGCCGGACAGCACCGCCAGCAGCTGGGACTCCACTACGATGCCGCGCGCGGCGCAGTGGCCAAGCACGTAGGCGACCTCCGCGCTGCGCCAGCCGAGGTTGATCGGCACGCAGACCACGCCGAGTTTGGCGCACGCGTAGTAGGTGACCAGGAACTCAGCGCTGTTGCCGGACGCCAGCGCCAGCGCGTCGCCGCGCTGGTAACCACGGCCGGCCAGGGCGTTGGCGACCCGGTTGACCCAGGCGTTGAGCTCCGCGTAGTTGTACTGCCGCGAGCCGTCCACGATGGCCACGTTGGCCGGCAGCCGGGCGGCGGTGCGGGTCAGGCTGTCGCCGACGTTGACCCGCTGGATCAGGTTGGCCGCCAGTTCTGCGGTGGACATCGTCGTCTCCTGGTGTCTCAGTAGGAGCGCGGCAGGCCGAGGGAATGCTGCGCGACGTAGTTGAGGATCATTTCGCGGTTCACCGGGGCGATCCGCAGCAACCGGGCCAGCCCCCACAGCGGGATCAGCCCGTACTCCTCGGCGACGCCGTTGCCGCCGTGGGTCTGGATGGCGGCGTCGACGGCGGCCAGCGCGGCCTCGGCCGCCGCATACTTGGCCATGTTCGCCGCCTCACCGGCCGGCTGGCGCTGGTCGTGCAGCCAGGCGGCCTTGGCGGTGGTCAGGGCGGCCAGCTCGACCTCGATCTTGGCCTTGGCCAGTGGGTGCGAGACGCCCTGGTGGGCGCCGATCGGCCCGGTCCAGACGGTGCGGGTGTTGGCGTACTCGACCGCCTTGGCCAGCGCGTAGCGGCCGACCCCAACGCACAGCGCGGCGCCGGTGACGCGTTCCGGGTTGAGCCCGCGGAAGACCTGGCGGAAGCCCTCGCCCTCGGTGCCGACCAGCCGGTCCGCCGGCAACCGCACCTCGTCGAAGTGCAGGGTGAACTGCTTCTCCGGCAGCGCAACCGACACCGGCAACTGCTGCTTCACCAGTCCAGGCGCGTCGGTGTCGACGATGAACAGCGACAGCCGCGCGTCGCCGGTGGCCTGGTCGACGCCGGTGCGCGCGACCACGAGGACCGCATCGGCCTCGTCGACGCCGGAGATGTAATACTTCTGCCCGCGCAGCACCCAGTCGTCACCGCTGCGGGTGGCAGTTGTGGACAGCCGGTGGCTGTTGGAGCCCGCGTCCGGCTCGGTGATCGCGAAGACGATCTTGCTGTCGCCGGACGCCAGCCGGGGCAGCCACTCCTTGCGCTGCGCTTCGGAGCCGAACTCGGTGATCACCTCGCCGCAGATCGCGCTGGACACCAGCAGCAGCAACAGCGGGCAGCCCTGTGCGGCCACCTCCTCGCACACGATGGCCAGCTCGGTCAGGCCGGCGCCGCCCCCGCCGTACTCCTCGGGGATGTTGATCCCGATGAAGCCGTGCTCGCCCAGCGCGCGCCACAGCTCGGTGGTCGGCTCGCGGGCCTCGGCCTTGCGCGCGTAGTACGAGCCGCCGAACCGGGCGGTGATGGCGCCGACGGCGTCCCGCAACGCCCGGTGTTCCTCGCTCTGCGCGAAGTCCATGTCGCCTCCTTGCGCCGGTCAGTGGGTGCGGGTGTCGGCGTTGTCCGCTGTCATGACAGCAGTGACTCGGGGATGTCGACGTGCCGGGATCGCAGGTACTCGCCGAGTCCCTTGGCTTGCGGGTCGGGCCGTGCCGTCGCGGCGACCCCGGCGCCGAGCAGGCCGACGACGACGAAGTTCAGCGCGTTGAGGTTGGGTAGGGCGTAGCGGCGCACGTCCAGGTCGGCCGCCTCGGGCAGCAGCTCACGCAGCCGCTCGACGGTCAGGTAGGCGTGCAGCCAGGGGTAGGCCCGCTCCTCGCGGGTCCACAGGCCGATGTTGGCATTGCCGCCCTTGTCGCCGGACCGGGCGGCGCAGACCAGGCCGAGCGGGGCCCGGCGGGTCGGACCCTTGGGCAGTTCGGTGACCGGCTCGACCGGCTCGACCGGCGCGGGTGGGGTCGGTGCCGTCGGGCCGTGGGGGATGACCCGTTCGGTGCCGTCGGGCAGCACCACCCGGTGCGACACCGCCTCGGCCGGGACCAGCGCCGGCCAGAAGACGCCGTACGCGCTCTCGGCGGTCGGCAGGGTGGTGGTGTGGAAGCCCGCGTAGCCGCCGAGAGCCAGCTCCATGGTGGCGTCGGCGAAGCGGCGTCCGACCTTGCCGGGGTCCGGGTCCTTGACGGTGATCCGCAGGTGCGCGGTGGCCTGCTCGTTGACCGGCGCGTCGTCGTGGTCGAACCGCAGCAGCCGGGTGTCCACCTCGGCGAACCGGTCGCGGCCGCCGAGGATGTCGAACAGCTGCTGCTGTGCCCAGGCAGCCTTCTCCTCGATGTCCAGGCCGGTCAGCACGAGCGTCATCGTGTTGCGGTAGCCGCCGAGGTAGTTGATCGCCACCTTCAGCTCGGGCGGCGGCGGGCTGCCCCTTGTCCCGGCGATGACGACCCGGTCGGGTGCCTCCTGGCGCAGCCGCACGGTGTCGAAGTGCGCGACCACGTCCGGGTTGGCGTACGCCGGACCGGCGATCTCATAGAGCAGCTGAGCCGTGACAGTGCCCGGCGAGACCAGCCCGCCGGTGCCGGCGTGCTTGGTGATCACGCTGGTGCCGTCCGCGGCCACCTCGGCGATCGGGAACCCCGGGTAGCGGCGGTCGGTGATCTCGTGCAGCCATGAGTAGTTGCCGCCGGTGGCCTGCGGGCCGCACTCGATCACGTGCCCGGCGGCCACCGCTCCGGCCAGCGCGTCGTAGTCGGTGCGGTCCCAGCCGTGCCACCACGCGGCCGGGCCGAGGACCAGCGATGCGTCGGTGACGCGGGGGCAGACCACGACGTCCGCCCCGGCGTGCAGCGCCTCGGCGATCCCCCAGCCGCCGAGGTAGGCGTTGGCGGTCACCGGTTTGGCGCCGGCGTCCGCGAGCGGCTGACCGGTGTCCAGATTCGACAGTGGATGGCCGGCGGCGAGCAACTCGTCGATCCGGTCCACGATGTCGTCGCCGTGCACGTAGGCGATCTTCGGCGCCAGCCCGAGCCGGGACGCCAGCTTCGACAGCTCGGCGGCCAGCCCGGCCGGGTTGAGCCCGCCGGCGTTGCTGACGATCCGGATGCCCCGGTCGAGGCAGCTTCCGAGCACCTGCTCCAGCTGGGTGAGGAAGGTCTTGGCGTAGCCGGCTGCCGGGTCCTTCTGCCTGGCCTTCCACAGGATGAGCATGGTCAGCTCGGCGAGGTAGTCGCCGGTCAGCACGTCGATAGGGCCGCCGTCGACCATCTCGCGGGCGGCGGCGATCCGGTCGCCGTAGAAACCGGAGCAGTTGGCGATCCGCACCGGAGCTCGGGTGTTCATGCGATCTCCCTAACGGTGGGCTCGCCGGGCCGGCGGCCTGGCCCCGGCGCGCCCGCGAACGCCTGCGCGATGGACAGCCACTGCGCCGCGGTCGCGCCAGTTACCCGCAGTGCGGTGTCGGCCAGGTTGCGCCGCTGGGTCACGACCAGGCAGAAGTCCAGTGCCGGACCGGACACGGTGTCGCCGGTGCTGTTCTCGCCCCAGGTCCAGCGCTGCCCGCTCGGCGCGGTCAGGTCAACCAGGACGGGCGCGTCCGGCACCGGACGGCCGCGGAGCTGGAAGCTGAACCCGAAGGTCCGCACGCCGAGGTGCGCGATGTGCCGCAGCCGGTCGGTGGGTGTGCGGGTCACGCCGAGGGTGTCGGCGATGTCCTGGCCGTGCGCCCAGGTCTCCATCAGCCGCGCGGTTGCCGAGCTGGTCACGCTCATGTCCGGCCCGTACCACGGCGCCCGGGTCCTGCCCTCCAGCGTGCCGAAGACCCGCAGCAGCTCCGCGCGGGCGGTGCGGAACCACTCGAGCAGCTCCCAGGGCGGCATCGTGCGGTAGCGGTCGGCCACCTGGTCGGGAAACGTCGGCCCGAGCGCGAGCAGTGCCGCCGTCTCGGCGCGGAACCGGTCAGGGTCGGTCGCCGCCATCGCCGCGGCCTCGTCGAAGAACGCCAGGTGACTGACCTGGTCGCGGATCGCCCATCCCGCCGCGGGCGTCGGGCGCTGCCAGTCGGCGGCCCTCAGACCGGTGAGCATGGCGTCCACCACGCTGGTCTCGGCCGCAAGGTCGGCCAGCAGCTCGGGCAGGATCACGGCCATCACGCCGGCTCCTCGACCACGGCCAGCACGGTGCCGAGGTCGACCGCCTGACCGACCGTGACGCCGATCTGAGCGACCGTGCCGTCCACCGGGGCGGCGACGCTGTGCTCCATCTTCATCGCCTCCAGCACGACGATCGTGGTGCCGGCGGCGACCTGCTCGCCCGGCGCGACCGCGATCCGCACGACCGTGCCCGGCATCGGCGCGAGCAGCGAACCGGGTGCCGCCCGCGAGCCCGGCTCGGGGAACCTGGGCACCTCGGCCAGCGTCGTCGCACCGAGTGGACTGTCCACAAAGGACGTCAGGCCGGCCGTGCGGACGGCGTACGACCGGCGGACCCCGGACAGTTCGAGGTCGACCGCGTCGGCGCACGCGTGCCACAGCACGATCTCGGGCACGGGTTCGCCGTTCACCGACGCGTCGACGCTGCGGCCACGCAGCCGGTAGCTGACGTCGTACTGCGCACCGTCCGCGGTGAACTCGACGCGCTGCGGCGCACTGACCACGTTGCGCCAGCCCGACGGCAGGCTCGCCAGCACCGGGGCGTGCGCCCGGCGCGCGGCCTGCCCGGCCAGCGCGGCGGCCAGCGCGTGCACCCGGTCGGCGTCGGGCGCGCGCCAGGACTGGGCGAGCCGCACGGGATCGTGGCGGGTGAGGTAGCCGGTGTCGATGGCACCGGCCCGGAACTGCGGCTCACGCAGGATGCCGACGAGCAGTTCCCGGTTGGTGACCACGCCGTGCAGCCTGCTCTCGGCCAGCGCCCGCGCCAGCCTGCGGCGGGCGTCGTCGCGGGTCGGCCCGTGCGCGATGACCTTGGCCAGCATCGGGTCGTAGTACACGCCGACCTCGCAGCCCTGCGCCACGCCGGCGTCCACCCGCACGCCAGGCAGGTCCGGCACCGTGAACCCGTGCACGGTGCCGGTGGCTGGCAGGTACCCGGCCGCCACGTCCTCGGCGTACAGCCGCGCCTCGATGGCGTGCCCGCTGACGGACGCGGTCAGGGCCTCCGGCGGCAGCGGCTGGCCCTCCGCGACCAGCAGCTGCAGCCGGACCAGGTCCAGCCCGGTGACCAGTTCGGTGACCGGATGCTCCACCTGCAGGCGGGTGTTGACCTCGAGGAAGTAGAACCGGTCGTCGGCGCCGAGCACGAACTCCGCGGTGCCGGCGCCGACGTAGCCGATCGCCTTGCCGGCCGCGATCGCGGCCGCACCCAGCTCCGTGCGCAGCGCGTCGTCCACAGCGGGTGACGGCGCCTCCTCCACGATCTTCTGGTAGCGGCGCTGGATCGAGCACTCGCGCTCGAACAGGTGCACCACGGTGCCGTGGGTGTCGCCGAAGATCTGCACCTCGACGTGCCGTGGCGAGTCGAGGTAACGCTCGAGGAACACGGTGCCGTTGCCGAACGCGGTCACCGCCTCGCGGCGGGCGCCCTCGACCGCGTCCAGCAGGTCGGCCTCGCGGCGCACGATCCGCATGCCCCGGCCACCGCCGCCGTAGGCCGCCTTGACCAGCACCGGGTAGCCGATCTCGCCGGCGACCCGCGCCCCGAGCGCCGCGCCGTCCACGCCGGCATCGGCGTCGTCGTCGTCCTCACCAACGGTGATGCCCGGCAGCACCGGCACGCCGGCCGCGGCCATCGTCCGCTTGGCGGTGATCTTCGAGCCCATGCTCTCGATCGCCTCCGGCGACGGTCCGACGAAGATCAGCCCGGCGGCCGCGCAGTCCCGCGCGAAGCCGGCGTTCTCGGAAAGGAAGCCGTAGCCGGGATGCACCGCGTTCGCGCCGGTGCGCCTGGCGGCGTCCAGGATCAGGTCGGCCCGCAGGTAGGTCTCGGCCGGTGCGTTGCCCGGCAGCCGGACCGCCTCGTCCGCGTCCCGCACGAACGGCGCGCCGGCGTCGGCGTCGGAGAACACCGCGACGCACGGGATGTCCATGCAGCGCGCGGTGCGGATCACCCGCGAGGCGATCTCGCCGCGGTTCGCGATGAGCAGCTTGCTGATACTGGCCATGGCGCGCGCCCTCACATCCGGAAGACGCCGTAGCCGCGCCTGCCCTCGACCACCTGGGAATGCGCGGCGGACAGGGCGACGCCGAGCACGGTCCTGGTGTCCCTCGGGTCGATCACCCCGTCGTCGTAGAGCCGGGCACTGGCGAAGAAGGCGTGCGACTCCGCCTCGATCTGCTCCTCGATCTGCGCCCGTCTGCGGTCGTCGGCCTCGACGTCGAACTCCCGGCCGGCCGCCTCGGCAGCCTGCCTGCCCACGATGGACAGCACCCCGGCAAGCTGCTGGGCGCCCATCACCGCCAGCTTGGCGTTGACCCAGGCGAACATGAACCTCGGGTCGTAGGCCCGGCCGGACATGCCGTAGTTGCCGGCGCCGAAGGAGGCGCCGATGTTGATCGTGATGTGCGGCACCGTGCTGTTGGTCACCGCGTTGATCATCTTGGCGCCGTCCTTGATGATCCCGCCCTGCTCGTAGACCTTGCCGACCATGAACCCGGTGGTGTTCTGCAGGAACAGCAGCGGGGTGTCGGACTGGTTGGCCAGCATGATGAACTCGGTGGCCTTCTTGGCCTCCTCGCTGAACAGCACGCCGCGCGCGTTGGCAAGCACCCCGATGGGAAACCCGTGCACCGACGCCCAGCCGGTGACCAGGCTGGTGCCGTAGAGCGGCTTGTACTCGCCGAACCGGGAGCCGTCGACCACCCTGGCCAGGATCTCGCGCGGATCGACCGGCACCCGGAAGTCGGCCGCCGCAACGCCGAGCAGCTCGTCCGGGTCGTAGTGCGGCTCGTCGGCCGGCCGGCTCGGTCCCGGCCCGAGCTTGCGCCAGTTCAGCTCGGACATGATCTGCCTGCCGATGCGCAGGCAGTCCCGCTCGTCCACGGCGAAGTGGTCGGACAGGCCGGAGACCCGCGAGTGCATGTCGGCGCCGCCGAGCTCCTCGTCGTCGGCGTCCTCCCCGGTGGCCATCTTCACCAGCGGCGGCCCGCCGAGGAACACCTTGGCCTGCCGGTCGACCAGCACCGCGTAGTCACACATCCCCGGCACGTAGGCGCCGCCGGCGGTGGAGTTGCCGAACACCAGCGCGACGGTCGGGATGCCGAGGCCGGACAGCTCGGTGAGGCCCTGGAAGATCTTGCCGGCATGCACGAACAACTCCGACTGGGTCGGCAGGTCCGCGCCGCCCGACTCGACCAGGTTGATCACCGGCAGCCGGTTGCGCTTGGCGATGTCCAGCGCGCGCAGGTTCTTGCGCAGCGTGTACGGGTTCATCGTGCCGCCCCGCACGGTCGGGTCGTGCGCGATGATCACGCACTCCACGCCGGACACGACGCCCAACCCGGTCACGATGCTGGCGCCGACGGTGAACTGGGTGCCCCAGGCCGCCAGCGGGGAGAGCTCCAGGAACGGCGCGTCCCGGTCGAGCAACAGCTCGATCCGCTCGCGGGCCAGCAGCCTGCCCCGCCGGTGGTGGCGCTGCGCGTACTTCGCCCCGCCACCGGCCCTGACCAGTTCGAGCTGTTCCTCGAGCGCGGCCAGCGCGGCCTGCTGGGCCGCCCGGTTCTGCCGGCAGGCCTCACCAGCGAGGTCCAGTGTCGAACCCAGTGTCGAACTCAGTGTCGAGCTCAGTGTCGCCACCGCTTCGCTCCCGTCACCTGAAGTACCTGCCCTGTATGTTAACCGCAATTCACTAACTTGTGAAGTCTACGGCGGAAAACGCGGCCAGTTTGGTGACTGGAGATTCACTCAAGCCTGTTCGCCGTCCCGCAGTAACAAGACGGCCACCGGGAGCTCAGCGTGGCGCGGTTGCGGCGGCGCGCGCGATCGCCTGCGACCTGTTGGCCACGCCGAGCTTGCGCAGGATGTGCTTCACGTGCGACTTCACCGTGTCCTCTGCGATCACCAGGCGCTCGGCGATGGCCCGGTTGGTGGCCCCGGCGACCATCAGGCGCAGCACGTCC
>Ga0184609_10000506_pt1 | contig 11441 bp, 9 predicted proteins | sample PLM1_60_coex_FD_133165 | JGI IMG/M metagenome (GOLD analysis project Ga0184609, IMG submission 133165) | Groundwater sediment microbial communities from an aquifer in East River, Colorado, USA - PLM1_60_coex | ecosystem: Environmental > Terrestrial > Soil > Riparian zone | place: USA: East... | reverse complement strand
CGTTGGTATCCGACCGACGGCCCCACCCATGCCCAGCCTGCAGCGGACGAGTCGCCCGCGGACGAACCGCCCATCGCAACCGAGGCGGCCGCCACCGACACCACTCAGGTGCCCGTGGGCCAGGACGACAACGCCACCGTCGCCACGGAGCAGGCATCCGACTTGACGACCCATCCGAGCCCACCGAGCAAGGCGCCGCGGCTCGCCAAGGGTGCGCTACGCGAGATGGTGCTCGCCGAACTTCGTCGCGACCCTGACCGGCCGCTGACTCCCGGCACCATCGCCAAGCGGCTGCGCCGCTCCGCCGGTGCCGTCGCCAACGCACTCGACACCCTCGGCAGTCAAGGCCACGCCATACGCGTGGGCGACAGCCCACGTACCTATCTCGCGGCACCGCCGGCCGACCACGACCCCGCCCAGACCAATGGCTGACCCGACTGGTGACTTCTGTCCTCGAGGACCATGGCGGGAGCTGAGCCGTCCACCGTGGACCGCTCAGCTCGCCGTTACCTCGTGCTGGCCAGCTTGACCACGAGCCACCGAGCCAGACCGGCGCCGCATAAGCCCGGTTCGGTCGTCGACCGCCTCGATCGGGCGCGTCTCTTCAGTGGCGGCCTTGAGAGCATCATCCGCCTGTCGCCGCACCTCGATCTCGCGGGCTATCAGCTCCTGCACGGTGATCGGCTCATCCGTGTTATGCGACGGGTCCCCGGAGACGGCCGAACCAGCTGTGCTAATCCTACTGCTGGTGATCATTGCCGTGGGCTCGGCGCATACATGCCGCCCCAGCCGTCGAGAGAGCAACCGTATCCGCACCGTCACCACGATCAACCAGCCGAACCCGGCCGAGAACAACGCGAGGAACACCACATCACGGACCGGTTCCCAGCTTGCCAACCCGGTCACGACTCATCGCGCTCCGTTGTGGCCGTCAGGCGGGCGGAACAGTCCTTCATTGGACAGTCAGGCCGCGCCTAGCGCGTTCGCTGTCCGCGTCCCGCGAAATGCAAGTCGCGTCCGGGCCCAGTGGCGACCGAGCCGGCCCGTCGAGGGATTGAGTTCGATCACGTGAACCGTGTAGGTGCCGGCCGGTGCCGCACGCTTCTCCAGCCACTCCCAGAGCTCGGCGGCAGCCATGGCATCGCGTGCGTCACCCATCTGGTCCGGGTGCCGGTGGCCTCCCAGCAGATACCAGTCATCCTCGAGGTCACGCTGGCGCACCACCTGCTGGTCGGGATCCATGATGATCACTCGAACCCATCCGCTGACCGCGCTGGGCTGCCTGCGAAGCCTGTCGGTGGCGGCGTTCGGCATGTGTCCAGCTTGGTGCTGATCATGTCGAGCCGGAACGTCCTGGCGCTGTACCCGCGCCGCACCGGCGCCGAACCCGATGATCAGGCGCGTACCTGGATCAACGCGTGGGCGCCGGAGGTGCGCCAGGCTCCGGCGGTTCCATCCAGCGCCGCTTGCGTCGACGGCCCCAGCCCGACGACGACGTCCGACTTGAGGGTGCGCAGCGCGGCGAATGCGCCCGGGAAGTAGCTGGTCACCTCGGCCAACGGGGTGGTGGCCGCCCAATGGCGATCGTGGACCAGACGCCGGTAGTTGAGATCGCCTTTCAGGATGGTCAGCGACGCCGCGTGGAACTGATCGGCGACTTCGGCAGGCATGTGGTGGAACGGCAGCGGCGCGCAGTAGAACGGGTGGGTGCGGATGGACAGGCGGCCACCGGTCATGGCTTGACGCAGGCGGTGTGCCACGCCGGCCACCCGCTCGGGGCCTTGGCCAAGGCGGCGCAGGCCGGCGAGTACGTCAAAGGTTGTGGCGTCCGAGACGTAGTACGGCTGAGGCTTGACGTGCAGTGCAACGGCGGTGGCCAGACCGCCGGTCAGCAGGTGGTCGATCAGGACCAGGTCAGCGACCAACTCGCCGGCGGCGTTGTCAGCCACCAGGCATACCTCACCCGCCGGACCATCGGTGAGCAGCCGCAGCAGCAGCGGGGTGTCGTCAGCTACCAAACCGGCAGCGTCACGGCCGGCCGCGGCCATAAGGAACCCCAGATCGGCCCGATTACCCCACAGGGACGCGTGCAGCAGCGGCTCCAGCCGTTCCGCGGCCGGCAGGCCGAGCACCCGGTCCAGCGCGACGAGCTCGCCCGCAAGCGCCTCGCCGGCCAGCTCGGCGGCCTTCAACGGCTCGAACGGGTCGACCGCGAACCACGGCCCCGGCTCGAAGTACCGCACCGCCGCCAGCAACCGCCGGTAGAAGTAGCTCTCGGCCCACAAGAACGGCACATCGGCCCAGCGGCGCCCGATGTGGTCGCGGCCCCACCCATCCCACGCTCCCTGATCATGCGCCCCGCCGTCCAACGGCGCGATCACCCCGTCCAGGGTCTCGGCCAGCAAGGTCTCCAGCGCCCGACTGATCTCCGACGGGTAAGGCACCGCCTCCCGCAGCTGCTGAACAAGAATCGGGTGCCGCTCATGGAAGACACCCCACGCGAACGAACCGGGCTGATTGCTGAGAATCGGCGGTGCCGGCTCGCTCACGCCTGTCACTCCTTACCCGTCGGTCGCGGTGCACAGGGTCATCATCGCCGCACCGGCCGCGCTGCCGACCAGCAGCCGGCTCGTCCTGCGGTCGAACGCGGCGCAGTGCAGGGTCGCGTCGACACGGACCTGGGCAACCTGCCGCTGGTGGCGAAGCGACCACGCCCGCACGGTCCCGTCGGCGGCAGCGGAGACCAGAAGATCGTGCTCCCGGGTGAATGCAACCATGAGGGCCCGGCTCGTGTGGCCGCTCAGCTGCGCGGTGAGCTGACCGGTGGTCGTATCTCCCACATGGATGTCGCCGGTTCCCGAGCCGATTACGAGCCGTCGGCCGGACGGGTCAAGGGCGACGGCCCGGGCCCATTCGCCCGAGTAGGTGAAGCTGGTAACGGGATCGCCCGTCGGCGTATGCCAGAGGCGGACGACGCCGTCGCCGCCGCACGCGGCCAGCAGCTGACCCGCCTCGTCGAATGCCAGCGATCGCACGCGCCCGCCGTGTGCATGGCGTTCCCACAGGCGCTTGCCGGAGCCGGCGTTCCACAGTCGAACCGTGCCGTCAGCGGTGCTGGCCGCCACGAGATCACCTGCCATCGCGGTGGCCCACGTGCGATGCGCATCGGTGTTGAGCCGCAGCTGCGGCGTGTCGTCGCTGTCCTGCCACACGAGCACGGTGCCGTCGCCACATGCGGCGGCGATGCGGCCGTTGCTCGACGCCAGCGACCACACACGCCCGGGCTGGGCCTGGAGCCGGCGTCGACGGTCGCCCGTGGCGGCGTCGTAGATCTCCACCAGCCCGTTGCCATGACCGAGTGCGGCAAGGTCGCCGCCCCCTGCGAACTGGGCCGACCAGACGGTGTTGGCGCCAGGACCGAGCAAACCGAGTTTGTCGCCGTCGGTCGCCCACAGGCGGACTCCGCCGTCCTCGCACCCGGCGACGACCGCGCCGTCCTCGGATATGGCGAGCGTCCTGATCCAGTCGACACCTGCTGGCGCCTTCGCCACACCCGCCGGGCCATCGGCGGTGAAGGCGTGCACGGTGGCGTCCTCGGTGGCGGCGACGATGAGCTCGGCATGATCCGAGGCCGCGACGGCTCTCACCCTGTCCGGCAGAGCGTGCATTCGCCCGACGGGGGTGAGCGCCCGGTCCGCCGTGTTCCAGACACGCATGGTGCCGTCACCGGAGCCCGATGCCAGCAGCGGCACCCGTGCAGCGAAGGAGACTGCCCGTACCCAGTCGCGGTGCGCCGCGCTCTCGGCCAGCAGCTGCCCGGTGGCAAGGTCGTAGAGCCGGACGAACTCGTCCTCTCCGGATGCGGCGACCACCGCGTCGCCGCATCCCACGGACACCGACCACACCGGGCACCCCGGCGTCTGCATGCTGCGCAGCAGAGCGAGCCTGCCGGTGTCCCACACAAGCACGCGCCCGTCCTCGCCACCAGACACCAGCGCGTGGCCAGCGCGGGAGAACGCAAGGCTGCGGATCCGCCCGGCGTGCGCCGCAAGCACGCCGACGGGCTCGCCTCCTTCAGTGCGCCAGAGCCGGATCAGGCTGTCCTCGCCAGCCGATGCGACGGTCGCACCGTCAGCTGAGAAGGCCGTGGCAAAGACCCAACCGACGTGGCCGCGGAAGGTCCGCTCCGGCCGTCGGGTCGCCAGATCCCACAGCCGCACGGTGCCGTCCTCACCGCAGGAGGCCACCTTCTTGCCGTGGGTGGCCACCCCCACAACGGCGCCGACGTGCCCCTCGACGCGGTCCGGTCCGTCGTGAACCCACTCGACGTGGATCGGGTCGCGGGTTCGATCGATCGCCGATGGCACTCCGGCGCGCCGCAGCGCCACCTCGAGCGTCGTCGCGATGTCCGACTCAGCCGTCAGACCGTGCAGCAGGTAGCCGGCATCGGCCAGCGCCCGTGCCCTGGACCGGTCGTCCGGGCGGGAACCATCTGTCGGTAAGGCGTCCAGCGCGAGACGGTCGGCGGCGAGGGACTGGTGCCCGAGCCGAGACACCTTCTGCACGACGAATGACGGGTCGGCGAGGATGTCCAGCAGTTCGCCGTCGAGTCCCGCCTCGGCAAGGTGATACGTCAGATGGCGCCACATATGTGTGTCCGAGGCGTCCAAGTCGGACCATCGTCCGGGCCGATACGTGTCAAGCAGCGACTGGTGCAGGACCGCCCAGTCGTCGCCGATCAGATGCCGCAGGTAGAAGCGGAATACGTCGTGCAGCATCACGGCGTCTCGGTCGGCCAAGTACGCGCTGACAAGCGATCGGTCCGCCAGCGCGCGGCAGAAATGCCGGACGGCACTCGCGCTCCAGCCGTACGCTGCCTGCCACCAGTGCTCCAGCACCCCAAGTGGCACCGGCGTTGCGGCGGGGAAGATCGCTAGTGACACGTACCGCTCGCGCAGGCTCGATCCGCCGGGGATCGCGACCTGACTGTCCAGGCTGTCGAGACTGGCCACGACAGCGTGGCCGATGGCCTGGTGGCGATCGGCGGTGTCCCGGATGTCGAATGCCTGTGGACCGTGCGCTCGCAAAGCCGTGCTCGCGTCGGCCACCGCGCGGCTCGGAGGTGCACCCGCAGCGATGTCCTGCCCGACGTTCGATCCGACGACCGCGGCTAGCAGCGGCCAGCCGCCGCACAGCTCGGCGAGTACGCCGGCTTGGGCGTGAGCCAGCGGCGGGATGCTCCGCCGGAGCAGTTCGCACGTCTCACGCGGCGACATCGGACCTAGCCGCAGGATCCGGGCTCTCGACGGGCACACCCGGAGATTGCGTGTCGTCACCAGTCGGACGCAGCTCGGACCGCCGAGCAGGAAGGTGCCAGATCCGCGGCCGACCACACGTTGTCGACGACGAGTAGGCACCTGCGATCGTCGAGGACGCGTGCCAGGTGGAAGCCAGCCTGCTCGGGGTCGGCCAGTGCCGGACGTACGCCGTCGAGGTGGAAGCACAGATCGGAGATCAGCTCGACCACACGAGCCGGCGTGCAGGCCTCGCCGGTCTCGACCCAGAGGAACTCCGCGAAGTGATCGCGGATGCGGGCATCGTGGCACACCTGCGTGGCCAATGTGGTCTTGCCGAACCCACCGGGTCCGCATACAGCGACGATCGGCATGTCGGCGGCCGACCCGGCCTCTTCGAGGAGGGAGGCGAGCCCTCTGATGTCGTCGGATCTCTGGATCAAACCCGGCTCCAGGGACGGTACGAGAGCGAACCCGCCAGCGACGATCGTCGTGGCTCGCTGACCGGACAGCCAGCGGCGGAAGCGGTCCTGCACCTCCGGGGTGGCCCGTTCCAGCGCGGTATCGAGCATCGCCTGCGAGTCCGGTAGCGGGATCATCCCGCCGTCGCCGGCCTCCCATTTGGAGATCGTCCGATCGCTGACGCCCAGGTGTGCGGCGAAGGCCCGCACGCTCAACCGCAACGCCTCGCGCAGTGCCCGCGCCTCCCTGCCCGACCACCGCTGTAGACCGCTCACCCAAGCTCTCCAGGTCGACGCCGTTCCAACCCTAGAATGATCGACCGGTCAAGCCTGGCCCAGTTCGACGCCGGTTCGACACCAGTTCAGCGCTCGCAACCCAACGCGAGCCATGAGCGCAGGTTGCCGCTGGCGATGCGGGGTTCATTCGTCGCACGTTTGACCCGGAGCTGACACGGCCTCCCTCCGCCGACACCGGCGGCCGATCTGCAACGGGGGCGCCACGCGGCCGGGCCGTCCTGGTCACGAAGTCCTCCAACAGCCACGATGAGATCTACGCCCCACATCGTCCGCTCTACCGACTTCGACCACCTCCCGCCGACACCTGGGGACCTCGCCCAGCTACGACCTGTCCGCTCACCTCGCCGTTGACAGGCAGCGTCCATCAAGTCGCCGGGATCGTGCGCCACGCCTCCAGTCGCCCAAGCGCTACCACGATGACGACCACCTACCTCCCCGACAGTTGGCCCACGGAACGCGCTCAACTGCCGATGAGCGGATGAATCGGTTGATCTTGATCGTGGCCTTGCGCTCGGATCGGGATAGCCTTGTTGATCTTGGGGTCAGCACCTCTGGTCCGGTGAGCCAGCCGCCCGCAAGCTAACTAAGGAATGTCCGTGGCCGACTTGAGCGTCAGGTCTGCGCGGACACCTCGATGACGCAGTTGTCGTCGAAAATGTAGACATTCGTGCGGTCGTGCGGGTCGAGCGTCACGGTCCCCATACCGGGCAACCATTCCATGACGTCCAGTTCTTGCCCGTTCGTTACGTCAAATAGGCGTAGCGTGCAGTTCCCGCCCCTGCTGTCCTTCACTTGGACGACCACACCTCGAGCGGGCGCGGGAAAGGCGTCGGTGTCGCCATCTTGTTCTTGGGTGAATGGCAGGACCGCGGTGCCGGAGCCAGCGAAGGGCGTGATGAGGCATTGCCGGTCGGTGGTTTGCCACTGGAATGACCCGGTTTGGTTGATCTGATATTGCGCGACGTGGTAGAGGTCGCCGGGCACTGGGATCGTGGCCCCGGACGTCGTGTCGGTCAAGGTGACGGTGCAGCCGGATCCGTACGCGGTGCCGTCGATGCGGAGCCGCCAGGGCGCGGTGGCGGTGTAGGACCCGCTGCCGGGCGTCGCGTGGTCACCCGAGTTGCTGGACGGTAGCAGCAGTAGCGCGGCGGCGACCCCGGCGGCGATCACGCCGGCCACAACCGCGGCGATGATCGGGATGCGCCGTCGAGTCCACCCACGCCGTCGCCTCGCCGGCGAGGCAGGCGGCTGAGGAACGGGCGACACCTCGTCGCCGACCGTCGACGGCGGCACCCGGTCGAATCCGGCGCCGTCCGCGGTGTGAGGTGCTACCGGTCCCTCGTTGCCCGCGGCGGTGCCGGCTGGCGCACGCCTGGCCAGGCGCAGGTCCCCGTCGGCGTCCACCCGTCGCTGAGGTATCTGCTTTCCGTCCTCGCGCAGACAACGGTCGATGTAGGCGTAGAGGTCCGAGAAGCTGACGTAACCGTCGCCGTCCTGATCGGCGGCGTGAAGCAGACCCTCGACCAGGTGCTGGGTGAAAAAGCTCGTGCCGTTGTCGACGGTCGCGTCGTTCGCCAGTTGCGTCCCACGGCAACTGGTCATCACGTACCGGCCGGGGCCAGCCACGGCGTCCCCGAAGTCGCCGCCGCGGAACGCCCCGGCGTAGCAGCAGTCGAGGATGATCACCACATTGCGAGCCCGAGACGCCTCGGCGAATTCGTTGATCCGCACGCTGCTCACGGCCGTGGACAGCAGATCGGTCGTCTCAGTGTCGTGCATGCACAGGTGCAGCCGACCCATATGGTCGAGCTTGCCGTGACCGCTGAAGTAGACCAGCAGCACGTCGTCCCGATCGGCCGTCGTGAAGAACGTGCCCAGCGCGCGCACCGCCCGGGTGGACGTCGCTTCGGGAAGTAGTGTGACGTCGACATCGGCGAACAAGCCGGTGTCCCGATCCGCTAGCGCCCGGTTCAGCACCGCGATGTCCTTCACCGGACCCTTGAGCGTCTGAAGGTTGTGCTCGTCCGCCGGATAGGTCGAGTTGCCGATCAGGAGGGCTCTGTACCGGCCGGCCATGCCTGACCTCCCACCCGCGCCGCGGCCGCCCGAGCGATCTCTCGCACCGTCTCGGAGTCCACGGCATCCCCCCGGAACGTCACGAACCGCTCGGCCCCATCCTCGTCCCACCGCACCTCGATGCGCCGACTCTTGTCGCGTCCCAGCCACGCCCGGAAACACTCGACCATCGCGGTGAACGCCCCAGCGCTGCCCAAAGCGACAATCAACTCGTCGATCGTTCCCTTCGTGCCCGGCACCGGCCGGCCGCGCTCAACCGTGTCAACCCGCGCTTGCAGCTCCCGATGCAGCGTCGCGACCTGGGCCCGCCACCGATCGTCATCCCGGCCGTACTCGTCTGTGTGCGGCTCGATGACCAGCTCGAACTCGCGCCGCACGGGGGTATCCGGCATCACTGTCACCTCCCTGATCGGCTATCGCGTCTACCACAAGCGATCCGGACCCACCATGTCTCTGCCACCCCGACCCACAAATTAGACGCCTGATTCTGCGGGAAAGATACGGCAGCCTGAACCGTCCTCTCGTGCCGCCTGTCGCGATAGATACGGGCTGAGGCGGTCAGCCTGTGTTGCTGGCCAGGGCGCCTCGGGGCGGTGCGGCATCTCTGTGCACCGCGTACCGCGGGTGGCATGGGAACGTATCGCCGTCATGGCGGTGTCAGCGCTTGCTGACGAGCGGCGTCAGGCGCACTTCGGATGCTGCAGCTGTGCTGTCGCGGCCGTGTCGTTTCGGGTTCGCGCCACACTGGCCGACCTAGGATGGGTCGATGCTCATGCTGGTGCCGGTGCATGTAGGCCACCGCAGGCCCGACTTTGGGGACCAGCCGGACGGGGACCAGGCGAGGCCGCGCCGCAGGGACTGGACGCAAGTCCGCGTGTCAGCCCTGGACAAGGTCGCGATCGACTGGGCCCATCACGAAATCGAGCCGCGGTGGATCGGCTCCGAGGCCGCGGATTGCGCTGCCGCGCTTCAACCGAGCATCTTTCACAGCAGTGGCGCGGAGGAACGTCGGCGCTTCTTGGCCGGTGCCGCCGGGCGCGGAGAGACCGCGCTGGTCGTCAGCATGCTCGGCTTCACCGAGGACGACACGCCCAGATCTGTCATGCAATCGAGCTACGGAGACTCGATCTATCCCGGCACTGGGATGGACACCGTCGTGTACGGCACTCGACTCCCGCTCCGAACCCGCGTTGAGCTGACCCCGAACCTCACGCCGACAGATCAAGATCTGGGAAAACGCTTACTCAACCGGCCGACGGATGCCCCATGGTGGTCTCTGGAGTTGAGCGGCAGCACCTCATACCCGGGCGCTGGAGGTCCACCAACAACTACGTCGCCCATCGGCCAGCTGCAACCGATACTCGTCGACCCTCTCGGTAAGCCGCTTGTCGCTGTGTGGGTCGCTCCTGATCAGCGGACCCGATGGTACGTGATCCCAGATGACATCGACTGGAATGTCGTACTGGACTGGCTCGTTCACCGCGCGATCCCGTCCTATGTCCCTGAGGCTGCCCGGAGGCACCGCAGCTCGTCTTTCGTCGACCCGGATCTATTGACACCAGATGAACACAAGGGGCGGCAAGCGCTCGCGGATATGGAAGCACGTCACGCGGAAGAGCGTCGGGAGCTGGAGGAGGCGCTTGCCGAGGCCCGACGTGATGCAGAAACAATTCGTGACGGGCTGTTCTACGGAACGGGGAGCGATCTCGTTCAAGCCGTCGAGGCGGTATTGGTAGCGGCCGGATTCGAAGTGATTGACCTGTGACGAGCTCGGCGGACCGCGATCCGCGGACCTGCTCGCCACTATCGGCGACCATCGCCGGTTGATCGAAATCAAGTCACAAGGTCGTCACCCTGGCGAGGCGCTCATCAATGACTTGTTACGGCACCTGAACACCTGGTCCGAGCTGCGCCCTGAATCCCCGGTCGGTGGCGGTGCGCTCGTCGTCAATCATCAGCACCGACTCCCGCCCGACCAACGTACCCGAGCGGTCTACACTCGTCCCGAGTTCGTCGCCTCTCTTACCGTGCCCGTGATCCCAGTCCACGATCTTTTCGACTGGTGGAAGACGTCGAACTCGGCCGCGATTCAACGAGCTATCCTCGGAACTGACCCGCCATCGCGGGCAGGATCAGCACGACTTGACGCGGTCAGCCCGCCTATAGTGGCTCGTCCGTCGGACGCCGCCGAGACGCCGCTGAGTCCGGAGCCGCGAGCGCACGGCCGGCGTCGGTGGTTCGGGCAGAGAGCCTGAGTCGTCGGCCGTCTGAGCTGGTTGTCTACTGTGCAGATGTCGATTCGGTGCCCAGATGGCGCATCGCTTCTGTCATCTGGGCCACGTGCTCACATGCCGCTGTGCGCGCTCACCGCGCGACCATGCTGCGTTACGGGCCGGGCACATTTCCAACCCGCTGGACAAGGCCTTCGCGGGTGCAACTCGTCAAGAGTGAACGACTTCAGCGAGTGCTTCCGCCATCTCGTCGACGGTCATAGTCGTCGAGTTGAGCGCGAGTATTCCAGACAACAGCGGTGAATTCCGCGTGACTTCGTCCTTTGAGATGTGGTGCCAAACCGGGAGCACGAGGTTCCGACCTGAGTCCATCTTCTTGCCGAACAGCGCGTCCAGTTCAGCGTTTGTCCACTGCTTGGCGAAGAAGTGAGGCGACACAATGACTACGCCGAACCGACATGTGGCGATGCCCGCCTCGATCTCCTGGCGGATGCTGTGGCCGACCTTGATCTTGATCTCGTCGAACCAGACGGTGACGTTGCGGGCCTCTAGCGCGTGCTTCAAGGGGCGGGCAATCTCGTCCTTGTCTTCGCTAGCGTGGGAGAGGAATACATCCGAAACCGGCGCCGGAGAAGGCTGGGGAGCAGGCGCGGGTGACTCTGCCGGGCCACGACTCCCGTCATCCAATTCTTGATTCAGCGGGAGGCCAGCTGCTTGTGCATCAGTAAGCGGGGGCAGCGGTGGATCTCCAACATCTGGGTCTATGCCGGGCAGGAGGCGGGGGCCGGCCACGCCAGGTAGAGGGCCCTGCGGGACATGCTCCGGCGGGTTCACCCCTCGAGGCCTTTCGGGCGCGGCAGTCCAGGCGATCAGTTGCCCGTCCGTCGACTCTTCCGTGGGCGTATCATCCGACATGGCACATCCTCCGTCATTATCCTCAGCGAACCTGCGACAAGCCACCGATTACATCCGAAGCTCTGCGGTTCGACGCTCCATGATGATCACATCGCCACACACCACACGAATCATCGGCCGGCCCGTACCGTCCCGTACCGCCGGGGCAACGCCCGCCCTGCCGGCGG
>Ga0184609_10000504_pt1 | contig 11446 bp, 12 predicted proteins | sample PLM1_60_coex_FD_133165 | JGI IMG/M metagenome (GOLD analysis project Ga0184609, IMG submission 133165) | Groundwater sediment microbial communities from an aquifer in East River, Colorado, USA - PLM1_60_coex | ecosystem: Environmental > Terrestrial > Soil > Riparian zone | place: USA: East... | reverse complement strand
GCCCTCCTCGGCGGAGAAGCTGTTGAAGATCCTGGCCGCCACGATCACGACGGCGCGACCTACGGCGATGCCGACGAGAATGCCGATCAGCGACGCGACGAGCGCGTACACCGTGCCTTCGATGACGAAGCTGCGGACCAGGCGACTGCGCTTCATCCCGACGGCCCGCAGCATGCCGAGCTCGGACTTCCGCTCCTCGGCGAGCATCACGAAGATGTTCACCAGCAGCAGGACGCCGGCGATGATCGAGAAGCTGCCGATGAACAGGAAGAACGAGCCGAGGCCGTCACCGGCCACCTTCGCCGCGTCGAGCAGCTGCTGCTTCGCCTTCTCGACGGAGGTCCCCCGGGTCGTCAGCGGGCCGAGCGCGGCCTTGATCTTGGCCTCGACCGCGTCGCTGGCGGCGTTGCCGTCCTCGACCCCACCCGCGTTCGAGACGAAGGTGAGCGTCCGTGGCTCGATCTTCCCCCCGGCGGCGCGGGCCGCCGCGACGAGCGTGTCCGGGGCGAGGAAGGCGTTGCGGGTGATCGTGCCGGTCCCGACGCCGGCGACCCCCTTGGTCGGCACCACCCGAGCCACCCGGAACTCCTGCGGCCGGCCGTACAGGTAGAGCGTCAGGACGTCACCCTGCCGGAGAGCCAGTGTGCTGGCGAGGTCGGCGTTGACGACCGTCTCGGCCGCGGCTGGCGTGGGCCCGACGAGCCCCGAGCCGGCGTCCACGGTGCCCCCGAAGCCGGCCGCCGCGGCGAGGTCGGCCTCCCAGACGTTGACCCTCGGCTCGGCCTTGCGCGCGCTGCCGCTGCCGGTGGTGGCGGCCGCTTGGTCTCCGCGCACCGTCAACACGCCGTCTACCTGCGGGTCGCCGCGCAGGCCGTCCAGCCGGCGGGCCGCCGCGTCGCCCTGGCTGACCGTCGAGGACGTGACGATCTCGTCGATCGGGCCGAGATTGGTGTACGCGCCCTGCCGGACCGAGAAGTTGAGGGTGTCGCCGACGACCAGGCTGCCGATGATGATCGCGGTGCCGAGCACCGAGCCGGCTATGACCAGGGCGGCTTCGCCCCGGCGGCGGGCGATCTGGCGCAGGGCGAGCCGGCGCAGGAACGGCCGGCGAACCGCGATGAATGCGGCGACGAGAGCGCAGGCGACCAGCAGGGCCACCAGGACGGGCGTGCGTTCCGGGTACACGGCTCAGGCCTCGCGGTCGTGCAGCGCGGCGTGCCGGCCGTCGGACCCGGACCGGCCGCTGGCGACCTGGGGCTCGTCCTTGACCAGCCGGCCGTCCCGCATGTGGATCAACCGGCCGGCCGACGCACCGATGCCGGCATCGTGGGTCACCAGCAGGATGGTCTGGCCGTCGGCCTGGTTGAGCTCGTGCAGCAGCTCCACGACCTGGTCGGCCATCTGGCTGTCCAGGTTGCCGGTCGGCTCGTCGGCCCAGACGATCGCCGGCCGCGACGCCAGCGCCCGCGCGACGGTGACCCGCTGCTGCTCGCCACCCGACAGCTCGTTGGGTCGATGACCGGTGCGGCGGCCGAGCCCGACCCTTGCGAGCATCTCCGTGGCCCGCTTGCGCGCCTGGCCGGCGGACGTGCCGGCGAGCAGCAGCGGCAGCTCCACGTTCTCGACCGCGGTGAAGACCGGGATCAGGTTGAACGACTGGAAGATGAAGCCCATCGCCTTCGCCCGGTGGGTCGTCCTGGCCGCGTCGGACATCCGGAACAGGTCTCGACCCTCCACCAGCACCCGGCCGCCGTCGATGTCGTCGAGTCCGGACAGGCAGTTGAGCAGCGTGGTCTTGCCCGAGCCGGACGGACCCATCACGGCGACCATCTCGCCGCGGTTGACCCTGAGGCTCAGGTCGGCGAGCGCCTGGACCTCGATCTCGCCGGTGCGGTAGACCTTGCGGACATGCTCAGCCACGAGCAACGGCTGAGAGTCCTCATGCTCCTGCACGACGAAGCTGTCCCCTCGGGCTCGGCGCCGACCGGTTGCGGCTGGCAGCGGTCGCTCGCATCGGTCCACAACGGGACGGGATCCCGCTGCAGGCCGAACATCGGTCTCCGACGGAGGCTACTCGGTGCAGGTGACGCGCAGACGAACGATTGTGGGGATTCCCGGAACCTGACTGGCCCGAATGACTGCGGGGGCCCTGCCGGTGCAGGGCCTCCGCTGTCGGGTGTCAGCTGTTGAGCGACTTGCCGGTCTCCAGCAGCGTCTTCAGGTCGCTGAGCACCTCGGCCCAGCCGCCGCCGGCGCCCTCGACCGAACCGCCGACCATCGCCGCGGTCTCCGGCGCGCCCGTGAGGTCGTGGGTCACGGTCAGGCAGGTGACGCCGCCCTCGCGCTCGTCGATGTCGTACGTGAGCCGCGTGAAGCCTTCCCCGTTCCACAGGGCGCGCCAGGTCTGGACGAGCTTGCGCGGCGGGTCGGCCTCGACGACCTCGCCGTCGACGACGACCTCCGGCATGCCGGCGGCCTGCATCTCCTCGTTGGCGACGGCGCGGAAGGCGCCGCCGGGACGCAGGTCGAACTCGACCCGGCCGCCGTAGCCGTACCGCTCGGTGAACTCCGGCTTGGTGATCGCGTCCCAGACCGACTGGGCGCTGGCCTTGATGTAGACGCGCTGGATCTGGACGGTCGGGCTGGCCTGCTGCGTGGCGCTGGTCATGACTTCTCCTCGAGTTCCTTCTTGAGATCGGCGAGCGCCGACACCTGGCGCTCGGTGTACTTGTCGATCCACCGGTCGTGGATCAGCCGGATCGGCACCGGGTTCAGGAAGTGCAACTTCTCCCGCCCCGACCGGCGGGCGACGACGAGGCCCGCCTCCTCCAGCACCCGCAGGTGCTTCATCACCCCGAACCGCGTCATCTCCAGCTCGGACTCGAGCTCGGTGAGCGTGCGGCCGTCACGTTCGAACAGCCGGTCCAGCAGGAAGCGGCGGGTCGGGTCCGCGAGTGCCCTGAACACCCGGTCGTCGTCGTCGCTCACGAGGAGAAAGATAGGTGACCAGATGGTCACATGTCAAGGCGGCCGCGACACCGTCGAGCTGCGGCGGCCGGACGGCTCAGCGCGGGGCGGGTGGCAGCCGGTCCAGCGAGCGGCAAGTGCCCTCCGATCGGGTCCGGTCGGGCTGAAACCGTGCGGGAGCGGCCCTTCCGGCGCTAGTCTCGGCTGCCGCTCCCGCCGGCAGGCGGGACTCGGGGGTCGGGAGGTTCCAGACGAGCGTCGGGCCACGCCGAGCCACCCTCTTCTCCGGCTCCGGACCCCGGTCCCAGCAGGGCAGTGCAGCCTGGCCCGACGCCTCCCCGTCACCACCCGTCCTGCTGCGCCCGTGCCTCGTAGAGCAGGACGGACGCGGAGACCGACACGTTGAGCGAGTCGGCGCCGCCGAGCATCGGCACCGCCACCCGCTCGAAGCCGTGGCCGTACCAGGGCCTGGAGATCCCGTACCGCTCGCTGCCGACGACCAGCGCGACCCGGCCGCGGTAGTCGGCCCGCCGGTAGTGCACGGCGTCGTCGGTGTCGGCGAGCAGCACCCGGAAGCCGGCCGTGCGCAGCCAGCCGGCCGCCTCGTCCGGCTGTCCGAACTCGACGGTCGGCACGGTGAGGATCGTGCCCTGGCTGCCGCGGAAGACCTTCGGGTGGGTCACCCGGGTGCGCCGGTTGGTCAGCACCAGGCAGTCGGCCCGGACGGCGTCCAGGGTGCGGACCAGCGTACCCAGGTTGCCGGGGATCTCCACCGCGTCCGCGACCAGCACGAGCGCCGACGGTCCGAAGTGGACGGTGTCCGGCTCGTACGCCGGGAGCCGGGCGACGGAGACCATGCCGTCGGGCTGCCCGCGCTCGGAGATCCGCTCCAGCGTCTTCGGGGAGACCCGGTACGCCTGCTCGGCCCGGCCGGCGACCTGCTCGCTGCGCAGCCGGGCCTCGTCCGAGTACGCCAGCTCGGGGCACCACAGGAAGGTGCGGACCGGCACGCCGGCGTCCAGCATCAGCCGGTGCGCCCAGAGTCCCTCGGCTACCAGCAGCCGCTCCCGGTTGGGCGCGGTGTTGTTCTGAATGTCGAGCACCTGCTTGACCCGCGGGTGGGACAGGCCGATCTGCTGCAGCTCCACAACGTCGAGTGTGGCTGACGGGGAGTCTGATGACAGAGGGCATCAGAATGGATAGAGTCTGCACCTGTGACCGACGACGGTGAGGACGGTGTCTATCTGGAGTCGTTCGGGCGGCGGCTGGCCGCGTTGCGCGTGCAGCGCGGGCTCAGCCAGGAGGAGCTCGGCGCCGCGAGCGGGCTGCGCGCCGTCGAGGTGCGCCGGGTCGAGCGCGGGCAGCGGGACCTGTCCGTCCTGGTCCTCGCCGAGCTGGCCCGGGCGCTGAGCGTGCCGCCCGGCGACCTGATGCCCTGACGCCGACGCCGTGACCCCGCGTCAGGCGGGCAGGCCGAGCCGGTCGCGGATCTCGGCGTGCACCTCCTCCGGCGCCCGCGTCGCGTCGACCGTGACGACGTACTCCTTCCGCTTGAAGAGCTCGAGCACCGGCTGGGTCTTGTCGTGGTACTCCCGCAGCCGCACCTCGAGCGCCTCCTCGGTGTCGTCCTCCCGCGCGACCAGCCGGCCGCCGCAGACGTCGCAGGTGTCCTCGACCGCCGGCCGGGACGCGATCAGGTTGTAGTCCAGGCCGCAGCGCGAGCACAGCCGCCGGGCCAGCACCCGCCGGCGCACCTCGCTGTCGGCCATGTCCAGGTGGATCACGCCGTCGATGTCGTACGACTCGAGGAAGAACTCGGCCTGCGGCCCGTTGCGCGGGAAGCCGTCGACGACGAAGCCGTAGTTCCAGTCGTGCCGGTCCAGCCGCTCCCGGACCACGGCCTCGACCAGGTCGTCGTCGACCAGCCGGCCGGACGCGACGATCCGGCGCACCTGAGCGGCAAGCTTGGTGTGCGCCTGGATGTTCCACCGGAAGATGTCGCCGACACTGATGTGCACCAGGTCGAAGCGCTCGACCAGCAGCCGCGCCTGGGTGCCCTTGCCGCTGCCCTGCACGCCCATGATCACGTACTTGCGCATGCCGGAACCTTGGCACACCCGCCGCTGCCTCGGTGGCGTGTGACTCAGGGTGACGAGCGGAGGGTCCGGCGGCCGGTGGCACCGGGTCACCACGCTGCGTAGATGATCCGATCGGGCCATGGCCGGGCGGCCGGCCGGCTGGGGACAGTGGTGTCCGTGGCCCCGACCGTCGTAGCGCTGGCCGCGGCGATCCTGGTCGCCGCCGTGGTCGTGCTGTTCGCCGCCCGCCGCTTCGCCGAGCGCGGGTACGAGCGGCAGGAGCGCTACCGGCGCGAGCTGTTCGACGCCGAGCTGGGCGCGCTGACCCGGCTGCGCGAGGCCGGGCAGATCCGGGACGACCTGATCGCCTCGGCCTCGCACGAGTTCCGCACCCCGCTCACCGCGATCCGGGGGAGCGCGGCGACGCTCGCCGCCCGGCGGGACCGGATCGCCCCGGAGGCCCAGGTCGCCCTGCTGCTCGGCATCGTCGAGCACGCCGACCGGCTCGGCCGGGTGTTGGAGGACATGCTGCTGGCCGCGTCCGCCCGGTCCACGCCGGACTCCGGTGCGATCGCGGACGTGACCGCCGCGCTCGGGCGCTTCCGGCTCGGCCAGGCGCGGCCTCCGGTCGTGTCCGAAGTGGACTCCGGCCTGGCCGCGTACGTCGACCCGGCCTCGCTGGACCAGGTCGTCCGCGCGCTGTCCGACCACGTCCGGGCTGATGCCCGGCGGGACCGGCCGGTGACGCTGCGGGCGCGGCGGGAGGCGGGGGAGGTGGTCGTCGACCTGCTGTACGGCAGCGGGCGGACCGAGGACGAGCTGCGCCGGCTCTTCGAGCCGTTCGGCTCGCGGGAGTCGGCGGAGAGCGGGCGGCCGGCGTCGCTCGCGCTCTACGTGGTGGGACGGCTGGTCGAGGCGCACGGTGGGCGGGTCGCGGCCGGCCGGGACGGCGAGCGGCTGCGGGTCCGGGTCGCGCTGCGCGCGCTCGGCCGCACGCAGGACGCGGCCGCCCGCGGCGACCCAGGTGTCCCCGGTCTGCCGACAAGCGATCTGGGTGGCACCGGGGCGCCCGCGGGAGGCCCCGGCGACCCCGCCCCGGGGGCGCCCAACGCCCCCGGGGTCCCCGGTGCCCCCGGGAACCCTGGCGGTCCCGGCCTGCCTGCAAGCGAGGCTGGTGACACCGCGGTGCCCGCCGGCGGCCCCGGGCGCACGCCGACCCAGAGCGCCTGACACCCGGCGCCCCCAGCCGACGCGGACCTGGGCGCTGCCGCCGCCGTGGCCACCGGCGCGCTCCCCGGCGCTCCCCCGGGCGCACGCGGACGCGGGGCGACAGGCGCACCTCGGCGGACCAGGGGCGGCGGGGGTGCGCGGGGGGGAGCGGGGTCGCCGACCCGGGGCCTCCGCCTGACCCGCGAGGGCGCCCGCACCCGCGCCAGCGGCGACGGCCTAAGGTGGGCCGGTCGGCGGCGGGAGGAGCTGGAGTGCGGGTCGAGGGAGCGGTCGCGCTGGTCACCGGAGGCGCGTCGGGGCTCGGGCGGGCGACCGCCGAGCGGCTCGCCGGCCTCGGCGCGCGGGTCGTCGTGCTCGACCTGCCCGGTTCGGACGGCAAGGCGGTCGCCGGCGGGCTCGGCGGCGAGTTCGCGCCCGCGGACGTCACCGACCCGGACGCGGTCTCCGCCGCGGTGGACCTGGCCACCGGGCTCGGCCCGCTGCGGGTGGTGGTCAACTGTGCCGGCATCGGCCCGCCGGCCCGGGTGGTCGGCAGGGACGGCTCGCCGATGCCGCTGGAGGCGTTCACCACGGTCGTGCAGGTCAACCTCGTCGGCACGTTCAACGTGATCCGGCTGGCGGCGGCCGCGATGGCCGCACTCGACCCGGTGGACGCCGAGCGCGGCGTGCTGGTCAACACCGCCTCGATAGCGGCCTTCGAGGGCCAGATCGGCCAGGCGCCGTACTCGGCCTCGAAGGGCGGCATCGTCGGCATGACGCTGCCGATCGCCCGGGAGCTGGCCGGCCGGCAGATCCGGGTGGTCACGATCGCGCCCGGCCTCTTCGAGACCCCGCTGCTGGCCTCGCTGCCGGACGAGGCGAAGGAGTCGCTCGGCCGACAGGTGCCGCACCCGAGCCGGCTCGGCCGGCCCGAGGAGTACGCCGCGCTGGTCCAGCAGATCGTGGAGAACCCGATGCTCAACGGCGAGACGATCCGGCTCGACGGCGCGATGCGGATGGCCCCGCGGTGAAGGCGGATCCGGCCGTCCAGCGGCGGCTGCTCGACCTGCAGGCGCTCGACGCCGCGCTGGCCCGGCTCGAGCACCGTCGGCGCACGCTGCCCGAGCTGGCGGTGATCGCCTCCGCCGGGTCGCGGCTGGCCGGGCTGCGCGACTCGGTGGTCCGGGCGGAGACCGAGGTCGGGGACCTGGACCGGGACCTGCGCCGGCTGGAGAACGACGTCGACCAGGTGCGGCAGCGTTCCACCCGCGACCAGCAGCGGATGCAGTCCGCAGCGGTGCCGGCCAAGGAGCTGGAAAGCCTGCAGCACGAGGTCGAGTCGCTGGCCCGGCGGCAGTCCGACCTGGAGGACGCCGAGCTCGAGGTGATGGAGCAGCGCGAGGAGGTGGACTCGCGGGCCGCGGCACTGCGCGCGGAGGTCTCGTCGCTGGAGGGCGAGCGGGACGCGGCCGTGACCGCGCGGGACAAGGCGTACGCGGAGATCGACGCATCGGCGGCTGAGGACGTCGCCGCGCGGGCGTCGGTGGTCGGGGAGCTGCCGGGCGACCTGCTGGCGCTCTACGAGCGGGTGCGGGCGGCGTCGGGCGGGGTCGGCGCGGCCGAGTTGCGGCACCGCCGGTGCGAGGGCTGCCGGCTGGAGCTGGCCGGCTCGGAGCTGCGGGCCGCCCGGGCAGCACCGCCCGACGAGGTGCTCCGCTGCGAGAACTGCCGCCGGATCCTCGTCCGGACCCCGGACTCGGGCCTGTGAGGGTGGGGGCGGGGAGCGGTTGAGCCGGCGTCTCGTCGTCGAGGCCGACGGCGGGTCACGGGGAAACCCGGGCCCGGCCGGCTACGGCGCGGTCGTCCGGGACGCCGACTCCGGCGAGGTGCTCGCCGAGCGGGCCGCCTCGATCGGCCGGGCCACCAACAACGTCGCCGAGTACCAGGGGCTGATCGCCGGCCTGCGGGCGGCCGCGGACCTCGACCCGGCCGCGGTCGACGTGCGGATGGACTCCAAGCTCGTGGTCGAACAGATGTCCGGCCGGTGGAAGGTGCGCCACCCGGACCTCACGCCGCTGCACGCCGAGGCGACCCGGCTGGCCCGGCGGCTCCCGGCAGTCCGCTACGGCTGGATCCCGCGGGAGCGCAACGCGTACGCCGACCGGCTGGCGAACGAGGCGATGGACGCGGCGGCCTCGGGTCGCGAGTGGACATCCCGGGAACCGTCCCACCGCGCCGACGTGGAGGACTCCGACGCCGGCGTCACCGCCGGGGACACGGCGGATCCGACCGACGCGGCCGGCCAGCGGGCGGCGACCGCGTGGCGGGGACACGCCCCCGGCTCCCCGCCACCGACGACCCTGCTGCTGGTCCGGCACGGCGACACCCCGCTGTCCGGCCGGCGCTACAGCGGCCGGGGTGACCCCGAGCTGACCGAGCACGGGCTGGCCCAGGCGCGCGCGGTAGCCCGCCGGCTGTCCAAGGTGGACGGCATCGCCGCGGTGGTCAGCTCGCCGCTGCGGCGTGCCCGGGTGACCGCGGCGGCGGTGGCCGAGGTCGCGGGCGCCGAGCTCGCCGTCGACGACGGGCTGGTGGAGACCGACTTCGGCCGCTGGGACGGGCTGACCTTCGCCGAGGCACGGGAGCGCTGGCCGGCCGATCACGCCGCCTGGCTGGTCGACCCCGCCGCCGCGCCGCCCGGCGGGGAAAGCATCCACCAGGTCGCCCGGCGGGTGCGCCGGGTCCGGGACCGGCTGCTCGCCGCGTACCCGGGACGGACGGTCGTCGTGGTATCGCACGTGACCCCTATCAAGCTGCTGCTCTGCGCGGCGCTCGGCGCGCCCGCGTCGGCGCTGTTCCGCATCCACCTCGACACCGCGAGCCTGTCCACAGTGGACTGGCATCCGGACGGCCCGGCGGTGGTCCGGCTGGTCAACGACACCAGCCACCTGCACTAGGCGTCGGTCACCGGCTCCGGAGGAAGAGCAGTACGGCCACCACGACGCCGAAGACCACGACCGCCCAGCGCAGCGCCCGGTCGTTCAGCCGCCGGGCGACCCTGGCGCCGAGGAAGCCGCCGGCCAATGCGGCCGGCGCGATGATCGCGACCGCCGCCCAGTCGACCGGGCCGAACAGTCCGAACGCGACCACCGTCACGCTGGCCACCACCAGCGACAGCGCCGCCTTGAGGGCGTTCAGCCGGCGCAGCGTGTCGTGGACGGTCAGCGCGAGCACGCCGAGCAGGATCACCCCGAGCGCTCCGCCGAAGTAGCCGCCGTAGACCGCGGCGAGCCCGACCGCGGGGTAGAGCACCCTGGCGTTGGCGCGGTGGTCGGCGCTGGGCGGACCGACCAGTGTGGACACCCGCGGCTGGGCGGCGAGCAGCAGGCTCGCGGCGAGCACCAGGAACGGGACGACCACGTCGAAGGCGCTGGGCGGGGTGGCGAGCAGCAGCACGCAGCCGACCGCCGAGCCGGCCGCCGCCGTGATCGACAGGCTGATCGCCCGGGCCCGCTGCCCGGCCAGCTCCCGCCGGAAGCCGACGACGCCGCCGACGAACCCCGGCCAGAGCGCGACGGAGTTGGTGACGTTCGCTTCCAGGGTGCCGTAGCCGGTGGCGACCAGGGTCGGGAAGAGGATCAGCGAGCCGCCGCCGGCGACCGCGTTCACCGCCCCGGCGAGCAGCCCGGAGCCGGCCAGCAGCAGTGCGTCGGGGACCTGCATTCGGGTAATCTGACCACACGGCGGACGAGCCGGCCGGGCGGCCGCGGCGGGGTGCGTGCACCCCGTCGAGGAACGTCCGGGCTCCACAGGGCAGGGTGGTTGGCAACACCAACCCGGGGTGACCCGCGGGACAGTGCCACAGAAAACAGACCGCCTCGGCCGCTTCGGCGGCCGCGGCAAGGGTGAAACGGTGGTGTAAGAGACCACCAGCGCCCGGGGTGACCCGGGCGGCTCGGTAAACCCCACCCGGAGCAAGGTCGAGAGGGGCGGCGGGCGACCGCCGTCCTGCGCAGGCGTTCGAGGACGGCCCGTCCGAGCCTGCGGGTGGACCGCTTGAGCCTGCCGGCGACGGCAGGCCTAGATGGATGGCCGCCGGCCGGGGCAGTGCCGCGAGGCGCCCCGGCCACAGGACCCGGCGTACAGGCCGACTCGTCCGCCCCCACCCCAGTCGCGTTCCATCTCCAGGCCCGGACGGTTCAGTTATGACGACGGATCGTCCGGTAGGACGCCGCGCTTGTGGGTGGGTGGCGGCGAAATGGGGAGCCATGGGCGCGATCGCATCAGAGGTGTTGATCTGCTTCGGCGCGCACGTGGCCAAGCCCGGGATCTGGAGCCAGCGCTGCGTGAGGCGCTCGCCTATCGCGGCCCCGCTCTGGTCGACGTGGCGGTGGACCCGAACGAGCCGCCCATGCCGGGCAAGGTCAGCTACGAGCAGGCCAAGCGCTTCGCGCAGGCGTTCCTGCGCGGCGAGCCGTACCGGGCGACGATCGCCACCACCCTGCTGAAGGACAGGATCCAGGAGTTGAGGGCATACCGCGCCCTGGCACGGCGAGCGGGTGAGCGGCGGGCGAGGCAGCGGATGTTCCTGCCGCTGCGGGTGCAGCCGCTGCAGCGGCGGGCGCCGCTCGACATGCGGCTCGACGCCGTGCGGGTCGGCGGGGTGACCGCGGGGTACGCCCGGTTCGGGCGGGCGGTCCGGATCCTCACCGCTGATGCCCGCCACTGCCACGTGAACATCCCCCTGTCCGGAGGAACCGAGTCGCGGGCAGGTCGCCGCCACGAGCCGGTGCGGTCGAGTCCGCGGCGCCGGCCGACCGCGTCGATCCTGGCCGAGGTAGTGGCGGGAGGTGGCGCTGTGGCGGGTCGGTTCTGTCGGCGGGCGGGTGTATGACTTCGGGCATGATGTCGAGCCTCACGCACGACCGCATGTTGGAGCTGATCGCCGACCGGACGGCGGTGCTGCGCTCGTCCGTCGCCGGCGCCCTGGGCGCGCCGGTCCCCGGGTGTCCGGAGTGGACCGGCCGCGACCTGGTGGCGCACCTCGGCGAGGTGCACCGCTTCTGGGCGGCGGTCGTGGCGGCCGGATCGCCGGTCAAGCCGCCCGAGGACGTGGACGTGCCCGAGCGCGAGCCGAGCGGGGACCTGCTGGACTGGTCCGAGCGCAGCACCGAGACGCTGCTGGCGGCGCT
>Ga0184609_10000503_pt1 | contig 11450 bp, 12 predicted proteins | sample PLM1_60_coex_FD_133165 | JGI IMG/M metagenome (GOLD analysis project Ga0184609, IMG submission 133165) | Groundwater sediment microbial communities from an aquifer in East River, Colorado, USA - PLM1_60_coex | ecosystem: Environmental > Terrestrial > Soil > Riparian zone | place: USA: East... | reverse complement strand
CACCCAGCTCTTCGAGAACGCGAAGAACCTGGGCGACTCCGAGATCGACGAGGTGGTGATCGACGAGGGCCTGCGCATGGTGCGGACCTTCTGGGACATCGGCGTGGCCCACCGCGACATCAAGCCGGCCAACCTGCTGGTGCAGGACGGCCACCTGCAGCTGGTCGACGTCTCCGGCCTCGAGGTCCGACCGTCACCGTGGCGCCAGGCGGTCGACCTGTCCAACATGCTGCTCAGCCTGGCCCTGCGCACCGACCCGGAGCGGGTCTACCGGCGGGCGACCAGGCTGTTCACGCCCGACGAGATCGCCGAGGCCTGCGCATCCTCGATCGGGCTCACCGTCCCCACCGAGCTGCAGGCCAAGATGCGGGCGGACGGGCGGCCGCTGCTCCACCGCTTCCGGCAACTGGCCCCCCAGCGCGCCCGCGTCTCGATCCAGCGCTGGAGCGCCCGACGCCTGGCGCTGACGGCCGCCGCGGTGCTCGGCACCCTGGTGCTGGTGAGCCTGTTCCTGGACTCGCTCCGGGCCGGCCTCGTCTAGAACAGCGAGCATGCGTGGCCTCCTCGACCAGGTGCAACCGCTCGACCTTCCCGCCGCCCGAGTTGGGGTTCATGAGCAGCGCCGGCCGGGTCGCCGGCCCGACGGCCACGCCGGGGGTCGGGCCGCTCTTCAGCGACTTGAGGTCGCGTCCCAGTGCATACCGGGTCGCCGCCCCGCCGATCGCGAACAGCGCAATCAGGACCAGCAGCTGCAGCAGCCGGCCGTAGGCCACCACCAGCACGATCGGCGCGGCCAGGGCCAGCACGGCCACCACGGTCGCGACCAGCCGGCGGGTTCCGGTCCGGGTGATCGCGTAGGCGGCCGCGCTGATGGCGCCAGCCAGGCACACGATGGCCGCGACCAGCCAGAGCAGGTGCCTGGCCAGCGCCACCACCAAGATCGCGAACGCGGCCACGACCACCAGGATGGCCAGGATCGCACTCACCCTGCGCGCTGCTGGCACCGACTGCATCTCCGACCTCCCGACCGACCGTAGAATCTTCGCCATGCCAGCGCCGACAGGCAAGCCACCGGACACCGTCGGGGACGCCCTCGCCCGGCGGGTCGAGGTGGGGCGGGGCCCGGCATCTCGCTGGGCCGAGGCGTTGCGGGAGCTGGGGGCGGTGGATCGGGCGGTGTACCAGGCGGTGGCCCGCACCCCCACCGCCGCCCTGGACGGCCCGGTGCGCCGGCTCTCCGATGCCGCCAACTACTCGCGCCTGTGGCTGGCGATCGCCGCCGCGATCGCCGTGCTGGGCGGCCGGCGCGGACGCCGGGCGGCGCTGGAGGGAGTCGTCTCGATCGGTGTCACCTCCGCGACGGTCAACCTGGGGATGAAGTCCCTCCACCGACGGCGGCGTCCGGACCGCATCGAGGCCGACCTGTCGCGGGCCCGCCAGGTACCAATGCCGGACTCCTCCTCGTTTCCCTCCGGCCACGCCGCCTCGGGGTTCGCGTTCGCCTACGCCATCGGCCGCCACCTGCCGGGACTGGCCGTGCCGATCCGACTGCTCGCCGCCGGGGTCGCCTACTCGCGCGTCCATACCGGCGTCCACTACCCGGGCGACGTGGTGATCGGCTCCATCACCGGAGCCGGGACCGCGGCCATGGTCGCCGCCGTGTGCGACCGCCTTCCAAGCGCGTCCTCGGCCGGTCCGAAGCGGGCACGGTTCGCGCCAGATGGGGTTTTGCGGCTCACTCGAGGCTTGGCCCAGGAGCAGCGGTCCGCCCTCGACCTGATTGCCAGTGACCCGGGCTCGACCGCCGGGCTGCTGGAGTGGCTGCGCGCCCAGGGCACCCCAGCTCCCCGCCGGCCTTGACACGTCGCCGGTCTAGGCCGGCGGGGGGTCGAGCTGGAGCCGTCCATCCGAGCGCTGCTCCAGCATCTGCCGGAGGGTCGGGCGGGTGGTGAAGCCGAGCACCGACGGCGCCTCGCTGATGAGCTGGGCCCGGCGTGCCGCCGGCGTGCTGAGCCGTGTGGTGACGCAGCCGCCGGGAAACACGTCGAACCGGGTGGCCGAGAACCGCGGCGCCAGGTCTTCGATCAGCATGAACCGCCGCGCTCCCGGCTGGTCGGACGGGACCTGGGTCGCGCCCGCCGGGTCACAGGTGGCGGTCAGCCGCACGACCATTGCGCCGATGCCGGCCCGGTCGTTGTCGAGGGTGAGCACCGAGCGGCCGTCGTTGACCGTCACGTTGCTCAGCGTCCAGCCGGCCGGCAGGGATCGCAGGCATGGCACCAGCGACGCCGACGGCACCGACTGGGCCTCCAGCCACTGCGGCTCCAGGTCGGTGCAGGCGAGGTTGCCGATGTACAGCGGCGTCGCCCCGGCCTCGTTGTTGGTGATGTTCCCGGCGACGGTGTTCCCGACGAGCAGAAGCAGCACCACCACCAGCGCCAGGAGCCCGATCCGGCGGGCGCTCCAGCGCTGGACCCGGATCGGGTGCGGCGCGGTCGGCAGCAGGCGGATGAACTCGGCATGCAGGTCGCGGCCCCGGTCCCGCAGCATCCGGCGCAGCTGGGACGGCAGCGCCAGCCCGCGGGCGGCCGCGAACCCTTCGGTGATCTCCTCCACCGTGAACTGGCGCAGGGCTCGCTGGTAGACCTGCTCGGGGCTGGAGCGCAGGGCCAGGCAGAGCATCATGTTGGCCAGGTCGACGGCCTGGCGCCAGGGGGTGGGGCGGGACTCGACGAAGGCGACGTCGATCATCAGCATGCGGCCGTCGCGGACCAGCAGGTTGGCCGGCTTGACGTCGCGGTGGGCCAGCCCGGCGTCCCATAGCCGGCGCACGATCCCCAGACCGTCGTCGATGATCTGCTGGTCGACCTCGGCCTCGCCCAGCTCGACCGCGCCGTCGAAGAACTCGGTGACCAGCAGGTACTCCCGTTCGGGTGTGAGCTCGACGAACCCGAACGGCGCCGCGCTGGGCAGGCCGGCGTCGCGGCACACCCGCAGCGCGTAGTCCTCCTGCTGGACCAGCCGCCGCACGGTGTTGAACGGCTTCTCGTCCTCCAGCCGGCCGTACAGCAGCTCCCGGCCCAGCTTGTACCAGCGGTCGGCGCGCAGGTGGCTGCGGGCGTAGAGCTTGCCGAACAGGTAGCTGGCCGGGTCGCCCTTGAGGGTGATGCGCAGCGGGGTGGAGCCGGCCGACCCGGCCAGGCCGAACGGCTTGATCCCCTCGACCACGAGGCCGAGCTGGTCCTGCAGCCCCCGCTGGATCGCCGCCCCGCGCGCCCCGCCGACGTCCAGATGGGCGGCCCGGCCCCGCCGGTAGGCGACCGGGAACACCTCGTTGGGGGCGAACAGCCGGAAGGCAACCAGCGGGATGGTCACCCCGATCGCCGCTGCGACCAGCACATCGGTCGGGGCATCGGCACCCAGCGCGATGCGGCCAAGCCCGGTCAGCGCCACCAGCCCGGTTACCACCCATTTGCCGGTGTTGCGCCAGCGGCCCTCGGGTACCAGCGTGTACAGGATCACGACCAGGGAAGCCGCGAAGTAGGTGACCTGCACCGACGGCATCGCCCAGCCGCCCCAGCCGGTCCGGATGACCACCCCGAACGGCCGTGGACGCTGGACGAATGCACCCACCCAGGCCTCGGCGGCCAATGACACCAGCTGTGCGAGGATCACCAGGACGATCAGATGCCGGAAGCGTCGCAGCACCAGCAGCGCCACCAGCAGCCCCCACAACAGCCCGTTGAGGACCCACCAGGAGCTGATGGCCGCCAGCACCCGCCAGGCCCCCACCAGCCCCGGAGCGTCGAGCCCGCCGAACCACCTGACCACCGCGTCGTCGGCCACGGTCACATCCACGGCCAAGCCGCGCATGCCCCGGGCGAAGACCACCATCGTCAGCGCGACCAGCACAACCCCGGCGATCAGCCATCTCACCCCGCTGGTCTGCAGGTGATACGGCAGCGGCGGCGCCTCCCCGGTGGGCCGCCGGCGGCGCGCCCGCCGGACCGCTTGGGACGGGACCCGCCTGGCAGCCGCCCGTGCCGACTGGTCCGCGGGCACGTCCATGACCCCTCCCAACCAACGGCGACCAGCGGCTCTGGATCAGTGCGCCGAGCGCGTGCCCAGCTTAGCTCCGCCTAGGCCTCGGGGTTGCTCGGACGCCGAGGCTGGTCTGTGGACCCGGCTCGTCGTCGCTCCCATCGTCCTCGACGAGCCCGTCGTCCTGGGCCGCCGGGTCATCGAACACCCGGAAGGGATCGCGGGAGGGCCCGATCCTGGATTCCGGTTCCCGCCTGTCGCCCAGGTCCCGGTCCCTCGTGGTGGCCTCCTCGACGGTCAGCTCGGCCAGCGGGAACGCCTCCAGCCGCTCGTCGGGAATGGGCCGACCGCTCAGGATCGAGGCACCGTAGGTCCCCGCCGCCAGACGAGCCTCCGCCCGCTCCAGGGCGCCCCACTGGTCACGCAGCCGCTCGCTCAGGGCTTCGTTGGTCTCCTCGGCGACGCGGCGGTCGGCGCTGTCCACCGAGTCCTCTGGGCTGGACTCGGCGACCGCGTCGTCGTGGTCCCGGGATACCGCCCGGCCCAGCTGATCGAGTCGGCGACGCTCCTGCTCCAACAGGGCTCGCGCCCGCGCCTTGTCCACCCGCGCTCCTCATCCCGTCCGAGACGTCCTGGAGACGTGGCCAGCATACTGCCTGCCGCGCAATCCCTTGAGCTCACCCGTCGAGGCGCTGTCGTCCGATCGAAGGCGGCTGTCGTCCGGACACCAGCCAGCCGGCCAGGGCGGCAACGGTCGGGTCGTCCGCAAGCAGCAGCCGACGGTCACCCACCACCGCGCGGGCGATCGCCACCCGCTGACGTTCGCCGCCCGAGAGATCGTCGGGAAAGCGATCCGCCTTGTCCGCCACTCCCAGGCGCTCCAGCACCTCAAGGCCCGCGACTCGAGCGACCTTGGCGCTGTTCCCATCCAGCTCGAGGGGAAGGGTCACGTTCTCAACGGCGGTCAGGCCCGCCAGGAGGTTGAAGTCCTGGAACACGTACCCGATCGACCGGCGCCGCAGCCGAGCCCGATCATTGCGCGACAGACTCGACACCGGCCGCCCGCCGGGCCCGCCTGGCGCATGATGGCGTGTGCCGCGGGCGCGGGGAGGCGGACCGACCGCGGCGGCTCCGTGGCCCCGGACAGGAGATTCCTCCCCGGCGGCAGACCAAGGTAGACTCCTCGCCGACCAGGCCAAGGGGCCGCCTGCAGAAGGAGTCGTCATGACCCACCACGAGCATCCCAACGTCACCGTCGTCCGGGAGGGCTTTGCGGCCTTCGAGCGGGGCGACATGGCCTGGATGGACCAGCACCTGTCCGACGATGTGGTCTGGCACGTCGGCGGCAACAGCAAGTGGGCCGGGGCCTACCAGGGCAAGGCCAAGGTGCTGGAGTACTTCGGCCGCCAGGCCCAGGCGATGACCGGACCGCCTTCGGCCGACATCCACGACATCCTGGGCAACGACGACCATGTCGTGGTGCTGGGGTCGGCCTCGGCCTCCGCGGCCGACGGGTCGGGCGCCGAGTGGAAGTACGTGCAGATCTTCCACCTCCGGGATGGGATTGCGACCGAGGTCTGGGGGATGGCCGAGAACGACGCCGCCGTCGACCCGTTCCTGGACAGCCTGCCCGGCTGAACGCCGGCGAAGCGCCTCACCGGCCGGCATCGGATCGATCCAGGCGGTCACGTGTGCTCACCGCTCTGATCGCGGGTGTGATCGCCACGCGGGCCAGCTACCGGACGCCGGCCCAGCGAGGACGACAGGGCCGCGGTCAGGGCTCGTGAGGGATCGGTTCCAGCTTGGTTAGCTGGCGTTGCGGACGGTTCGATGCGGCGCGGGCGCTGGGGTGGCACGGTCGGTCAGGAAGCCGGTCACCACGCGCACGAAGCGCTGCGGCTCATCCCAGTAGAGCAGGTGGCCCGCCCCGTCGAAGTACTGCAACCGGGCCTCTGGGATCAGGTTGGCCAGCAGCTTCGCGTTGTCCGGGTTCACGACCTGGTCGGCCGTGCCCTGCAGGATCAGCGTCGGCTGGGTGATGCGGCGCTGCCGGCCGAGCGGGTCGAACAGGACGCCGGCGGTGGCCTGCGCCCGCCAGGCCCGCTCAGACTGGGGATGGGCCAGCTTCTGGGCTGTCAGCCGCTCGACGACCTCGGTCCGGCGACGCACGGTCTCGGGACCGAGGGTGTGCTCGACGAACCCCTGCAGCCTCGTCTCGCTGGCCATGAGCGGTGCCCAGGTGAGCATGCGAGCCGTCTCCAGTGGCATCGGGGCGGTGAGCCGCCCACCCGGGATGGTGGCCACAAGCACCAGCTTGTCGACCCGGTCGGGATGCGCGAGGGCCAGCTCCTGGGCGACCATGCCGCCAAGGCTCGTGCCCACCAGGCTGGCCGAGCCGACACCGGCGTCGTCCAGGACGGCGAGGACGTCGTCGGCCATCGCCCGGGTCGAGTACGGTCCGGGTGGGGCGTCAGAGGCGCCGATGCCCCGGTTGTCGATGGTGATGACCTGGAAGCGGCGGGCCAGCTGGTCGGCCACCGGCGCCCAGCCCCAGCGACCAACGCCCAGCCCCTGGATCAGTACCAGCGGCGCCCCGTGGCCACGGACGTCGTAGGCAAGCGCCACCGAGCCGTTGCCGGCGAAGTGGGTCGGTACCACGCGAGGCGCGCCCGGCTTGCGCACCCGGAGGAGGCCGCCCTGCAGCCAGCGGCCAAGCCGTCGAGGTATCGCCCGGACCGCGGAGCCGGTCTCGCCCGCGAGGTGCCTGAGCCGGGTCGTCCAACGCGAACCACCGGGTCGAGCCATCTCGCCTCCTCTCGTCCCTGGCACCGATGATACCCAGGCGGTTGGTTGTCGCCGTGGCGGCCGATCGGCGGGTGGGCGGTCGAATCACTGTCGCGCACGGCAGTCTGGATCGTTCGTCGCCCGTTGCCGATCACTGGTGATCACCATGTGAAGTCGTTCACATGGTACCCACTGGCGATCACGCTCGTATAACGCCGGCCGAAGCGTCAGGTGAGCTCCGCGCCTCCACGTGTCCAGGGCGCGCCTGCCGAGTCGCCGCCTGCCCTCCCATGGGACCCTGGGGGGGTGGGTTGACGGCGCTGGCAGGGTGACCGTTGCGGCCGTGCGATGCGCCGGTCGGATTGGCTCGTAACGATCTCGTACCGGTGGCCTGCGATGTTCAGCTGCTGGTAGCTCCGAGCGGTGGCCCGAGGAGCAGGGTGGTGAGGATGCGGGCGAGGACCAGGACCCTGGTTGCCTGGTCGTTGTGGTTGGTCACCTTCGCCTGCTGCGCCGCCGGGCTCGTGGTCACCCTGGTCCTGACCCGGCCCCTCACCCTTGCCGTGCTGGCCGAAGGGGCCGCCTTCGCACTGGTGTTCCCGCTGGGCTATGCCACTGTCGGGTTGGTCTTGGGCCTGCGGCGGCCGGCCAACCCGATCGGTTGGCTGTTCGCCGCTTCGGGGCTGGTCTGGTCGCTGACCATTCCCTTCGACCCGTGGGTCAACCAGCTGATCCTGGACCACCGCCCGCTGCCGCTGGCGGCCCAGCTCGGCGCCCTGGTCGGCGAGTTCAACTGGGCGCCCGCGGTCGCCTTGGGCATCACCCTGCCGGCCCTGCTGGTACCTGATGGGCGGCTGCGCTCGCGCCGCTGGCGGCCGGTGGCGGCTGCCGCCGTGGTCGGCCCGGTCCTGGGTCTGGTGGGTGGCAGCCTGATCCCCGGGCAGCTGCAGGAGACCATCCAGCCCATCGCCAACCCCTTCGGGCTGCCGGGGTTGGCCGGCACAGTGGCGGCGGTGGTCGGCTTCAGCGGCCTGGTGCTGTGGCTGGCCAGCGTGCTGGCCGCGCTGGTCTCGCTGGTGCTGCGGTTCCGGGCCGCCCGGGGGACCGAACGCCAGCAGCTTCGCTGGGTCGTCGCCGGGGCCGCCGGGGCCGTGGCCGGGCTGCTGGTGGGGATGGCCGGTGTGGTGGTGACCTACTTCGCGGTGCTGTGCGTCCCGGTGGGGGTGGCGGTGGCGGTGCTGCGCTACCGGCTGTGGGAGCTGGACCGGCTGGTCAGCCGGACCGTCACCTACGCGCTGGTCACCGCCCTGCTGGTCGTCCCCTACCTGCTGATCCTCCCAGCCGCCACCCGCCTGTTCGAGGGATCGGGCAGCCTGGCGGTGGCCGCCGTCACCCTGGCCGCCGCCGCCCTGTTCCAGCCGATGCGGCGGCGGGTCCAGGACCTGGTCGACCGGCGCTTCAACCGCCGCCGCTACGACGCCGCCCGCACCGCGGAGGGCTTCGCGGTCCGCCTGCGCGACCAGCTCGACCTGGACGCCCTCGAGGCCGAGCTGCTGGCCGTGGTCGACCAGACCATGCAACCCAGCCGGGCCTCGCTGTGGCTTCGGACCCGGCCTACCGACGCTGGGCGGCGGTAGCACCCGACCGGCAGGTCCAGACGACCCTCGCCACTCCTCCTCACGGGTACGCCCACGGTGTCGGCGGCACTGAACGACGTCGAGTCGGCGCGGATCAGCGTGGGGGTCTCCTACTTCCAGCAGCTGAAGGTCCTGTGGGACCAGATCATGGCCTACTCGACCCTGATCACAATCCCGGTGCTGGTGATGTTCCTGGCCCTCCAACGGCAGTTCATCCGCAGCATCGCCTCCGCCGGCGTGAAGGGCTGAGCGATGCTCCGGCTCCCGAGCGCCTGGATGTGGGACTTCTGGCTGGCCGACGACGGCGACCGCTACCACCTGTTCTTCCTGTTCGCCTCCCGGGCGCCCAACAACCACCCACCACCAGCCAGGACTGCTGTCCCTGGCGGCTGCAGGACATGCGCATGAGTGAGCGTAGAGTCACCGTGGCCGGGAAGGAGGGTGGTCATGGCCGACACGGCGGGCTCTCGCCGGGTGGTCGATCCTGTTGGCAAGGCCGGCTACGAGCTTGCCTTCGAGGACACCTTCGACGGCGACACCTTGGACGACGCGCGCTGGCTGCCGTGCTACCTGCCGCAATGGAGCTCCCGCGAGGCAGCGGCCGCCAGGTACGAGATCGGTGGCGGCGTCCTGCGACTGGTCATCGAGGCGGACCAGCAGCCATGGTGTCCGGAGTTCGACGACGAGACCCGGGTTTCCTCGCTGCAGACCGGCGTCTTCGCCGGTCCGGTCGGCAGCACGGTGGGGCAGTCGCGCTTCAGCCCTGGGCTCGTGGTCCGCCAAGCGCAGCAGAACGCCAGGCTCTACACGCCGCAGTACGGCCTGTTCGAGCTCAGGGCCAAGGCCATCGACGATCCCCGCTGCATGGTCGCGCTGTGGATGATCGGCTACGAGGACGAGCCTGACCGGTCGGCGGAGATCTGCATCTGCGAGATCTTCGGGTGGAACGTGACGGCCGGCAGCGTGGGCGTCGGCATGGGACTGCATCCCTTTGGGGATGCGACCATCCGCGATGAGTTCTCCGTTGAGATCCTCGCCATCGACGTCCGCGAGTTCCACATCTACGCGGCCGAATGGACGCCCGAGTACGTGGCCTTCTTCGTCGACCACCGGCTCGTCAAGACCGTCGAGCAGTCTCCCGGCTATCCCATGCAGTTCATGCTCGGCATCTACGAGTTCCCCGACGACGGGCAGTCAACGCAACCGGTGCATCCATATCCAAAGCAGTTCATCGTCGACTACTTCCGCGGCTACCGGCCCACCACACCGCCGTCGGCCCAGGAGCGACATCCAGGTGGTTGGTCCGCTTCAGGACGGGTCTGACATCGGATAGTGGCGCGTGGTTCTCCTGGTGGTTGCTTCGAAGCCGCCTGCAGGTCAGCCCGCAGCCGTGAAATGCGGGGGAGTGGAGGCGATTCCATGGTGATGGGTGTGTCCTCTGGCGGCGGGGTGCGGCGGGTGCGGTCTGCGAGACCGAGGGGAGCGGTTGTCACCGCGGCCGGTCCACAGATGCGCGCCATCCTGCACGATCTGGCATTGCCGACCTTCCACCGGTTCGCACGTCGGTGGGGGTATGCCGTCCTCGCCGAGGATCTGTCCACGGACGGCGCCGGTGCAGATCCGAGTGCTCAGCAGGCCAAGTGGGCGAAGATCAGGCTCCTACGCGAGGCGCTGGCCAGGTTCCCGCTGGCGTTGTGGTTCGATGCTGACATCCTGCTGGCACGCGTTGACGAGGACATTGCGTCGCATCTGCATCCTGACCACTTCCAGGCGTTGGTCATGGAACACGTTCCGTACGAGCACCGGGTCAACCCCAACACCGGCGTGTGGCTGATGCGGTCGTGCCCCGCGGCATTCGCCTTCCTGGACGCGGTGCGGGCTGCAGGACCCCAGCCCGGCCCGTGGGCTGACCAGGGTGCCGTGTTGACCGTGCTCGATTGGGATCGCGGCGACGAGCGCTACCACTGGGCACGCCCGGGCCGCGGCAACCATTTCCTCGCCGGCACGAGCTGGCTCCCTCCCGGCTGGAATCAGCCCTATCTCGGTGGGCGCACAGACGAGAACGTGTTCAACAGCAGCGCCCAGTCCTACGCCGACCGGCCAGTCGTCAGCCATCCACATGCCCTGCACTTCATGGGCATGTCACCGGCCGCTCGCTACCGGCACATGGCCGCAGTTGCGAAGACCCTCTCGCCCATCGATGTCGCCCCGGCGGAGCTTCGCTGCTTCGCTGACCCCGCGCGACCCAGCTGCCAGGGACCGGCCTCGATTCGGGCCGACCAACCGCGACCCGGCGGCGGGCGTGCCGCATCCGGGACTGCTGGGCCGTCGGCGTGCGGCCACGAGACCTGTGGGTGTTCGTGCCTGAGTTTTAGCGATCGACGCCCGAGATAGTTGACAGGGCGAGCCAGGACGTGAGACGGGGGTCACGACTCAGCGACCATGCACATGTTCGAGCTGGCCGGGCTCGACGCCGAGTTGGCCGACGCGCTGTACCGTCTCGACGCCGAACCAGCGTGCAACCCGTTGTTCCCAGATGTCCCAGGCGTGCTTGCCGCGATCCAAGGCTTCGGCGTCAGGATCGGCCTGGTCAGCGATATCCACTTCGAGCTGCGCCCAACCCTGGCTGAGCAAGGAATCGGGCATCTCTTCGACGAAAGCGCGCTCAGCAGCAGGCGCATCGAGGCATCGAGCGGGTGCGTCGGACGCCGCAGCTGGCCTGCTCGTTCCTGCGGCATGCCGGCCTGTCGGTCGCATGATCCATCAACCGACACCCACGGCCGGTTCAAATGGACGAGAGCACCAGCAGCACCGCCCCGATCCAGACGAGCACCACCGGGAGGCGACTCGTGCGGTTCTTGTCGGCCGTCCTGCCGGCGCGTCGATTGCGGCTTCGCACCGAGTTGTCAAGGAGGAACCCGGCTGCCATCAAGGCAATGCCGAGAACCTGTATGACGCGACGCACTTGTCCTCCCTACAGCTCCGCGT
>Ga0184609_10000502_pt1 | contig 11454 bp, 11 predicted proteins | sample PLM1_60_coex_FD_133165 | JGI IMG/M metagenome (GOLD analysis project Ga0184609, IMG submission 133165) | Groundwater sediment microbial communities from an aquifer in East River, Colorado, USA - PLM1_60_coex | ecosystem: Environmental > Terrestrial > Soil > Riparian zone | place: USA: East... | reverse complement strand
CGAACCTGCTCCTGGTCGCGGCCGGCGCACCGGGCGACCAGCGACCCGTCCTTCTCCCCGGTCTCCAGGCCGAAGTCCTGTAGGAACCCCTCCGCCACCTCCAGGTCCGGCACTTCCAGCGCGTAGTGGTGCAGCCCTGAGATCACAGCCCTTCCCCTCTCCCGAAAAACTGCATACAGTTTAAGTCCAGGTTGGGGCGTCTGGAAAGACCCCTGTCCATCACCCGGAAGGCAGAGTCACATGACATCGGCTACGTCCCCCGGCGCGAGCACCGTGGCGCCTCCTGACCTCGATCACGAGATGCGGCTGCGTATAGCCGATCAGTTGCGCGCGGGGTTCAAGGGCCAACTCATCGGTCCGGACCACCCCGAGTACGGCGACGCCCGCCTGGTATGGAACGGCATGATCGACAAGCGTCCCGGGCTGATCCTGCGCTGCACCTGCACCGAGGACGTGGTCGCCGCCGTCAACGTCGCGCGCGGCAACGGGCTCCTGCCCGCCATCCGTGGCGGCGGGCATTCGGTGTCGGGCAAGGCGATGTCGGACGGTGGCCTGACCATCGACCTGAGCGGAATGCGCCAGGTGACGGTCGACGCCGAGCGCAAGCTCGTCCACGTGGACGGCGGCTGCCGGCTGGGCGACGTCGACGAAGCGACGGCGCGCCACGGCCTGATCGTCCCCGCGGGAATCATGTCCGAGACCGGTGTCGCCGGCCTGGCCCTCGGCGGCGGGATCGGATGGTTCTCCCGCAAGCACGGGATGACCTGCGATCAGTTCGTCTCCCTCGAAGTCGTGTTGGCCAGCGGGGAGGTGATCGAGGTCTGCGGCGACGACCACCCTGACCTGTTCTGGGCCCTCCGAGGCGGTGGCGGCAACTTCGGGGTGGTCACGCGGTTCACCTTCAGGGCATACGAGTTCGGCCCGATGATGCGCCTCGGTGTTTCCTTGTACGAGCCCGAGGATGCCGCCGAAGCGCTGCGTGACTACGCGTCGATCTTCCCGACTCTCGGCCGCACCATCGGTTGGCACGCTGCGCTCAAGCACGACATGCCGACCTTGCCGTTTGTGCCGCCGGAACTCGTGGGCAAGCGGCTACTAATGCTGATCTCGATGTGGCTCGACGACGCGGAGGATCCATCCGGCCTGGAGCTCATCGAACGCCTCGGCGCCGTGGGCCGGCCGGCTGTGAAGGCCAGTACGGTGCTGCCGTTCGCGGCCGGCGTCCAGCGGATCATCGACGAGGAGTTCGCCGACGGCCATCGCTACTACACCAAGGAGGCGCACGTCGCTGAGCTGACCGGCGACGCGATAGACACGCTCGTTGACTTCTGGAAGGACATGCCGATGCACGGCGAGGTCGAGATCATCGGTCTCGGCGGGGCGATCGGCGACGTCGCCGAGGACGCCACGGCGTTCTCGAACCGTAACTATCTGCTGTGGCTGAACTTTGCGATGAGCTGGGACGACCCGGCCCGGGATCGCGACTACATCGACCGGACCCGGAAGATCGTCGATGACCTCCAACCCTGGGTGGGGAAGGGCATCTACGTCAACATGCTCAACTTCGATGAGATGGACCGTGTTGTCGAGGCCTTTGGCGGGCCGGAGAAGTACGCAAGACTCGGCCGGGTCAAGGCACAATACGACCCGGACAACCTCTTCCGGATGAACTACAACATCACACCGGTCCCGAGCGGGGCGGTCAGCACTCCATGAACAAGTGCGCATGGCAGGCTTCGCGTCGTGAATTCAGAGACGATCACCGCGGCGTCCGCGGGTACCTGGAAGCTCGGCGACTTGACAGTCAACCGGGTGGGATTCGGCGCGATGCGCCTGACGGGCAGCGCAGCCTTCGACCTTGGCACGCCGAGCGACCGTGACCGATCCATCACCGTGCTGCGCCGCGCGGTCGAGCTGGGCGTGAACCACATCGACACCGCAGCGTTCTACTTCTCGCCGCTGCGCTCCGCCAACGAGCTGATCAACAGTGCGCTGGCGCCGTACCCGGATGATCTGGTGATCACCACCAAGGTCGGGCCGGGCCGGGATCCGTCGGGTACCTGGCTGCCCTGGGCCACGCCGGAGCAGCTGCGCGGCCAGGTCGAGGAGAACCTGCGCCAGCTCGGCCGTGACCACCTCGACGTGGTAAACCTGCGCGCCAATGGAACCGGTTCGATCGCCGAGCATTTCGGCGCGCTGGCCGACCTGCGCGACGCCGGGCTGATCCGCCACCTGGGCCTGTCCAACGTCAGACCCGAACACCTCGCCGAAGCCCAAGCCATCGCGCCGGTGGTCTGCGTGCAGAACCGGTACGGCATCGACGCGCGGCGCTCTGACGAGTTCCTGCACACCTGCGGTGAGCAGGGCGTCGCGTTCGTGCCGTTCTTCGCGATCGCCGGCGAAGGCCGCGAGATGGGCGCGAGCGGCACCAACGGCGACGAGATACTCGCCGTCGCGCGCACACACAGGGCGACGGCCGCGCAGGTCCGGCTGGCGTGGACGCTGCACCGCGGGCCGCACGTACTGGCCATCCCGGGCACCGGCAACCCGGATCACCTGGTCGCCAACGTAGCCGCAGGCGCACTGCGGCTCTCGGCGGAGGAACTGGCCCTCCTCGAGTCCCGCCACCAAGGTGAAAGTAAGCGAGGGGACTGACCACACCGGAATGCAGCCCAGATCGACCGTCTGCGACGGAGTGGGCGCCTCTCATCCAGGCTCCCCTCCCGCAGTTCTTCTGCAGCCGATTTCCTGAGGCGCGCCGTCGCGTCGGAGGTGCCGCCATAACCGCGGCAGGAGCTCGTCGCGAACAGCCCGCCACGAGGCGATCTCCTCAGCGGTCAGAGGGGTGACCCGGCCGGCCGCCCGAGCGGCGAGCCAGCCGTCGCATGCGACGGACAGCAGCCACATGCGGGCCACCGCGACGCCGGGTGTCGCGCCGAGGGTGAGTGCGCCGTTTCCGCGCAGCAGCAGCGCTTCGCCAGTTGGCAGGCTCCGGGCTGCGCGCTCGGCGAGCTGTGCCGACCGGAGCAGGTGGGCGCTGTCGTGCACGGGGATCGATTCGCCGAGCCAGGCGGCCTGTCCGTACAGCGGAGTCAGCAGCGTGGTGGTGGCTGCCGCGGCGAACGCACTGGCGGGCTGGGCACGCGCGATCGACTCGGCATCAGGCCTGGCGCGGTAAAGGGCGAGGTGTGCCCATGCCTCGGCGGGCGCGGCCATCGGCAGAGAGGTGGCCTCGAGCGGCACCTCCACGACGGTGGACTCGGTGACGGTGGCCAGATCGGCAGCGGGGGTGATCAGCATCGATGCCGCGGCGCGGGCCGACACATGCCCGTACGCGGTAACCAGCCCGAGACGGGACAGCACGTGCGCCGCCTCGACAAGCTCACTTCGCTGCGTTAACACTCGATTCACCGTGCGCTCTTCCCGACTCTCGAGATGACCAGGCAGTCCGTAAACTGTATGCAGTTCTTCGAGAAACGGGAAGGGCTGGTGATCTGGAAGTCCCGACGACGGTCAGGTTCGCTTGCCTGGCGTCCGGTGCTTGTGGGGGTCGCGCCGCGTCTTTGCGTCTTCGATCTGGCGGATCAGATCGTCCCGCACCTCCGTGAGCGCACGGTCGAGGTCGTCCTGATGGGAGGTGGCCACAATGCGCGGCCACCCCGCCAGCCGAGCCTCGAGGGTGACCCGCCGGTCGCGGCCCTCCCGCTCCTTCACCGACACCTCCAGCTCGACCTGCTCGGGGTTCCATCCGGCCAGGTGCGGCGCGAGACCGGCCAGAGCCCTGAGCACGCGCGTCCCGTCGGCGCTGCCAAAGCCGGTGCCAAGGCGTAGCTGCTCTTCAAGGATCCCTGGGGGCCTGTTCTCAGTTCCGCTCATCGGTACGCCTCTCTCGCTGGCTCTACCGCAGGGTGGCGGCCACCGTTGGCGAGCCCGTCGCTGACGCCGGCGTCAGCCAGCTCGGCACGGCCGGCCGGACCAGGGTGCCGCCGTGAGCACCGCGACGACACTGCGTCGCCAAGCGGCGCCGCCTCTCTCGGGTGATCGTGAGGAAGGCCGTTATGGTCTTAGAAGGAAGTCCATGACCAGTTTACCGGTGGCGCTGTTGCACTCGGGCGGATCGAGCTGGCCATCGCCGGCCAGGCATGGATCGCGCTCAACGGATCACGCAGCGAACTCGATCTGACCTGCAAACCCGGTCGGCTGCTAGCCGAGAACGCGGCGGTCGTACTTGCTGTCCTCGCCGAGGAGGGTGAGATCATCAACCTCGGGTGACGCCGAGCACAAGCGTGACCGAACGTCTGGTCGAAGGGACGTGGCGAGCGATGCGCTTCGTCTTCAGCCCTCCCGCGGAGTCCGCCGCGGGCCTGCTCACGCTTCCATGGCGCGAACCGCTCACTGAGTGGACCGATGACCGGCTGGTCGAGATCCGGCAGCGTGGTCTGTCGCGCCATGTCGTGCGGTTCGTCGCCGAGGGCGGACTGGTGTACGCCGTCAAAGAGCTGCACGAGCGGCTGGCACGGCGCGAGTACCGCCTCCTGGCACGCCTCCGCGAGTTGGGCGTCCCTAGCGTGGCGCCGCTGGGCGTGGTGATCGACCGGCCCGATGGCCAGGACGCGATGCTGGTCACGGAGTTCCTCGAACACTCGAGCTCCTACCGCGCGCTCTTTGCGAACCCGCGCGGCAGCCACCCCACCGGCCGGCTCATCGACGCCCTAGTTGAACTGCTGGTCCGTCTCCATCTCGCCGGCTTCATGTGGGGCGACTGCTCGCTCTCGAACACTCTGTTCCGGCTCGACGCCGGCGCGTTCGCCGCCTACCTGGTGGACGCGGAGACGGCGGAGCTGCACCCCAGCCTTACCAATGGGCAACGCGGTTACGACGTCGACTTCGCCCGGGAGCGGATCGCTGGCGAGCTGTTCGACCTGCAAGCCGCCGCGACACTGCCCGCCGACGTAGACCCGTTCGAGGTCGGCGACGAGGTAGTCCGGCGGTACGAAGGGCTTTGGCACGAGCTGACCAGCGAGGAGACCATGCCAGCGGAGGAGCAGCGCTTCCGGCTCGGCGAGCGGCTCAGACGGATCAACGAGCTCGGCTTCGACGTCGACGAGGTGGAGCTCGTCGACGCCGACGGCGGTAGCCGGCTGAAGGTCCGGACCCGGGTGGCCGAGCCAGGTCATCAGCGTCGCGCGCTATTCGCCCGGACCGGACTCGACGTCCAGGAGAACCAGGCCCGCCGGCTGCTCAACGACATCGCCGGCTACCGCGGTTACCTTGAGCAGGAGGAGAGTCGTCCCGTCCCGGACGTAGTGGCGGCCAACCGGTGGCTCACCGAAATCTACGAGCCGGTGGTGGAAGCAATCCCGGAGGAGTTGCGCAGCCGGCTGGACGAGGCGGAGGTCTTCCACGAGATCCTGGAACACCGGTGGTTCCTGTCCGAGGCCGCGGGCCACGACATCGGGACTGCGGCCGCCACGACCGACTACCTCACCAACGTCCTTCCCCAGATCCCGGACGAGCTCACGGTCACCGCCCTCCCCCGGCCACGCGCCGACGCCGCCCGGACTAGCGACACCGGACCAGCCGGCGGCGCCGCACCAGACGACACGCAGTAGCGGCCGGTAGGGCGGAGTGCTCCTCCCTACCGCGCGCCGCTACCGATCAGGCTTGCGCCTTGGCGACATCCCGGGTCAGATTCTCGCCGGTGCGGGGTTCGAACACATGCATCCGCCGCGGATCGAACCAGAGTTGCGCCGTCGAGCCGTCGCTGATCCGGCTCATCGGGTCGAGCGCGACGACCATCTGGGTACGCAGCTGCTCGCTGTCCAGCTCGCGCTGCAGCTCGGCGAGTTGGGCGGCGACCTCGGGCGGAGCGTCGTACGGAACGTAGGCGTACTGCTCGTTGCCGAGCCACTCGACGACGTCGACCTTGACGGAGATCGATACGCCCCGGGTGAGCTTCGACTCGTCCGCCAGGCCCTTGTCCTCGAACGACTCCGGCCGGATCCCGACGATGAGCAGCTCGCGCTCGCCGATCCTCGACCGTAGGTCAGCCGGCAGGTCAAAGGAGGCGAACGGCAACCTCATCTGCGTGCCCTCCACGGTCGCCGGCAGGAAGTTCATCGGCGGCGACCCGATGAAGCCCGCCACGAACAGGTTGACGGGCTGCTCGTAGAGCTCCCGGGGGGTGGCGACCTGCTGCAAGAGCCCCTTCCGGAGCACGGCGACTCGATCGCCCAGGGTCATCGCCTCGGTCTGGTCGTGCGTGACGTACACCGTGGTGGTGCCCATCCGACGTTGCATCCGCAGGATCTCCGTGCGCATCTGGCCGCGCAGCTTGGCGTCCAGGTTGGACAGCGGCTCGTCGAAGAGGAACGCGTCCGCCTCGCGCACGATCGCGCGTCCCATCGCCACCCGCTGGCGCTGGCCACCGGAGAGCTGGCTCGGCTTGCGCTGGAGGTGTTCCTGGAGTTCGAGCGTTGCCGCGGCAGTCTCGACCTTCTTCTTGACCTCGCTCTCCGGCAGCTTTCCGCGCAGCCGCAGCGGGAAAGCGATGTTCTCGAACACCGACAGGTGCGGATAGAGCGCATAGTTCTGGAACACCATGGCCAGATTGCGCTCACGCGGTGCGATGTCGTTCACCCGCTTACCACCGATCAGCATGTCGCCGGAGGAAATGTCCTCCAGCCCCACAATCATGCGGAGCAGCGTGGATTTGCCGCAGCCGGAAGGCCCGACCAGGATCATAAGCTCACCGTCGGCGACGTCCAGGCTCACGTCGTTGACGGCCGCGAAGCCGTCCGGGTACCGCTTGACAATGTTCTTCATCTCGATAGCAGCCATGCGTCTTTCCTCCGGGTCAGCCCTTCACTGCACCTGCGGTGAGACCGGCGACGATCCGGCGCTGGAAGAACAGCACCAGAATGATGACGGGAATGGTGACGACGACGGCCGCGGCCATGACGTACGTCACTGGGGACTCAAACTGTGATGCGCCCTGGAAGAACGCGAGCGCGGCCGGCACCGTGCGGGCGGAGTCGGTCGAGGTGAGCGAGATGGCGAAGAGGAAGTCGTTCCAGCAGAAGAAGAAGGTCAAGATCGCGGTCGTGAAGACGCCTGGCGCGGCCAGCGGCACGATGACCTTGCGGAAGGCTTGCCAGGCCGTGGCCCCGTCCACCTGCGCCGCCTGCTCCATCTCCCACGGGATCTGCCGGAAAAAGGCCGACATCGTCCAGATGGAGAGCGGCAACGCGAAGGTGAGATACGGGATGACCAGGCCGAGCCAGGTGTCGTAGATCCCGAAGTTCCGCCACATGTTGAACAGCGGCCCGACCAGCGCGGCCTGCGGGAACATCGCGATCGCGAGCGCCATCGACAGCAGCAGCTTCTTCCCGGGGAAGTCCAGCCGCGCGATGGCGTACGCGGCGAACATCGCGATGACCACCGACAGCAGCGTCGCGATGAGCGCGATGCCGATGGAGTTGCGCAGCGCGCTGGTGAACAGCGAGTCGCTGAAGACGGTCTGGAAGTTGGCCCACGTCCACTCCTTGGGGAGGAAGGACGCGTCACCCGACACGATCTCGGACGGAGGCTTGAAGGCGAGGCTCAACATCCACGCGAGCGGGAAAAGGGTGTAAAGGAGGATGACGAAGCCCGACACGGTCCACCAATGGCTCTGCCTCATCGCCGATCCCCCCTCACCTGCGACAGATCCGTCTTGAAGCCCTTCACGAACACCACCGCGATGATGACGACGGAGAGGAACAGCAGGACGGAGACCGCTGAGCCCATGCCGAGATTGACCAGCGTGACGTTCTGCCGGTAGGCGAGGAACGACAGCGTCTCGGTGTTGTTGGCCCCCTGCGTCATGACGAACGGGTTGTCGAAGATGCGCCACGCGTCAAGGGTGCGGAACAGCAGGGCAACCATGATGGCTGCCTTCATGTTGGGCAGCGTGACCTTCCTCAGCCGCTGCCAGGCGGTCGCGCCGTCCACCTTCGCCGCCTCCTGCAACTCCTCGGGCACCTGCACGAGCCCGGCGAGGAGGAGCAGTGAAATGAACGGCGTCGTCTTCCATATCTCCGAGAGCATGATCACGAAGAGCGACGACCAGCGCTCGCCGAACCAGTTGAAGTCCCCGAGGCCGAACCACTGGTTCACGAAGCCGGACTCGAGCGCGAACGCGTAGCGCCAGATGAACGCCGACACCACCGTGACGATGCCGTAGGGGATCAGGATCGACGTCCGAACCCAGGACTTCCCGAGCAGGATCCGGTACATGACGAAGGCGAAGCCGAAGCCGAGCACCAGCTCCACACCGACCGTGACGATGGTCACGATCAGCGTCGTGAGGAAGTCGTTCCACCACAGCGGGTCGGTCAGGATCGTGACGTAGTTGCCGAGGCCGACGAAGTCGCGACCCTCGGGGTCGGTGAGCCGGTAGTTGTAGAGCGAGAGGCCCACGGCATAGACGAGCGGGTACGCCGTAACCAGCACCATCAGCAGGAACGACGGTGCGGACAGGTAGAGCCCCAGCCGCCGTTCGTGCCGCGTACGGTCCGACCGCTTCGCCCGGTGCGCCGCTGGCGCCTCAGGACGGGTTTCGGTGACGGCCACCTGCTGCTCCTCTCCCGGGACGGGGGTGACGTCGCGGCTCATAGCAGCCGCTCCCCGCGAAGGACCTCAGTAAGGAAGGTGTCGGCCTCCTTCGCCGTGTTCGAACGCACCGACGCCGGCGGATGGAAGGTGTTCAGCACCGCGCTGGACACGTCGACGTAGTAGGGCGTGATGGGTCGGGGACCACCCTCGTCGATCGACGCCCGGATCAGCGGCGCGTTGGGGTAGGCCTTGAGGACGTCGGCGTTGTCGTACGCCGCCGCGAAGGTCGACGGCTCACCCTCGGCGAGCATGTACTGCGTGCTGCTCTCCAGCGACGTTGCGCACTTGACCAGGGCGGCGGCCTCCTCCGGGTAGCGGGTGGAGGCACCGATCGCGAGGTTCGTGCCGCCCAGCGGCGGCGCGCTCGGCTTGTCCGCATCTACGCGCGGGTACCGCGCCCAGCCGATGTCGTCGACAACGGACTGGTCGAGCGATCCCTCGTCCACCGCGGTCCGCGCCGCGGCCAGGATGTACGGCCAGTTGAGCATGAACATGCCGTCGTCGGACTGGAACGACGCCCGCGCCTGCTCCTCCTGAGCGACCGACAGGTCGGCCGGCGCCGCCGACGAGCGAGCCAGGTCACCAATGATCTGAGCAGCCTTCTCGCCTTCTGGCGAGCCGATGGTCGGGTCGGCCTTGGCGCCCGCCTCCACATCCGAAACGATCTCACCACCCGCCGACGCGACGAGGGCGTTCACCCAGACCACGTACCCCTCGTACCGGCTGCCCTGCTCGGAGATCTTCTTCCCCTGGCTCTCCGCGGCCGCGATCATCTTGTCCCAGGTGAAGTCCGGTTTGGTCGGATCCACGCCAGCGGCCTCCACGGCGGCCTTGCGGTACCAGAGCAACTGCGCGTTCGACTTGAACGGCGCCGCGTAGAGCTTGTCCTCCCACTTGGCGGTCTCCATCGGTGCGTCGAGCTTGCCCTCGGCGATCTCGTCCTCATCCTCGGCACTGAAGGCACGCAGGAAGCCCGCGTTGGCAAACTCGGCGACGTACACCACGTCCAGGCTCATCAGGTCGATCGAGGAGTCCTTGGCGGCGAGCCGCCGTACCAACTGCTCCCGCTGCCCGGTCGCGTCCTTGGGCAGCATCTGCATCTTGACGCGATAAGCGCCGTTGGAGGCGTCCGCGCACTGCTGGGCGATCTTGGCCTGCCCGCCGTTGTCCGGATTCTGGTACCAGGTCAACGTGGGCGTACCACTGCTTTCGTCGCCACAGGCGACCAGCAACGGCGCGGCGAGGACGGCGAGTGCGACGGCCGCCAGCCGTCGCGTCCGGCGATGGGAACGATCACGCACTTGTGTTCGCACTGGGCCTCCCTGCGGTTCACAAGCGAGGAACAACACTCGGCCTTCGATCGACTATGGGCGCTCTGGTCCCTTTCGGCAAAAGCGGCGAAACACTTGGTCACTACGTTGCGAATCGTCACGGATGGCCTGCCGCTGGACTACGGCCAGCGACGGCGCTCCAGCCCTGGCGGCGCGAAGACGAGACCGGCGTGGAGGAGTGCAGATTCCGCCCGGGCGAGCTCCAGTGCGTGCTCCCAACCGGACGTTCGCCCCAGCCCATGCGGTATCTCGAGCGCCGCGCAGGCGTCGGCCAGCCGGTCCTCGTACGCCCGGTGGGCCGCGAGCCGCTTCGCCATCGGCGCTCCCGCGCCGGGTACGTCGTACTGCCGCAGCAGGGCCGCCAAGCGACGGAGATCGGCGGCGAGCCGCTCGACCGGCACCGCGTTCGTCATAGGGGCGGCTGGACGAACCGCCTGAACCGCGCGCTGCGCCGCCCGGCCGATCGCCCCGGCGTTCATCGCAACGCCGAACGCGACGGCCGGCACGCTGCACCACGCCAAATAGGCGATCACCGGCGGCATCACAGAAACCCCTCCCGTGATTCTGCGCCCGCTCCTGGCTCGGCGCCAGACCAACGTCAGTCCGGTCTCCTGGCGCAACCCATAACCCCACGAGCCCTCAACACCGCCATCCTCCACGAGGCGTAAAAGATGAAGGTGCGCGCCGCGACGGCGCGGTGAGCGACTTGCCTACAAGGAGAGCCCGATGGCCGTCCCGTACGTGCTGCTGAGCTGCGCGATGTCCGTCGACGGCTACATCGACGACACCAGCGGCGAGCGCCTGCTGCTCTCGAATGCCGAGGACTTCGACCGCGTCGACGCCATCCGCGCCGCAAGCGACGCCATCCTCATCGGCGCCTCCACCATTCGCCGCGACAACCCGCGGCTGGTGGTCAACTCCGAAGAACGCCGCGCCGCCCGAGTGGCCCAGGGCCTACCCGAGTTCCCGCTCAAGGTCACCGTCACCGGGACCGGTGACCTCGACCCCGGGCTGAAGTCCTGGCATCACGGCGGCGAGAAAGCCGTCTACTGCCCCGACGGCGTCGCCGCGAAGGTCCGCGAAACCCTCGGCGACCTCGCCACCGTCGTCGGCACCGGACACACGCTCGACCTGCCCTACGTCCTCGCCGACCTCGCCGGACGCGGTATCGGCAGGCTCCTGGTCGAAGGGGGCAGCACCATCCACGCCCAGTTCCTCACCGCCGGGCTTGCCGACGAGATCCACCTCGCCATCGCGCCGTTCTTCGTCGGCCAGCTCGACGCACCCCGCTTCGTCGGTCCCGGCACCTTCACCAACGACCTGCACCACCGCATGACCCTCGCGGAAGTACGGGCCATCGGTGACGTCGCACTCCTGCGGTACCTGCCTAAGGCGCCCGTATGACAGGCAACCCGACCCCAGACGACATTCAGTGGCTCCGCCACGCCATCGACCTATCTCGGAGGTG
>Ga0184609_10000501_pt1 | contig 11456 bp, 14 predicted proteins | sample PLM1_60_coex_FD_133165 | JGI IMG/M metagenome (GOLD analysis project Ga0184609, IMG submission 133165) | Groundwater sediment microbial communities from an aquifer in East River, Colorado, USA - PLM1_60_coex | ecosystem: Environmental > Terrestrial > Soil > Riparian zone | place: USA: East... | reverse complement strand
GGTGGTGACCGCCGCCCTGGCCGGCACGCCGGGTGCGGTCGTGTCCGTCTTCGCCGGCCGGATCGCGGACACCGGCCGCGACCCGATGCCGATCATGGCCGCCGCGCTCGCGGTCACCTCGGCCCAGCGCAACGTCAGCCTGCTGTGGGCCAGCCCCCGGGAGATCCTGAACGTCCGGCAGGCCGACGATCTCGGCGTCGACATCATCACCGTGACCCACGACATGCTGACGAAACTCGCCCTGTTCGGGCGTTCGCTGGAGGACTACTCGTTGGACACGGTGCGGATGTTCCACGACGACGCGCAGGCCGCCGGGTACACGCTATGACCGACGAGCGGCGTGCCAGCGAAACGTCCACACCGGACCCGAACGACTGGTCCCATCATCTTGCCAACTCTCAACGCAACGGGGCCGCTTCGAGACCACCCCGCCCCGATCGCGCGACTTCCGCCTGCGATGGTCAACCTGGCGACGCCGACACCAGGCCCGAGCCCGCTGGTTTCACCATAGAGCGCGACTCACACGACTGACATGGTAACAACCCAAAGCACTCAGAACACAACTAACGGTGATCGATCTCAAAGTGCGGCTGTCGTACTAAGCCCCCGGCGGGGTGTCTGTGCGCCGGAAGACGAGGCAGTAGTCGCCGGTGACACCGGGCTGCGGGCGGTCCCACTGCAGGTAGATCTCGCCGCGGAAGGTCAGTGCCGGCAGCCTGCCGAGCACACTGGCGAGGTCCCAGGCCAGCGGCGTGACGATGCCGCCGGTGGTCAGGTTAGCGGCATTGACGACCAGGTGGCCTCCTGGCGCGAGCAGCCGGGCGACCTGAGCGAACACCCCGCCGAGCTGGGCGAGGTAGGTCGGGTAGTGGCCATCGAGCGTGGTGTACCCGGTGAGCGGGTTCTGCGGGTGGTCGACGGCGTTCATGTACGGCGGCGAGGTGAGGCACAGGTTCACCGGACCCACGCCGTACTCGCCGAGCCGGCGGGCGTCGCCATGGATGACGCGTGCCCGGTCGCCGACGCGCGAGCGGATGGTCCGCACCCGCTCGGTGAGCAACTCCACGCCGATGCCGCGGCGGCCCATCCGCTCGGCGACCACCAGCGTGGTGCCGTAGCCGGCGAAGGGGTCGAGCACGGTGTCACCGGGTGCGGTGTACCCGGCGACGATCGCCTCGACAAGCGCCTCGGTGAAGTGCACGTCGTCCTCGCCGGCCCCGTCCGGCCGCTCGGCGGCCAGGTCGGCCACCGACAGCATCAGGAAGTGCTGCATACCGGCGAGCATGCCCCGTCGGGTCACCGCCGGGGTGGGCGTGTCCCCAGCAGCAAGGCCAGGGATGCGGCCTGGATGGCGGCGGTGACGACGATCAGGGCCGGCACCGAGCGGCTGTACAGGGTTCCGGCGAGCACGCCGCCGACGACCGCGGCGCCGCCGTATGCCGCGGCGAAGATGCCGTAGCCGGTGGCCCGGCGGGCCGCCGGCACGAGGTCGGCGACGGCGGCGCGCATGGTCGACTCCTGGACGCCGACCGCAGCGCCCCAGACCAGCGAGCCGAGGACGGCCACCGCCGGCGAGCCGGCGAAGGCCAGCACCGGCACCACGGTGGCGAGCACGGGCAGCGCGACGAGCACCCGGCGGCCCTTCCGGTCGTAGGCGTAGCCGGTGGCCAGCGCGGCGAGCGCGTCGACGCCCATGGCGGCCGCGTAGACCAGCGGGATGGCGGCGACCGGCACCAGGTGCCGGGTGGCCAGGTGGAAGGAGAGCACGCCGAATGTGGCGAAGCCGCTCAGGGTGAGCGCGGAGAACGCCGCGTACCCCCAGAACGCCCGCGGCAGCCCCGCCGCCGAGGCCGCGCCGCCGCCGCCCGCCGCGCCGCCGCCGCCCGCCGCGCCGCCGCCCGCCGCGCCGCCGCCCACCGCGATAAGCCCGCTTATGGCGCGTTTCGAGCCCGCTGAATGCGCGATACGCCCGCTTATCGCGGAGGGGGCGGCGGAGGGGGCGGTGGAGGGGGCGGCGGGCTCGTACGCCGCCGGGTCGGGCACCTTGGCGCGCAGCCACAGCAGCAGGGCCAGCACGAGCACGCCGGGCACGGCCAGCCACAGCAGCGCTGGGCGGTAGCTGCCGGTCGCCGCGATGATGGCGGCCACCAGCAGTGGGCCGGCGAACGCGCCGACCTGGTCCATGGCCTCGTGCACCGCGAAGCCGCGGCCCCGTCCGAGCGTGCTGGTGGCGTGCGAGAGCAGGGTGTCCTTCGCCGGGCTGCGCACCGCCTTGCCGACCCGCTCGGCGATCACCAGTGCGCAGGCCAGCCACAACACGCCGGTGACGCCGAGCAGTGGCACGGACGCCACGGTGAGCGCGTAGCCGGCGATGCTCAGCGCCCAGAACCGCCCGGTGCGGTCGGCGAGCGGCCCCGACCCCAGCCGCAGCACCAGCGCCGCGGCCTCGCCGACCCCGGTGACAAGGCCGACCAGCGCGGCCGACGCCCCGAACGAGGCCAGCAGTGGGCCGGTGATCGACCGGGCACCCTCGTACACGACGTCGGCCAGCAGGCTGACCACGCCGAACACCACGACGAACCGCCACGGCGACAGCCGCGGCTTGGCGGCGGTCTCGGCAGGCCTGGCGTTCACGCCGTCACGCCCAGACGGCCGCGGCCGTGAGCATGCCGCACGACGCGGCCCCCAGCCCGGCAAGGACGCTGATCACCACATTGGCCACCGAGTACAGCCGCGCCCCCTCCGAGAACAGCCCGATCGTCTCGTAGCCGAAGGTGGAGAACGTGGTCAGCGCGCCGCACAGCCCGACCCCGAGCAGCGCGCGCACGCCGTCGGAGCCGACGCCGAACAGGGCCGCGCCGGCAAGGAACCCCAGCACCAGCGAGCCGAGCACGTTGGCGGCCAGCGTGCCCCACGGGAACGGCGAGTCGTGCCAGCGCTGCACCCACCGGTCCAGCAGGTAGCGCAGGTTCGCGCCGACCGCGCCGCCGAGCAGCACCAGCACGGTGGTCACCGCTGCGCCTGCTCGTCGCCGGCGTCGTTGCCGGCGCCGCGTCCGACGTAGCGGATCACCTCGACCTCGTCGAGCGTCACAAGGCCCTCGTCGACCAGCTCGTCGAGCTGCGGCAGGAACCGCCGCACCCGCTGCTCGTCGTCGACGATCACGATCGCCAGCGGCAGGTCCTCCGACAGCGACAGCAGCCGGGTGGTGTGGATCAGCGACGACGCCCCGTAGCCCTCGATGCCCCGGAACACCGACGCCCCTGCCAGCCCGGCGTCGCGGGCCCGGCGCACGATCTCGTGGAACAGCGGCCGATGGTGCCAGACGTCGCCCTCGCCGACGAACACCGTCACCCGTAGCGCCCGACCCGACAGCCTCATCGCCGCCCACCCTCCGCTCGTGTCCACCGCAGCATGACGCGCATCCCGACCACGCCGAGCACCACCGCCGCCAGCGTGGCAAGAACCGTCCCGACCAGGTACCCCAGGGCCAACCGCGGCCGGCCGGCGAGCACCAGTTCGACGACGTCCACCGCGTAGGTCGAGAACGTCGTCAGGCCGCCGAGCACGCCGACCCCGACGAACGGCCGCAGCAGCCGGTGCGACACTGCCGTTTCGGTGATCGCCACCATGAACGCCCCGATCACGCCGCACCCCACCACGTTGACCAGCAGCGTCGACCAGGGAACCTGACCGGCCGCGTGCGGCAGCCACACCGAGACGCCGTGGCGCAGCAGCGTGCCAAGCGCGCCGCCGAGCCCGACGACGGCGAGCACGTCCCAGCGCTCGCGCCGCCGGCGTCGTCGTACCCGCCGCCGGTCCGGAAACGCCCGACCGTAATCACCTGACACCGGACTGCATCCCGCCTCCCGTCACCGGACGGTAAGCCACGGCGCCGGCGCCGGGTGGCAAAGGTGCACGATCGCGCCGTTCAGTGCGCTCACCAGCGTCACCTTCCGGGCCGACGACCTGCTCGCCGCCGCCCTCGCCACCGCCACCCTGACACGCCGTACCCCGGCCAACCCGCGCTGACGTCGGCGGCGTGGGAAACTGGTCGCCGGACGTGAGGAGGATCCAGCTGTGACAGCCCTTCCGCGGCCGCCGCACGACACGGGGCCGGAGCGTTTGCTGACCATCGCCGAGTACGCCGCACTCGGCGAGGACGACCAGCACCGGTGGGAGCTCCAGGAAGGAACCATGGTCGTGGCGCCGAGCCCCAAGCCGCGCCACATAAGGGCATCGGGTTGCATGTTCATGCAGCTCGAACCGCAGGTACCGGCGGACCTGTGCCTCATACAGGACGTGGACATCGACCTCGAGTTGGTGCCGTCCGACCAGCCGGGATGGTCCCGGCGGCCAGACCTCATCGTCACCGACAGAAGGGCCATCGACCGGGTGGACCGTGACGGCGGCATCCTGCGCGCCTCCGAGGTGCGGCTCGTGGTCGAGATCGTCTCACCGGGCTCGAAGCGGATGGACAATGTCATCAAGCGCGGCGAGTACGCCGACGCCGGCATCCCGCACTACTGGATCATCGACCTCGACCCGCCGCCGTGGCTGCTGGACTGCCACCTTGCCGAGGGCTTCGGCTACCAGGACGGGGGCGACATCACCGGCACGTTCGAGACCACCGAGCCGTTCGCGATCCTTGTGAAGCTCGACCAGCTCATCCGTTGAGGACGTCGTTGCGGATCTGCTGCAGGTCCTCGTAGGAGGCGAGGTCGGGTACGGTCCAGCCGTCGAGGTCGTATTCTTCGAGGCACTGATCGACGAATGCGGTGTACGAATCGAGCTGGCCGGAGACCATCTGCGAGAACAGTAGCTCGACCCGGGTATTTTCATATCCGTCTCGGCGACGACCGTCGCACCCGCCGCGGCGGCCACGCATCTTCTGGGTTGCGGGGTTTCTGGTCGGCCTTTGTCCGGTCGTGTTACGCGGCGGCGCCGGCGTTGATCGACTCTGCGCGGCCGGCGGTGCCGTCTACCAGCGGATCTTGGGCCTGTCGCCCGGCCGCGCCGGTGCCACCGCGGGCCGACCTATTCGAGATTGCTTCGTCGGCGCGATTTCCTCGCGGACCGCCCTTGCCGCATTTTGGAATAAGGCTGCGCCGGTGGCACGGGGCCATGCTGTTTGGCATCCAGATTGGAGAGGACGACGGATGTCCTGGCCACCGCAACAGACTCCGTCCGCCATGACGGCGGGCGGGTCAGAGCCCCGCGCTCCCCGGGACGCCCCTCCTCGGGTCGAGCGCGGGGCCATCCACACCTCCCGCCGGTTACCCGACGAGGCTGTCACGATGAAGGAGCGCGCCGTGACAACGACAACACCGCTACGCAGAGGCGACGTCCACTTGTTGAGATGGCCGGCTGAGTCCGCTCGCCGCGACCGTTACAAGGCGCTGGGCATCCTGCGCCTACTCGTGGTCGAGGGCGGCGTTCAGGCGCCGATCTGCTCGGACCTCCGCGAGGACTGGGTCAGGGCCCCGGTCAGCGACGATGACCTGAGGGCCAGGATAGCCGCGCTGTGGTCGAAGGCCGAGGCCCACCGCCTGCCGCAGGTCGACCCGCACGGCCTGCTGCGGTTCGGCGGCCGGTCGACCACCGTCTCACGTACTGAGACGGACCTGCTGGAGTGCCTTGTCCGCCAGTTCGGCACGCTGGTGCCGCGGGCGACGCTGCGCGAGTGCCTGCCGGAACGGCCGGGCGGCGTCAGCCGAAATGCGCTCGACCTGCACATCATGCGGGTCCGCAGGCGGATCGAACCGCTCGGCCTCGCCATCCGCACCGTGTGGGGCCGTGGCTACGTGCTCGAACCGGTGGAGGCCTCGTCGGCCGTCGGCGCGACCCGGGCACGGCAGACGACGCACCGGTCGGCGTCCCGCGCGTCCCTCGCGTCCCATACGTCCCACGCCTCGCGCGGCGAGGAGTCGGTCGGCAGCGGTCGTCCGATGCCGGCCTCCGAGGTGGCGGCGCTGCGCTGGGCCCAGGCGCACAGCCTGACCGCTGGCTGACCGCTCGAGTACAGCAATCCAGAGTAAGGACGACCGGGCTCACGCCGGTACCGTCCGACCTTGCGACTCGGGAGGGATCATGACTGTCGACAGCGGCCAGATAACGCCGGTATCCGGGCTCAATGGGCGCTTGCATCGCGCCGCGCTCGGTATTTTCCTGCTCATCGTGCTGGCCCACTGGGCGGAACACGTTGCCCAGGCGGTACAGATCTGGGGGCTCAGCTGGCCACGTCCGAAAGCGCGCGGCGTGCTCGGAGTGCCATTTCCGTGGCTGGTGACCAAGGAATGGCTGCACTACGGGTACGCGCTAGTCATGCTGATCGGCATCATCGCGCTGCGCAAGGGCTTCGTCGGCCGCGCCCGTAGCTGGTGGACGGCCGCCCTGGTCATCCAGATATGGCACCACTTCGAGCACCTGCTGCTGTTCCTCCAGGCACTGACGCACCGGAACCTGTTCGGCAAGCCCGTGCCGACGAGCATCCTGCAGCTGTTCTTTCCCCGCGTCGAGCTGCACCTGTTCTACAACGCCGTGGTGTTCCTGCCGATGGTCGTCGCGATGTTCCTGCACCTGCGGCCGTCGCGGCGGGAGTTCGAGCTGATGTCATGCAGCTGCCTGGCCGCCGCACGGGCCTGATCGTCGCCGTCGCGCTGGTCTGCGGGGCGGTGCTCACGGTGCTGCTGCTCGGCCGTCCGGCCAGCGCGGCGCTGCGCACCGCCACGCCCGGCTACGACGCCCGCCTCGGGACGCCGCCGGCCGCGATCTCCCTGACCTTCACCACGGCCGTCGCCCAGGCGCACGTCGACGTCTCCGGCGCGGTGGCCGGCACCCCCGCGGTGGTCGACCAGCGGACCGTCACCGTGCCCGTGACGATCAGCGCACCCGGCCGCCACGTCGTGGCCTACCACGTGATCACCACCGACGGCGGCGAGATCAGCGGCACGCTCCCGTTCACCGTCGGCGCAGCGCCGGCCGCAGGCGCAGCGCCGGCCGCAGACGCACCGTCGGCCGCAGACGCACCGTCGGCCGCAGGCGCAGCGCCGGCCGCAGGCGCGCCGGCCGTCGAACAGCCGGCCGTCGAACAGCCACTGCAGCCTGGGCCGTCGGCGCACCATCACGGCGAGGTCGACGGGCTGACCGCGGCCGTGATCGCGGTGAACCTGCTGGTGCTGCCGCTGCTCGGCGTGCTGTTCGTGCTCCGCGGCCGCCGTCGCACACCGCTGTAGATTGACGGCCGTGACCACGCAGACCCGCCCAACCCTCAGCACCGGCAAGATCTGCTACATCGAGATTCCCGCGACCGACGTCGACCGGTCGGCCACCTTCTACCAGCGTGCCTTCGGCTGGACTATCCGGCAGCGCGGCGACGGCGCCACCGCTTTCGACGACACCGTCAACGAGGTCAGCGGCGCTTGGGTGCTCGGCCGCCCTGCGGCTTCCGAGCCGGGCCTTATGGTCTACATCATGGTCGCCGACGCCGCGGCGGCAGTGGACTCCGTCGTCGCCGCCGGCGGCGAGATCGTGCAGCCGGTCGATCCCAACTCCCCCGAGGTGGTCGCGACCTTCCGCGACCCCGGCGGGAACGTGCTCGGCATCTACCAGCAGCCCGGCCTCGCCGAGTCCGTGTCTGCGACCGGTGGTTCAGCTCGTGGCTGACCCGAGATCGGGCGGCTGCACTGTGTGTGTCGGGCCTGTGTCGGGCCGAAGGCCGTCGGCATCCTCCGGCGGGCACTCGAAGATCGCGGCCTGTCCTTTTACGAAAGCTAATTGCGGTTGACGGTGAACCGTCCGTCGGGCCGGAATGCGGCACCGTATTTGTGCGCACGGGTGTGATGATTGCGGCAGGCCAGCACACCGCCCTCATAACTCGTCGGCCCACCATCGGCCCAATGCCGCCGATGATGAATATCGCAATGCTGGGCGGGGATGTCACAACCCACGAACTGACAGGTTCGATCGCGGAGTTCGATGGCGCGGCGGATGGCGATCGGCCAGATGCGCGTCTTGCGACCAATGTCCAGGACCTCGCCGGCACTGTTCAGCACGGCCGGGATCACCGCGCAGTCGCAGGCCAGCATTCGGGCGTCGGCGCCGCTGATCGGCCCGGTCCACGTCAGGTGGGCGGGGTGGGCACCGAGCTGGCCGAGCAGCGATTCGTAGGACACGGTGACCAGCAGGTGTGGTTTCTCGCCGTTGACCTGCGGCAGTGTTGCACTGTCCAGGGCGGTGCGGCAGATCTCGGTGAGCGCGTCGGCGCGGCGTTGCCCGGCGGTGCGTGGATCGTCGTCGCGCGGTGGTGGGGTCAGGGCGTCCAGCGCTGCCATCACGGTGGCGCCGCTGGTCGGATCGAGCAGGCCGGTGATGCCGACCATGCCCCAGATGGTCTGCGCGACGGACAGTTCGCGCTTCTCGTAGGTCTTGACGGCATCCCGGCCGGCGGCGTCGGGGTCCAGGCAGTACCGCAGGTGCTGGGTGGCGATCCGCAGCCGTCCGGGGTCGTTGACCAGGGCCACGTTGACCAGGTCCTGCTCGACCGGGGTGATGTGTTCGACGCCGGCCAGTCGGGCGGTGCGGGTGATCACCGCGACGTGGTCCTGGGAGATGTCCCCGTCGGTGAACGCCTGATCCACGACCGGCAGGTCTCGCAACTGGCGGGCCATGCCGAGCAGCTGCGCGGCGTCGCGGGGGTGTAGGCGGAGTTGGTGGCGTAGCCAGGCTTGGGTGGAGCGGTAGTCGTCGTCGACCTCGTAGCCTTGGATGGTGTCGAATTCGCCGATGGTGTGGACGAGTTCGGCTTGTAGTTGAGCGATGTGGCGGTGCAGTTGGTGCATCCGCTCGCCCAGTTCCCGAACCGTCCTCCCCATGTCTCCTATTCTAAGGCAGTGCACCGACAGTTTCGACGGTGTACGCCGTCAGAGGAATGGTTGATTTGCGTACTAGTCGCCGGCGGCTGCCGCGTCGACGAGCCCTGCACGGGCGTCGACTTGCCACCGAATCCAATACCAGGCACGGCGCCCTGGTTGGCTGCGTCGAACGTCCCCCGACAAACCCCGAAAACGGACGCCTGGCCCGTAACTTGCGCCCCACTTCCGTCCAAGGCAAATCTCTACAACGTAACCATCCCCACCAACGCGTCACGGCGCGAGAAAACCCGCGAGCCACCTGGCCATCGGCCACGCGCCGTCCGTCGAATTCGACAACACCGTGTACGTCAACCGCTCGGCCGGGTCGTGCACCGTCCGGAATGACACGCCGGCATCGAACCCCTCCAGGATCACCGCTTCCCGCGTCTGGTGGAGCCAGAATCCCAGGCCGTACCGCTTCGACTCGGACGGCACGTCGCTGCGCGGGCGTACCATGTCCGCCGCGCGAGGCGCCGATACTATCCGGCCGGCGAAGAACGCGGCCCACAGGGAATGGATGTCCGCCGCGGTGGAATAGATTCCGCCGTCGCCGCTTCCGACCACCGGAAGATGAAAGACGTTCGTCCTCAGGCCGTCTTTCGCCAGGTAGCCGAGCGCGGTGCGGGCGTCGGGCTCGTCGGATCGCAGGAATGCGGTGTCCATCATGGCGGCCGGCTCGCATACGCGTTGCCGCAGCAGTTCGGGAAAGGGCGTGCCGCTGATCCGTTCGGCGATCACTGCGAGCACGACGTACCCACTGTTGCAGTAGCCGAACCGGTCGTCTGGCGCAAATTTGCTTGGATGCCCGCCGAGCACCCGAAGGTACTGCTCGGCGGTCGCGAGTTCGTGCACGGGCACGGGCATCAGGTACTCCGAGACGTCGAGGTCGGCTTCCTCGTCGAGGTAGTCGCCAATGCCGGACCGGTGGGCGAGCAATTGCTCGACCGTCACGTCGTCGCCAATCAGGGGCAGGTCGGCGGCGAGCACCGAGCGTGCCGTCGTGGCGAGCTCGAGCCGACCGTCCTCGATCAGGCTCACCACTGTGAGCGCGGTGAGGCCCTTGGTGCCGCTGGCGATCGCGAACCGGGTGTCGACGGTGTTGGCGACGCCGTGTCCGCGATGAGCCAGCCCGTAGGCCTTCGCCAGCCGGAGGTCGTCGCCGTCGACATGCACCACGCCGGAGAACCCGGTCTGGGCGGCGATCCGGTCGACGGAGTCCTCGAGGTGGTTCACGGGCGGAGGGTATCGGCGTCCCCGAGACGGCGTGACGCCTAGGCTGCTGCGGGTGGAACTGCTGCACTCAGGAAAGGTCCGCGAGGTCTACGCCGACGGTGAGGACATCGTTCTCGTCGCGTCGGACCGGGTGTCGGTGTACGACGTGGTACTGCCGACCCCGATTCCGGACAAGGGCGCGGTCCTGACGCAACTGGCGCTGTGGTGGTTCGACCGGCTCGCCGATCTGGTGCCGAATCATGTTATCTCAGCGACCGACGTGCCGGCCGAATGGGCTGGCCGTGCCGTGCGCTGCCGGCGCCTGGAAATCATCCAGATCGAGTGCATTGCGCGCGGCTATCTTGCCGGCCTCGGGTTGAGACAGTACGAGAAGTATGGCTCCATTTCCGGCGTGCCACTGCCGGCAGGGCTGGTCGAGGGATCGAGGTTGCCCGAGCCGATATTCACGGCGACGACCAAGGCCAGCGGTGGCGCGCACGATGAGTTCGTCAGCTACGACGACGTCATCGACCGGGTCGGCGCCGACGTCGCCGCGCGGCTGCGGGACCTCACGGTGGCGATCTATTCGCATGGCGCGCAGATCGCCGCGGGTAACGGCATCATCATCGCCGACACGAAGTTCGAGTTCGGCTGGGCCGCCGACGGCACGCTCATGCTCGGCGACGAGGTGCTGACCTCGGATTCGTCGCGCTTCTGGCCCGCCGACGAATGGGAACCCGGCCGGCCACAGTTCGCCTTCGACAAGCAGGTCGTCCGCGACTGGGCTGCCGGCACCGGCTGGGACAAGCGGCCACCGGGGCCCGAGGTCCCCGACGAGGTCGTGGCCGCCACCCGAGCCCGCTACATCGAGGCCTACGAGCGCCTCACCGGCCGCCGTTGGCTCGACGCGGCCCGTTCCGGCAGGTAGTGCCGCTCACCGTCGAGACGGCACCTGACCAGGAGAGCCGGCCGGAGGACCGGAACAGCAGCAGCCCTCACGGGGCGAGCAGGGCGATGGCGGTGAGTACGAGGCCGTCCCGCACGAGCCATCGGCCGGCGAGGTGGGTCAGCTCGCCGTCGGCGAGCACCGGGCCCGGCACCAGCACTTGGGCGGTGAAGGACCCGGCCGTCGGGTCGATGGCCAGGCGGGCGTCCTCGAAGCCCAACCATCGTCTGGCCAGCGGAAACCACGTCTTGTACACGGCCTCCTTGGCGGTGAAGAGCAGGCGGTCCCAGTGCACGTCGGGATGGGCCGCGGCGAGCCGCCGCAGGTGCTCGCGTTCCTCTGGCAGGGCGACGGCCCGCTCGACGCCGGCCGGCAGCGGGCCGTGC
>Ga0184609_10000495_pt1 | contig 11492 bp, 9 predicted proteins | sample PLM1_60_coex_FD_133165 | JGI IMG/M metagenome (GOLD analysis project Ga0184609, IMG submission 133165) | Groundwater sediment microbial communities from an aquifer in East River, Colorado, USA - PLM1_60_coex | ecosystem: Environmental > Terrestrial > Soil > Riparian zone | place: USA: East... | reverse complement strand
GTCGAGCCGCTGGTCGTCGTCACGGCCGGCCCGCCGGTGGTGCTGGCGGATCCGCCGGTCGAGCTGCTCGAACCGCCACACGCGGCAACGGTCAGCGCGGCGGCCAGCACCGCCGCCACGGGGAGGCTGCGCCTCATACCTGACTTCCTCTCGGGAGGTGACATCGACGGCGGACCATATCCACCGGCCGCGGTCACACGGTCGGGGCGGGCGTCCCGGCTACCCGTTGTGACGCAACCCGCCGGCAACGACGCCGAACCGCCGCCGCAACAGGGGGTACCCACGCTGGGGCCATGAGTACCGCGAACGGCGCCGCGAACACAGCGGGGTGGATGGACCATTCACACGCTTCTAGTGGTGAACTGGTCCATCCACCCCGAACGCCGGGCGCGCGCCGAACGCCGGGCCCGCCCCCCGTGCTAGCTGGTGATCTGCTCCGCAGGAGCCTCGGCGCCGATCGCGGTGGGGCGCCGCTTCGAGATGACCACCGCGCTGACGATCACGGTCACGGCCACGACGCTCACAGCGGCGCGCACGCCCGGCGAGGCGTCGTCGCCGACGGAGAAGGTCACGATCGAGGGCGCGACCAGCACGCTGACCAGGTTCATCACCTTGATCAGCGGGTTGATGGCCGGACCGGCGGTGTCCTTGAACGGGTCGCCGACGGTGTCGCCGATGATGGTCGCGGCGTGCGCGTCGGACCCCTTGCCGCCGTGGTGGCCGTCTTCGACGAGCTTCTTGGCGTTGTCCCACGCGCCACCGGAGTTGGCCAGGAAGATCGCCATGAGGGTGCCGGTGACGATGGCGCCGGCAAGGTAGCCGGCCAGCGGGCCGACGCCGAGGCCGAAGCCGACCGCGATGGGGGCCAGCACCGCGAGCAGGCCGGGGGTGGCCAGCTCGCGCAGCGAGTCGCGGGTGCAGATGTCGACGACCCTGGCGTACTCCGGCCGGCTGGTGCCGGCCATGATCCCGGGGTCGCTGCGGAACTGGCGCCGCACCTCGAACACGATCGCGCCGGCCGCCCTGGTCACGGCGTTGATCGCCAGGCCGGAGAACATGAACACCACGGCGGCCCCGATCGAGATGCCGACCAGGATGTTCGGGGCGTAGACGACGAAGTTCACCGGGTCAAACGTCTGGCCGGCCTCGCGCAGGGCCTGCTTGATGGCGTCGTTGTAGGAGCCGAAAAGCGCGGTGGCGGCGAGCACGGCGGTGGCGATCGCGATGCCCTTGGTGATCGCCTTGGTGGTGTTGCCCACCGCGTCCAGCTCGGTGAGGATGGCGGCGCCGGGGCCCGTGACGTCCCCGGACATCTCGGCGATGCCCTGCGCGTTGTCGCTGACCGGGCCGAACGTGTCCATGGCGACGATCACGCCGACGGTGGTGAGCAGGCCGGTGCCGGCCAGCGCGATAGCGAACAGCGCCACCGTGACGCTGCCGGAGAGCAGGAACGCCGCGTACACCGCCGCGCCGATCACCAGAGCGGTGTACACCGCGGACTCGAAGCCGACCGAGATGCCGGCCAGGATCACGGGCGCCGGGCCGGTGAGCGAGGTGGTGCCGACGTCCCTGACCGGGCGGTGCTCGGTGCCGGTGAAGTAGCCGGTCAGCCACAGGATGATGCCGGCGAGCACGATGCCGATGATGACGCCGGTGGCGGCGATCGCCGCCGGGTTGCCGGCGAGGTCGGGCTCGCCGGGGCCGGTCAGGTCGCGGAAGCTCGTCGGCAGGTAGACGAACGCCGCGATGGTGCACAGCACCGCCGAGATCAGCGCCGAAGCGTAGAACGACCTGTTGATCGCGCGCAGCCCGTTCTCGCCCTCGCGGGCCCTTGTCAGGTAGACGCCGATCACCGCGGTGACCACGCCGATCGCCGGCACGATGAGCGGGAACAGCAGGCCCTGCACGCCGAACGCGGCGCTGCCAAGGATGAGCGCGGCGACGAGCATGACCGCGTAGGACTCGAACAGGTCGGCGGCCATGCCGGCGCAGTCGCCGACGTTGTCACCGACGTTGTCGGCGATGGTGGCGGCGTTGCGCGGGTCGTCCTCTGGTATGCCCTGCTCGATCTTGCCGACCAGGTCGGCTCCGACGTCTGCGGCCTTGGTGAAGATGCCGCCGCCGACCCTCATGAACATGGCCAGCAGCGCCGCGCCGAAGCCGAAGCCCTCTAGCACCTTCGGCGCATGGCCGGCGTAGACGAGCACGACCACCGACGCGCCGAACAGGCCGAGGCCGACGGTCGCCATGCCGACGACGCCGCCGGTGCGGAACGCGATCCGCATGGCCTTCTCCCGGCCCTTGGGTTCGTTGGCCGCGGCGGCGACCCGCACGTTGGCCCTGGTCGACAGCCACATGCCGAGGTAGCCGATCGTCGCCGAGAACGCCGCGCCGACGAGGAAGAACAGTGACCGCCCGACGCGCTGGGCGATGTCGTCGGCCGGCAGCAGGAACAGCAGCCCGAACACGACCACGGCGAACACGCTCAGCGTGCGGAACTGCCGGTTGAGGTACGCGGACGCGCCCTCCTGGACCGCCTCGGAGATGCTCTGCATCTTCGCGGTGCCCTGACCGGCGGCCAGCACCTCGCGCCGCAACACATACCCGACGACGAGCGCCGCAAGGGCGATCACGGCGACCACGGCGACCACGCCGCGGTCACCTCCGGAGAGCTCGAGGTCGCCCGCCGCGAGGGTGAGCCGGGACATCCGTCCTCCTGGTGATTCCGAAATGCGTGCACGCCCTTGGCGGCGCGCGGGGATTACGCTCGCTCACGTCGAGCGGCGAGACGGTGCGGCAGTCTATGCGTCCGTCGGGTTCGCGCTGGCAGCGCCCCCTTGGCGTGCCTCCAAGTACCACCATTGCCGCGTTGATGGGCCTTTAACTACAGCCATTGCCACCGGCGTGCAGCGCCGGCCACCGCCGTAGGCTGCCTCGGATGGGCGGTCCCGTTGAGCCGGTGGTACCGGTGGAGCCGGTAGTGCGGGCAGTGCCGGTGGAGCCGGTGGAGCCGGTGGTGCCGGTGGTGCCGGTGGTGCGGGTGGACGAGCGCGGCGCGCGGTTGCTGCGGCGCGTGCTGGCCGGCACACCGGGCAACGAGTCGCCGCTGACCCACACCGAGGTGCTGCCGCCCCGCGCGGCGTGCATGGTGGACTGGCCGGACTGGGCACCGCAGGCCGTCGTTGACGCACTGCGCTCGGCGGGGATCAAGGCGCCGTGGTCGCACCAGGTGGCGGCGGCCGAAGCGGCATGGCACGGGGAGCACGTGGTGCTGGCGACGGGCACGGCGTCCGGCAAGTCGCTGGCCTACCAGTTGCCGGTGCTCTCGGCCCTCACGGCGGACCGGCGCGCCACCGCGCTGTACCTGTCGCCGACCAAGGCGCTGGCCGCCGACCAGCTGCGCGCGCTGTCCTCGCTCGGGCTGGCCGGGCCGGCCGGGCCGGCCGGGCTGGCTGGGCTTGCCGGGCTGGCTGGGCTGGTCGGGTTGCGGGCCGCGACGTTCGACGGGGACACGCCGCTGGCCGAGCGCGACTGGGTGCGCTCGCACGCCCGCTGGGTGTTCACCAACCCGGACATGCTGCACCGCTCGATCCTGCCGGCGCACGGCCGGTGGGCCTCGTGGCTACGGCGGCTGCGGTACGTGGTGGTCGACGAGTGCCACACCTACCGCGGCGTGTTCGGCTCGCACGTAGCGCTGCTGCTGCGGCGGCTGCGGCGGGTGGCAACGCGCTACGGAGCGTCGCCGGTGTTCGTGCTGGCCTCGGCCACCACGGCGGCGCCGGCCTCGTTCGCGTCGGTGCTGCTCGGGCTGCCGGCCACCGCGGTGACCGAGGACGGCTCGCCGCGCGGCGCCCGCACGGTGGCGCTGTGGGAGCCGCCGCTGCTGCGCTCGCTGGCCGGTGAGAACGGCGCTCCGGTGCGCCGGTCGGCCGGCGCGGAGACCGGCCGGCTGCTCGCCGACCTCGTGGTCGAGGGGGCGCGCACCATCGCGTTCGTGCGCTCGCGCCGCGGCTGCGAGCTGACCGCGCTGGCGGCGCGGCGGCTGCTGTCCGACGTCTCGCCGGAGCTGCGCGACCGCGTGGCCGCATACCGGGCCGGCTACCTGCCGGAGGAGCGGCGCGCGCTGGAGCACGCCCTGGCCACCGGCGAGTTGCTCGGCGTGGCGTCGACCAACGCCCTTGAGCTCGGGGTGGACATCGCCGGGCTGGACGCCGTGGTCGTCGCCGGCTATCCGGGCACGGTCGCGTCGTTCTGGCAGCAGGCCGGCCGGGCCGGCCGCTCCGGCGACGGCGCCCTGGTGGTGTTCGTCGCCCGCGACGACCCGCTGGACACCTACCTCGTGCACCACCCGTCCGCGCTGCTTGGCCGGCCGCTGGAGGCATGCGTGCTCGATCCGGCCAACCCGTACGTGCTCGAACCGCAGCTCGCGTGCGCCGCGGCCGAGCTGCCGCTGACCGCGGCCGAGGTGTCGTCGCTGTTCGGTCCGGCCGCGCCGGCGGCGCTGGACTCCTTGGTGGCGCAGGGTTATCTGCGACGGCGTGCCGCCGGCTGGTTCTGGGCCGTCGCCCGCGAACGGCCACACGGGACCGTCGACATCCGCGGATCCGGTGGCTCTCAGGTCGTGGTGGTCGAGTCCGACACCGGTCGGATGCTCGGCACCGTCGACCCGGCGTCGGCGCACACCCAGGTGCACCCCGGCGCCGTGTACCTGCACCAGGGCCGCTCCTACGTCGTCGACGCCCTCGAGCTCGACGAGTCGCTGGCCCTGGTGCGTGCCGAGGAGCCGTCGTGGAACACCTCGGCCCGCGAGCTGGTCGACATCGCGGTGGTCTCGGTGCTCTCGTCCGCCCGGTTCGGCTCCGTCGGGATTGCGCTTGGCGAGGTCGAGGTCACCTCGCAGGTCGTCGGCTACCTGCGCCGCCTACCCTCCGGCGAGGTGCTCGACCAGGTGCCGCTCGACCTGCCGCCGCGCTGCCTGCGCACCCGAGCCGTCTGGTACACCGTGTCATCCTCGCTCCTCGTGGCCGCGGGTCTGGACGCCGCGCGGGTGCCGGGTGCGCTGCACGCCGCGGAGCACGCCGCCATCGGCCTGCTGCCGCTGTTCGCCGTGTGCGACCGCTGGGACATCGGCGGCGTCTCCACCGCCCTGCACCCCGACACCGGCGAGGCCACCGTCTTCGTCCACGACGGGCACGCCGGCGGCGCCGGATTCGCCGACCGCGGCCACGCCGCCCTCCGCCCCTGGCTCACCGCCACCCGCGACGCCATCGCCGCGTGCGAATGCCCGACCGGCTGCCCGTCCTGCGTGCAGTCCCCGAAGTGCGGCAACGGCAACGAGCCGCTCGACAAGCCCGGCGCCGTACTCCTCCTCGACGCCGTACTCACCCAGCTCGGCTGACCCCTTCGGCAGCCGCGGCCCGCGCCCTGGGTGGCTTTGCCGGGCCCGCACGATGATCACCGAATAGTGTCGGCTGCGATTGCACGCCGGCAACCGCGGCCGACACTATTGGGATCATGGTCGCCAACGCGGCGCGGCAGGCCACTTGATCGTGCCGGCGAGACGACGCGGCCGGCGCGGCAGGGATCCACGCCGTGGTTCGGCGGACTCACCCCGCTGCGCCGGCCGCGGACACGCAGCTGCGGTGCGCTGGGAAGCGGCTAACCGTTCATCGATCGCTGCGTGTCGTAGCGGCGAGCACCGCTGTGCCCGCCTCGGTGGGCCGCTGGCTGTACAGGGCGTCGAGCATGGCCTGCTGTACGTCCGTCGAGCGCGGCACGTGCCACCCGGAGACTTCCGGCTTGACCCGCCAGTGCACGACACCGTGCACGAACGGCGAGGGCGGCAGTGGAATCCAACTGCCGAGCCCGTGCAGCACCACCTCTGGGTGGTTGGCGAGATCCGCGCACAGCGGCTCGCCACCGACCACCGGGAAGAGCCAACGGCCGGTCGGAGTGGCCGCGATCGGTGCCGGGAGCCCGACATTGCGCAGCTCGGCGGCGGTGCGCCTGCCGATGGCCGCGGAAAGGTCGAGCACGTCGTACACCAGCCCGGTGGCCAGCAGCAGGGAGAACGGACGACCTGACCACAACGCCGCCACCTTCTCGGGGCCCGCGCTGGCCAGTTCGATCCAGTCGTCGTGCAGCGGAGCCGGACCGTGCTGCGCGGCGGCCGTGCGGCCGACCCAGGCCCCCTCATCGGGGTAGGTACCAGGCACAACCGGCCAGCCGTGGTATGCGAGGCCAATGGCCTCCGCCCGCAACTCAGTGCGGAATGCGTTGCGCCAGGTGTTGGTCCAGTCCATCTCTCTCGTCTCCATGCGCTGCTGTTTCGTCGCCGGAACAAGGTTCGACCTGCGGCAACCGCATCGGAATGGTTCCGACCCGTCCCGTCGGTGGTCGGCCGTCGGAACGCGATAAACGCGCGTGAAACGCCAGGTCGGACCGAAAGCCGTCCCTCTCTTGGGCGATGCGACGCCTATTTGGTCACGGCCGGATTGCGGCGGCGTCGTTTATCGCTGACGACCGACCGCTCGTCGTGCATCGCGGTCCGTAGCCGATCCGGCGACGGCCGGACCGGCACGCGCGGTAGCCCGCGCCGTGCCGAAACGAGCCAGTGCACCGGCCGGAGTGGCCTCGACTCGCACGCTCGCCTCCCAGCCGTGCAACTCACACGAGGTGATCCTGGCCGCCATGTGGTCGGCCACCCGGTGCGCGGCGGCGCACGCCGCCGGTGTCCCGCTCACCGCTTTCGAGGCGGCCGCCAGCGCGGCGAGGTCGGCCGCCGCCTCCGCGCGGTGCCGGGTGATCACGGCGGCGCCGAGCTGCAGGGCGATGCCGAACACCGCGAGGAGCGCGAGGACCGCGGCGACGCCGACCACGGTGGCCGAACCCCGCTCACCCTCGTCCATGGCGCCCATGGCGCCCATGGCGTCCATGGCGTTGTCCATGGCGTCACCCTTGGCGCCGTCCTTGGCACGCGGACCCCGGGCGCCGCCGTCCAAGGCTCTGGTCATCCGGCAACCGCCACGCCGGGGCGCCGCTGTCTGCGCCGCGGTCATCCGGCACCCGCAACGCCGGGCTCGAGCACGGCCATGGCCTCGGCTCCGACCGACAGGCCAGGCAGGATGCCGCCGCCCGGTTGCACGCGGACGGCGACGATCACCTCGTCGGCGTTGACGGTGACGGCGATCCGGGCGCCGGCTGGGCCGATCCGGCGAGCGGCCTCCTCGGCCCGCTCCGGCTCCCCCCGCGCCACTAGGCGAGCGGCCTCCCGCGCGGCGTCGGTACAGCGGAGCTGGGCCAGCACGGCGGCCGACCCGGCGAGCGCCATCGCGAGCACGACGACCACACCACACACCGCGAGCGCGGCCTCCACGGTGGCCGAGCCGCGTTCGCCGCCTCCAGGTATGTCGACAGCGCCGGGTAAGTCGACGGCCCAAGGTATGTCGACGGCGCAGTGCATCAGAACGTCACCGACAGCGCCCGCTCGATGATCGACGTGAGGGCCGCGACCACCGAGTCGCCGGTGACCACTGCGTAGAGCACGGCGGCGAACGCGGCCGCGGCGATCGTGCCGATCGCGTACTCGGCCGTCGACATGCCGTGCTCCCCGGTGGCGAGCGCGGTGAGCCTGCGGTGAATCCGCCTGCGAATCATGGTCGATCTCCTCCCTGCGCCGGTGGTCCGGCGTCCCCTGTCCGTCCACTGTGGACGGATCACCAGTGTTGGATCAGTTGCTCGGCAAGCCCGATGACCACCGGGAGCACGCCGAGGCAGAAGAAAGCGGGTAGGAAGCACAGGCCGAGTGGTCCGGTGATGAGCACGCCGGCGCGTTGCGCGCGCTCCTCGGCGAGGTCCGCCGTGCTGGCCCGCACATGACCTGCCAGATCGGATACGGCGCCGGCCATGGCGGCGCCGCTGCGCGCCGTACGTCGGGCGGCCCTGGCCAGCGGCGCTGTCGACGGGTTGGCAAGCGCCGGTTCCCACGCCTCGGCGGCATCGGCGCCGCTGGCCAGCAGCTCGGCCACCCGGCGAAGCACGCCGCCGTCCTGTCCGGGTAGTTGCTCGGCGACCAGGCAGGTCGCGGTGGCCACCGGCAGCCCGGCCCGCAGGCATGCCGCGAGCAGGTCCCATGCGCCGGCCAGCCGCAGTGGCTCGGTGTGCGCTGTGGCCGCCGGCCCGCCGGTCCACCGGCGCGCGACGACGGCGGCCGCGGCCCCGACGATCGGCCCGGCCACGACCCCGACGCCACCACCGACGAGGACGACCACCAGCGAGCCGACCGCGAGGCCGCACAACGCCGGCAGCAGGGCACCGACCAGGCCCGACGCCTGCTCGCCCGGCGTGCGGGCGGCGGCCAGGGGGAGCCGCCGGCGGGCCGCCGCCGAGCGGCACGGCTGCACCAGCACGGCCATCGCCAGCAGCAGCGCTGCGGTGAGCTGCCCGTGCCCGGCGCTCATGGGGCCGCCGCCCTGGACACCAGGCGAGCGCTCCAGGCCAGGCCGGCGCAGATGAGGAGCACGCCGAGCAGGAGCAGGGCCTGACCGGCGCCGGCCTCGGTGAGTACCCGCCACGGTTGCCCGCCGATGGCCTGGCCGAGCAGCAGCCCGAGCACCGGGAGGCAGGCGAGCACCGTCGCGGTGGCTCGTGGACCGGCGAGCGAGGCATGCAGGCGACGGCGTGCCCGGACCCGGTGGTCGAGGTCGCCGCGGACCGCGTCGAGCACATCGGCGAGCGGTATGCCGTGGCGTTCGGCGAGCGCCCACGCCGCGGCGAGCTGGTCCAGCGGTTGCTCCAAGACGGGAACGACCCGAGCCTCCCGGCGCAGTGCAAGGGCGACGTCGCCGCACAGGCGAGCGGTGGCCGCGACGGCACTCAGCACAGCGGCCGCCGCCGGTCCGGCGTCGGAGGCGGCACGCTCGGCGGCGCTCGCCGGGTGGGCACCGGCGCGCAGTTCGGCGGCCAGCAGTCCGAGCGCGGCGGCCAGGTCGGCGGCGGCGGCCAGCGACCGCGCGTCCCGCCGGCGGGTACGCCAGCGGCTCACCGCGGTTCCGGTCGCCACGGCGGCGGCCACCGCGCCGGCCGGACCGGCCAGCACCAGCCCGACGCAGGCGGCCACACCGGCAGCAGCCGCGATCCGTGGCTGGCGCACCGCGGCCCGCAGCCGTCCGCCACCGGGAGGCGACGACCCGAACCCGGCAACCCGCGCACGGGCGGGCTGGTGCGGCCAGGTCAACACGGCCACCGACAACGCCAGCGGCGCGAGCACGGTCAGCATGGCCAGCTCATCCCGCGGTCGCGCAGGTATGTGGCGAGCTGGGCCCGGCCGGGCAGCCAGCCGACGCCGTCGCGCCAGGCGGGCACCACCGAGACCAGCTCGCCGCCGCGGTCGAGCGTTGCGATGGCGGCCACCCGACGCTGGCCGTCGGACCGCCGGCGCACCTCGAGCACCACCTGCAGCGCCGCTGCGAGCTGGCTGTGCAGCGCCGCCCTGCCCAGACCGCCCAGTGCGGCGAGCGCCTCCAGCCTGGCCGGCACCTCGTGCACGGAGTTGGCGTGCAGGGTGCCCGCGCCGCCATCGTGGCCGGTGTTCAGCGCGGTCAGCAGCTCGCAGACTTCGGCGCCGCGAACCTCGCCGACGACGAGGCGGTCGGGACGCATCCGCAGCGCCTGCCGCAGCAGGTCGCGCAGGGTGATCTCGCCGGCGCCCTCGATGTTCGGTGGCCGGGTGACCAGCCGCACCAGATGTGGGTGCGGTGGTTGCAGCTCGCCGGCGTCCTCGACGCACACGATGCGTTCGTGCGGGTCGACGCAGCCGAGCAGCGCGGCGAGCAGCGTGGTCTTGCCACTGCCGGTGCCGCCGATGACCAGGAACGCGAGGCGCGCGGTCACGATGGCGCGCAGCACCGCGTCCAGCTCGTCGTCGAACGTGCCCATGAGCCGCAGCGCGGCCAGCTCGTGCACGGCCGGCCGGTGTACCCGCAGGGATAGGTAGACGCCGTCGGCCGCAACCGGGGGCAGCGCGGCGTGCAGCCGGGTGCCGCCGGGCATGCGGGCGTCGACGAACGGCGCCGCCTCGTCCAGCCGGCGGCCGGCCGCGACCGCCAACCGCTGGGCGAGCCGCCTGATCGCGTCGCAGTCGGGGAAGCGGACCGCGGTGCGCTCGAGGCCCCTGCCACGGTCGACCCACACCGCGTCCGGCGAGGTGACCAGCACGTCAGTGACACCCGGCTCGGCGAGCAGCGGCTGTAGCGGCCCCGCGCCGGCCAGCTCGTCGTCCAGCTCGCGGATGGCGCCGAGCAGCTCGTGGTCGGCGACCACCCCGCCGGACTCGGCCCGCACGGCGGCCGCCACCACCGCCGGCGTGATCGGTCCACCGGCGTCGATCAACCGTTGCCTGACCCGCTGCCTTGACTCGGCCGACAGCACGGTGCTCACGGCGCGTCACCACCCACCGTGTCGAGCACCGTCGCCGCGGCGCGCGCCAGCGGGCTACGCGTCGAGCGAATCGGCAGCCGGCCGGCGTCCAGCGCGGCGGCCAGGCCGGCTGCCGGGCGCATGGCGGTGAGCACCGGCAGCCCGAGCGCCCTGCTGACGTCCACCGGCAGCAGGCCACCCGGCGACGGGCCGCGCACCACGAGCCGCACCAGCGCGCCCAGTGCCTGCAGCCGGTCGAGCACCGGGACGGCGGCGGCACAGGCCCGCACTTCGGCCGGCACCACGAGCACCACCAGGTCGGCGCGGCTCAGCGCGGCCACCGCGGCGTCGGGCAGGTGCCGAGGCAGGTCGCAGACCACGGTGTCGCCTGACCGCCGGCCGGCGTCGACCACGGCAGCGACCGCCTCAGCGCTGGGTTCCCAACCGTCGGGTCCCCAGCCGTTGAACGCCGAACCGTTGAGCGCCGAACCGTTGAACGCAGAACCGTTGAGCGCCGAACCGTTTGGCAACGAGCGGTCTCGGCCGCAGGACAGCACGGTCAGACGCCCGCCGTCGGCGGACACCGCGGGCAAGGCGTCGTGCAGCGCGGTGGCGGCCACCCGGCCACCGGAGAGGCCCAACTGCGGCCAGCGCAGGCCGGTGACCTCCTCGGCGCCGAGCAGGTAGTCGAGGCCGCCGCCGAGCGGGTCGCAGTCGACCAGCAGGGCGCGCCGCCACCGGCGCAGCGCGACGAGCGCCAGCGCGGCGGCGAACACCGAGGCACCCGCTCCGCCGCGGCCACCGACGACGGCGATCGAACGGCCCGGCCGTGCGGTGGCGTCCACGGCATCGGCCAGCGCATCGACCAGCCGCGGCTCGGCGCCCGGCAGCGACAGCACCTCCTCTGCGCCGACCTCCATGCATCGTCGCCACAGGTCGGGCGGCGGCTCACCGCGACACAGCACGAGCACGCCGCGCCGCCGGCCGAACCCGGCCGCCGCGCACTCGCCGACGGCGGCCGCGTCGAGCAGCACGAGCGGCGCCGAGGACCACCCCGGCCGTCCGGCCGGCGCGCC
>Ga0184609_10000493_pt1 | contig 11522 bp, 15 predicted proteins | sample PLM1_60_coex_FD_133165 | JGI IMG/M metagenome (GOLD analysis project Ga0184609, IMG submission 133165) | Groundwater sediment microbial communities from an aquifer in East River, Colorado, USA - PLM1_60_coex | ecosystem: Environmental > Terrestrial > Soil > Riparian zone | place: USA: East... | reverse complement strand
TTGGCGGGGTGACGGCCGGTTCGGGGATGAGTTTCGTACATGCGGATGGCGACGACGAGCCCGGAGGCGGCGGTGATGGCGGCGACGACCCAGGCGCCAGGCACGCAGGCCCCACAGGTCGAGCCGGCAAACGCCTCGAACTGCTGGATCTGCTTGCGCAGGGCGAGCGGACGGTCGAGGCCCTGGCGCGCGCCCGGCGCGCCTCGCCGACGGCATGCTCGAATGGCGCCTGGCCGACCTGCCCGTGGCCACTCCCGCAGGACTCGCGGGGTGAACGGCGGACTGAGGCGACTGTGCCGGTCGAGTCAGTTGGCATCGATGCGTACGGCGGTGCCGAGAATGTGCCAGGAGCTCGGCGTTCTGGCGTCCGGAAACCGGAACCGGTCGAGCCGGTCGATCCTGAAGCCGGACCGCTCGATCACCGCCGCGGTGTCGCGGCCGGTATGACATCCACCGGCCAGGCGCGGCCAGATGGTGGCGTCGAGAACACGCTGGACGCGCGCCATGCCGGGCGTGTCGGCTCGGACGTGTTCGAGGAACCGCAACTGCCCGCCGGGCCTGAGCACCCGGTGGATCTCCCGCAGCGCCGCGCCCTGCTCGCCGACCGAGCACAGCACGAGCGAGACGACGACGGCATCGACACTGCGATCGTCCGCGGGCAGCCGCTCGGCGAGGCCGTCGACGACCTCGACAGGCACGGGTGCCCGGCTGGCGGCCGCGCGGGCGAGGCGCCGCAGGTGCGGCTCGGGCTCCACGGCCAGAACCTCGGTGACGGCGGGCGGATAGTGCCGGAAGTTGAGGCCGTCGCCGGCACCGACCTCGACCGCCGCTCCGGTGAGCCCGGCCAGCAGCGCCCGGCGGCGCTCGGCCATGCCGCCGCGCTCCATCGCCGCGCTCATCGTGGGATAGAGCCGCGCGAAGATCGGATGGTGGACCGCCATGCCGCTCACCAGCTCACCGGCAGATCGACCAGTCCACCGGTCAACACATCGCGGCGCACCGTCAACTCCTGCACGCCAACCGCCAGGCGCATGGTCGGGAATCGCGCAACGAGCTCGGCGAACACCACTTGCAGTTCGACGCGGGCCAGGGGCGCGCCGATGCAGTAGCGCGCGCCGTGGCCGAAGGTGAGATGGGCCGCGGCCGGGCGGGTGATGTCGACCCGCTCGGGGTTGGCGAAGACCGCCGGGTCGTGGTTGGCCGCGCCGTTGTCCAGCAGCACGAGATCTCCCGCGGGGATGGCGACACCATCGATTTCAAGGTCCGTCCGCGGGTAGCGGGGGATCCCGCCGCCGCCCTTTCCCGCCGCCCGCAGGATCTCCTCGACCGCGTTCGGGACCAGGCCGGGGTCGTTGAGCAGGGCCTGCCACTGGCCGGGGCTGGTCAGCAACAGCAGTGCGCCCATGCCGAGCTGGACCACCGTGGTCTCGTGGCCGGCGAACAGCAACGCCATGGACAGCATCGCGGCCTCGGCGTCGTAGACACCGTCGGTCGCGCACAGCCGGGAGATCACGTCGTCGCCGGGATCCTGCCGCTTGCGTGCGACCAGCTTCTGACCGTAGCCGAACAGCTCGGCCAGCCCCTGTTCGGAGCGGGCCCGGTCGCGCACGTCGGCGGCGGCCTGGGTCCAGGCGCGGAACTGGTCGCGGTCCTCGTACGGCACGCCGAGCAGTTCGCAGATCACCAGGATCGGCAACGGCAGCGCGAGCGCGGCGTGCAGATCCGGAGGCCCGTGTGCGGCCAGCTCGTCCAGCAGTCGCGCGGTCAGGGCCTCGACCCTGGGCCGCAGCGCCCGCATGTGCCGGGGCGAGAAGTGCGGCTGCAGCAGCGAGCGCATCCGGGCGTGGTCGGCCTGCTCGGTGGCGAAGTTGCCAAGCGGGCCGCCGAACAGCGCCGACTCCCCGGTCCGGGCTGCGGTCTCCGGGGCGGGATGGGCGCGGCCGAGTCGGTCATCGGCAAGCAGCCGCCGCACCTCGGCATGCCCGGTGACCAGCCACGCCTCGTCGCCGACCGCGGTACGGACCCGATGGACCGTGCCCTCTGACCGCAGCGTGCGCAGCGACGGCGCGACCTGCAGCGGATGTGTCTGCTCGAAGGGCAGCTGGGTCGGCGCGCTCATGACATCCTCTCAGGTTGTCTAACACGTCTTGTATAAGATCACTTTAACAACAATACTTGTACAGTCCGAGATGAACAAGAGGAGGCTGGGTGCGATGACAGCGGACCGTCAATCCACCCGGCGAGCCGCGCCCAGCCGACCAGAACCAGCCCGGCGCATGCCCCGCGCCGAACGGCGCGAACAGATCCTCACCGCGGCCACCCGCGCCTTCGCGCGCACCGGCTATACCGCCACCGGACTCAACGACGTTGCCACCGAAGCCGGCGTCACCCACGTGATCCTCTACCGGCACTTCGCCTCGAAAACCGACCTCTACCGGTCCGTACTCGACCGCGCCTGCACCCGGCTCGCAGACGCTGTCGGGACCGACGACTTCGACGAAACCAGCGTCCCCGCGCTGCTGCGCGCCGCCGCCGCCGACCCCGACGGATTTCGGCTGCTGTTCCGCCACGCGGCCAGAGAGCCGGAGTTCCGCGATGTGATCGACACCCTCCGATCCGACTCGACGGAGATCGCCCACCGCCACCTCGCCGACGTGATTGCGGACGGCCCCTGGCTGAACTGGGCAGCACAGCTGCTCCCCACGATCACCCTCGAAGCCGTCATCGCCTGGCTCGACGCCGGCGAACCCGACCCCGAAAACGCCGCCGAACGCATCGGCCGCGCCATCCACGGGGTCATCCAGGCTGCCGCCCATACCGCCACGTGACACCCAATACACGCCCATCCAATGACCCACGCGGTCCCGCGGCGTCCTCGGAGTGCCGTTGACGGCGGCGGCTGCCGGCACCAGGATCAGGGCGATGCCCGGCTCGGGGCATGAGCGGGGCACGTTTGACACCGGGGGTTCACATGCGCACTGGCAAGCGTCGGCTCTGGGGCGCGGTCGTTGCGGTTGGCGTGGCGCTGTCGTCCTCGGCGTTGGTCGGTCTGCAGCCTGCGGCCGCAGCCGCCGGCGATGCGAAGATCAGCTGGAGTCCTTGTTACCGGCAGTCCGGGTTCCCGTTCGAGTGCGGCACCACCATGCCGATGAGCGTAAGTTGCTGGTGATCTCGGTTATGAACCGCTGATAGCTTGCCGAATCAGCAAACTCGCCGAATCAACAGGCGTCCATCAGGTGACGCACGGCCTCGACATCCGCCTTACCGCCGCGCTGCGCCTTGTCCGCCAACCGCAACGCACGATCAGCCAGCACCAGCTCACGACTCGCGATCGGGACGTCCTCGCCAAGAGCTTCTCGTAGCCACGCTGTGATCTCGGCAAAAGAGTAGACTCGTAGTTTGCCGGTATCGACGATCGGGGCCGGGAAACCGCCAGGCCCGCGCTTGCCTTCGGCCAACAGTCGCAGGCTTTCGGCGGTGCGGCGTCCGAGCCGTTGGGCGGCGTCGGCGAGGGTCACTGCGTCCTGAGTCTCGACCCCAACAGCACGTAGCCCGGGTACCGTTCGGATCTGCTGGGCAATGCTGGCCACCGCCAGCAGCAGGCTCGGTGCCTCGCGGTCAACGTCGACCAAGGTGCCCTCAATGCCGATGTCGGACAGCCCCGCCTCGTACAGGGCGTCGAATTCAGTTTCAGTTGGTTCGCGGTTCAACCGAAGTTGAAAATTCCACGTGGCCATAGCGGACCTCCTCTCAATGCTGATGGCGAGCGACAAACCGGGCTATCTGTTTGGCGTGGCTCTCCGGCGGTTCGGGTGTGCTCCACACGGTGAAGCTGCCCGGATCGCCCGGATACCCACGGCCGGGCGGCCCTTGATGGCAGTTAAGGCAGATCACCCAACCCCACCGGTGGCCTTTGTGGTTCTCAACAACTGTTAGGTGGTCAGCGGCCCTGGTGGCCGCCTCGAGCGCGTCGGCCACCGCGGCCTTGGGGTGCCGCCCCTTGCTCACCATGTTGGAACGCTACAACATGGTGTTGGGGATGTCCAACAGTAGTCGACGGGCGCTGCCGGACACTCCATGATCAACCACAGGCACGCCACGGGTACCCATGCAGCCTTGCCGGACCAGCCGAGCAAAGCCGAGCGGGGCCATCCTATGCCGCAACCCGGTAGCGAGGAGTGGATCATGCTAGCCGGTGATCCCGCGGTCAGCACCGAGCGGTCGGCGGTTGGTACGGCAGTTGCCGTGATGCCCGACGTCCCAGCCGGTACCCGATGCCTCACTGTGGATCTCGATGCCGCCACAGCTCGACAAATGATCGCGGCGAACGGGCTACCGCGAACGACGTGCACTAGCGTGCCGCAGCGTGCCTGCATCACAGCTCGTCTCATGGCTCCAGAAGGCGGACTTGGGCAGCGTCCCTCCACCGACTGGAAGCACCCGATCATCTATCCCCTTGCTATCCGTTATCACCGCGTCCGGATATGGCTACGGACGCTCAAACGGACCAGCGCGTCCTAACCTTCACGCTCATCCAAGCTCTGTCGTCCTCGTGTCTTGCCGACCACACTGTCGACATACGCGGCGTTGCTCGCAGAGTACGCTCCGCACCAGCTTCATCATTAACCAAGGCGAACGAGCTGCGGCCACGCACTACTTTGCCGCGATCCGTACGACTGCTCCGCCTTCGTGGGACACGCTGGAGCAACCGTCTCTCATCACGCTGCTCCGTGCACGGACTGATCCAGAGCTACCTGAGGTTCCAGCCGATTTCATGTCTGCCATCGGCGTATGAGCGCCTCCTCCAAAATCAGCTCCGACGCTGGCGTCGGCCGGAGCCAGTGTCGGACACGATTCCCTCGTCCGAGCTCAGCGGTGATCAAGATATTGATCCGCCGCCGACGCAGGCCGACCTGTGCTCGCAGACCGGCCGCCGCCTGTCCTACCCGCGGGCCGAGTACCTGTTCAAGCAGGCCACCAAGCCCCTGGACCCGGAAGGCAACGGCTACACCCTCCGCCAGCTCAAACCGGCAGCCGACTCTTGACCCTTTCCGGCACGTGGGTTCCGGTGCCGGCGGAACTGGGTCGGGTCAATTCCGCGCACCCAGCGCCGAAACGACCTCATCGACGCAGGGATTGACCAGCCAGCGGCCATTCACATGAACCGTCGGCACGGTCTCGTTGCCGCCGGCGGCGGCACGCACGAGCGCTCGCGCGCCGTCGTCGCGCCAAATGTTGATCTCACGGTACGTCACGCCATGGCGGCGGAGTCGCCGACGCAGCAAAATGCACCACGGACATCCGGGACACAGCGTGACCGGATGGCCCCATGGCCAGGGATCCATGGCCGTCCGGTCCGACGCCGCAGACAGGTAGGCAGGGGTGTCCAGCTGGCTACGCCGCCTCGGGGTCGGGCTGGTGGATGCCGAAGGTGTTGCCCTCGGTGTCGAGGTAGTAGCCCTGCCACGCCATCCCCTTGAGCGCCATCTTCGGCAGCGCGACCTGCCCTCCGGCGCCCAGGATGCGGCGTTCGGTCTCGTCGTAGTCGCCGACCCCCATCGTGCACACGAAACCGTTGGCGCCCTGACCTAGGGCCGGCGCCGGAGCGGGCCGCGGCAGCAGGCCGCCGTTGATGCCCGGCTGATCCTGCGGACCGGTCACGATCCCCCAGTAGGTGGAGCCGGTGTACTGGCCGTAGTCCTCGAAGGACCAGTCGAACACCGCGGCGTAGAACGACTTCGCCCGCTCCACGTCGTCAGCCTGGATCTCGAAGTGCACCACGCGGGACATGCAGATCTCCTCGGTTCGGGTTCAGGGCGCAAGTCTCGCACCGAGTTGCGCGTCCGCTCGTGCCGCCGTGCCCGCCCGGCGCGCACCTTTGCCGCGGAGCGCAATCACGCGCGACCGTGCCCCGGTGGGTGACGTCGTTCGGTCCCCTGATCGCGCCGCGCCAGCTCCGGCGGTGGCCAGGGCGCGGCGAGGATGGGGTCGCGCTGATCGGATGTCAGGCGGCCTTGGGGTGTTGTTGGAAGAACTGCCACATCAGCTGCGTCGCTGAGATGGTGTCGGTGGGTTGGTCGGCGCCGGCCTGGCCCTTCTGGCCGCCTGGCCAGGCGTGCCGGCCGCCGTTGATGGTGTAGAGGGTGACCTCGACGCCGTCGGGGCAGGTGTGCACCTGGCGGGTGGTGTCGCTGCTGACGTCCTGGGTGCTGGTGCTGGTGCAGTGGTCGTGGTCGGCCCAGAAGGAGATGGTGTCGGCGACCGGCGGATCGTGCCTGGGGTGCTGGTCGGCCTGGATCTGCGGGGTGCCGCCCTGGTAGCGGACGTGCTGGTCGGCGGTGCCGTGGAAGGCCACGACCGAGATCGGGGCCGACGGCCGGCAGTCGATGCCCATCGCGCCGGCGACCGGGGCGATCGCGGCGATCCGGTCGGCGAGCTCGCAGCCGAGCCGGTAGCTCATCATGGCGCCGTTGGACATGCCGGCGACGAAGATCCGGCGAGGGTCGCCGGCGTACTCGCGCTTGAGCTGCTCGATCAGCGTCGCGACGAACGCCACGTCGTCCACCTGCTGATCCAGGGCGTAGCCGCAGCAGGTACCGGAGTTCCAGGTGAGCAGGGTGCGGTCGAGCCGGCCGGTGCCGTCGGGATAGACGGCCAGGAACCCGCTGCGGTCGGCCTGCTCGCTCATGCCGGTCTGCTCGATGGCGTTGCGCGCGTCGCCGCCACCGCCGTGCAGCACGATCACGACCGGGGTCCGCCGGCCCGCCCGCAGGCCGGCAGGGACGTGCACGAGGAAGGACCGCTGCCGGCCGTCGACGGTCACGGTCTGCTCGTGCTCACCCGGCGTCAAGGCCGCAGCCGCGGGAGTTGGGCTTGCGCCGCAGGCCGTGACGACGGCGCTCGCCGCGATTACCAGCAACAGGCCCCTCACCTGGTCTCCCCCTGCCTACGGCTGGCGTGTTCGGCCCAGCCCCGGTGCCACGATAACCAGCATCTGCCACGGCTGCGACACCGCGTGCGGAACCTTCGGCCGACGCTCAGCGGCCGGCCGTGTCAGGTGCCGGCGACACCGCCGCGCCCACCAGCTCGATCCCCGGTCAGCCAACCGCGCAGCCCATGCCGCGACGGTGGTCTTGGCTCTGGCCGGGTCCACCCAGGATCCATCGAGCAGACCGGCATGAGCGAGCAGGCCGACCGCAGCGGGTTCCTGGCCGTCACCGGCGGGAGCGGTTGCCTGCCCCCCGATCGGTGGGACACGCTGTGGACATGGGCGAGAAGGCGATCCAACTCGAACTTGACGAGCTCGGTGTCGCGGTCAACCTGCCACGACCCTCGCACGGGCGTGACGGTGTGCAGGGAGTTCCGTACCGCCCTGTGCAGTTTCGCGACAACGACCTGCCGACCGCGCTGATGCGCTGCGCGGAGTGGCTGCGGGAGGTACAGAGCTGGCTGGGTGAACCCGTCGACGTGATCGCGATCCACCTGGACTACGACGACCGCGAAGGCGCGCCGTACTACGACCTGAAGCTGTTGTGCAACGACGAGGACCTGGCCGGGGCGCCGATCGCCATCCACGACCGAGAGAGTTCACAGCGGCGCCTGACCGCGCCTGCCCGGGGGACGCCCGATAACCAGACGGCCAGCGCCTAGCGCATCAGAAGAAGGTTCTACGCCGCAAACCGACACGCAGAACGTCTTTTCTATGCCGCTGTGCGCCTTCGCGCGCACCTTGCTCCGAACCCGCTCACCTTGGGAGAACTGGCGGTGTTGGGGCGTCATGTGGCGGGTGGCTGGGTGACGTGGTGGGCGCCATCGCCGGCTCGGTTTCGAGTTCGTGCCATTTCTCCCAGGCGGCCTGTTTGCTCAGGTGCAGGGCCACCGCGATCTGCGCCCAGCTGCAGCCGGCCGTGCGGGCTGTGTGCACGGCGTTGAGTTCGGCGGTATCCAACAGGGCCCGAACGAAGTGGGTGTCTTCGAGGGCCTTCAACGCGGCCTCGCCGGTGGCGGCATCTCCGGGGGTGGCGTGAGGGTCCCGTTGGTGCCATCCATTGAGCCGCTGCCATGCGCGACGTCCGTCCTGCCACCGTGACCGAGCACCCATCGTGTCAGGTTACCCTGACGACATGGGTAGGCAACCCTGACGACTGGAATACCCGTTGGCTGACTCATTGACCCCAGTACGGGTCAATTCCAAGCGATACAACAGCTTCAACCTCGTGGATGTTGTTCCTCTCGAAGGCAACGGCCGAAGCGGCAACGCACTGTCTTGCCGCGATGAGTAGTTCTAAGCGTCGAGGTCGTAGGCCATGGCAATGGCGTGGGCGAGCGCGGGTTCCTGTGCTGAGTCGAGATAGCCGACGAGCCGGCCGATGACTTTGCGAGGGACGGTGGTGATGTTGTCGCAGGAGATGACCGAATCACGGTCGAGACCGTTTGCCTTTCCGACCGGGACATCGGTGGAAAGGCCCCGGATGGTGCTGGTGATGGGGGCGATCGTGATCGAGGTCAGCAGCGGGCGAACCTGCTCGCGGGTGAGGATGAGCACGGGGCGGGTCTTGTCCAGCGCGGCTAGGTGAATCGGGCGCATCAGTCGATGTTCATCGGTTGCGGTGCGACCCACCCGGCTAGGCCGTCAAGGTCGTCTGCGTCCGCGACTGTTGCGTAGATGCGCGCGTCGCGGGCGCCCGCCTCTCGTCGTCGTTCGTGTTCCAGGGCTCGTGCGACCACTGCTGCGCGGCTGGGCGCGGCACCTGAACTGACCTGCTCATCGACGAACGCCACGATGTCATCGGCGAGCCGGACGGCAATCTGGATTGTCATACCAACATGGTACCATGGCGGTATTCAGCATGGTAGCGCCGGTATGGCATCCGGGTCGATCTTCCGTCCGCCGTGGCTGGCTCGTTCCACCCGACGCTCGCCCATAGCCGCGAGCGGCGCGTCTGTCGGCTCGGCGATCGAGCGCAGGGTTCTGATCAGTCATACGAGATTGCGCGTGCGGCATCCTGTTTGGCGCGGATCGGGTAGTGCGCATGGCGGGTGGCCTGCCGTAGTGCCGGCCTCGTGGGCATCGCTCGTGGTGGTGCGCGAACGGTCGGGCCGGCGGGCGTGCGATTCCCGTGGCAACTGGGGACTCGTACGGTGCGTAGTGTGACGGGCGAGGTGGTCTCTGCTGGGCTGGCCGATGAGCTGGCTGCGTTGCGGGCTCAGGTCGTGTCGTTGCGCGCGGAGAACGCTCGGTTGCAGCGGTTGCTGGCGATGTCGCCGAGAGAGGCAGTCCCGCCGGGTCCGGGGCAGACCGGGTTGTTTGAGGCACCGCCGGGTCCGGTGCATGCGGGGTCGTCGCCGCCGGAGAAGGTGGCGTTCTTTGGTGCGTTGTTCGCGGCGCGGGCCGATATCTACGCGATGCGGTGGGAGAACGGGCGAACCGGCGCGGCTGGCTGGTTACCAGCGGTTCAGGGTGGGTGGCGCAAAGGCGTGCGGCAGGCCGATCGGGTGTATCTGCCGTTGACGGTGCAGGTGCTGACCGCGCATTTGTCCGGCGAAGTCCACCTTGGGTTGTATCCGTTGCTGGATGGGGACCGGTGTTGGTGGTTGGCGGCCGATTTCGATGGTCAGTCGGCCTTGTTGGACGTGTTGGCGTATTTGAAGGCGGCGCGGGCCTGCGGTGCACCGGCGGGCCTGGAGCTGTCGCGGTCGGGAACGGGTGCTCATGTGTGGGTGTTCTTCGCCGCGCCGGTGCCGGCGGAGGTGGCGCGCCGGCTGGGAACGGGGTTGTTGCGGGAGGCAATGGCGCTGCGCGGTCGGATGGATCTGGCCAGTTATGACCGGTTGTTCCCGTCGCAGGACGTGCTGCCGGTGGGGGGTGTGGGGAACCTGATCGCGGCGCCACTGCATGGCCGGTCTCGCCGGCACGGCACGACGGTGTTCCTCGACCTGTCCACGTTGGAGCCGCATGAGGATCAGTGGGCGTTCTTGTCGTCGCTGGGGCGGATGAGTCCTCGGGAGGTTACTCGGCTGGCCACCCGGGTCGGCTCGGTCGCGGTCGGTGCCGGGGTGGATCGGCTTGCCGTGGCGGGGTCGACCCGGATCCGGCCGGTGCAGCCGCTGGTGATCCACGCTCGGCTGGCGTCGGGCATCCGGCTGGACAGTGCCGAGCTGGCACCGGCGCTGTTGGCCACGGTGAAGCACGCAGCGTCGATGCCCAACCCGGAGTTTTACGAGCGGCAACGCCGGCGGGCCTCGACCTGGGATGTTCCCCGGTTCCTGCGCAGCTACGACGAGACCCTCGATGGCGCCCTGGTGCTACCCCGTGGGCTGCTGGACACCCTGGCGAGGCTGGTGGAGCAGGCCGGCAGCAGGCTGGAGATCGTGGACGAGCGGGCCAGCGGCACCGAGCGCGAGCTCACCTGCACCGCCACCCTGACCACCGTTCAGCAGGCCGCCGTGACCGCGCTGACCGATCACGATCTGGGTGTGCTGGTCGCGCCGCCCGGCGCCGGGAAGACGGTCATCGCCTGTGCGATGATCGCGCAGCATCGGACATCGACGCTGGTGTTGGTGGACCGCAAGGCGTTGGCCGACCAGTGGCGGACCCAGGTGGGTGAACTGCTCGAGGTCAAAGCGGGGCAGCTCGGCGGCGGGCGCAGCAAGACCCGCGGCGTGGTCGACGTGGCGATGCTGCAAACCCTGGCCCGCCGCGACGACATCGCCGAGCTCACCGCCGGCTACGGACTGGTCGTGGTCGATGAGTGCCACCACGTGCCCGCGGCGTCCTTCGAGGACGCGGTCAAGCGGATCCCGGCGCGCCGTTGGCTCGGGCTGACCGCGACCCCGTACCGGCGTGACCAACTGGACGATCTGATCGCCCTGCAACTCGGCCCGATACGGCACACCATCGACTCGACCGCACATCCTTCCCTGGCCGCCGGGGCGTCGCAGCAGGCGCCACCGTTGGATCTGGAACTGTCCGCCGACGGCAGTCGACCGACTCCCGTCCTGCACGTGCATCCGACGACGTTCCGCTACACCGGCCAGGCCGATCCGGCCGCACCCGGCGGGATCGCCGCGGTCTATCGCGATCTCGTCGCCGACACAGCGCGGACCGACCAAGTGATCGCGGACGCCTGCGCCGCACACGCCCGCGGCCGCCACTGCCTGCTTCTGAGCCAGTGGACCGCGCACGTTGAACACTTCGCTGACCTATTACTCGACAGGGGCTGCGACCCGGTTGTGCTGCGCGGCGGCATGGGCGCCAGAGCCCGAGCAGCCGCCCTGCACCGGCTACAACCACCCACCGGCACCACCCCATTGATGGTCGTGGCCACCGGTCCCTACATAGGGGAAGGCTTCGACTGCCCGGTCCTGGACACCTTGTTCCTCGCCGCACCGATCGCGTTCAAAGGACGCCTCGTGCAATACGTCGGACGCATTCTGCGGCCATACCCCGGCAAGACCACCGCTGAAGTGCACGACTACCACGACATCCACACCGGCGTGCTCGCCTCATCCCTGGCCAAAAG
>Ga0184609_10000492_pt1 | contig 11524 bp, 12 predicted proteins | sample PLM1_60_coex_FD_133165 | JGI IMG/M metagenome (GOLD analysis project Ga0184609, IMG submission 133165) | Groundwater sediment microbial communities from an aquifer in East River, Colorado, USA - PLM1_60_coex | ecosystem: Environmental > Terrestrial > Soil > Riparian zone | place: USA: East... | reverse complement strand
GGACCTGCCTTCCTAGCGCAGCGCGTCAATCGACGCGGTCGCGACGATCCCTTCGACGCTGCGCGCCAGTTCCGCGTCCAGGGTGACGAACGCGTCTGCCTGCAGTTGAGTGAGTGCAACGTATTCGGCGTTGTAGGTCGAGGCCCATCCCAACTGATCCGCCAGGTCCCAGGCCCGACGCCGGAGCACGGCGTCGCCGAGGAGCCTGATCGGCATCCGCCCGATGCGGGTGAGGCGGTCGCGCGCGACGTCGACCGGGATCTCGCCCCGTTGGACGGCCTCGTGCAGAGCCGACAGCATCTGGGAACGAAGGAGCGTCGGTGCGAGGAGCTCGTGCGCGCCTGGGACCTCGGCCCCCGCGCTCGCCAGGTGGAGGACGGCGCTGGCGTCGACGACGAACCTAGTCATCGGGTACCTCAGATCGGGTGTAGGAGCGTCACAACACTACCGTTGCGCCTCTCCACGGTCGACACCCGCCCAACGGCGCGCAGGAAAGCTCGGGTACGACCAGCCGATACCGCGCCTTGGCGCCTGCCGTATCCTTCGGCCCTGCTGCTCGCGCCGGCGTTGAGACACTGCCCATGGGCGGCGGGAGGTCCGGTCATGCCGGGAGTCTTCCCATGATGCTCAGCCGACGCAACTGCGCCAATCTCAACAGTATCGCACGAAGGTTCGAACTGGCCGGCGCCGTCAGGGACAGCATCTCCATCTGACAACGACGGCCGCCCGGGGATGGGGTTCACCCGGGCGGCCGGTGTGCGCGCGTAGCACTAGTAAGAGCGCGTAGGGGCCTTCAGGCGTTACACGCTGGCCTATCCCCGGCGGCTGGTTCTGGCCGGGCGTCGGGTCCCGGGCCACCCGCACGGCGATGACGAGGCGGCCATGCTGGTCGATGAGCGGTCCAGCGCCGTGCGCTCTCGGCCCCGGCCGTGCCCCGCACTGCAGGTCAGGCGACCGCCCGGAAAGCCCTCTTCAGCCGACGGTTCCGAGGCTGACGATTCAGGCAGCCGGGCGGGGACCACGCCCGGACGGGCGTTTCACACCTCCAGCCCGGTCTTGCTCCTGATCGTGGCCAGGGTGTTGTGGACGGCGCGCCCACCTGCGCGGCCGGTGTTGGGGGCTGAGGCGACGATGGCGGAACCGGCTGGCCCGATGACCTTCAGATGCCCGCTGGCGGTGCGCTCCACCTGGCCACCTGCCCGCTGCACGGCGGCGACGATCTCCTTGGCTTCCTTGGAGCGCCAGCGTTTCGGGGTTGCTTGTTTCTTCAGCGCCATACCAATTGACCCTCAGCATCCCGAGGACTCTACCCCGGGGTCCCATCGTGGACAGCGCACCCTTCGCTCGCAAGCCCCCATGCCGCCGCGCAGCGCCTGCGGAGCGACACCGTCGTGCAGCGGTCACAGCCACTGGAGGGCCGACGACTGGTAACGACAGCACCCATCCGCTGCGATCTGGCCTAAACCTTGCACCCTTGCCCGTTCGTTCTAGGTGCAGGATGGTCCAACCACGACCAGGGCGTGTCGGGGGATGAGGTGGCCGCTCGCGAGGTGCCGCCGGTGGGGGCGCGGAGGACCAGGCACCCGGGCTGCCAGGCGGGTTCGAGCACTTCTACCTCCGCGAGTACCGAGGGGTGGTGGAGCTGGCCTACGCGCTGTCTGGCAACCGCGCCGACGCGGAGGATCTCGCCCAGGAGGCGTTCCTGCGGGCCCATCGGGACTGGCAGCGGGTCGGACGGTACCAGCACCCGGGGCCCCGGTGCGACGGGTTGCGGTCAACCTCGCCACCTCGGCCGTCCGGCGTCGGCTGATCGAGGCCACGGCGCGTGCTCGGTTCTGGGCTCGGGAGCCGGCGCTGGCCGAACTGCCAGCCAGCGAGGCTGACTTCTGGCGGGTGGTCCGGTCGCTGCCCAGGAGGCGCCAGGCCCAGGCGATCGCTCTGCACTACCTGGAAGACCTCTCGGTCGCCGAAAGCGCCCGGGTGCTGGGCTGCGCCGAGGGGACCGTCACAGCCCACCTCCACAACGGCCGGGAGGCGCTTGCGCGACGCCTGGCCCCGAACGCGGAGATCGAGCCATGAGCCTCGACGCCCACGCCCGCGGGGCCGCCGCGGCGCTGCACAACAGCGCGGAAGCCGTGGACCCCTGGCGGATCGACCCGCAAACGAACACGGTGACCGCCACGATCCGGACGGGCGGAAGGCCGGTCAGCGTGGTGGCCGACGACCGGGCGGTGTGGGTCGCCTACCCCCAGGACAACCTGGTCCGGCGGATCGACCCGCAGAGCAACCAGGTCGTGGCGACGCTCCGGGTCGCCCAGCCACAGCAGGTTGCCCTCGGCTTTGGTTCTGTGTGGATCCCAAGCGGCCGGTTCCCAGCGGTCGGCACTTCTTCCCATGTACGCCGCCGGAGCCGCCGCGCTACGCTGACGGATCGTCGTGAGGGGGGGACGATGGGCAACGCTCGCCGGTCCATCAGCCTGCTGGTCGTGTTCGGCTTGGCCGCGGCCGTGCTCATCATCGCCCCGGGGGCCGGGGCGGGCCAGGTGGGGCCGATGGTGGCCGCCCAGGACGGGTACGTGGCGTCCACCGCCGCGCGCACCACCTACGACACCGCGGAGCTGCGGGCCCGCAACGTCTCGGCGCAGCGGATCCAGAGCTACCTCAAGTTCGACCTGCCATCGGTGTCGGACAAGCTGGTCCCCCGCGAGGGCGCCTGGTGGGGCAGCTACCCCGGGCAGGCCGCCGGCAATGTCGAGGCCCGGGAGGCGGTGTACGGCCGGCAGGTGGACGTGCTGCACCGCTACCACGACTGGGACGACGCCTGGCCCACCGCCGAGGAGCAGGCCTACGCCGCCCAGGGGCGGTTGCTGTTCGAGGGCTGGGAGAACCGCATCTTCGGCGGGGCCACGGTCTGCTGGGCCGACATCGCCGCCGGGGGCCACGACGCCGCCATCGACGCCCAAGCCCAGCGGCTCGCCGCCTTCGGCAGCCGGCTGTTCGTCGGCTTCATGCACGAGCCCGAGGACAACGTCGGCACCTGCCAGCCCGGCGCGGTCAACGACCCGGTCGCCGACATGGGCTCGGTCGAGGAGTTCAAGGCCGCCTACCGCCACATCGTGGAACGGGTGCGGCCGGTCGCGCCCAACGTTGTCTGGGTCCTCGGGCTGATGGGCGGCAACCCCGCCCTCTCCTGGACCTTCTACCCGGGCGACGACGTGGTCGACTGGGTGGCCTGGGACCCCTACAACTGGGCCAACTGCGCGGGCCGGGCCAACGACAGCTGGCGGAGCGTCCAGCAGGTCGCCCAGGGCATGTACGCCCACCTGGACGCCGTCGGCAACACCAAGCCCCGGATGCTCGGGGAGTACGGCGCCAACGACGACCCGGCCATGGGCGGCAAGGAGCAGTGGTTCCGGGACCTCCCGACGACCCTGCGGACCGCCATGCCGAAGCTCAAGGCGCTGGTCTACTTCGACCGGTTGGCCACCCCGGTCCCCGGCGACCCGTGCGCCTGGATCGTCGACAGCTCACCGCAGGCCCTGGCCGGCTTCGTCGCCGCCGGCGCCGATCCCTACCTCAACCAGCCCCACGGCTGGCGTCAGCCGAGGCCGCCGAGGCCGAGGTCGATCTCCAGGTTGGCGATCGAGTCGACAATGCGTGAGGGGCAGTAGGCGAACCGTTCGGCGTCGGCGCGGGTCGAGATGCCGGTGAGGACGAGGACGGTCTCCAGGCCGGCCTCCAGGCCGGCGACGACGTCGGTGTCCATGCGGTCGCCGATCATCACGGTGGTCTCGGAGTGGGCGCCGATGGCGTTCAGGGCCGAACGCATCATCAGCGGGTTCGGCTTGCCGACGAAATAGGGGCGGACCCCGGTCGCCCTGGAGATCAGGGCGGCCACCGAGCCGGTGGCGGGCAGCGACCCTTCCCGCGACGGGCCGATCGGGTCGGGATTGGTGGCGATGAAGCGCGCGCCGCCCTCGATCAGGCGGATGGCCTTGGTGATCAGCTCGAAGCTGTAGGTCCGGGTCTCCCCCAGCACGACATAGTCGGGGTCGCGGTCCGAGAGGGTGAACCCGACGTCATGCAGGGCGGTGGTGAGCCCGGCCTCGCCGATGGCGAAGGCGCTTCCGGCTGGCCGCTGGTTGTCCAGGAACTGGGCGGTGGCGAGGGCCGAGGTCCAGATGCGGTCGGGCGGCAGGTCGATCCCGGTCCGGGCCAGCCGCGCCGACAGGTCCCGCGAGGTGTAGGTCGAGTTGTTGGTGAGCACCAGGAACGGGAGCCCGGCGGCCTGGAGGGCCTTGATGAAGCTGTTGGCCCCCGGAATGGCGTGCTCCTCGCTCACCAGCACGCCGTCCATGTCCATGAGGAAGCTCGGGAGGGGGCTGCGGTCAGTGGTCATGGTCGCTCCAATGGCGTGCTCGGGATCGGTGTGCCGGTATCGTGCCGGAAGGCAGAGGAACTATTCTCTACGGGATGAGCACGCAGCGTCCCCCCGAGCCGGGCTCGCCCGGTCCCGAGCCGCCGTCCCCGCCGCCCGATGGCGGGCTTCGAGTGGTGCGGCGCAGCCGGAGCGAGCGGGTGGTGGCCGGGGTGTGCGGCGGCATCGGCCGCTACCTGGGCGTCGACCCGGTGCTGCTGCGCATCGCGTTCGTGATCCTGGCCCTGGCCAACGGGCTCGGGGTGATCGCCTATGTGATCGCCTGGGTGGCGATCCCGGAGGAGCGGCGCGGCCAGCCGCTCGGCCCGGCCCCGCAGCCCCGCCGGGAGACGGGCCGGCTGGTGCTCGGCGGTGCGCTGGTCGTGCTCGGCCTGGTGCTGCTGCTCGACCGCCTCGCCCCCAGGCTGGACGAGCTGTTCTGGCCGGTGGCGGTGGTCGCTGTCGGGGTGGCGGTCATGCTGGTGGGCCTGCGGCGATGAGCACCGAGCCGATGCCGGCCACACCGGCCGCCGGCCCGCCCGGCGCAGCCGGAGCCCCGCCGCCTCACGACCATGGCGGCCCGGCCGCGGCCACGGTGCTGGTGGGTGCCTTGCTGGTCCTGGTCGGGATCGCCTGGCTGCTGGACGCCAGCGGGGTCAGGGTGCCGTGGCGGGCGGTGCTGCCCGCCGCCCTGATCGCCGTCGGCCTTGCCACCGCGGCCGGGGCGTTCCGGGGCCGCCAGCACGGCCTGATGGTCGTCGGGATCGTCCTCGTGGTGGTTCTCTCGGTGGCCGTCGCCACCGACTGGGAGCTTGACGTCCCGCTCGGCGGCGGCGTCGGGGACCGCAGCGAGCAGCCGAGCACCCCGGCCGACCTGGCCGAGTACCGGCTGGGCGTTGGCGGCTTCCACCTCGACCTGCGCCAGCTGCAGGTCCCGGCCGGGACGACGACGGTCGAGGCCCGGGTCGGGGTCGGCGAGCTGGTCGTCGAGATCCCCGACAACGTCTCGGTCGAGGTCGACGCCCGCTCCGGCCTCGGCAACGTCCGGGTGTTCGGCCAGGAGGAGAGCGGCCCCGGCAGCCGGGTCCGGCGCAGCTCGCGGGACGGCGGCTCGGGCGACCGCCGGCTCGTGCTCGACCTGCGCGTCGGCATCGGCCAGGTCGAGGTGGACCGGTGACCGGCGGGATCGATCCCCGCCGGGCGGACCGGCTGTCGCTGGTTGCTGGGCTGTTGTTCGTGCTGGCCGGGGTGGTGTTCCTGCTGGACGCGCTCGGGGTGTGGAAGCTGCGCTTCGACTACCTGGTGCCGCTGGCCCTGGTCGTGCTCGGGCTGGTCGTGCTGGCCAGCGGCTGGCCGTCGCGCGAGCGCCGCCGCTGACCGCTCAGCCGGCGGCGGCGAGGCCGGCGGCGATCTCGCCGGCGAGGCCGGCGTTGGCCTCCAGCAGGGCCAGGTTGGCGACGAGGCTGCGCCCTCCGGTCCGGCGGTGCAGCCAGTCAAGCTCGAACGGGGTCCTGGCCTTGCCGAACACGCCGGCGTCGCGGGCGGCGGCCGCTCCGGCGGCGGCCAGCTCCGCCAGCTCCTCCGGGTCCATGGCGGCCGAGACCGGCGGGTCCTGGCACAGCACCAGCGCGCCGGGCGCCTGCAGCGCCTGGCGGACCCGGATCAGCTCCACCACCTGGGCGACGTCGTCGGTCACCTGCTCCAGCGGCAGCCGGCCCCTGGCCAGGAACCCGGGCAGGCGGTCGGTGCGGTACCCGACCACCTGCACGCCGTGGGTCTCCATCCATTCCAGGGTGGCGGCCGCGTCGGCGACGTGCTTGGGGCCGGAGCAGACCACCGTGGCCCGCGACCGGGCCAGCTGGGGCAGGTCGGCCGAGACGTCGGCCCCGCCGAAGTGGATGCCGCCGATCCCGCCGGTGGCCATGACCCCGATCCCGACCGCTTCGGCGACGAACACGGTCGCGGACACGGTGGTGGCCCCGTCGAGCCCTCGGGCGACGACGTAGGAGAGGTCACGGACGGTCACCTTCCATCGGACCGCGCCCGAGGCCAGCGCCTGCACCTGCTCCTGGTCGGCCCCGACGATGATCCGGCCGGCGATCACCCCGACGACGGCCGCCTCCACCCCGGCCTTGCCGACCGCCGTGGCCTGCGCCTCCGCCGATTCCAGGTTGGCGGGCACGGGAAGGCCCTGGGCGAGGACGCTTGACTCGAGGGCGACGACGGCGCCGGCGTTGGCGATGCGATCGGCGACGACGATCCGGCGATCCATGAGCGGAGCATTCCCCTGTCGTTTGGGTCGGTCGGTGGCCAGCGGTCAAGGGTACTCCGGGCGGCCGCCGATGGTCAGGACCGGCCAGGCGCCATGGGTCGCCACCGCCCGGGCGGCCAGCCGGGTGCCGGCGCCGGCCGCCTCGGCCGCGTCGGCGCCACCAGCCCTGGCCAGCAGGTAGCCGGCGGCGAAGGCGTCCCCGGCGCCGGTGACGTCGACCGCGCCGACGGCCGGGGCGGGAACGGGCCGCAGACGCCCGTTCCCGGTGCAGACCACCACCCCGGCGGCGCCCCACTTGACCACCGCCGTCCCCACCGTCGCGGCCAGCAGGGCGGCGGCCACCCCGGGATCTGGCGCGCCGGTGAGCGTCGCCGCCTCGTCGCGGTTGGCCAGCAGGGTGCCGGCCAGGGTGGCGGCGGCCAGCACCGGCTGGCCGGCCTCGTCCGCCAGCAGCGGCCAGGAGGCGGCGTCGACCACGGCCGGGACGCCGGCGCGGCCGGCGGCCCCGGCGGCCGCCATGGCCGCCGCCCTGGTCTCGGGACGCAGCAGCGGGTAGCCGCTCACGAACACGGCGGCCGCTCCGGCCAGCGCCCCGACCACCTGCCGCGGGTCCAGGTGGAGGTTGGCGCCGGGGTCGGCGACGAAGGTCCGCTCCCCCGCCTCCCTGACCACCAGCAGCGCCCCGCTGGCCGACGGCGCCGGCTCGGCCGGACGCAGCTCGATCCCCCGCTCGGCCAGGGCGGCGGCCAGCAGCCGGCCCGCCAGGTCGTCGCCGCGGCCGGCCACCAGCCGCGCCCCGGCCCCCGCCGCCCTGGCCCAGGCGGCCACGTTGGCCGCTGACCCGCCGGGCCCGAGCCGAACCGACCCGGCGACGTCGCCGCCGCGGGCCAGGGCCGGGGCGTCGACGGCGACGTCCACCATCAGGTCCCCGACGCACACCAGCAGGGGACCGGAAGCGCCTGGTGCCGCCTGCGGCGGCAGCCCGGTTCCATTCCGACCGCCAGCGTCGGCGGTCGGGGTCACCCGCCGTCCTCCCAGAACCGGGTGGTGACCACGCGGCGGGCGCGGCGGGTGGCTCGGCGGTAGTCCTCGAGCAGGCGCTGGCGGCCCGGCTCCCCCATCGCCCTGGCCAGCCGCTCCAGCGCCGCCGGGTCGGTGGGCAGGGAGGCCACCGGCCGCCCCGCGACCAGGTAGGCGAGGTTGCGGACGCGCAGGCAGAGCCGGTAGGCGTCGGCCAGCCAGGCCGCCTCGCCCCGGTCGAGCGCGCCCGCCCCGGCCAGGGCGTCCAGGGCCTCCAGGGTGCCCTGGACGCGCACCTCCGGGTGATCACCCCCGAACCGGAGCTGGAGCAGCTGCGCCGTCCACTCCACATCGGCAAGCCCACCCGGCCCGAGCTTGAGGTGCAGCCTCGGGTCGGCCCCGGCAGGCAGCCGCTCGGCCTCGACCCGCGCCTTCATCCGCCGCACCTCGGCAACGGTGGCCGGGTCCAGCCGCCCCGGGTAGACGCGGGCGATCGCCTGGTTGCAGAACCGCCCGGCCAGCTCGCTGTCCCCGGCGACCGGCCTGACCTTGACCAGTGCCTGCAGCTCCCACGGCTGGGCCCACCGGTCCCAGTAGGCCAGGTAGCTGCCCAGCGTCCGCGACAGCAGCCCGTTCCGCCCTTCTGGGCGGAGGTTGGCGTCGACCCGGAAGCAGGTCCCCTCGGGGGTGACTTCCGAGAGGCCCCGCAGCAGCTCCCGAACGATCCGGTCGGCGGCCCGGTTGGCCGTCTCCGGGTCGGCGCCCTCGACCGGCTGGTGGCAGAACAGCACGTCCAGGTCGGAGGTGTAGCTCAGCTCGGCCCCGCCCAGCTTGCCCATGCCGAGCACGGCCAGCCGCACCGGCGACGGCCCGGCACCGGCCTCGCGGGCGGCCACCAGCAGACCAGCCTCCAGGCACGCCTGGGCGAGCGCGGCCAGCTCGGCACCGGCCTGCTCGACCGGGAGGTCGCCGGTGAGGTCGCGCACCGCCACCCGGACCAGCTCCCGGCGCTTGAACCGGCGCAGCCCATCCCAGGCCGCGGCCGCGGCATGATGGCGGGCCACGATCGCGGTCGCCTCGGCCACCAGCTCCTCCGGTTCGCGCACGTCGGCCAGGCGGTGCTGGTCGGCCATGGCGGTGAGCAGCTCCGGGTGGCGGGCCAGCAGCTCGCCGAGCAGCCGCGAGGTGCCGAGCACGGTGCACAGCAGCTCGGCCGCGGCCGGGTTGTCGCGCACCATCCCGTAGAACGCGGCCCGGTCGCCGAGCGCCTCGGCCAGCGCCCGCAGCGCCGCCAGCCCGCCGTCGGGGTCGGGCGCCTCGGCCAGCCAGGGCAGCATCACCGGCAGCATGGCCCGCAGCAGGGTGGCCCGCCGGGACAGCCCCGAGGTGAGGGCGCGCAGCGAGGCCATGGCCCGGCCGGGGTTGGCGAACCCGAGCGCGGCCAGCTGCTCGGCGGCCCGCTCGGGCTCCAGCCCGGCCGGGACCGCCCCGAACGCCTCCAGCAGCGGCCGGTAGAACAGCTTCTCGTGCAGGCCGCGGACGGCCGAGGCGTGCCGGCGCCGGTCGGCCTCGAAGCGCTCCAGGGCGCCGGCCTGCGGCCCGTCCCGGTAGCCGAGCGTGCGGGCCAGCCAGCGCCGCGCCTCCTCCCCGGCCGGGATGGTATGGGTGCGGCGCTCGCTGGCCAGCTGGAGCCGGTGCTCGACCAGCCGCAGGAACCGGTAGGCCGCGGCCAGCTGGGCGGCGTCGGCCCGGCCGACGAACCCGGCGGCGGTGAGCCGGTCAAGGGCGACCAGCGTCGAGCCGGAGCGCAGCCCGGGATCATGCCGGCCATGGACCAGCTGCAGCAGCTGGACGGCGAACTCGATGTCGCGCAGCCCGCCGGGGCCGAGCTTGACCTGCCGGTCGCCGCCGGCCCTGGCCTTGGCCGAGCTCTCCACCCGGGCCTTCATGCGCCGGACGGCCGTGACCGTCTCCGGGTCCAGTCGCCGCGGGTAGACGCGGGCGATCGCCTCGTCGCGGAACCGCCCGGCCAGCTCGAGATCCCCGGCCGAGGGCCGCACCTTGATCAGCGCCTGCAGCTCCCAGGGCTGGGCCCACCGGTCCCAGTAGGCCAGGTAGCTGCCCAGCGTCCGCGACAGCGGCCCGTTGCGCCCCTCGGGGCGGAGATTGGCGTCGACCTCGAAGCAGGTCCCCTCGGAGGTCACCGCCGAAAGGCCCCGCATGACCCCCCTGGCCATCCGGTCGGCGGCCCTGGCGGCGGCCTCCGGGTCGGCGCCCTCCAGCGGCTGGTGGCAGAACAGCACGTCGATGTCGGACACGTAGTTCAGCTCGGCCCCGCCCAGCTTGCCCATGCCGAGCACGGCCAGCCGCACCGGCGACGGCTGGTAGCCGGACTCGCCCGCCGCCACCACCAGGGCGGCCTCCAGGCAGGCCTCGGCCAGGGCAGCCAGCTCGGCCGCGACCTCCTCGACCGCGACCCGCCCGGCCAGGTCGCGCACGGCCACCCGGAGCAGCTCCCGGCGCTTGAACTGGCGCAGCCGGTCCCAGGCCGCGGCCGGGCCGGATTCGCCGGTCACCAGGACGGCGGCCTCGGCGACCAGCTCCTCCCGCCGCCGGGGGGCGGCGAACCGGCGGCCGTCGGCGAGCCGGTCGGCCTCCTCGGGGTGGATGGCCAGCCAGGCCCCCAGCGACCGGCTGGCCGCGACCACGGGGACGAGCCGGCGCCGGAAGCCGAGCCGGCGCCGGAGCAGGGCGGCGAAGCCGTCGGGGTCGGGATGGGCGGCGGCGATGCCGGCCAGCGCCCTCGCCGCCAGCTGGGGGGCCGCGCTGCCCGCGATCTCGGTCAGCAGCCGGTTCCCGCCCGGGGCGGCCGCCGAGGGCCACGCCCCCAGTCGCTCCAGGTCGGCGACGGCGGCCTCGGGATCCTCGAAGCCGAGCCGGGCCAGGGCGGAGCGCGACACCGTTGGGCCGCCTCTCTAGAGCAGCGGCAGGTAGCGCTCCCGCTCGAACGGGGAGACGTAGCGCTGGTAGCTGTCCCAGTCGCGGTGCTTGTTGCGCAGGAAGTACTCGAAGACGTGCTCGCCAAGGGCCTCGGCGACCAGCTCGGACCGCTCCATGGCGGTGAGCGCCTCGTGCAGGTCGACCGGGAGGGACCTGATGCCGGCCGCGCGGCGCTCGGCGTCGGTCATGTCCTGGATGTTGTCGCCGGCTTCCGGCGGCAGCTCGTAGTCCTCCTCGACGCCCTTCATGCCGGCGGCCAGCAGGACGGCGAAGGCCAGGTAGGGGTTGGCCGCCGGGTCGGGCGAGCGGACCTCGACGTCGACCCGGTCGGAACGGTAGCCCCCGACCCTGACCATGGCCGAGCGGTTGCGCTGGGCCCAGCAGACGTGGGTCGGGGCGTCGTACCCCGGCACCAGCCGCTTGTAGGAGTTGATCCACTGGCTGGTGACGGCGGTGTACTCGTGCGCGTGGACCAGCAGGCCGGCGATGAAGCTGCGGGCCGTCTTGGACAGGTTGGCCTCCTGGCCCGGGTCGTAGAAGGCGTTGCGGTCGCCCTCGTACAGCGACAGGTGGGTGTCCATGCCCGACCCGGCCACACCCTCCAGCGGCTTGGGCATGAAGGTGGCGTGCAGGCCCTGCTCGAGGGCGGCCTCCTTGACCACCAGGCGGGCGCTCATCACGTTGTCGGCCATGGTCAGCGCGTCGGCCTCGCGCAGGTCGATCTCGTGCTGGCTGGGGGCGATCTCGTGGTGGGACTGCATCACCGAGATGCCCATCCGCTCCAGCATGGCGATGGCGATGCGGCGGAAGTCCTG
>Ga0184609_10000490_pt1 | contig 11561 bp, 10 predicted proteins | sample PLM1_60_coex_FD_133165 | JGI IMG/M metagenome (GOLD analysis project Ga0184609, IMG submission 133165) | Groundwater sediment microbial communities from an aquifer in East River, Colorado, USA - PLM1_60_coex | ecosystem: Environmental > Terrestrial > Soil > Riparian zone | place: USA: East... | reverse complement strand
GGTCCTCGTTCGGCCGGTCTACCAGAGCGGGCTTCATCGCCGAGAGCACCGTCATGAACTGCTTCCAGTCCTCCTCGGACAAGGGGAAATGGCCCTCGACGACGACCGACCGACCGTTGAAGATCGGAATTGCATACGGTGTCACGCCTGGAGCGGAGACACGGGGCTTCGGCGGTGGCTGACGAGGTGACGGATCAAGGTCCTCTAGCCCTGGATCATCCCTGTCATCGTGATCCAGATCTTCTTGGGCGGCACGCGGCGGGGGCGCGGCCACGCTGGAGTCAAGCTTCGCATACGCCACGGTGTCCTTGTACACCGGGATGAACTCAGCCGCGCCGGTCTCGGTGAATCCGCGTTCGCGCGTAAGTATCCACTTGAGGTTGGCATCGGACGGGGGAGCGTTGCCATACTTCTCCCATAGCTCTCTATGGATGGAAGGACTCAACGCAGCCCGCTGGAGGGCTTCGTCGCGAGCCCTGGGATCTGGGTTCTGCAGGATCTCCACCGCAAGGTCAGTTAGGCTGGCCCGCCTCGCAGCTCCCTTGCCGTCGTCGACGATGAGCCCGTACTTCTTGAGGGCAGCCAGAGTCAGGTGAGCGGGACCGTTGAGCGACTTGTACTTCCAGTGCGAGGCGATGGTATCGACAGACGCCAGATGCTGGCGCTCACGGGCGTACAGCTCCCGGGCCCGGCGGATAGCCGTTTCAAGGTTGATCGCTGGGTAACTCGGGCTACGGCGGAGAGGTCTCCGAGCTGCCGAGGCGTCGGTTGCCGTCGAATCAGTCATGCTGCCACCACCTTCCGGACTACAAAATAGCAGGCTGACTCGGACCGCCGCAAGTCATGTTTGACTCCCTGTATCGAGGGCTGTAGCCTAGCCGAGGCTCGGGCGCTATCCCGGTCGGCTACAACGAGGCAGCCAGGCAGAGCACACGTGGGCTTCACCCACACCCCCAGCGCAGCTGGCGGCGGCGCTCAAGACGGAACGGAGACCACACAATGAGCACGCCCCCCGCGCCGCTGCGGATCGGCGTCTACATCGACGGCTACAACCTCTACTACGGTGGCCGCAAGCTCATGGGCGGCCCCGGCAGGCCGGGCTGGAAGTGGCTCGACCTGCGGCGGCTCGCCGAGGCAGTCGTCGCCGCGCACTCCGGCTGGAGCGGTGCGCAGGTCACCCGGGTGATCTACTGCACCGCGCCGATCGACGGGGCGAGCAACGCCAGCGGCGCCCGCGACCAGAATGTCTACCTGCGTGCGCTGCGCGCCGCCGGATCGACCGACGAGATCGAGAAAGGGCGCTACATCAACAAGGTGATCAGCCGGCCGCTCGCAGTAAAGGGACCAACCGGCAACCCCGTGATCACCACAGCAGGATGGCCAGTGATGGTCCAGGACGCGAACGGCCAACCGGTCTCCGACGCCCGGTTCATGGTGTCGGTGGCGCACCGCGAGGAGAAGGGCACCGACGTCAACGTCGCTTCCCACCTGCTGCTCGACCTGCTGCACCATCGCGTCACGGCGGCGGTCATTATCAGCAACGACAGCGACCTGGCCTTCCCAGTGGCGCGGGCCCGCGAACTGGTGCCGGTCGGGGTCGTCAACCCCAGCCCAAACCCGACCGCCGGCGCTTTGCGCGGCCACCCGAACGACGGCGTCGGACGGCATTGGTGGTACAAGCTGGCCGCCAGCGTCCTCACCGCAGCGCAACTGCCCGCGCAGGTCGCTACGCTGACCAAGCCCAAGGGCTGGTGAGCTTGGTTTGACACGCTAACACCGGCGTGTCAGGCTAGGCATGTAGACCACCCGACCCCTTCGTGGGTCGGGTCTTTTCTTTGCCAACAGCAGATTACCGTGCCAGGCACTGCTCGGACGCAGAGGGCGGGGACGCACCGTCACCGTTGCTCAGGCTCGTCACGCAGCCCGTCCCTCGGTCGATCAACATCTGCACTTACCCGCAACGAGACTGTGTCAATAGCCTGTGGAGATAGGTTTTGGGGTGGTGGGCGTAGTCCACTGGCAGATTGCCCTACCGCGCCACCGCAGTCCAGTGATCTCACACGGTGACGCCGAAATCGCTCGGCCACGCAGGTCATCGGGAGCGGGCCGGGGAGCCCGAAAACCCTAGTTCATGCCCAGGCCGACATGTCGCAGCTCCGGTTCGGGAGCCGGCCGTCAATACACTGGCCCGTCCCTCTGCGGGAGCGGGCCAGCGTACTGACAAGTGGGGCGACTACCACTAGTCCGCGAGCTCTTCGGGGGCGAGCAGTTGCTCCCCGATGTAGGTCCTGGACTGGTCGGCGTTGAGCGGCTGGAACATCGAGGCCGCCGAGTCACGGTAGAGGCGCTCGAAGATGGTGCCCTTGCGGAAGGAGGACCCGCCGACGAGGCTCATCGCGTGCCTGGTCATGTGCAGGACGTTATCGGCGATGAACGTCTTGGCCAGGCCGATGTACGGGAAGCGCAGCTCCAGCGGCCATTCGTCGTCCTTGCCCTCGGTGACCTCGGTGCAGGTCTGGTAGAGCACCCGGCGGGACAGCTCGTTGCGGGTGGCCATGTCGCCGACGCCGTCGATGATGTGCCCGACGCTGGCCACCTTGACCTCCGATGCCACGACGGCACCGAAGACGGCGCCGAGGGTCTTCTTGGACAGCACGGCCCGGGACTCCTCGAGAACGCGGTTCTGCATGCCGAGGTAGATGCTGGCGAACATCAGCGAGGCCCACTCGAGCACACCGAAGGCGCCGGAGCGCCACTCGCAGATGAAGCCGTCCTCGGGGACGTAGAACCCGTCGAAGACGATCGTGTGCGTGCCGGTGGCGTGCATGCCCAGCGCGTCCCACGTCCGCTTGATGCTGATCCCGTCGCCCTGCAAGGTCTCGGGGTCGACGTCGAAGTCCGCGATGAAGAAGCTCTCGGCGTTGACCCGCTCCTGGAAGTCCTCTGGCAGGTTGCCGTCAGCGTCGGTGATGGTGGCATTGGTCGTGATGATGGTGGCCGCATCACACAATGTGCCCCAGTTCTTCGTGCCGTAGAGCTTCCAGCCACCGTCGGGCTGTGGGACGGCCTTCATGTCGGCCAGGCCGCTGAAGCCCGCGCGCTGCTCGGAGAACGGGCCGAACATGATCTCGCCCTGGGCCACGCGGCCCAGCCAGTACTTGTTCTGGGTGTCGCTCATCAGACCGCCGGTGATCCCGACCATGATGTAGTGCATGTTGTAGGCGAGCGTGATCGCCGAGTCGCCCCTCGATAGCTCGGTGACGATCTTCGACGTGTGCAGCAGGCCGCCGCCGAGGCCGCCGTAGTCCTTAGGCACCGGTACGGCACCCAGTCCGCTTTCCTTGAACTTCTGGATCGTGGGAAACGCGAACGTGTTGTCGACGTCATACTTGGGGCCGATTTCGCGAAAGAACTCGGAGAGTTCCTGCGCCTTGGCGAAGATCGGCTCGAACTCCTCGTCGGTCATGTCAGGCTGCAACATCTGTGCTCCGTCTCGTCGTCTGCGAAGAAGGTGGGGAAAGGACCGGCTAGTCGATGAGCAGGTCGTCGCGGCCGGTGTCCTTCAGGTGCTGCTTGTAGGCGTTGAACAGCGGTGTGGTGAGCGGCAGCAGCTTGAGCGCCAGGGAGCGCTTGCCCTCGAGCTTGACCTTGCGCTGGGCCATGGCGAGGGTGAAGTTGAGCTTGCCCTGCCAGAACTTGTTGCTGTTGTCGCTGGACATGCGCAGTTGCACGCTGGACGCCACGCCGTCGCAGGCCTCGCCCTTGACCACCTTCTGGCCGGGGAAGTCGATGATCATCGTGGCGTCGGGGTCGGTCTGGATGAGGCGAACCACCAGGCCGGTGCCGGCGGTTGCCTCGATGAACGACGGCTCCCTGGTGGCCTTTTCGAATACACCGCCGATGTAGGTGTAGACCTCATCCGCGTCCTTGAACGTGCTCACCGTCGTACCTCCTCCTCGGACAGGCCTCGCACGCCGCCAACGACGGCGATCCACCTGTGCAGCAGAACGTGTGTTGACGCTAAGAGCGGGCGGGCACGACTTCGTCCTCCCGTTGTGGGGTTCTTGACCTCCGAAGTGGGGAAATCGCGCGGTCGGATGTCCTTGACGCGATGAATTCCTCGAAATGAGGAGGAAATGACCCCGCCAGAGCGATGTGTCCGCGCGCGGCGGGAAAGCAGGCTTGTCGCCAGACCCCCCGCCAGACCCTGGCCGCGTCGGACGAAGGAGAGCTCTTGTTCCCCGGACTGCAGGCGCGCACGGCGCCGGACATGAGCGAACCATCACGCCCAGTGGTCGGGACATCCACGCCTGCACAGTGCTGGATGGGCTGCTCGCCGCGGCGGCCGCGGAGGGCCCGATCGCCGAGCTGGCCATCGGTGCCGACTGCCCGGTGCGGATCGCCTGGGCACTGCGCGACCGGACGATCCCGTTCCGGCGCTACGGCCGGCCGCTGGTCGATCTGCTGCCCGGCGCCGAGCTCGTCGTGCTGCCCGGAGTGGGGCACGTCCCGATGTACGACGACCCGTGGCTCGTCGCGCGCACCGTACTCGAGCACACCCTGGGGTTCGACCACGCCCGACCGTCCACAGTGGAGGCACGATGACCACGAATGAGTTCCTGGTCGACGGGAACATCGGTGGTTCGATCGACGGGACCGCAGGCGCGGATTTCGGCGACATCTCCGGGCAGATCGCGGTGGCCGAGCGAATCGGATACGACGGTGTCTGGACCACCGAGATCAGCCACGATCCTTTCCTGCCGTTGCTGCTGGCCGCGGACCGATCGAAGCGCCTCGATATCGGCACCGCGATCGCCGTGGCATTTGCCCGCAACCCCATGACGATGGCCACGCTGGCCAATGACATGCAAATGTTCAGCCGCGGGCGGTTCACGCTCGGCCTCGGTTCGCAGATCAAGCCGCACATCGAGCACCGATTCAGCATGCCATGGTCGGCGCCGGCCGCCCGGATGCGGGAATTCGTGCTTGCCCTGCGCGCGATCTGGGCGAGCTGGAACGATGACGGGCCGTTGGACTTCCGTGGCGAGTTCTACCGGCACACCCTGATGACACCGATGTTCCGGCCGGGCCCCAACCCCTTCGGGCCGCCACGGGTGCTCATCGCGGCCGTCGGCATGCAGATGACCGCCGTCGCCGCCGAGGTCGCCGACGGCATGCTGGTCCACGGATTCACCACCGAGCGCTACCTGCGTGAGGTGACGGTGCCACACGTCGAGTCGGTCCTGCGTCAGCACGGCCGATCGCGCTCGCAGTTCACCCTGTCGTATCCGGGGCTGGCGGCGACCGGGGGAGACCGGCGGAGCATGGACGAGGCGGTCAGCGCCGTACGCCGGCAGATCGCCTTCTACGCGGCGACGCCGGCCTACCGCGGCGTGCTGGACCTGCACGGATGGGGTGACCTGCAGCCCGAGTTTCACCGCCTGTCGAAGCAGGGCGACTGGGCTGCCATGACCGGACTCGTCGACGACACGATGTTGCACACGTTCGCGGTCGTTGGCGAGCCCGTCGAGGCGGCCAAGGAGATCGCCCGGCGATTCGACGGCCTGATTGACCGGTTCACGCTGTATTCGCCGTACGTGATGGCCGACGACGTCCGCGAGACCATCGTGCGGCGACTGCATGGCGGATGATCCGGCAACAGTTTCCGGCATCTCCATCGGATAGCCGCTTGAAAGAGTAAGGAGCACGTCATGCCTTCGGTTCCCATCGACCATCCTCTCGACCTGACGATGCAGAGCATCCTGACGTTCGGCAGCTACGCGATCTGGTTGTCGATACTCGGGTACGCCGTGTGGCTCGGCATGCGGGAGCGAACACCGTTCTATTTCCTCATCGTCGTCGCCGCCGCGTTCGGCGGCCTCTTCGAACCGCTGTACGACGAGGCCATGCAGCTGTACTTCTACAAGCCGGGTATGTGGACCACCTTCACGTCCTTCGACATTCCGCAGCCGGTCTGGGTGTACAGCGGATATGTGACGTTGTACGGGGTCGTGTCGGTGTTCCTCTGCCGCCAGATCAGGCGCGGCATGTCCCGCGCCACGCTGTACAAATGGGCCGGGGTGGAGCTCCTGTGCTCCTGCGTGTTCGAGATGGTCGGCATCAACGGCGGTGCCTACGAGTACTGGGGTCCGCACGTGTTCCGGATTTTCGAGTACCCGCTCGCCATCGGCGTGTTGGAAGCGGCGCAGGTGATCTGCTTCAGCGTCGCCGCGGCGAACCTGCGTGCACGGGCGACCGGAATCGCGGCGTTGTCGGGGTTGGTCGTGCTGTTCCCGTGCACGTTCTTCCTGGCAAATCTTGGCGCGGGCGCTCCGATGATCATCGCTTTGCACGCGTCGAACCCGTCGACGGGCCTGGTCGCACTGGGATCCACGGTGACGATCGCATTCGCAGTGGTTCTCGTCTGGGGCGCGTCGCACGTCCTCCCGGTGGAGTCGCGGGTCCCGGTCGCGGCGCCCGGCACCGACGCTCGTCGACGCCTGAGCGTGCCGGCAGAATCGTGATGCGAACACGCCGTGCCCTCCGGTCGACAGGATCGGCAGTGAGCACTCCCCGGTCATCCCCCCGACGGGTAGTGAGGTTCCTCCTGCGGGATGTCGTGGGCCAGGCAAGGCTGGAATACGTTCATCTGGCGAGGCCGTCCACGGAGATGACCGGGGTGGCTTCATCCAGGAAGCGAGGAGAACTGTGACCAACCGATTCGCAGTCGAGTGGCTGAAGGCGTTTCGTGAGAGCCCTGTAAAGGTCTGCCAGATGTACGCCGACGATTTCCTGTTCGAGGACCTCATGCTCGACCAGTCGATCACGAACAAGGAAGATCTCGTCCGGACGTTCGCACCGTACGCGAACACCGACCCGGACAACGGCGTCGGCGTGCACTACTTCCGCATCGACGAGGTCATCGGCGACGAGAACAGCGCGCTCATCCGCTGGTCGTGGCAGGCCCACGACTGCGCCATGTTCCTCGGCGTCCTGACCAACGGCAAGGTCGTCGGGACCAGCGGCCACACGTTCCACATCTACGAGAACGGCCGGATCAAGCGCGAGTCCACCTACTGGGACGCCGCGTCGATCCTGCGCGATCTCGGGCAGCCCATCTCCAAGCTGGGCGTGACCGCGCCCCTCGTCGACGCCTCCGCCGGCTGACCGTCCAGAGGAGCACCCATCATGAGCGAGAGCCAGGACCACGCCAAGCGCTGGACCACGCTGATCGTCAGTGACACCGACGCGGCACTCGACCTGTACGCCGACGAGCTGCAGTACGACGACCGCCGCGACAACGACCACGTGTACGACACCGCGACGAACAAGGACGAACTGCGCGAGCGCATCGCCCCGTTCGCCAATGTCGATCCCGGCAGCGGGCTCGGCATCCACGATTTCGAGATCCTGGACGTGCTCGAGTCGGTCGGCGCCCAGGGCTCGCGGGCCGTTGTCATCCTGTGGCGCTGGACGGGCAAGAGCCTGCCGACCTTCCGCGGCGTGCCCACCAAGGGCACGACGCTCTCGACGCGGGGCCAGACCTGGCACCAGCTCGACGCCGACGGGAAGATCGTTCGCGAGTCGACCTTCTGGAACGACGTCCCCGTTTTCCAGGAGCTCGGGCTGCCGGTGCTGACCCCGCACTACTGGGACGCGGATTTCGACCCGAGCTCGCTGCTTCCGTCCTGAACCGGTGAAGGTAGGAGCCATGTGGGGCACGTTGCCGGAAGTCCTCGATCGCGCGTGCGGTTACTTTGCCGACTCGATCGCGGTGGTGGACGGAGATCGCCGGATCACCTACCGCGAACTGCTCGGCTGGGCCAACCGGGTAGGAAACGGGCTGCTCGCACTCGGCCTGCAGAAGGGTGAGCGGGTCGGCCTGTTGCTGCCGAACTCGCTGGAGTTCATTCCAACGCAGCACGGAATCTGGAAGTCGGGCGGGGTCCTCGTGCAGATGCCCACCCGCGCCTCGGCCTCGGTCCACCGGGCGAACCTCGAGCAGACCGAGGCGAGCACCCTGATCTATCACGCGCAGTTCGAGGACGTCGTCGCGTCGCTTTCCGAGGGCCTGCCGAAGTTGCACCGGCTCATCCGCGTCGGCGATCCGGACGAGGCGCGCGTCGACGGCGTCGTCGGCTACGGCGGGCATTTCGACGGTCAGCTCTCCTCGAACCCCGAGGTGTCCCTCGACGAGCACGACGAGGCGTACGTGCTGTTCACCTCCGGCAGCACCGGCGACCCCAAGGGTGTCGTGCAGTCGCATTTCACCTGGGCGCACTACAGCATCTCCGCGGGGCTGGAGATCGGCGACATCCGTTTCGGCGAGGTATTCGCGCACGGCGCGCCGCTGACCCACTTCACGCAGATCTTCGTGATGCCCACGTTCCTGCGTGGCGGCACCAACGTGATGCTGCCAGGGCTCGAGGTCGACGGGTTACTCGCCGCGATCGAGCGCGAGAAGGTGACCGCCACCGCAGTGGTGCCGACGATCGTCTACCTGCTGCTCGACCATCCCGAGCGGGCTCGGTACGACCTCTCATCGCTGCAGACGATGATCTACGCCGGATCGCCGATCGCGCCAGAGCGCCTCCGGCAGGCGCTGGAGGCCTTCGGGCCGATCTTCATCCAGACCTACGCGGGAACCGAGCCGGGGTACGTGTCCTGCCTGCGCAAGAACGAGCACCGCGTCGACAGCGAGAGCTGGCTGAAACGGCTGGCGTCGGCCGGGCGGCCCATGTTCCAGGTGCGGGTGTCCATCCAGGACGACGACGACCGGCCACTGCCGATCGGCGAGGTCGGCGAGATCTGCTCCCAGCAGCTGGGCCAGATGCTCGGATACGTCGACCCGGCGCGGAACTCCGAGGCGCTGCGGGACGGCTGGGTGCACACCGGCGACATCGGCCGGCTCGACGAGGACGGGTTCCTCTACATCGTGGACCGGAAGAAGGACATGGTCGTCAGCGGCGGCTTCAACGTCTTTCCGCGCCAGGTCGAGGACGTGCTCCTGCGTCATCGCGCGGTCGCGCAGGCCGCGGTCATCGGCGTGCCGCACGAGAAATGGGGCGAGTCGGTGCTGGCCGTCGTCGTGACCAAAACGGGCGCGACCGTCACCGACGCGGAGCTGATCGCTCTCGTGAAAGGCGAGCTCGGCAGCATCCCCGCGCCGAAGTCGATCGTGTTCGCCGACGAGCTGCCGGTCAACCCCGCCGGGAAGGTCGACAAGAAATCCATCCGGGCGCCGTACTGGGCGGGCCGGGCGCGCCAGATCGGCTGAGTAGCACGACCCGAAGCAATCCGACGAGGAGCAAAATCCCATGAGCGCACCCCATTACCCGCTCTACATCAACGGCGAGTGGGTCGACACCGGCGAGCAGTACGAGATCCGCAGCCCGGCCACCGAGGAGCTCGTCGCCACCGTGGCCAAGGGTGGGACCGCCGAGGTCGACCGGGCGGTGGCCGCGGCGAAGGCCGCCCACGAGCAGGGGACCTGGCGCCGCACGCCGCCGGCCGAGCGCGCCGCAGTGCTCAACGACGTCGCGGCCCGGCTCGCCGGCCGCATCGACGAGCTCGCGGTGCTGCAGACCCGGGAGAACGGGGCGACGATCCGCATCACCGGTGCGCTGCACCTTGGCCTGTCCGTGGTGCAGCTGCAGTACCTCGCCGCGCAGGCCACCACCTACGAGTTCGAGAAGCGTGGCCCCGCGATCGGGCCGGTGCCCGCCGAAGGCATCCTGCGCCGCGAGCCGCTTGGCGTTGTTGCCGCGATCGTGCCGTGGAACATCCCGCTGCTGGTGATCGTGTGGAAGCTCGCCCCCGCGCTGGCCGCCGGCAACACCGTGGTGCTCAAGCCGGACGAGCATGCTCCGCTGCTCGCGCTCGAGCTGGCCAAGGAGTTCGAGGCCGCAGGCCTGCCGCCGGGCGTGCTCAACGTCGTCACCGGCGACGGCGACCCGGTCGGGGCCCACCTCAGCGGGCACCCCGACGTGCGGAAGGTCGCGTTCACCGGGTCGACGGTCGTGGGCAAGAGCATCCTGGGCAAGTCCGCCGAAACGATCAAGCGTGTCACCCTCGAGCTGGGCGGCAAAGGTCCGAACATCATCCTCGAGGACGCCGACCTTGACGTCGCGATCGACGGCTCGCTGTTCGCGTGCATGGCCAACAACGGCCAGGCGTGCGAGGCGGGAACCCGCCTGCTCGTGCCGGCCAGCCGGCGCGACGAGATGATCAGCCGCCTGGTGGAGCGGGCGAAGACGCTGAGCCTTGGCGACCCGCTCGACCCGGCGACCGATGTGGGTCCGGTCATCTCCAGGGTCCAGCAGGAACGGATCCTCGACTACATCCGGATCGCGCAGGAGGAAGGCGCGAAGGTGGCGCTTGGCGGCGGCGTTCCGGAGGGCGAGGGCTTCGCGAAGGGCTACTGGGTCGAGCCGACGGTCTTCGTCGACGTCACCAACGACATGACGCTCGCGCGGGAGGAGGTCTTCGGGCCGGTGCTCGCGGTGATCACCTACGACTCGGTCGACGAGGCCGTCAAGATCGCGAACGACACCGACTACGGGCTCTCAGCCGGTGTCTGGGGCACCGACGAGGAGCGCACGCTCGACGTCGCGCGCCGGCTGGAGGCTGGCATGGTCTACGTCAACGACTGGCACGTCATCCACCCCGAGTACCCGTTCGGCGGCGTCAAGCAGAGCGGCCTTGGTCGCGAGGGCGGCCCCGATGCGCTCGACCACTACACGGAGCAGAAGTACATCTCGGTGGACCGGTCGGGCGGGGTGCAGAACAAGGCCTACGGCCTCGTGCTCAGCCCGGCCACGACCTGACCGCACGCGATGTCGCCGACCGGGGAGAGACCGATGGACAGCCAGGACGCGCTGACGGATCGAACATTCGAGCGAGCGCTCGACCAGCTGCGGCGCGGAGGTTTCCTTCTCGTCGTCGACGACGAGGGCCGCGAGAACGAGGGTGACCTGATCATCGCGGCGCAGCATGTGACCGCGGAGTCGATGGCCTTCATGATCCGCCACACCAGCGGGCTGATCTGCGTTGGCATGGACCCGGACCGGTTGGACGCGCTGCGGCTGCCGCAGATGGTCGCCGCGTCGGATGACCCGCGCGGGACGGCCTTCACCGTGTCGGTCGACCTGAAGTACGGGACCACGACCGGGATCTCGGCGGCCGATCGCGCGCTGACCGTGCGCGCACTGGCGGATCCCGGCGTGCCGCCGGAGCAGTTCAGCCGGCCAGGGCACGTGTTCCCGCTGCGGGCACGTCCCGGCGGGGTGCTCAAGCGGGCCGGGCACACCGAGGCGGCCGTCGACCTATGCCGGCTCGCCGGGCTGCTCCCCGCCGGCGTGCTGGCCGAGGTGACCAACGACGACGGCACCATGGCGCGGCGGCCGCAGCTCGCGGCGTTCGCGCTGCGGCACGGCATCCCGATGATGACCGTCGCGGACATCGTGCGCCACCGGATGGGCCGGGAGTCGCTCGTGCGCCGCACGGCGAGCGGGCGTGTCCCGACGAGGTACGGCGAGTTCAGCGCGATCGCCTACCAGTCG
>Ga0184609_10000486_pt1 | contig 11593 bp, 15 predicted proteins | sample PLM1_60_coex_FD_133165 | JGI IMG/M metagenome (GOLD analysis project Ga0184609, IMG submission 133165) | Groundwater sediment microbial communities from an aquifer in East River, Colorado, USA - PLM1_60_coex | ecosystem: Environmental > Terrestrial > Soil > Riparian zone | place: USA: East... | reverse complement strand
GCTTCGTGCGAGTACATCGCTGCGAATGACGCCGTACAGGAAATGAGCATTCCACAGGGCGTGAAGCAGCGACCGGAACCGACTAACTGGGTCTTCAGAGGTCATCAGCCGCAGCGACGCTTGAGTTTGATCGACGTAGTCCTCGGTTGGTTCGTACCCAGGACCGACAACGGCCGGGATGCCGATCCGTTGCCCGGTCTCATCGATGCCCACGGTCAAGGGATATGCGAGGACGGCCGAAGGGTTCTTGTCAAGAACGGCAACGCACCGTTCGATGAATTCGGGAGCGCACACATCATCATACGCGGCCCACTTGAAGTACCGGCCGGACGAGAGTTTGAAGCTCGCATTCCAGTTATGAGCGGGACCGTAGTTCTCTCGAAAGCGAACGTACTTCAGGCGAGGGTCGCGCGCTCCGTACTCCGAGGCGATCAGAGGCGTGGCGTCCGTGGATGCGTTGTCCACGATGAGGAGTTCAAGGTCCTCGAACGTCTGACCAAGGATCGAATCGATCGCATCCTTCAAGTAGCGTTCGCCGTTGTAGACAGGCATACCGATGCTCACACTTGGTGCCAATTCAGCGTCTCTTCCGCTCGCCTGGATGTGGGGATGTCCGCACCTTCTCGAACACGAAGTACGGCCACGCCGAGACGAAACGGATCAGTCCTAGGGACCGAATGTTTCCCTGGCGGTTGGCCGCTGCCACGAATCTCAGATTCGTTTCCTTTTCCACTTGTCCGATGACCCTCTGCGGCGATGCTTGGTAGAGACTCAGCCCGGACTCGTCTCTCGCGTACCGGTCGCGATAATGCCTTGCCACAACATATCGTGCCCGCCACCGCAGATGCTTGGCCGACCGCAGACCTCGTGGGGAGAGCATGATCCCAACCGGGTTGTGTGACGAGAAGACGAAGTACCCACCGGTTTGAAGAACTCGGTTGATCTCTCTCAACGCGGTCCGTCGCTCCTCTGGTGGGTGCAAGAAGTCGATCCCGTTGAACGCGAACACGACAAGAGAGAATGCCTCACTCTGAAAGGGAAGGATCCGAGCATCAGCCTGCACCACATGGCGAGGGCCGAGCTGACGTGTCTCTGACGCAACCGTCCGAACAGCCGCTCCCGAAAGATCGGTGGCGAAGACATCCGCACCCCGCTCCAAGAGCCACTTGGTGATCCTGCCTTCCCCACATCCGATATCGAGCACTCGTCGATTGCGGACGTCCAAACTCCGGAGGATCTTCTCCTCGGCGGGAAAGATCTGCAGTTTCGACGAGCGATATGAATCGACGTTGTCGCGTGTTGTGTCGTCGGCGAAAGCCCCTTCTCCCAGGGCGCCCGTTATCAGACCGTAGACCGGCATCGTGTTCATCCCTCGCGTCCGGCGCCCCTGCGCCAGGCGCTCCTTGCCTGGATAGCTCCCCGGAGCGCTGACCTGAGCGCGGCATTTCCCGCAAGTCGAAGCCTGTTCTCCTTGACAACAGGGCCGCCGAACGACAGCTTGAACCGCGAGATCGAAAGCAGAGCCGGGTCGCCGGCAAGGTCGACGCCACCGAAGTCGAAGCACTGCGTGCCGAGGCCCTTGTAATGCAGCAGTTCCTCCCAGTGAAGAGCGCGATTGAGCGCGCCCACGATGCTTCGCTGGGCTGGATCCGTCCGAGCCGTAGTTGCGCTGAGGAGGAGGCGCACGCGATCGGGGATATCACGAAGCAGGACATGAGCAGCGACGATCTCGTCGTCATGTTCGATGACGAAAACGTCACAGTTCGCGAGCAGGTCATCCCATTCTCGGATGGATATCGGCTTGCGGTATCGACTCCGCTCGATGAAACTGTTAAGTAGATGCCGCGCTTCCCCACGTCGTTCGTTGACGATAATCTTGTGGACAGTCTTTCGTGCACGATTGATCTCGTAGCGGCATGACTTCTTCGACAGACCAGACCAGAGTTGCTCTTCTGTCGAGGTGAGATCCAGGAGCGAGGTGTGGAAGGGTTTCGTTCTGAACGAGAGATCCGCGAGGTCTGAAGCGATCGCGTCGCTACATTGCATCACGGTGACCGTGGGATATCGCCTCAAGTAAGGGAAGATCTCGGCCGACCGCTGAGGCCACCATAGGCGGATCGACCGCGTCCGCAAGAATCTCTCAGGAGTCGCGATCACGGCAGATCCCTAACCCCCCGGGGCCGGCAAACAGATGCGCATCTCGTTTGGTCTTGTCGGCATCCGCCGGCGCGTCTGCACCACCGACGCAGTCCGAGCTGGAGCATCAGAACTCAAAGTCGCTCGGAGAGACGAGTTTCGAGAGAGCGAGCGGAGCCTTTTCTCGAACGCTGCCGATCAGATCCCAGGCTCCAAGCACCTTGTCCCGCAGCGTCTCGACCGAATCCCGCATCGAGATCATCCTCGGCACGCTCAACGGACGATCACTCGTCCTTACGCCTCGAGTCGTGGTCGTTCCGGCGAACTCGTATCCCGCTTGTTGCACAGCATCGAGAACGCGCTCATCGAAATGAACCCTCGGCCTTCCGAACGGATACGCCATCGTCGTGACTCCGCACGCCATCCGGTCCTCGATCAGCTGTTTCGAGTGTGTCACCTCGTGCCGGAGCTCGGAGTCGCTGAGGTTGGCCAGGTTCCGATGGCTATAGGTGTGAGCCCCGACCTCCATCCCGGATTGCAGGAGCTCGGCCGCCTGCTCCCAACCCAAGGATTGGATCACGTCGACGGCTCGGAGGCGCCGGAACCTTTCGAGCGTTGCGGGATCTTCATCCACGAGTCCTGCGGTCAGAAAGAACGTTGCCTTCATCCCGCTGCTCACGAGCAAGGGAAGGGCAAACTCATGGTTGTCCGAATAGCCGTCGTCAAACGTGATCGAGACGGTCGGGCAATCACCCCTATCCGCCGCCTTCGCTTCCAAGACCTGGCGAAATGGAATGCACTCGCAAGTCTCACGCAGCCAGGCGAGGTGATCGGAGAAGAGTTCCGGGGTAGCGGACCGAAACGGCGCGGAAGGATGGACGGAGTGATAACACAACACCACGACGCGGCTGCCCTCACGACGCGGCAGCGCTCTGCCCGCGCGTCGCAGGGCGTCTTTCAACGCTTCCTTCGCTCTCGTGCTTGTCGCGCGTTGCATCATTCGGGTCCCCTCGAGTGGTTCGGAAAGGGGAGGCAATGACCCAGCGTCCAGGAAGGATACCCAAAGGCCCCTCTGGTCCCGCAGATGACCCGCGAGACGCTTGATCCTGAGCTGATCCTGGCCCTCTGACTACAGACCACGCCTGCCACGTCTCTCAACGAGAGCAATCTCGGACGCGATCTGTGATCTGTTCCAAAGCTTGGGCAGCACTCGATCGCCACGCTAGGACGCTACGCGAGACGTTCGTTCGCCGAGGTAGTCTGGGCACTTGACGAGCTCAGAGCCGACCGATCCCGTCCTGGCTGCCCTGGGGGAACTCGAGGCCGTCCTCGGGGAGGCAGTCGAACGGAATCGAACGGCTCTACGTAGTGCTGCTGCCATTCGCCGGTTACGCAAGCGCGGACCCCAAGGGGGACTTGGTCGAGGCTATCCTGGAGCGGCTGCCTGAAGGGTGTGAGGAGCGAACGTGCGTGATCGACCCCGACGACCGCAAGGACGCCGTCGGCCTGAACGTCCTCGCCGGCTCCGACCAGGACCTGGTCGTGGACCACGTGGCGGGCGTGTTCAAGCGGATCTACGAGCCGTGGTGGGGGCCCCGGACCGACGACGTCATGCGGGCGGCGTGCCTGACGCTCGCCCAGATCCCCGGCGCGACGCTCGCCGAGGTGCCCATGCTACTCACCGACATCGAGTGGCGACAGGCGATCCGCCAGCGGCTGGGGGGAGTTCGGGGGGCCTGTCCGCGTTCTGGCGGTGGTACGAGCGGCTCCCCGAACAGCAGCGCGCCCAACACATCGCGCCGCTCCTGAACAAGCTCCGCGCATTCCTGCTCCGGGCCCCGTGCGAGCGATTGTCGGCCAGGCAAAGCCCAAGCGGAACGTCGAGTCGCTCATCGACGATGGGGGACTGCTGCTCGTCCGAGTCCCGAAGGGAACCCTCGGGGAGGATACGTCAAGGCTCCTCGGGGCCTTCGTCGTCGCGCGCGTGTGGCAGCGGTGCATGCAGCGGGCCTCGCTGGCCGAGGAGGAGTGTCCCGATGCCACGCTGTACGTCGACGAGACCCACAACTACCTGGCACTCCCGCGCTCGTTCGAGGATCTCCTTGCCGAGGCGCGCGGCTACCGCCTCTCCTTGGTCCTCGCGCACCAACACATGGGCCAGCTCACCAAGGACGTCCGCGATGCCATGGCCGCGAACGCCCGGACGAAGGTCGTCTTCACCTGCTCGCCCGAGGACGCGTTCATCCTCGAGCGCCACTTCATCCCTGATCTGTCCGCGTACGACCTCTCGCACCTGGCAACGTTCCAGGTGGCCTGCCGGCCGTGCGTCCGGGGCGGTCAGGGGCAGGCCTTCAGCTTCCGGACCGAGGCCTTGCCGGACGGCTCGGAGGCCCGCAAGGACGAAGTGCGGGCGAGAAGCGCCGAGCTGTTTGCCGTCCCCCGGGACGAGGTCGAGGACGTCATCGACAGCCGGTAGATGGGCGCGGTGAGCGTGCTTCTTCCGCCTCCCCCACGGGAGCGGTCGCACGGGCGGTCCGTCGAGCGATCCCGCGAGCGTTCACCCGAGCGGTCATCACCGCCTGAGTCCGGCTCACGCGAAGCGGCAGGTGAGAGGTCGTGACGGGCCGAGTGTCTGCTGGTCGGACTCGCTATGGCGCGCGTGCAAGCACGCGCACCATTCGCTCCAAGATCCAGAAGGTAGCTTAATCTGTCACCGAACGAGATCAGCTCATCTGTCTAGACCTTCACGAGCATCGGGTCCTTACTACCGAACAGCTTTGCGAACTCCACTTCTCCAGCATCCAGCGAACACGAGCACGGCTTACCCAACTCACGAGATGGGGGTCATCTGGAGGAACCGCCCACGTACTCACCTGGGGTCGCTTCCCTGGCACTACATCCTTGACGAGGTCGGCGCCATGATCGTTGCCGAGTACCTCGGCATCGATCAGCACGAGGTCGGGTATCGCAACGACCGGAAGCGAACGCTGATCGACAGCCAGCGGCTTCGGCACACGAGAGCCGCCAACAGCTTCTTCACTCGGATGATCTTCGCGGCTCGCTCGACCGGCAGCTCCATCCGTGTCGCAGAGTGGCGAGGAGAGGCCTGGTGCGCCAAGCGCTGGCAGCTACACGTCCGCCCGGACGGGTACGCCCGGCTCCAACGTCCCAGCGAGCCCCTCGAGTTGGTCTTGGAGCTCGACCTCGGGACCGAGAACCGCGGTCGGCTCGAGGACAAGATGGAGCGCTACCGCGTGCTCGCCCGTGCCGCTAACGCTCCGGACGTCGTCGTCTTTTGCTTCCCGAGCGAGGCGCGGGAAGCGAGCGCCCGCCGCGTCCTCGGTGGAACACCCATGCGGGTCGCAACCGCGACATTCGACCGGCACCTGGACGATCCCCTCGGGCCGAACTGGCTTCTCCTTGGAGGGGACCGCCGCCTACAGCTCAGTGACCTACCCCGGAGCAGGATGCCGTGAGCGACATCGTGGCTGCAGCTGTGATCGCCGCCCTCGCCTCCGTCGCCGGGTCCGTGCTCACCTTCATCATGGGCATACGTCAGGTCAAGCGTTCCGTCTCGACCGCCAACGGCGCTCCACTCGGTCCGGCGCTCGATAGCCGCCTGGAGTACATCGAGTTTCGCCTCGCGCGGATCGAAGACTCCGTAGTGGAGGTCCGCGAGCGGCTGGCCTTCGAGGAAGGTCGCTCCTGGCCCAGACGTTGGCCGCCCCCGGCGCCTACCCAGTCCGCCCCGCGTGGGGGTGGGTAGGCGGCAGCCGGGGAGGGGCCCGGGGCGGCCCCGCCATGATCCGATCGTGCTGAGCCAGCCTCGGCTCGTCCAGATGACGGACCAGGAGCGGGAGGCGGCGATCTCGGCTCTTGCCCAGCTGCTGCGCGTCTGGCTGGAGGACGCCCGAGCCCCGCACTCGCAGGGGAGGCGACCGGGATCCGGTGGCACAGGTCAGCGGTAGCGTCGCAGGCTCCGAGAACGAGCCGAAGGAGGAGCCCGTGCGAGTCGCCACCTACACGCGGATATCGACGGATGAGGCTCATCAGCCGTACTCGCTGTCGGCTCAGGCTGAGCGGCTCTCGTCATACATCGCCAGCCAGCCGGGATGGAGCCGCACCCGCGAGTTCACCGACCAGATGACGGGTGCGGTCTTGGAGCGTCCCGGCCTTGAGCGCGCTCTGATGGAGGCAAGAGCGCACCGCTACGACCTCTTGCTCGTGTACCGGGTCGATCGACTGGCCCGAAGTGTTCGAACGCTGGCTCACATCCTCGAGGAGTTGGACCAGGCGGGTGTCGCATTCCGTTCGGCGACTGAGCCGTTCGATACGAGCACGCCGGGTGGCCGGATGTTCGTTCAGATGCTCGGCGTGTTCGCGGAGTTCGAGCGGGCCACGATCGTCGAACGCGTGATCGCCGGCATGGAGCGGAAGGCCGCCACGGGTGGCTGGCCGGGCGGCTACCGCCCGTTCGGCTACGAGCCCGATCCGGAGACGGGACTGCTTGTCGTTAAGGAGGACGAGGCACCGCTCGTAGCGATGATTTTCGACCTGTACGCGAACAAGCGACTCGGCTCTCGGGCCGTCGCTCAGTGCTGAACAGGCGAGGTCACCGGACCAAGGGAGGGCGACCCTGGGGTCACACTGCGGTACTCACGGTGCTCACGAATCGGGCGTACGTGGGAGAGATCTTCTTCCGCGGGCGGTACCACCCCGCGCCACACCCGCGCCTCGTCGAGGAGCAGCTGTTCGAAGCGGCGCAGGCCGTCCTGGAGAGCCGCGGTGAGGACATGGCGCTTCGACGCACGAATGGGTCCGAGTACCTGCTCACGGGGCTCCTCGTTTGCCAGAAGTGCGGGAAGCGCTTCATCGGGGCCTCCGCGCAGGGGAACGCGTACAAGTACGCGTACTACGTGTGCTTCTCGCGCCACCGCTACGGGACGCAAGAGTGCGACCAGGACCGCCTCCGCGGTGACGAGCTCGAGGACCGCGTGGTCGAGAGCTTGCTTGCCACGCTTGGCCGACGTGACCTCCTCGAGGCAGCCGTCGAGAAGTGGGGAGAGATCCGTCCGTCGAACCGGCTGAGCACATCCACGGTCTCGTCCTGCGATAGACCGTCCTGGACGACATGCTGGACCGAGACGCCTTCCTGAAACAGAACGCTCTCGATCGCGTCCGCGATGAAACGCCCGTATTCGTAGCTGGGCGTCAACACACTGACATCTGTCATAGACACGAATCGAACCTATCGAAAATCTGAAGCTCGCGCCTGCTCGAGTGATTGCCGAAAGAGCCTCCGAGATCTCCTCGATCAGGAACGAGTACATCGGTCCACGCCCTTCCCGTGTAGGCTCGGAAGTTGGCGGCATGCCGCAGTTGATCCAGAATGGAGTGAGTGGCTACTTGTGCCCCGCCCCGGCCGAACGGGATGCCTCGCTTCAGGGGGTCGAAGCTGGCGCTGGCCTTTCCGCACACCACGGTTCGAGATGGCGAGCAGGAACGTGCCATTTGCAAGAACCTGCGATCTCCCAGCGGCTCATGAACTCGTGGACCAACCCAATCGAGAGATTCGCGCCCAGGCGATCAAGGTGACAAGAGCCCCTGTTGAATCCATTCCTTGAAAACGACCCGACCCGATGCGCGGTTACGCTGAAGGAGTTGTAATTCGCATGACTGATGTCAGTGTCCTTACGCCATCATTTCGATACGACAGGTTCATTGCCCACGCGATCGAATCCGTGATCCGGCAGCAGGGGTTGGATCTCCAGCACATCATCCGCGATGGTGGCTCGGATGACGAGACCGTTGCTGTCCTGCGTTCATTCGGGGATCGAGTGGAATGGACATCCGAACGAGATCTGGGACAGTCGGACGCCCTCAACAAGGCCTTGACAAAAGCTAGGGGCGACTGGGTTGCATGGTTGAACGCCGACGAGTACTACCTGCCCAACGGCCTTCGTGTCCTAGTCGATGAAGGGGAAAGACACGGAGCGGATGTTGTCTACGGAGACTGGGTGACGGTGGACCGTTCAGAGAGAATTCTTGCACTTCGCCCGCAGCATCCTTTCAGCCACATGATCTTGCGTCTTTACGGACCCTTTCTGGCCAGCGTTTCGGTAATCATTCGCCGGTCGATGTTGTGGAAGGAGCCATGGGATCGGTCACTAAGTGGTGTCATGGATTGGGACTTATACCTTGCGCTTGCGTCCCGAGGAGCGTCCTTTCGCTATGTCGCGTACCCGGTGGGTGCGTTTCGGCAGCACGAGGACCAGGCATCGGCGAAACTGGGCAGACCGGAGACAAGAGCCGTTCGAGAACGTTACGGAATACCGACAGGCAGCCCCTACCGAAGGGCTGGAGTGGCGCTTCACCGGATCCGCAAGCTGGTGGCAGGATCGTATGGTCGGCAGCTCCGCGGGAGATCGCTCGCGGGTCTTGATCTCGGGTGGTTCAGAGAAGAAGCCGGCGCGGATACCTTCCGCCTCTTGCTTGATCGTTGCTACGGAGTCCAAACCGGCCGAGCCGGTAACCGATGGCAGCGGGCCCAATGAACGACAGCGTGCTCTTTCAAGAGAGGAGTCAGGCCGCTACTTCCGGAATTGCTTTGCGGGTGGTTGGAACTGTCGGTTCAAGGATCGTGTACGAGTGTCCGCGGAGCTAGGGAGCGATCAGAGGGGCTGGACGATAGCTGATGGGTCCGGCACGATCGGGAAAGAGTCTTGTGAAACGACGGCGAGTATGAGAATCCTGATCCTGCACTCGCGCTACCTATCTGGCTGGGCGTCGGGCGAGAACAGTGTTGTTCGCGACGAGGAGCGTCTGTTAACGGAGGCCGGCCACGACGTTGTGTCGTGGACGCCGTCCCCAGGTGCGCAGTTCTCTCCCGAGCGACTAGGGTTGAAGGCGATGTGGTCGTCCGCTGCTGTCAAGCACGTTGGACGCCTCATCGAAAGGCACCGCCCCCAAATCGTCCATTGCCACAACCTCTACCCGATGCTCTCCCCTGCCGTGCTCAGAGCAGCGAGCAAGAGAGATTCGAAGGTGGTAGTTACCCTTCACAACTACCGGATGTTCTGCCTGCCTGCGACGTGCTTGAGGGGCGGAGAAATCTGCGAGCTCTGCTTGGGACGAGTGCCCTGGAGGGGCGTCGTCTATCGTTGTTATCGCAGATCGCTACCCGGAAGCACCGCGCTGGGGGCGGCCCTCACGTTGCACCGGGCGATCGGCAGCTTCGATCAAGTCTCTTTGTTCCTTCCCGTCAGTCATTTCGTCTTGGACAAGCACGTACAGGCGGGCTTCGCTCAGGACCGGATGCACATGAAACCGAACTTCTGCTGGCCCCAGCCTCGGCGGTCGGGCGCGGGAGAGTACTTCCTCTACGTGGGGAGGCTCGCGCCCGAGAAGGACCTCGGAACGCTACTCAAGGCGTGGAGGTCGATCCGCGCGCCCTTGATCCTGGCGGGCGACGGACCAGACCGAAAGGCGTTGGAAGAACTCGCTCCCGAAGGCGTCGAGTTCAGGGGAACGGTATCCCCCGAGGAGGTGACCACGCTGCTCAAGGGGGCCCGTGCATTGCTGTTCCCAACGCGATGCAACGAGGGTGGACCGAGATCGGTGATCGAAGCTTACGCGGCGGCGGTTCCGGTCATCGCCACCAGCCTCGGAGCCCTTCCCGAAATGGTCGAGGACGGAATATCTGGCCTACTTGTCCCACCGGGCGGGACGGACTCATGGGTCAAAGCGGTCGCCACCCTCGGGGATACCACAACTGCAGCAAGGCTGGGAGAAGGTGCTTTCAATCGATGGGCTCGCCTGCACAGTCCGGAGAGAGGTTTGGTTGAGCTGGAGGGTGCCTATCGAGCAGCCCTCGTTGCCTAGCGAGAGGTCGTTCGCTAACCGTCCCTATTCGCGATGGCCCACTGCCGGAGTTTGCGGAGAACCCGTTCAGGTTCTTCCTGCAGCGGCCCGTGACAAGGCGCAGAGCTCGGTAGGTCGAGACCTCAACGCCAAGGATCGGCTTTGGCGATCCAATTGGCCTGCGATGATATCGCCGGCGAAACCGTAGAGCTCGAGATCGAGCTCATTCTTTTCGCGGGCGAGCTTCACCGCGCGCTCCGACACACGGTACGGGGGCGATACGTTCCTCGTGATGTAGAAAGGCATCCGCAACCCGAACGTTCGGCGGAGGAGTACTACGTCTCCTCGAACCGTTCAGTGAGTCCGACCAGGAGGTGCGTCTGGAGATTGCGCTTCGCCTCTTCCAATGCATTCCGGTCCACGACTCCGAACAGCCTGCCCGATAGTTGGCGTGTCTGAGAGTTGTCCGTCTGCCCCTCGTCCATGCCGGTTTCGAGGTATTCCTCCAGCGGTATCCGCTCTCCGACGACGCGACTGTGCAATACATGATCGCGAGTTCTGAGGGTGTACTTGTAGACGGACACGACTCGAGCAATGGGCTCCCGCAGGATCGTTACGTACTCGCATCGCTGAGGCAATATACAGATGAACTCCATAAGGGATATGGCCCCACACGAGGCGAGCCTGAGAGCGTATCCCGATGGGGATGCCGTTCATGGCTTCATCGAGCCGCCTGTCCAGAAAGTCCAGATGGATCCGTTCGTTCGCCGGGAAGTTCCAAATCAGTGGCGGCTCGATGGTCTGGCCTCCTGTCTTCGGCACGTGCAGGAACACGAGACACGGTTCATTTGGTCTTGTTTTGGCACCTGAACTGAAATGATTCCGAGAAGGCAGCAACCTAGGCTCCCGGTGTCGGCCTGGACCAGGCATCGATAGTAGCTTCGGGCACAGCGGCGGGAAGTCCGGGCACGGCGCTCGCGCGAACCTCGCGGAGTTCGGCCAGGGCGTCCTCCAGTTCAACGCGTGCATCCGAAACCCCGCCTTTCGCCCTGGCAGCGTTAGGGGCCCGAGGGACCGCCGAAGCTTCCGGCTGGAGAGGGGGGGCAGGGCATCCCCTGTTTCGGGCCTTAGAAGCCATCCTAGGGCCCAAGAAGGCCACTCTCCGTGGTCCGCGAGCACTCTCCGTGCTCATGGGATTCGCTTCCCGCCGGGCCCGGGCGAAGGCTCACCTAGGTCAGGAAACGGGATGGTGCCTCTCATAGAGCCAAGGCGCAAGCTGAGGCGAGTCGGGGGAATTGCGAGCTCACCCTTGTTCTCGGCTCGGACAACTCGTGGACGGCCTCGGATGGCTGCGAGCAGCATGGCGGTCGCCCTCGCCGTCCGGGCGTCGCGACCGCCTCCATACTGAAATGCCGAGCGAGGCTGAGCGTCCTGGTAGTGGGTAAAGCTACTGCAATTCGCGCGCAAAACATCGGGAGAGCCAGTTGGCGAACTCCGCCTTATGCCAATTGCGAACGAAGTTTCGAGGGAGCCGGAGGAGGGGGAACCGCAGGAGAGGAAGGCGACGCGAAACGCGTCCCGACAGTCCCGTGCAGGC
>Ga0184609_10000484_pt1 | contig 11615 bp, 8 predicted proteins | sample PLM1_60_coex_FD_133165 | JGI IMG/M metagenome (GOLD analysis project Ga0184609, IMG submission 133165) | Groundwater sediment microbial communities from an aquifer in East River, Colorado, USA - PLM1_60_coex | ecosystem: Environmental > Terrestrial > Soil > Riparian zone | place: USA: East... | reverse complement strand
GTCTGCCTGGTAGAACTTGTCAAAAATGTGCGGCAGCTGTTCCGCCGATATCCCGGCCCCGGTGTCGTTGACTGTCACGACGACGTTATCGTCAACGGCCGCCACCGTTAGCGCAACTTTGCCGCCTCGGGAGGTGAACTTGAAGGCGTTGGAGATGAGGTTGCCCAGCACTTCGTTGATCCGGTCCTCGTCCCAGGAGACCTTTTCCGGCAGGCCCGGTACGTGATCGATCGAGAAAACGATGTCGCGCTGCTTGGCCAGTACGGAGAATGAGCTCTCCAGGGTAGTGAGCAGTCTCTGCAGATCGACCTTCCGAATGTCGATCTTTCCGCCGCTCGCTTCGAACCTGCTGATGTCGAGCAGTCGCTTCACCAGCCGCGTCAGGGTCTGCGCCTGCTTGTTGATCGTCTGGAGCACTTCCTTCTGCTTGGGGCTTAGCTCTCCGTAGATCCCCTCCTGGAGGAGCTCCAGATATCCGATGATGACGTTGATCGGGGTCTTGAGCTCGTGCGAGGCGACGCTGACGAACTCGGCGCGCAGTCGCTCCAGCTCCTCGAGCTGTTTCGCCATCGCGCGGTAGCTCGCCGCCAGGCGCCCGAACTCTCCGCCCTGACTCGGAGACAATGCGAGCTGGTACGATAGATCCCCTTCGGCGATAGCGTGCATTCCCCGTTCGAGCTCAAAGACGGGCCGGCTGATCGATCTCAAGAGCCAGATGGCGATCACCAGGGCGAGGATCAGCGCTACGGGCAGCGCCCCCGCGACCAGGCGCTCGGCCTGGAGCGTCTCACTCGTGGCCTCGGCCACGCGCTGGCGGGTGCGATTGCGAAGCGTCGTAGCGCTCGCGCCAAGGGAGCTATCCACCGATGCGATGGCGGGTCGTGTACGCTGCTGCGATATCATTTCGGCCACCGTACTTCTGCCGGCGGAGGCCTGTTCATACTCATCGCGGGCGGCCGCCCTCAATGCGTCGAGCGAGGCCCGGATCTGAGTCGCCGACAGATCGAGGCGGTAACGCTCCAGCGAGTCGGTGAGAGCAACGAGGCCGTCGATCTCGCGCTGCATCCGTGCCGCGCTCTTCTGATCGTGAATGAAGAGAAGCGCGTCCTCCGCGCGCCGCGCGTCGTCGGTACGCTCCCGGAACGATCCAAGGAGCATTGAAGCGGCAAATTCGCGATCGCGTAGGAGCCGGCTCGTCTCGTAAAGTTGCTCCAGCGACTTGAGCGAGATGAGCAGCGGGACGATCAGCACGAGCGCGATCGCGGACAGGCCCCAGCCCAGGCGCGCACGCAATGTCATTTCAGCGGGAGCTCCGTAACGGTAATCGACTTTCTCGGCAAGGCTGAAAACTACCGTTGATTCCTGGTGGACGGAACAGAGGCACCGTGGTACTCTCAGGCCATATGACTCCCATTCACACACTCGGCGTCACTCGCGCGCTCGCGACTCGCGCCGCCGTATTGGCCGGCTTCTCTGCACTGATCCTGGTTACCGCGCCGCCGGCCGGCGCGCAGCAGCAGAATGCGCCGCCGTTGTCCAAAGTCGAGCAGCGAATCCGTGACTACGTTCGATCGCACGAGGCCGAGCAGATCGATCTGCTCGAGAAGGCGGTCAACATCAGCAGTGGCACCCTCAACCTTCCGGGCGTGCGGGCAGTCGGCAAGCTTTTCGAGCCGGAGTTTGCGGCGCTCGGATTCGAAACGAAGTGGGTCGCCCTCCCCGACGCGGTTGGCCGAGCGGGGCATCTCTTCGCGGAGCACAAGGGAAAGCGGGGAAAACGTCTGCTGCTCATCGGTCATCTCGACACCGTGTTCGAGGGGGAAGGCGAGAGGTTCGTCCGGTACGACAGCCTCGCCGCGGGCGCGGGAGGCGGCGATATGAAGGGTGGAGACCTCGTGATTCTCTACGCGCTCAAGGCGCTGAAGAGCGCCGGCGCGCTCGATGACACGCGAATCATCGTCGCCCTGACCGGGGACGAGGAGGACGCCGGCGCTCTGTTCGATGTTTCACGCAAGCCCCTGATCGACGCCGCGAGGCGCAGCGATATCGCTCTGGCATTCGAGGAAGACGCGGGCAAAGGCACTGTTGCGCGGCGTGGAATGGGAGGCTGGCAGCTGGTCGTGACTGGGCGGCAGGCGCATTCCTCCGGCATCTTCTCGCAGGGCGCGAGCTTTGGAGCGATCTATGAGGCTGCGCGCATCCTGAACGAGTTCCGCGAAAAGCTTTCCGGGGAGCAGTATCTGACCTTCAACCCGGCGGTAATCGTCGGCGGAACGGACGTCACATACGATTCTTCGCGAATCGCGGGGACGGCGGCCGGGAAGGACAACATCATCGCGCCCCGCGTCTTTGCGCGCGGAGATCTGCGCTTCATCTCCCGCGAGCAGGAGACGAAGGCGCGCGAAGCTATGAGCGCAATCGTGGCGCAGCACCTTCCTGGCACCTCGGCGACGATAACGTTTGAGGACGGAAATCCGGCCATGCCGCCTACCAAGGGGAACTACGCGCTGCTCGCCACGCTCGACTCAGTGAGTCGCGCGCTTGGCCAGGGTCCGGTGGAAGCGCTCGATCCCGGCAGGCGGGGAGCGGGGGACATTTCCTTCGTGTCCGACTACGTCGACGCGCTCGATGGTCTCGGAGTCAAAGGCATGAGGTCACACACCCCGGACGAGAGAGTCAACCTGAAGTCGATCGCGCCGGCTACGGAGCGAGCCGCGATCCTCATATACCGCCTTACGCGCTCGCCCTAGCCGCGGTTGACACTGGTTACGCGGGCCGTCTACCTTGCCGCGCCACCGCTACTCCCCACGATCATCCATGACTTCGCCGTATTCACGAATTGCAGAGCTCCCCTCGCATACCGGCCACATCGTCCGCGTCCGTGGCTGGGTCACTCACGTCCGATCCTCTGGCAAGGTCGCGTTCGTCGTGATGCGGGACGGTAGCGGGCTGCTGCAGGCAGTTTTGGTCAAGAACGCTGTCGCGCCCGAGACGTGGGAGCGATTCGGAAAACTGACCCAGGAGACATCGATTGAGATCGAGGGCGAAGCGCGTCCGGAGGCGCGCGCTCCCGGCGGTTACGAGCTCGGGGTCAAAGAGCTCTCGATCATCGGGGAGAGTCCCATCGACTACCCCATCCAGCCAAAAGAGCACGGCATCGACTTTCTCCTCGACAACCGGCACTTCTGGTTACGGACGCCGAGGCAGCGCGCAATTGCGCGCATCAGGCACGAAGTCGAGCAAGCGATCAGGGATTTCTTCTACGAGCGGGATTTCACCCTCGTTGACACGCCCATTCTTACCAAGGCCGTGGGAGAGCGCAGCGGTCTCTTCGCCACGGAGTATTTCGACGAGGGGAAGGCATACCTCGCACAGACAGGGCAGCTTTATGGCGAGGCCGCGGCCGCCGCCTTCGGAAAGATCTATTGCTTCGGGCCGACGTTTCGCGCCGAAAAATCGAAGACGCGCCGGCACCTCACCGAATTCTGGATGGTCGAGCCGGAAGTCGCATTCAACGATTCCGACGACAACATGCGTCTCCAGGAAGAGTTCGTGTCGTACATCGTGGCCCGCGTGCTCGAGCGGCGACAGCCGGAGCTCAAGGAGCTCGAGCGCGACATCTCCAAGCTCGAAAACATCAAGGCGCCGTTTCCACGCATCGATTACAGCGATGCGGTCGAGATCCTGCAGTCGAAGGGAAGCTCGGTAAAGTGGGGCGAGGATCTCGGGGCCGAAGATGAGGCGCTGCTCGTCGAGCGTCAGGATCGACCGGTCTTCATCTACAACTATCCGAAGGAAGCCAAAGCATTTTACATGAAGGAGAATCCCGCCGACCCGCGCACGGTTCTATGCGACGATCTTCTGGCGCCAGAGGGATACGGCGAGATCATCGGCGGATCGCAGCGAGAGGACGATCACGACAAGCTGCTGGCGCGGATCAAGGAAGAGAACCTGCCGGTGGACGCGTACAACTGGTACCTGGATTTGAGAAAGTACGGGACGTTCGTGCACTCGGGGTTTGGCCTTGGGCTGGAGAGGACCGTGGGATGGATCTGCGGAATACATCACATCAGGGAGGCGATCGCCTTCCCGAGAACCATGAACCGGCTCAAGCCATGAGCGATTCCCAGGGCTGGCGGATCTCGAAACGAGGTGAAGAATTCCTATGATGATGGTTCTCTCCGCGCTGAGGCCGGACGCAAGCCTTCCTGAGTTCCTCGCCCATCGGGCGAGATCAGCGTCGATCCATCGGCTCTCGATCGACCTGGCCTTTGGAGCCGCCGGCACGTTCGCCGCCCTTTGGTGGCGGGCGTCCGCGTGGCTTGTGTGGCGACCGTCCGCATGGCTGGTGCTCGCGAGCCTCGCACTGTGTTTTGCTTGCTACGGCGGTTGGGGGTTACTGGATCGCGCGCGGTCACGCGTCGCTACGCGTGGCCATCGGCTTCTGAGCGGATCGATGGAAGCTCTCTGCTCTCTGTTGGGACTCGTTGGCGTGCTCGCCGCAGCCGGCATTTTGTTGGGCCTGTGGGCGACGGCGCTGGGCACCTGGATTAGCTGAGCGGGTCCCGCTTCACTCGGGGGAACTACTCAAGGAGCCTCATCCCGGCCCGGCGTATGCGGGCCGGTGAAGCATTTCACCCACCTCAGGAGGAGAAATCATGAAACTCTTTCGTCCGACGTTGTTGGTGGCAGCCCTCATTGGAACGGCGTGCAGCGACGCTACGACTCCTTCGCCGAAAGCGCCTATCGAGCCGATCACCGCTTTACCGCGGGCGCTCACAGAACCCGAAACTAAGGTCATAGCTGGCAGCAACGATTTCGCGTTTGACCTTTTTCGCACCGGAAACCTCAGCCAGCACAAGAAGAACGTCTTCATCTCGCCGCTCAGCGCGTCGATGGCTTTGGGCATGACGGCGAACGGCGCCGACGGAGCGACATACGATGAGATGCGCTCGACGCTCCGCCTGACCGGAGCGACCCGGGAGGATGTTGGCGGCGGCTACAAGTCCCTAATCGCGCTGCTCAGAGGACTCGATGCCGGAACGGACTTCAGCATCGCCAACTCCATATGGTACGAAAAGTCATTCCCGTTCAACGCTTCGTTCCTGGACGAGAGCAAGCTGTATTTCGATGCGCGGGTCGAGGCCCTGGATTTCCAGAGCCCGTCGGCGGTCACGACGATCAACTCGTGGGTGAGCGGGCAGACTAACGACAGAATTCCCGAGATTCTGGACAAAATCGCGCCGTATGAGGTGATGTTCCTCGTCAACGCCATCTACTTCAAGGGGATCTGGCAAAAACAGTTCGATAAGTCGAAGACCGTCGACGCACCGTTCCATGCCGCTGACGGGACGACGGCGACCGTCAAGATGATGGCGAGAGAAGAAGGCGTTCAGTATACTGCGACCCCCGAGTATTCTGCTGTGGATCTTCCGTACGGCAATTCGGCGTTCACGATGACCGTTGTCCTGCCAAACGGGGACATCGATGCCTTCGCTGAATCATTCGACCAGGCAAAATGGAATTCGCTAGTGAGCTCGTTTCGTGACAGCAATCTGCAGGTGTACCTGCCGCGCTTCAGGATGGAATGGAAGCGCGAGTTGAATGAGGATCTCCAGCAGCTCGGAATGCGGCTCGCGTTCTACTTTGCCGATTTTACGCGGATGTCACCGCGCGGCCTCGATCTAATCATCACAAGAGTTCTACAGAAAACTTTTGTGGATGTCGACGAGGAGGGGACCGAGGCAGCCGCCGCTACAATCGTCGGCGTTGGAGTCACTTCAATGCCGGGGGCGTTCCGAGCCGACCGGCCATTCCTCGTCGTGATTCGCGAGCGTTTCTCGGGGACGATCCTCTTCATAGGAAAGATCGCCAAGCTACCCGCGTAACCACACCATTACGGTGATTCGGAAAGCTCGGCGCGCTTTGCCTCATCCCAGAGCGCGTCGAGTTTTTCGAGCCCCGCGTGGGTGACATCGATCCCGCGCTCCCTGGCCAGCCTCTCGATCTCCTGAAATCTCCGCTCGAACTTCGCGTTCGCTTTATCGAGTGCGATCGACGCGTGCACACCCGCCTTTCTGCAAAGGTTGACTACGGCGAAGAGGAGATCGCCGAGCTCGGCCTCCAAAGCGTAGTGTCGCGCATCAAGGACCGGTGGCGCTCCCGCCTTTGGAGGGGGCGATTGCTCCAGCTCCTCTCGCACTTCCTGAAGCTCCTCTTCAACCTTCGCAGCCGGACCATCCACGTCCGGCCAATCGAATCCGACCCCAGCCGCGCGATCCTGCAACCGATGCGCGCGATGCAGCGCTGGCAGTGACGCCGGCAACCCGTCGGCGATGCTCTGACGGTGTTTCGATTTCATCCGCTCCCACGGCTCCTTCGCCGCATCGCCGTAGAGATGGGGATGCCTTCCCTTCATTTTGGTTATGAGGCCTTCGGCGACATCAGCGAACGAAAAAGCGCCGCGCTCTTCAGCCAGCACGGAGTGGAAGAGGACCTGCAGCAGCACATCGCCCAGCTCTTCGCGCAACAGCTTGTCGTTCTCGAGACGTATCGCGTCATCGAGCTCGTGCGCCTCTTCGATGAGATAGGGGCGAAGCGATTCGTGCGTCTGCGCGGCATCCCATTCGCACCGTTTGCGGAGATCCCGCATGAGCGCCAGGGTTTCGTCGAGGGAACGTGTCTTTTCCATGCGTTGCGGGGTCGAGTGGCGCCGTATTTTCTTGAAGGCACCAGGTGGCGCGCGTATACTACCCGCAACATAAATGAAGCGTCAATGAAGCAGTCATTAGCTCGCGCCGGGGTCGAGATCGATCTGGGCGCGTTGCAGCGTAATGGAGCCGCTCTCGCGAGACGCGCGGGCGTTCCACTTTTGCCGATGATCAAGGCCGATGCCTACGGTTTGGGCGCCGAAGCGGTGTATCGCGCGCTGGAGTCGCTCGAGCCCTGGGGCTACGGTGTCGCGACCGTCGACGAAGGTGAAGAGCTGCGCGCGTGGGGGGCATCACGGCCGGTTCTCGTCTTCACTCCGCTGCTCGAGCGGGAGCTTTTCCGCGCGCGATCTGCGCGACTCACGCCAACGCTCGGATTTCCGAAGGAGATAGACGCCTGGCGACGGGTCGGCAGTGGACCATGGCACCTCGCGATCGATACAGGGATGAGCCGCGCCGGGATTCCGTGGCGGGAAGTTGGACAGATAAGGCACCTTCTGCAGCTCGTACCGCCGGAGGGCGCATTCACCCATTTTCATTCGGCCGAGCTCGACGATGGAACGCTCGTGGCACAGGAGAAGCTCTTCAAGGATGCAATCGCTGCCCTTCCGTCCCGGCCGCGCCTGCTCCACGCCGACAACAGCGGCGCGATTGCGCGAAAGGGCAGAAGTCAGTGGGATCTGGTCCGTCCGGGAATCTTTCTCTACGGTGTTGGGAGTGGTCGGAGCGCGGCGCTGCAACCGGAGCCGGTTGTGCACCTGCGGGCGCCCATAGTGGAAATACGGAATCTGGAACCAGGTGACACCGTCAGTTACGGAGCGACCCTCCGTGTCGAGCGCGCGGCCCGGATCGCGACACTCGCTGTTGGTTACGCGGATGGATACCCGAGGTCGCTCAGCAAGGCCGGGTCGGTGCTCGTCGGCGGCACACTCGCTCCGGTCGCCGGGACAGTGACGATGGACATGACGATGATCGATGTGACGACGGTTCGTTGCGAGGTTGGGGACGTGGCGACGCTGATCGGCCGGTCCGGCGATACCGTTCTAACGGTCGAGCGTGTCGCCGACGACGCCGGGATGTCTCCCTACGAGCTGCTCACCGGACTTCGGTCGCGGGTCGCTCGGTCGTATATCGGTTCCCCGACTTGAAGCGCGCGATCATCCTCATCCTCGACGGAGTTGGAATTGGGGAAGCTCCGGACGCCGCGGCTTACGGTGACGAGGGAAGCGACACACTCGGCAATGTTGCCCGGGCGTGCGGAGGGCTGAAGCTTCCAGGTCTCGAGCGGTTCGGTCTTGGCAACATTCGCTCGCTCGTTGGACTAAGCCGACGTGGCGACGCCGTGGGTGCGTGGGGCAGCATGCGTCCGGCCTCGGCGGGGAAGGACAGCACGACTGGACATTGGGAGATCGCTGGCGTCCACCTCGAGCGGGCGTTCCCGACGTTCCCTAACGGATTTCCGAACGACGTCATCGAGAGATTCGCGCGCGAGACCGGTCGTGGCGTGATCGGAAACGTCGTCGGAAGCGGGACGGACGTAATCGATCGGTACGGGGATGAACAGCGCGCGACCGGAAGCTGGATTGTCTACACGTCCGCGGATTCAGTTTTCCAGATTGCCGCGGACGAGGCAACGATTCCGCTGGCAGAGCTGTATCGTGCCTGCGAAGTCGCGCGCGCGATGCTGACGCCGCCGAACGATGTGTCCCGCGTGATCGCGCGACCCTTCGCTGGCGAGTCGGGCAGCCACAAGCGCACGGCGAACAGGCGCGATTATTCGATCGAGCCTCCGGCAGAAACCCTGCTCGATGCGCTCGCCAAAGCGGGAATTGCACGCGCCGGGATCGGAAAAGTCGATGATCTTTTCGCCGGGCGATCCATCACGTCGACGCACACCGCGTCGAACGCTGAGGGCATCCGCCGGATCGAGGATTGGCTTTCCGCTGCGTCAGGTGGGTTACTCTTCGTCAACCTAGTAGATTTCGACCAATTGTTCGGGCACCGCAACGACATTGCGGGGTTTTATGGTGCGCTGCGTGAGTTCGACGCGGCTCTGCCCTCCATCACATCACGGCTCAAAGAGGACGATCTGCTGTTCATCACGGCCGACCACGGCAACGATCCTACGACACCTTCTACCGACCACGCTCGTGAGCGAGTGCCCCTTCTCGCTGGAGGGATGCGCGTAGTGCCGCGAGATCTCGGCGAGCGCGAGACTTTTTCCGACCTCGGCGCGACGGTTGCGGAGTGGTTCGGCCTCTCGTTCAGGGGTCGGGGAAAATCGTTCCTGTCAGAGCTGGTAGTCTGATGAAGAAGGGCTCGGAAAAAAGCGCCTCCCTCAAGGAGGCCGCGCTCCGCGCGCTGGATAACGCCTATGCGCCATACTCCAACTTCCGCGTCGGCGCCGCCCTGCGGACGAAGGATGGCCAGGTCATCACTGGCTGCAACATGGAGAACTCGGCCTACGGGCTCGCGATCTGCGCGGAAACCCTTGCCGTGGCTTCTGCTGTCTCACAAGGGCTCACTGAGTTCGACGAGATGGCGATTGCCACAGAAGACAGTGAGCCGACTCCGCCGTGCGGTGCGTGCCGACAGGTTCTGAACGAGTTTGCGCCGAAAATCAAAATCTCCAGCTACACCCGCGATGGACAGGAAGCAGCGTGGACCCTCGACGAGCTGCTTCCGCACGCCTTCGTGCTTCACCAATCACGTGGAAGAATCTTGTGAGGCTTTCGTCATTGCCGCTGCGATCGTTCGCGACCGTGGCGTTGTTCATAGCGGTGTCCTCGTGTTCCGAGGATCTCGATAGCTCGGGCGTCTGCGCAGTGCTGTGCCCCCCAGTGGGTGGCGACGTGCAGAACATCACGCTCGATGCTGTCTCTCTCGATACGACGGTGCTGTCGTTTCCCAGCCTGGGATCCGAGCTCTCGCTCCTCCTGGCTTCGCGTGGGGACACCCTCGACACTCGCGTGATCATTCGGTACGACACGCTGCCGTCCACCTTCATTCCGACGGGTGATACTGCCCAGGCGATCACGACTGTCGATAGCGCCTACCTTCAGCTGCGGCTCGATACTCTATCTATTAAAGGCGACGGCCCCTTTACCATCGAGGCGTATGATGTCGACACCACCGCCAACGATACATCCTCGGCCGCCGTCCTCGCTCTGTTCCGGCCGGATCGGTTCATCTCGTCGCAACAGTTTGCGCGGGCAGACCTGAAGGACACCACCAGGTACTACATCTCGAACGCCACGGTACTGGCCAAGCTCCAGAGCGGAGCGCGGCTCCGCGTCGGACTCCGGGTCACGAGTCCAGCATCTTCCCAGATTCGGATCGCGTCCGCCGAAGCTGGCGGTGCTGCCGTCCTTTCCTTTCGCGCAACTCCGGACACCGCCACTCACCCGCTGACAGCGATACCGGGCTCGCGAACGCCTACCAACGACCCCATCGTTGCCAGTCATCTCTCCGACTACACCGTTATTGCGAAGGGACCGCCGCCGGCGCCTCCGGGCGTTCTCGCCGTTGGCGGCCTGCCACCGCGCCGAGTGTACGTGCGTTTCAACATCCCTTCGAGCATCATCGACTCGACGACCGTCGTCCGCGCTACGCTGCTACTCAATCAGATTTCAAATCCGGCGCTCGATCCGACGGACACGCTGCGCATCGTTCCCCAACTGGTCCTCGCCGGCGCCGCAGTAACCGATCCCACCAGAGCCGCGGAGATCGTCGCGGATCTGACGAGCGACACTCTGATGGTCCGCCCCGGTGATGCAGGGTTCGTCAACGTTGAGATTGCCCGTGCTTTCTCTACGTGGCGTTCCCAGAAGCCTGACACATTGCCCCGCGCCATCGTGCTGCGGGTTCTCGGCGAGGGGAACTTGCCTCTCGAGCTGCGCTTCTCCTCGACGGAGGATGTGATTGCCGCGCTGCGTCCGCGTCTGAGAATCAGTTACACTTCCCGAGTTCCGCTGAGAATCCCGTAATGCGCAAACTACTGGTTGCAATTTCGATAGCCGCGATCTCCTCGCGCGGAGAAGCTCAGGGAGCTCTCAGTCTTCAGGGACTCGGCTACCCAGCGGGCGGCCTGAGCGCGCGTGCCGAGGGCGCCGGAGGCGGATTGGCTGATTTCGATGCGCTCAGTCTCACGAATCCAGCTTCGCTCGCCGGCGTCGGGTCTGCAGCTCTGTTCCTTCAGTACTCCCCTGAGTTCAGGCGCGTTACCGCGGGCTCGAACTCGGCCACGACGACGACGGCGCGCCTTCCGCTTGCAGTAGGAGTGCTGCCGATGGGCCAGCAATGGACGTTGGGACTCGGCTCGTCGACATTCCTCGACCGGTCGTCGGAAACCAGCCTTGTCAGACGACAGCAGGTCGGAGGCCTCCTCGACACCACCGATGTCACCGAGCGGCAGAGGGTGCTTGGGTCGATCAATGACGTGAGATTGGCGTTGGCCTGGACGAGAAGTCCCGTCTTTCAGATCGGAGTCGGTGCGCACGTATTCGTGGGCAGCAACCGTATTACTTTCGCTCAGCTTTTCCCCGACACCCTCGGCTACCTCAGCACTTCTCAGTCGGGGCGACTGAGCTTCGCGGGGTTTGCCGCTTCGGCCGGAATCGAGTACCACCCATCCCGGGCGATCGGGTTTGCGCTAGCCGGCCGGATAGGTGGAGACCTGCGCGCGCAGTCGGCTGACACGGCCATTGGAAGCGCGCGTCTCCCCGATCACTACTCGGGCTCGGTCACCTACACGGGAATCCCGGGCGCAAGCATTGCAGCCCGTGTCGCTCACGACAGCTGGAGCTCACTTGGGTCGCTCTCGTCGTCCAACACGCAGGCGTTCGACGGCTGGGACACGGGTGCAGGGATCGAAGCTACCGGACCAAGGATCTTTCAGCGCGTCAT
>Ga0184609_10000483_pt1 | contig 11617 bp, 11 predicted proteins | sample PLM1_60_coex_FD_133165 | JGI IMG/M metagenome (GOLD analysis project Ga0184609, IMG submission 133165) | Groundwater sediment microbial communities from an aquifer in East River, Colorado, USA - PLM1_60_coex | ecosystem: Environmental > Terrestrial > Soil > Riparian zone | place: USA: East... | reverse complement strand
TCCCTCGATGTACCGCGGGAAGCTCTGGACGATGCGCCAGTTCGCCGGCTTCGGCACGGCTGCCGAGACGAACGAGCGCTTCCGGTACCTGCTCGAGCACGGCCAGACGGGGCTCTCGACCGCCTTCGACATGCCCTCGCTGATGGGCTACGACTCGGACCACCCGCGCTCGCTCGGCGAGGTCGGGCGCGAGGGCGTCGCCGTGGACTCCCTCGAGGACATGGAGACGCTCTTCTCGGGGATCCCGCTGGGCGAGGTCTCGACGTCGATGACGATCAACTCGACGGCGGCGATGGCGCTGTCCTTCTACGTGTGCGTCGCCGAGCAGCAGGGCGTCCCGCGCGCCGAGCTCCGGGGGACGATCCAGACGGACATCCTCAAGGAGTACATCGCGCAGAAGGAGTGGATCTTCCCGCCCGAGCCTTCGATGCGGCTGGTCGTGGACATGATCGAGTTCTGCGCCGAGGAGATGCCTCGCTGGCACCCGGTGTCGATCTCCGGGTACCACATCCGCGAGGCGGGATCGAACGCGCAGCAGGAGCTCGCGTTCACGCTCGCGAACGGGTTCGCCTACGTCGAGGCGGCCGTGGAGCGCGGGCTCGACGTCGACGACTTCGCGCCGCGCCTTTCGTTCTTCTTCAACGCGCATCTCGACTTCTTCGAGGAGATCGCCAAGTACAGGGCGGCCCGCAGGATCTGGGCCCGCGAGCTGCGGGAGCGGTACGGCGCCCGCAATCCGCGCTCCTGGCTCATGCGCTTCCACACGCAGACGGCCGGCGTCTCGCTGACAGCTCAGCAGCCCGAGGTGAACATCGTCCGGACGGCGCTCGAGGCGATGTCGGCCGTGCTCGGGGGCACGCAGTCGCTGCACACGAACTCGTTCGACGAGGCGCTCGCGCTCCCGACCGAGCACGCGGTGCGGATCGCGCTGCGCACGCAGCAGGTGATCGCGCATGAGACCGGAGTCGTCAACACGATCGATCCGCTCGGCGGCTCCTGGTACGTCGAGGACCTGACGAACCGCCTCGAGAAGGAGGCGTACGAGTACTTCGAGCGGATCGACAAGCTCGGAGGCGTGATCCCGGCGATCAAGGAGAACTTCTTCCAGCAAGAGATCGCCGACGCGTCTTTCCGCTACCAGTCCGAAGTGGAGGCGAAGCAGCGCATCATCGTCGGCGTCAACCGCTACCAGGCCGACGAAGAGCCTCCGATCGAGCTCTTGCGCGTCGACCCGGCGCTCGAGGACGAGCAGATCGCGCGGGTGCAAGCAGTTCGGGCGCGGCGCGACTCGGGCGCCGCCGAGACGGCGCTCACGCAGCTGAAGGAAGTGGCCTCGGTCGAGGGCCGGAACCTGATGCCGCCCATCGTCGAGGCCTCGCGCGCGTACGTGACCATGGGGGAGATGTGTGACTCGTTACGCGCCGTCTGGGGCGTCTGGCGCGAAACGCCAGTCTTCTAGAGGCGAACCCCAGAGGAAGCTGCCTCGCTTCAAGGGGCGAAGCCCCAGACGAAAAGCAATCCCGTGCCAGACTTCAGTCTGGCTTGGGCGTGCAATCCCATCCTGGCGAGAAACGCCAGTCTTCTAGACGAAACGCCCCGCGTCTGAGAAAACGCCAGTCTTCGCGCAGGCCTAACCCGAACTCAATATTGGACGTCTAACCTTTGTCCCGGTGAATCGACTCCAAACTCTCCTTGCCTCGAAACGGTTCCAGCGGGCCCTCCCCTGGGCTGCCGGCGCGATCCTCGCGCTCGGCGTGATCACCTTCCTCCAGGTGCTGAACAACCCGAAGGATGACGATGCAACGCCGGATAGCGGCGGCCAGACGCGGCTGATCAGCGAGCCTCGGACGGTTCCGCCCTCTCCCGAGGCGCGGAAGGTCGTGGCCCAGTTCATCAACACGGCGGTCGCCCGGAGGAACCTCGCGCAGGCCTGGAGGATCACCGGGCCGAGCTTGAAGGAGGGCGTCACCTATCGGCAATGGCTGAGAGGAGAGATCCCGGTCGTGCCCTACGACATGGAGCAAGTCGAGCGTGCCCCGGTGCGGCTCGACTGGTCGTACCCGACGGAGGCTTCCTTTGCCGTGTCCCTCCTGCCGAAACAGGGCTCTAGCGAGAAGCCGCAGACCTTCTTCGTGACGGTGAAGAAGTTCGGCAAGGGCTCGAGCGAGAAGTGGCTCGTCGACTACTGGGCCCCCTACGCGCCGGCTGCGGTTCCCGACACGTTCAATCGCTGAGTCTTCGCGGGCATTGCAGGCCGCCCGCCCGACGAGATTTCAACAGCTAGCTCGGTGACTATCCTTGGTCCAGTGAGGGCTTTGTTTTCCTCACCGCGCCGGCGGCGCCGAACGTTTCGGATCGGCGGGGCGTTGCTCGTCCTCGCCGGCGCGATCACGATCGGGATCGTCTTCCGGAACACCGCCCCGGTGGAAGAGGCGACGTTGCGCAACGAGCCGGTTCAGGTCTACCACGAGCCGACTCCGGTCCGGCTGACGACCGCCGACCGCGCGCTCGCGCTCAAGACGGCGCTGAAGTTCGTGAACACGGCCGTCGCCCGCCGCCACGTCGGCGATTCGTACGACCTCGTGGCACCGGGTCTCCGCTCGGGGATCTCACCGGCCGAGTGGGCGAAGGGTGACGAGATTCCGGTCGTCCCGTACCCGGCCGCCGAGGCCCGTGTTCGCGTCGACTACTCGTTTCGCAACGAGTTGGGGCTGAAGATGATGCTTGTGCCGGCGTCCACTTCGCAGCTCAACCCGATGACGTTCAACATGGACATGACCGCGCGGGGCTCGGGCGCCAATCGGCGCTGGCTCGTCAACGGATGGGCGCCGAGCGGCGTCGTCTCAGCACCGACCGGCGACGGAGGAGGCGGCGGTGTGATCGGCGGTTCGAACCTCTCCCCACAGAACACGGAGGGCCTGGACTCCTCGCTCGGCGCGGCCTGGATCATCGCGCCGATCGCGCTCCTCGGCGCGGTCTTGCTCATCCCCATCGGCCTCGGCATCCGCAGCTGGCGCGAGAACCGCCGAGCCATGCGCGACTACGAAGCAATGAGATCGCTGGACCTAGACGGTTAGTTCGAGACCGTCTTTCGCTTGCTCGAGCCCGTCATCTAGCTCGAGCTCCTGCGGTCGGTGCGTGAGAACGAGCCTTTTGGCACCCGATGCCTCGAACGCTGAGACCGCCTCGTCCGCGGATAGGTGACCCCGAGGCTGGCCGTCCGATTCGCCGTCTTTGAGCGTCGCCTCGCACAGGAAGAGATCGACCTCATCGGCCAGCTCGGTGAGTTTTTCGCTCGGCCCCGAGTCGCCTGAATAGGCGATCGTTCGCGTGTCGTTCGCGACGCGGAACCCGTAGGTCCTCACGGTGTAGTGCGGAAGTCGCATCGCGGTGAGCTCGAGGCCGGCGGCCTCGAAGGGCTCACCCTCGACGTACTCCTTGAGCTCGAACGCGCGGACAAACATGTCCGGCGTCCCGAAGCGCGTTCCGAACGCCGCGACCTCCTCGCGCCCGCCGGGCGGGAGCCAGAGCTCGGGCGGCTTCTTGTCCTGCCCGAGACCCCACATGGTTCCCCAGACCCACGGGACGAGATCGCCCCAGTGGTCGAGGTGGAAGTGCGTGATCGCAATCGCATCGACCTCGGGCCACCCGTTCGTGCTGTAGCTCTCGCGCAGACGGGCGAGCACACCCGGCCCGCAGTCGAGCAGAAGCCGTCCGGGCCCCTCGAGGAGGTACCCAGACTGAGCTCCGCCGGGATTCGGCCAGGCCGGCGAGCATCCGACCACGGTCAGCTTCATACGCACATCGTCCTGCTCAGTAGACGTTCACCCCCACGAGAATCTTCCCTTGTACCTCTTCCTATACTCCGCGGCGTGGCAGGAAAGATCCGAGTCGTCATCGCAAAACCCGGTCTCGACGGCCATGACCGGGGCGCGAAGATCATCGCACGCGCGCTCAGGGACGCGGGGATGGAGGTGATCTACACCGGCCTCCATCAGACGCCCGAGCAGATCGTCGAGACCGCCGTCCAGGAGGACGCGGACGCGGTCGGCATCTCGATCCTCTCCGGAGCGCACATGACCCTCGTCCCTCGGATCCTCGACGGGTTGAAGGAGAACGGGGCCGAGGACGTGCTCGTCCTCGTCGGCGGCACCATTCCGAGCGAGGATTCCGAGGAGCTGCTGCGGCTCGGCGTGGCCCAGGTCTTCACGCCTGGCTCCCACACGGGCGAGATCGTCGACTTCCTCAAAGCGAAGGTCGCACTTTGAGCGTGGACCTCTCGCGTGAGGACGGCGTCGCCCTCCTCACGGTCAACCGCCCGGATGCCCTGAACGCCTTCGACGTCGACACCCTGACCGAGCTGCGCGACCATCTCAGACAGCTCGCCGAGGACGCGGCGGTGCGGGTCGTCGTCCTGACCGGGGCCGGCGAGCGCGCCTTCGCAGCGGGGGCCGACATCAAGTACATGAGCGGCCTGGACGTCGACCAAGCCAAGGAGTGGGGCAGGCTCGGCCACGAGGTCGGGTACCTGCTCGAGACCATGCCGAAGCCGACGATCGCCGCGATCAACGGGTTCGCGCTCGGCGGGGGCTGCGAGCTCGCGGTCGCCTGCGACTTCCGGTACGCCTCCACGACGGCGAAGCTCGGCCAGCCGGAGGTCAATCTCGGGATCATCCCGGGGTGGGGAGGGACGCAGCGGCTGGCGCGTGCGGTCGGCATCGGGCTCGCAAAGGAGCTCGTCCTCACCGGGCGTGTGGTCGACGCCGACGAAGCGCTGCGGATCGAGCTCGTCAATGCGGTGTATGAGCCTGACGAGCTGATGCAAAAGACCCTCGAGGTCGCCCATGGTCTGGCGTCGAAGGCCCCGCTCGCCCTCGCCGCCGCCAAGGAGGCGGTTAATCGCGCGCTCGGCGGCGACCACGGCGACAACCTCGAGCGGGAGGCGGACTACTTCGGTGAGCTCTTCTCGAGTGAGGACGCCAGGGAAGGCTTGACCGCGTTCGTCGAGAAGCGCGAGCCGCGCTTCACAGGTCGCTGACAAGGCGAAGCGGGGGTTCCCCCGTCCCTTTCACTTGTCCTCGTCTTCATCCGTGTCGGTCTCCCCGCCGAGGCTCGCGGCGATCGTCTTCTCCACCTTGCCGAAGAGCACGTTCGTCCAGCGCTCATTGAAGCCGGAGAGGAATGCGAGGGTCCCGAGGAAGAAGAACGCCTGGCTGTCGCTCTTGGGCAACTCCATACGAAGGAGCGTGCTGAGAACGAGGAAGTAGAGGGCGATTCCGAACACGGCGCCGATGAACGGCCGGAAACTCCCGAGCACCCTGACGGTCGCCCTACCCACCTCGAAGTCGACGTTGAAACGGTTCGAGCTCATGCGCATGAGAACGCTGACGATCGCGCCAAGACCGCCGGCGGCGTAGCAGACGAAGAACGTCTCCGCGCCAGTTGTGTGCGGGGCGTTGAACCAGCCCGTCGCCCAGATCACGAGGGCGAGCAAGCTGGCAACCGCGCCCGAGACGAGTGCGCCCACGACCATCCCCCAGAAATAGACGATCCTCGCTTCCTTCTCGCCGGCGCGCGTGTAGTAGCGCTCGATTCGAATCAGCTCCTTCGCCTGCGACCTGCAAACGGCGTCGATCTCCTTGGCGTCCGCCTTCTCACCTCTCCGCTCGATGAACCCGAGCAGGTGGCTCTGGACCGCGTAGATCCACTGCATCGCGATCCGCTCGGTCGTGCCTTGCAGCACCTCCGAGACCTTGATCGCAAGCGTGTCGGCGTGGTGGAGGAGGTCCGCGAGCTTCGACTCGCGCGCGAGCCAGTCCGTGACCCGGTGCAGGCGGATGACCGAGTCCTGGTTGGTCATGAGCGTAACCAGCCAGTTCCGAGGAGGCTTGCGATTCTCCGTCAGGGCAACCGCTGACGCACGCTTCCTCGCCCAGTAGGCGTGCATGAGCTCGCCTTCCGTCCTCTGGAATTCCTCGAGCGCGTCCCGGTAGCGTCTCTCGAGCTCCTCGGTGGCGCCGCGGTCCCTGTACCACGCGTGGTGGGCGCGGACGAGCTCGGCGAACGAGATCGACCCGGACTGTGCGGTAGTCCCCGCCTCGGCGTCCGGCGTTCCGTCCGTAACCTGCTCGGTCGCAACCGAGGGAGCATCGACCGTCGTTATGTCCACCCTGACCTCCCTTGTGAGGCCCGGGCCGCAGACGGGCTGGTTTCAATAAACAGAGTACGACAGCCGCGCGCTTGCCTCAAGGCCTCTAGCTGGAGGTGAGGAGCACGCGTTCTGCGATGAGCGCCCCGGCCTTGCCGGCCTGTGCATCCGCGGTCGCGATTGCGGCTTCGGTCCAGAGCGAGACCGACTCGCCCGGCTTCGCGCTGGCGAGGCTCGCCGGAACCGCTACGCCGTCCGGCCGCGAGCGCTCGACCAGGGCGCCGACCGGAACCGTGATCGTCAACCCGCGACCGAGGTTTCGCAGCGTGATGCCCATCGGGGAGCCGCGCAGCGTCCCGATGGTCACCCGCAGCTGCCCGTCGCCCGCGGCGACGACCTTGCCCGTCATTGCGAGCGTGAAGATCGTCCCCTGCGCGGCGTAGAAGAGGAGCCGCTTCGCCAGCCTGAGGTGCGGATAGGGCGCGATCGCCGCTCCGCCGCCCGGGTGCATCTCGAAATGGAGGTGCGGGCTGATTCCGTTCGCGTCGCCTGAGTCGCCGACAAATCCCACCGGTTGCCCCGCGAGCACGCGCTGCCCGTCCTTGAGGCCTCTCGCGAACGCAACGCCTTGGATGCAGGCCCCGCCGTTGTCATTCGACATCGTCAGGTCGTTGTTCAGGTGGATGTAGAGGTACTGCGTGCCGCTGTCTCCGTACAGGTAGAGCATGCAGCCCGCCCGGCTCGAGCCCGTGTGGAATTTGACGCGGCCGGCCTCGGCGGCGATCGCGGGCGCCTTGCGCGGCGCCATGATGTCCTCACCCTCGTGCGCGCCCTGGCCACGGGGGTCGCCGAAGCTGTTCGTCAGCTGCGTGCGTCCGAGTACGGGGAAGACGATCTGTTTGCCAGTCTTCGGCTGCGCGCGCTTGACCGGACGCCAGGGCACGGGGTCGCCGGATTTAGCCGCCGCGGTCCCCGCCAGGAGGCCAAACAGGGCGAGCAAGAGAAATACTCGGGCTGTCGTCCGGAAATGCGTCATCAGGGCCGGGCCGTCCGAAGTGCGGGAGGCTAGCAGACGATTCCGTCGGTCAGGCTTCGCCATCGTGAAGTTAGAGTCCTTCCCCAATGAAGATCGCCGTCTGTGTGAAACACGTGCCCGATGCCACGGTCACGAAGCGGATCGACCCCCAGACGAAGCGGCTCGATCGCTCGGGTGAGGGGGCGCTGAACCCGTTCGACACCCAGGCCGTCGAGGAAGCCTTGCGGATCAAGGAGCGAGAGGGGGACGGAGAGGTCGTCCTGATCTCGATGGGCCCGGAACGGGCCCTCGACTCGCTGCGCAAGGCCTTGGCGATGGGCGCGGACCGCGCGGTCCTCGTCAGCGACGAGCAGGCGGCGGGCTCGGACCTGGTGGCCACCTCACGCGTGCTGGCGGCCGCCCTCGAGCGCGAGGGCGCCGAGCTCGTCGTCTTCGGCCAGCAGGGAGGCGACTCCGACGGGGCCGTCCTCGGGGCCGCCGTGGCCGACCGCCTTCGCCGGCCGCTCATCTCGCAGGTCGCCGAGCTCGAGGTCGCCGACGGGAAGCTCAAGGGCAAGCGGCAGACGGAGTTCGGCTACGACGTGATCGAGGCCCCGCTCCCGGCGGTGGTCGCCGTCTCGGATGCGATCAACGAGCCACGCTACCCCTCGCTCAAGGGGATCATGGGCGCCAAGAAGAAGCCGCAGGAAACCGTGTCGGCGGGCGACCTCGGTCTCGAGGGCGACAACCTCGGGGAAGCGGGATCGCGGACCTCCGTGGTCGCGCTGAACGACCCGCCGGCCCGCAGCGACGCGCTGAAGATCGAGGACGACGGCACCGCCGCCGAGAAGATCGCCGATTTCCTCGCCGAGCGGAAGCTGCTGTGATCGCGGTCTTCCTCGAGCACCACGAGGGTGAGCTACAAAAGGGCTCGCTGGGCGTCCTCGCCAAGGCTGCGCAGCTTGGCGACGAAGTCGCGGGCGTCGTGCTCGGGTCCGGGGTCCGGGACCTAGCGGCCCAGGCTGGGCGGTTCGGGGCGGCGAAGGTCTTCGTCGCGGACGACCCCGCTCTCGAGGCGCCGCTCCCGCAGCCGAGGGTCGACGCCCTGGCCCAGCTGGTTCGCGAGGAAGGCGTCGACACCGTGCTCTTCGCCGCCTCCGTGCTCTCCGCCGACGTGGCCGCGGGCCTCGCGGCTCGGCTCGATGCCGGCCTCAACTGGGACCTGGTCGACCTCGTGCAGGACAACGGAAATCTCGTCGGCAAGCGGCCCGCACTCGAGGACACGGTCTACGTGGACGTGGGCTGGACGAGCGAGCCCCGTCTCGCCATGTTCAGGCCCGGCACGTTCGACCCGGTCGAGGCGGGCGGCGAGGCCGAGGTCACGGACCTCTCCCCGCAGTTCGAGGACTTCTCGACGCAGGCGGCGATGCTCGAACAGGCGCATGCCGAGAGCGAAGGGCCGTCGATCGAAGACGCAGACGTGATCGTCGCCGGCGGGCGCGGGCTCGGTAGCCCGGAGAATTTCGCGCTCGTCGAGGCGCTGGCCAAGGCCCTCGGCGGGGCCGTGGCGGCCACCCGCGCCGTGGTCGACGCCGGCTGGTACCCGTACGCGACACAGGTCGGCCAGACCGGCAAGACGGTCTCGCCCAAGCTCTATATCGCGTGCGGCATCTCCGGGGCGATCCAGCACAAAGTGGGCATGCAGGGATCAGGCGTCGTGATCGCGATCAACAAGGACCCGAACGCGCCGATCTTCGAGTTCGCCGACCTGGGCGTCGTTGGCGACCTGAACGAGATCGTCCCCAAGCTGACCCAGCTCGTCGAGCAGCGCAAATGAGCGTCAGGCCTTCCGATTACCCGCCGCCGTTCAGCGCGGCCGAGTTCGTCGCTGAGCCGACGGACCCACCGGACGAACGGATCGACGTCGGTGTCCTGATCGTCGGCGCCGGGCCGGCCGGCCTCGCGTGCGCGATCCGGCTCGGCCAGCTCCTCGCGGAGCAGCCGGAGCTGGCCGATCGGCTCGGGGATGTGCCGGTCGCCGTGCTGGAGAAGGGCAAGCAGCCGGGCTCGCACGAGGTCTCCGGGGCAGTCGTCAACCCACGCGGCCTGCGTCGGCTCTTCCGGGGCGCCGTTGCCGTCGAGGACATGCCGCTCTACGGCGAGGTCGAGGCCGAGGCCGTCTACTTCCTGCGGCGCTCGACGGCGATCCGCATTCCGACTCCGCCGACGATGCGGAACCACGGGAACTACGTCGCCTCGCTCTCCCAGCTCACGCGCTGGCTGGCCGAGCGTGCCGAGGAGGGGGGCGCGACCGTGCTCCCTGAAACGGCGGCCGAGAAGCTCCTGGTCGCCGATGGACGTGTCCGCGGCGTCCGCACCGGCGACAAGGGCCGTGGCCGCGACGGCCAGCCGCTGCCCAACTTCGAGCCGGGCTCCGACATCACAGCCCGAGTGACCATTCTTTGCGAGGGGACGCAGGGCCACCTCACCGGAGTCGCGCTCGACCGCTTCGACTTGCAAAACGACAACCCTCAGGTCTGGGCGCTCGGCGTGAAGGAGGTCTGGAAGGTGCCCCGGCCGCTCAGGCGGGTCATTCACACGATGGGCTGGCCGCTCCGGCCCGGGGCGAAGTACCGGGAGTTCGGCGGCTCGTTCATCTACCCGATGGGCGACGACATGGTCACGCTCGGGATGGTCGTGGGGCTCGACCACCGCGACGTGGAGCTCTCCGTCCACGACCTGCTCCAGCAGCTCAAGACCCACGGGCTCGTGCGCCGGATCCTCGAAGGCGGCGAGCGGATCGGTTGGGGCGCCAAGACGATCCCGGAGGGGGGCTTCGTCGCCATGCCGAAGCAGCTCCACGCGCCGGGTCTGCTCTTCTGCGGCGACGGCGCGGGTCTCGTCAACGTGCCGGCGCTGAAGGGCATCCACTACGCCGTCGAGTCCGGCCGGCTCGCGGCGGAGGCTGCGTTCGGCGCACTGCAGCCGGGGCGGACGCCGTGGGCGCCGGGCGGCCTCCAGGCCTACGACGACGCTGTTCACGAGAGCTTCATCTGGACCGACCTCGAGCAGGTGCGGAACATGCGCCAAGCCTTCGGACGCGGCTTCTACCTGGGCGGGATGATGGCCGGTGCGATGACCGCGAGCCTCGGGAAGTTCCCTCCGGGCAACGCGAAGACCGAGCGCGACTCCGACCAGGCGCTCTTCCGCACGGGCCGGGCGCGGAGCTACCCGGCGCCCGACGGCAAGCTCACGTTCGACAAGCTCTCGAGCGTCTACCTGAGCGGGAACAAGACTCGTGACGATGCGCCGAACCACATCCGTGTGCGTTCCCCAGTGCCCCGCGAGCTCGCCGAGGCCTGGGTGCACATGTGCCCAGCGCAGGTCTACGAGCTCGGCGAGGGCGACGGCGAGGTGGCCGTCGAAGTGACTCCCTCGAACTGCGTCCAGTGCGGGGCGATCACGGCGAAGGGCGGGCGGCTGACGCCTCCCGAGGGCGGCTCGGGCCCCGAGTACACGCTCACCTAGGAGGGTTTGGCGGAATTGACTCGTCGCCGGGGGGCGATGGTCGTTCCGAGGCAAGGACGCAGGGAGTCCCAATGCTTTTCAGCATTGGGGCGACTGAGGACGCGGCCTCGGGGCGAGCAGCGCGGCCCGGCGGCACAGATCTATTTCGCCAAACCCTCCTAGCAGCTCTTCCCGCTGTTGAGCCGTCCGACGCTGGACGTGATACTCGCGCCGGAGCTAGGCCCCAACCGCTCGGACAAGAAGGGGGAACGGATGGAATACGCAGGCTTCTGGCGGAGGTTCGCCGCCTACGTCATCGACAACATCCTCGTCACCGTGGTGTTCTGGCTCGTCGCCCTCGTCCTCGGCGCGATCGCCGGCGACGGAGGCGTGATCGTCGCCTACATCCTGGGCACGATCGGCGTGTTCGTGTACTTCGCGGCGATGGAGTCGTCGACGAGTCAGGCGACCGTCGGGAAGATCGCGCTCGGCATCCAGGTCACCGACCTGGAGGGCAACCGCGTCTCGTTCGGAAAGGCGCTCGGGCGCAACCTCGCGAAGATCCTTTCGGCGCTGATCCTCTACGTCGGTTTCATCATGGCGGCGTTCACTGCGAAGAAGCAGGGCCTGCACGACATGATCGCGGGCACGCTCGTCGTCAAGAAGGGTGCGACGACGACGCCGATGTCCTCGGCAGACATACCCATGTAGCGCTCGGCGGGGGGCCTCGGGCCGGCTCGCTAGAGTCGGCCCATGGCCCTCCCCGACACCTTCGGAGCGCTTCGCGAGCCTCGCTTCCGCCTGCTCTGGCTGGGGCAGGCGACCTCGACCATCGGCGACGGCTTGCTGCCCGTTGCGCTCGCGTTCGCTGTCATCGAGAGCCTCGACGGCACGGCGACGGAGCTCGGCCTGGTGCTCGCGGCGCACACCCTGCCGCTGGTGGCCTT
>Ga0184609_10000479_pt1 | contig 11638 bp, 13 predicted proteins | sample PLM1_60_coex_FD_133165 | JGI IMG/M metagenome (GOLD analysis project Ga0184609, IMG submission 133165) | Groundwater sediment microbial communities from an aquifer in East River, Colorado, USA - PLM1_60_coex | ecosystem: Environmental > Terrestrial > Soil > Riparian zone | place: USA: East... | reverse complement strand
GACGTCGGCGACGCCGGGCCGGCCACCCGCGCCTACCTCGCGGCCTGCTGGCTGCGCCGGTACGAGGTGGACCGCTACGTCGCCGCCCGGCCGCGCCAACCTCGGGCGATCGCGGAAGGAACCGCCCGATGACGTACCTGGGGTCGCTGCCCAAGGACGCCGCGCTGCTGCAGGTGTTCCAGGCCTTCCCGGACACCGCCCGGCCACTGCTGGACTACCACGAGTTGGTCATGGGCGGCCCGTCGCCGTTCACCGCGGCCGAGCGCGAGCTGATCGCCGCCTACGTCTCCGGGGTCAACGCGTGCACGTACTGCCACGGCGTGCACGCCGCCACCGCCGAGGCGTTCGGCGTGCCGGCCGGGCTGCTCGCCGCGGCGCTGGACGACCTCGACACAGCGCCCGTCGACAAGCTGCTCAGACCGGTGCTGCGCTACGTCGGCAAGCTCACCGCCACCCCGTCCCGGATGACCGCGGCCGACGCCGACGCGGTGTTCGCCGCCGGTTGGGACGAGCGGGCGCTGTACGACGCCGTTCTGGTATGCGCCCTGTTCAACTTCATGAACCGGATGGTCGACGGCCTCGGCGTGCGCGCGGCCGACGGCTACTTCCCGGTCTCCGCCGCTCGCCTGCACGAGCACGGCTACGCCGCCCTCGCCGCCATGCTCGCCGGCTGACGGCTCACCGGAGGCCACTTGACAGGTGGCCGGTGCGACGTGTATCTAACTACTTGGTTAGCTAACCGAGTGGTTGGATACGCGATGGCAACGGACCCACTGAGCGTCACCTTCGCCGCCCTCGCCGACCCGACGCGCCGGGCGATCCTCGCCCGCCTCGCCGCCGGACCGGCAACGGTCAAGGAACTCTCGGCGCCGTTCGCGATGAGCGGCCCCGCCGTCTCCAAGCACCTGCGGGTGCTCGAGCGGGCCGGCCTCATCGCGCGCGGCCGGGAGGCCCAGTGGCGCCCCTGCCACCTCGAGGCGACACCGCTGAAGGAGGTCGCCGAGTGGGCAGAGAACTACCGCCGATTCTGGGACGAGAGCTACCAGCGGCTGGACGAGTACCTCAAGCACCTCAAGCACCCCAAGGACCCCAAGCACCTCACGGACCCCAAGCACCTCACGGACAAGGAGAAGCATCATGGCCACGGCGAATAAGGTCGGCGCCACCCCATTCACCACCGTGTTCGCGACCCCGTCGGATCGGGAGTTCGTGATGACACGCACGTTCGACGCACCGCGCACGCTGGTTTTCGACGCCTTCACCAGTGCAGAGCACCTGCCGCACTGGATGCTCGGCCCGCAAGGCTGGACCATGCCGGTCTGTGAGATCGATCTGCGCCCCGGCGGGGCTTGGCGCTTCGTCTGGCGCCGCGCCGACGGCACCGAGATGGGGATGACCGGCACCTACCGGGAGATCGTGCCGCCCGAGCTGCTCGTCCACACCGAGTCGTGGGGCTGCGACTGGCCGGAGACGCTGGTCACCCTGACCCTCACCGAGGAGGACGGCACGACCACCATCGCCCAGACCGTCCGCTACCCGTCCAAGGAGGCCCGCGACGCCGCGATGGAGACGGGCATGAAGGACGGCGCGTCGGTGAGCCTCGATCGTCTCGCCGACTACCTGTCCACCATCGCCTGACCTCGCGCGTTCGCACGGTGGCGCCGGTCTCCCCACGGAGGCCGGCGCTGCGGCTTATAGTTGACATCGACTAGTCAGATATGGATAGTTGGTGCTGGCTAAGATGTGATCGGGCGGAGCGGAGGAACGGATGGCGCAGCGGCGCAGGGTTGGCAACCTGCTGGCGCTGGCCGTGCTGTCCTACCTGACGCAGCGGCCCATGCACGGCTACGAGCTCAGCCGGACCCTGCGCGACAACGGCGACGCCCGCAGCATCAAGTTCAACCACGGTTCGCTCTACATGGTGCTCCAGCAGCTGGCCAAGGCCGGGTTCATCGTCGAGCACGAGACCAGCCGCGAGGGCCAGCGCCCCGAGCGCACGGTGTACGCGCTCACCGACGCCGGACGGCACGAGCTGCGCGACTGGCTGCGCGAGCTGGTCGAGGTGCCGCAGCACGAGTACCCGCACTTCGTGGCCGCGCTGTCGCTGATCGGGGCGCTGCCGCCGAGCGAGGTCGTCGAGCTGCTCGGCAGCCGGCTGCGCCGGCTCGACGACGACCGCGCCGAGATCCGCGCGGTGATCGACAAGGCGCTCGCCGAGAGCGTGCACCCGCTGTTCCTCGTCGAGGAGGACTACCGGCTCGCCATGCTGGAGGCCGAGTCCTCCTTCGTCGAGCGGTTCATCGAGCGCATCACCCATCCGGAGACCGGCTGGGGCCGCATGTGGGCCCAGTTCCACGGCGAGCCGGCCACGATCGAGGAAGGGCGCCAGCCGTGACGCACACCCGCACCGCACTGATCATCGGCAGCGGCATCGCCGGCCCGGTGGCCGCCATGGCGCTGCGCCAGGCCGGCATCGAGGCGACCGTGTACGAGGCGTACGGCCGCCCGGCCGACGGGATCGGCGGCGGGCTCAGCATCGCGCCCAACGGACTGAACGCGCTCGGCGTCCTCGGCGCGGGCGACGTCGTGCGACGGATCGGCGTCCCGATCACGTCCATGGTCATGAGGAGCTGGACCGGCAAGCGGCTGGGCGAGTTCGCCAGCCCGCCCGGCCTGCCGCCCATGCAGTTCGTGTGGCGCGCCGACCTGTACCGCGGCCTGTACGACGAGGCGACAAGGCGCGGCATCCGCACCGAGCACGGCAAGCGCCTCGTCGGCGCCAAGGACACCGGCGACGGCGTGACCGCCCACTTCGCCGACGGCACGCTGGCCAGCGCGGACGTGCTGATCGGCGCGGACGGCATCCGGTCGACCGTCCGGTCGCTGATCGACCCGGCCGCGCCGCAACCCCGCTACGCCGGCCTGCTCGGCTTCGGCAGCGCGCTGGCCGACACCGGCCAGCCCTGCACCGGCGGCTCGATGCACATGATCTTCGGCAAGCGGGCCTTCTTCGGCTACCAGGTGCTCGACGACGGCAGCGGTGGCTGGTTCGCCAACCTGCCGCACCGCCGGCCGATGACCACGGCCGAGGCCGGCGCGGTCGGCGCCCAGGAGTGGCTACGCGTGCTGCGGGAGGCATTCGCCGGCGACCGGACGCCCGCGCTGGACATGCTGCGCCGGGTCCGTCCGGCCGACCTGGTGGTCACCGGCGCGCTCGAGGACGTTCCCAGCGTGCCCACCTGGAGCAGGGGCCGCATGGTGCTCGTCGGCGATGCGGCGCACGCTACCTCACCCAGCTCAGGGCAGGGCGCCTCGCTGGCCACCGAGAGCGCCGTACAACTCGCCCGCTGCCTGCGTGACCTGTCACACCAGGACGCGTTCGCCGCATACGACGCGCTGCGCCGTGCCCGCGCCGAACGGATCATCGCGATGGCCGCCCGCACCAACTCCGACAAGGCCGCCGGCCCCATCGCGCGCGTGCTGCGCGACCTGCTCATGCCGCTGGCCATGAAGTTCCTCGCCAGGCCGGACAAACTCGCCTGGCAGTTCGACTACTCCATCGACTGGCACGCCACCGTCACGGGCGAGCCGAGCCCGGCGGAACCGCTCAGACGGTGAAGCCGAGCGCGCGCAACTGCTCGCGGCCCTCCTCGGTGATCTTGTCGGGGCCCCACGGCGGCATCCACACCCAGTTGATCTTCACATCGCGCACGAGGCCGCCGCCGGGACCGTCCACGAGCGCCGCCCTCGTCTGGTCCTCGATCACGTCGGTGAGCGGGCAGGCGGCCGAGGTCAGGGTCATGTCGAGGACGGCGATGCCGTCGTCCACCCGGATGTCGTAGACCAGGCCGAGGTCGACGACGTTGATGCCGAGCTCGGGGTCGACGACGTCGCGCATGGCCTCCTCGAGGTCGTCGAGGTCCGGCCGCTCCGCCGTCGGTGGCAGGGCGGCGGCGATCTCATCGAGGTCGGCGGCGCCGCGGCCGGCGCGGTCGAGGTCCTGCTGGGTCATGGTCGTATCAGCTCCTCCTGGCCAGCGACGCTACGCGCGAGGGCGTCCTTGAAGGCCATCCAGCCGAGCAGCGCGCACTTCACCCGCGCGGGGTAGCGGGCGACGCCGGCGAAGGCGACCGCGTCCTCGAGCACGTCCTCGTCGGGCTCGACCTTGCCGCGGCCCTGGATGAGCTCGACAAAGGTGTCCAATGTGGACAGTGATTCCTTGACGCTGCGGTCGACGACGAGATCGGTGAGGACGGAGGTGGCCGCCTGGCTGATGGAGCAGCCGAGGGCGTCGTAGGAGACGTCCTCGACCACGGCGTCCACGCCGTCGCCCACCAGCCGCACCCGCAGGGTCACCTCGTCGCCGCAGGTCGGGTTGACGTGGTGCACCTCGGCGTCGTACGGCTCGCGCAGCCCCCGGCGGTGCGGGTTGCGGTAGTGGTCCAGGATGATCTCCTGGTACAGCTGTTCGAGCTTCACCGGTCGGCTCCGAAGAAGCGCCGCGCCTCGCGCACCGCGTCGACCAGCGCGTCCACCTCGTCGAGCGTGTTGTATAGGTAGAACGTGGCCCGCACGGTGGCGGCCAGCCCGAACCTGCGGTGCAGCGGCCACGCGCAGTGGTGCCCCACCCGCACCGCCACCCCGGCGTCGTCGAGCACCTGGCCGGCGTCGTGCGGGTGCACACCGTCCAGCACGAACGACACCGCGCCGCCGCGGCTGTCCAGCGATCCAGTCTCCGAGAAAACAGGGCCGATGATCCGCACGCCGTCCACCGTGGACAGCCGCTGCAGGGCGGCCTCGGTGAGCGCGTGCTCGTGCTCGGCGATGCGGTCCATGCCGACCACGGTGAGGTAGTCGACGGCCGCGGCCAGCCCGACGGCCTGCGAGGTCATCGGCACGCCGGCCTCGAACCGCTGCGGCGGCGGCGCGAACGTGGAGCCCTCCATCCGCACCAGCTCGATCATGGAGCCGCCGGTGAGGAACGGTGGCATGGCCGCCAGCAGCTCACGGCGGCCGTACAGCACGCCGATGCCGGACGGCCCGAGCATCTTGTGGCCGGAGAACGCCGCGAAGTCGACGCCGAGCGCGCCGAAGTCCACCGGGCCGGAGCCATGGACACCGTGGGGCACGGACTGGCAGGCGTCGATCAGGGTCAGCGCACCGACCTCGTGGGCCCGCCGGACCAGCGTCGGCACCGGGTTGACCGTGCCGAGCACGTTGGACTGGTGGGTGAATGCGACCAGCTTGGTCCGCTCGTTGACCAGGGTGTCCAGGTTCGACAGGTCGAGCCGGCCATCGTCGGTGACGCCGAACCAGCGCAGGGTCGCGCCGGTGCGGGCGCAGAGCTGCTGCCACGGCACCAGGTTGGCGTGGTGCTCCATCTCGGTGATGACGATCTCGTCGCCGGGTCCGACGGCGAAGCTGGCGGCCTCCGGACCGGCCGTCGCGGCATTGCCCAAGGAGTACGCCACGAGGTTGATGCCCTCGGTGGCGTTCTTGGTGAACACCACCTCGCCGGCGCCGACCCCGACGAAGTTCGCGATGCGGGCCCGTGCGGACTCGTAGGCGTCGGTGGCCTCCTCGGCGAGCTGGTGCGCGCCGCGGTGCACGGCGGCGTTGTGCTGCTCGATGAAGGCGCGCTCGGCGTCGAGCACCTGCCGCGGCCGCTGCGAGGTGGCGCCGGAGTCCAGGTACACCAGCGGTTTCCCGTCCCGCACGGTGCGGGACAGGATCGGGAAGTCGGCGCGAATCTTGCCAACGTCCAGGGCGGAGTCGAGCCCGGAGTCCACCGAGGTTGTCATAGCGCCGCCGCCTCATGGCTGCCCGTGTAGCGCACGTAGCCGTCCTCCTCGAGCCGCTCGGCCAGCTCGGGGCCGCCGGACTCGACGATCCGCCCGCCGGCGAAGACGTGCACCCGGTCGGGGGTGATGTGGCGCAGGATCCGGGTGTAGTGCGTGATCAGCAGCACGCCGACGTCGCCGGACGCCCGGTAGCGGTTCACTCCCTCGCTCACCACGCGCAGCGCGTCGACGTCCAGTCCGGAGTCCGTCTCGTCCAGGATGGCGATCCTGGGCCGGAGCAGCGCGAGCTGCAGGATCTCGTGCCGCTTCTTCTCGCCGCCGGAGAAGCCCTCGTTGACGCTGCGCTCCGCGAAGGACGCGTCGATGTCCAACGTGGACATCGCGTCCTTGACCTCCCTGACCCAGGTGCGCAGTTTGGGCGCCTCGCCGCGGACCGCGGTGGCCGCGGTGCGCAGGAAGTTCGACATCGACACGCCGGGCACCTCGACGGGGTACTGCATGGCGAGGAAAAGGCCCGCTCGACCGCGTTCATCAACGGTCATCGCCAGCACGTCCTCGCCGTCCAGCAGCACCTGGCCGGACGTCACCCGGTACTTCGGGTGCCCGGCGATCGAGTACGCCAGGGTGGACTTGCCCGAGCCGTTCGGACCCATGATCGCGTGCGTCTCGCCGGCCCTGACTGTGAGGTCGACGCCGGAGAGGATCTCCTTCTGGCCGTCCTCTGTGGTCACCGCGACGTGCAGGTCCTTGATCTCCAGGGTGGACATGATCTCCTCGGTAGCTCCGTTCGCCGTCATGCGCCGACCGCTTCCAGCTCGGCCTCGATCGCGGCCTCCAGCCGCTCGCGCACCTCCGGCACGGTGATCTTGGACAGCACCTCGCCGAAGAAACCGCGGACGACAAGGCGCCGCGCCTGGTCCGTCGGGATGCCCCGCGAGGTCAGGTAGAAAAGCTGCTCGTCGTCGAAGCGGCCGGTCGCGGACGCGTGTCCGGCGCCCTTGATCTCGCCGGTCTCGATCTCCAGGTTGGGCACCGAGTCGGCTCGGGCACCGTCGGTCAGCACCAGGTTACGGTTCAGCTCGAACGTCTCGGTGCCCTCGGCGGCGGCGCGGATCAGCACGTCGCCGATCCACACGGTGTGCGCGCCGCGGCCCTGCAGCGCGCCCTTGTACGTCACATCGGAGCGGCAGTGCGGCACGGCGTGGTCGATGAACGTGCGGTGCTCGAGGTGCTGTCCGGCGTCGGCGAAGTACAGCCCGATCGCCTCGACGTCGCCACCGGGGCCTTTAAACGTCATGGTCGGGCTCACCCGCACCAGGTCGCCGCCCAGAGTGACGACGCTGTGCCGCAGCACGGCGTCGCGACCGAGCGCCGCGTGGTGCGCCGTGACGTGCACCGCGTCGTCGGCCCAGTCGTGCACGAACACCACGGTGAGGTGCGCGCCGTCGCCAAGCACCAGCTCGACGTTCTCGCCGTACGCGCCGCCGCCGCGGTAGTCGACCACCACCACGGCCTCCGCGAACCGCTCGGCCCGAACCTGGAGGTGGCCGTACGCGGTGTTGCCGACGCCTGCCCCGGTGACGGTGACCAGCGTCGGCCCGGACGCCCGCGTGTCGCGCGGCACGGTGACCACGGTGGCCTCGGCGAACGCGCTCCACGCCTGCGCGGCCACCCGGTCGCCCGGCACGCCACCGGCACCGATGCGCCCGTCGCCGCGGGTGGCCGTGTCGATCGACACCTCGGCGGCCGCGTCGACGGACACGGTGGCCGTACCGGTCGCCACAGCGCCGCTGTGCAGCCCGCGCAGCCGGCGAAGCGGCGTGAACCGCCAGTCCTCCTCGCGGCCCGACGGCACCTCGAACGCCTCGACGTCGAACGAGGTGAACCGCTCCCCGCGTGAGGTCTTCGGCACTGCTCCCCTTGGTGCCTGCGCCACCGCCGGGGTCTCGATGAGCGCGGCCATCAGCCGACGGCCCCTTCCATCTGCAGCTCGATGAGCCGGTTCAGTTCCAGCGCGTACTCCATCGGCAGCTCGCGGGCGATCGGCTCGACGAAGCCACGCACGATCATGGCCATCGCCTCGTCCTCGGAGAGGCCTCGCGACATCAGGTAGAAGAGCTGGTCCTCGCTGACCTTGGACACGGTCGCCTCGTGGCCCATCGACACGTCGTCGGTGCGGACGTCCACGTAGGGGTAGGTGTCGGAGCGGCTGATCGTGTCGACCAGCAGCGCGTCGCACTTGACCGTCGACCTGGCGTGGTGGGCGTTCGGGTTCACCCGCACCAGGCCGCGGTAGGAGGTGCGGCCGCCGCCGCGGGCCACCGACTTGGAGATGATCGTCGACGAGGTGTGCGGCGCGAGGTGGGTCATCTTCGCGCCGGCGTCCTGGTGCTGGCCCTCGCCGGCGAACGCGATCGAGAGCACCTCGCCCTTGGCGTGCTCGCCCATCAGCAGCACGGCAGGGTACTTCATGGTGACCTTGGAGCCGATGTTGCCGTCGATCCACTCCATGGTCGCGCCCGCTTCGGCCTTGGCGCGCTTGGTGACCAGGTTGTACACGTTGTTCGACCAGTTCTGGATCGTCGTGTACCTGCACCGGGCGTTGCGCTTGACGATGATCTCCACGACCGCGGAGTGCAGCGAGTCGGACGAGTAGATCGGCGCGGTGCAGCCCTCGACGTAGTGCACGTACGCGCCCTCGTCGACGATGATCAGCGTCCGCTCGAACTGGCCCATGTTCTCGGTGTTGATCCGGAAGTAGGCCTGCAACGGGATCTCGACGTGCACACCCTTCGGCACATAGATGAAGCTCCCGCCGGACCATACGGCGCCATTCAGCGCGGAGAACTTATTGTCCCCGTGCGGAATCACCGAACCGTAGTACTCGCGGAACAGCTCCGGGTGCTCCTTGAGTGCGGTGTCGGTGTCGAGGAAAATGACGCCCTGCTTTTCGAGCTCCTCATTAATTTTATGGTATACCACTTCTGACTCATACTGCGCCGCCACGCCGGAGACGAGGCGAGCCTTTTCCGCCTCGGGAATTCCCAATTTGTCATAGGTGTTTTTGATGTCCGCCGGCAGGTCCTCCCATGACTGGGCCTGCTTCTCGGTGGAACGCACGAAGTACTTGATGGTGTCGAACGCGATGCCAGACAGGTCCGCGCCCCAGTTCGGCATCGGCTTGCGGTCGAACAGCCGCAGCCCCTTGAGCCGGGACTCGGTCATCCACGCCGGCTCGTCCTTCTTCGACGAGATGTCCCTGACGACGGCCTCGGACAGGCCGCGCTGCGCGCTCTCACCGGCGACGTCGGAGTCGGCCCAGCCGAACGCATAGCGCCCGATGCTCGCCAGCGTCTCCTCCTGGGACAGTGGCGGGGGCGCTGCGCCGAGGCGCTGCTCAGCGGCGGTGGTCATGAAGGCGTCCCTTCGGTCGTGGTGCTCTTCAGAGCTTGCCCGCCCGGCCTGCCGAGCGGGACGTGTGTGGTGCACGCGGCGTCGCCTCGGGCGATGGTGGCCAGCCGCTGCACGTGGGTGCCGAGCAGCTCGGCGAACGCCGCGGTCTCGACCTCGCACAGCTGCGGGAACTCGGCGGCCACGTGGGCGACCGGGCAGTGGTGCTGGCACAGCTGCTCGCCGGCCACGCCGCCCAGCGTGATCGACCTGGCCGAGGCAGCGTATCCCTCGCGAGTCAGCGCCGTGGCCAGGGCCTCCGCCCGGTCGGCAGTGGTCTCGCCGGCGGCGATCGCGGCCCGGTGCCGCTCGACCATGGCGTCGACCCGCTGCCGTGCGAAGTCGCGCACCGCCTCGCCGCCGCCGCGGTCGGCGAGGAAACGCAGCGCGGCGACCGCGAGGTCGTCGTAGGTGTGCCCGAACCTGGCCCGACCGTTCTCGCTGAGCAGGAAGAGCTTCGCGGGACGGCCACGGCCGCGCGGCCCGCGGCGCGGCGCCTGGCGGGTGGTTGCCTCGCCATCGGCCAGCAGGGCGTCCAGGTGCCGCCGGACCGCTGCCGGGCTCAGCCCGAGCCGGGCGGCCACCACCGCTGCGGTGATCGGCCCGTCCTCCATCAGGGTCCTGGCCACCAGCTCCCTGGTCCGGCCGTCACCCTGGGCTGGCACTGTTGGCTGGGCTGGCACCGTTGGCTCGGCTGGCGCCGTTGGCTGAACCGCCGACCGGCCGGCCACCTGAGCGGCCGGCGCCGGCTGACGCGTCAACCCGACGTTTTTCACAACACCAGTGTTGCGTATTTCGACCGCGAGGGCAAAGTCGCCGCGCCCGCCGCCCCGGTCAGCGTGTCCACCGTCACGTCGCCGTTGGTGTCTCCGCTTGTTCTGGACGGGAGGGCGACGGCCGGCGTGATCATCGGTCGCGCCGGGCGACCGCGCCACGGCGGCCGGGCTTCGGACCGCCGAGCTGGTCGGGGATACGCTGCCGCGATGGTGGCGGGGCCGGCGACCGGGAGCGACGCCATGTCGCTACGGCCGGCACCGCTGGACCGCGCCGAGGTGGACCAGCTCACCGTGGTGCGCCGGTTCGGCACGGTGGGTGCGCTGCTGATGGCGATCGGGGCGCTCGGCGCCGGCGCCAACCCGGTGGACAACCCGGTGTTCGGAATGCGGCTGCTCGGGCTGCCGGCGCGCAACTACACGGTGTCGTTGGCGATCATCTGCGCCGGCATCGCGATGGTCGTGCTCGCCTGGCTGTGGCTCGGCAGGCTGGCCAAGCCGGGCAGGGTGCGGCTGCTGTCCCGCAGCCAGCTCGACCGGACGGTCGCCATGTGGGCGGTGCCACTGGCGCTGGCGCCACCGCTGTTCTCCAAGGACGTCTACAGCTACCTCGCGTAGAGCGCCATGGTGGCCCGCGGCATCGACCCGTACACCACCGGCGTGGCCGACGGGCTCGGCGTGGCCGACCCGCTGGTGCGGACCATTCCGAACCTGTGGCGCGACACCCCGGCGCCCTATGGGCCGCTGTTCCTCGGGCTGGGGCGGCTGATCACGGCGATCGCCGGCGAGAACGTGGTGGCCAGCGTGCTGCTGCACCGGGTGCTCGCGCTGACCGGGCTGGCCATGATCATCTGGGCGCTGCCGCGGCTGGCACGGCGGTTCGGGGCCGACCCCGTCTGCGCGCTGTGGCTCGGCGCCGCCAACCCGCTGGTGCTGTTCCACCTGGTCAGCGGCGTGCACAACGAGGCGCTGATGATCGGGCTGATGCTCGTCGGGCTCGAGGTCGCGCTGCGCTCACCGACTTCGGGCAGGTCGTGGCCGCTCGGCGCGGTGGTGATCTCGCTGGCGGCCATGGTGAAGGTGCCGGCGCTGCTCGCGCTGGCGTTCCTCGGCGTCCTGCTGGCGCGCCGCTGGGGCGGGCGGCTGGCCGACCTGGCCCGCGCCGCCGGGCTGCTCGGCGCCATCGCGGTCGGCGTCACGGTGGCCGTCGGGCTGGGTACCCGGCTCGGATTCGGCTGGCTCGGCGCGCTCGGCACGCCCAATGCCGTACGCAGCTGGCTGTCCCCCGTCACCGACCTCGGCTCGCTCGGCGGCAACCTCGGCGTGCTGCTCGGCCTCGGCGACCACACCGAGGCGGTCCTGCCACTGACCCGCGACGTCGGGCTCGTGGTCGCCGCCTGCGTGTGCGCCTGGCTGCTGTGGGGGTGCCTGCGCGGCAAGGTGGACGCGCTGACCGGGCTCGGCGTCGGCCTCGGCGCCGTGGTGCTGCTCGGGCCGGTGGTGCACCCGTGGTACCTGCTGTGGGGCGCCATCCCACTGGCCGGCTCCGCGACCGCGACCGGCTACCGCAGGGCGGCCGTGGTGCTCTCGGTGGCGCTCGCCCTGCTGGTGCCG
>Ga0184609_10000478_pt1 | contig 11647 bp, 6 predicted proteins | sample PLM1_60_coex_FD_133165 | JGI IMG/M metagenome (GOLD analysis project Ga0184609, IMG submission 133165) | Groundwater sediment microbial communities from an aquifer in East River, Colorado, USA - PLM1_60_coex | ecosystem: Environmental > Terrestrial > Soil > Riparian zone | place: USA: East... | reverse complement strand
GCGGGGCCGGTTGCCCGGACCGAGTTTCCGCGCTTGGATTGCTTCCGGGGTGTCCGATATCCACCCCGGGTGAGACTCTCACTCACGTGCACACTGGACCCTTCTCGTGGCGCACCGTTCCAGGACGAGTTGGCGCCGGCCCGCATCGCGGCACCCTACAGAGGAGGCGGCGAGGGGGTAGGCGTCGGGTCCGCAGGTGGAGTCACTTCCGGCGTGGGCGTGGCCGCGGGCACGGGTGTCGGCACCGCCGAAGGAGTCGGCTCGGGCAGCGGCGTCGCCGAGGGAGCCGGCGACGGCGGCAGGTCCGCCATCAGCTCCTCGTCGAGCGGCTCGGGGCTCGGCGCGGAGAACACCGGTTCGCCGCTCCACGGGCAGATCTCGCGCGGCGCGTTGCCGGCCAGGAAAACCTCGCGGCGCGCGGCCCCGCCCTGCGACTGGCAGCCGGAAGCCAGGACCAGTCCCGTCGCCGGATCGACCGTCGCCTCGATCACACCGGAGGGCGGCGCCCAGGCCTTCGGCATGGGCCGGCCCTGGTAGAAGCGCAGCATCATGCGTGCCCACACGGGCGCGGCCACGCGCCCGCCCGTGGCCTGCGGCACGATGGGCCGCGGCTGGTCGAACCCCATCCACACCGTCGCGACCACCTCCGGCGTGTAGCCCACGAACCACGCGTCGGCGCCGTCGTTGGTGGTGCCGGTTTTCCCCGCCACCGGTCCCTGGAATCCCGCCTGCCGGACCGCCGTGCCGGTGCCGCGCGTGATGGCCTCTCGCAGCACGTCGGTCACCAGGTAGGCGACCGCCGGGTCGAGGACATGACGGCGCTCGGGCTCCGGCTCCCACACCACCTCGCCGTCGGGCCGTTCCACGCGCAGGACGGTCCGCGGCTTCGCGCCCTCGCCGTAGCCCGCGAACGGCGTGTAGGCGGCCGTCAGCTCGAGCGGGCTCACGGACACGGTGCCGAGCGCCATGGACGGCTCGTCGGGAATGGGGGGCTCGATGCCGGCCCGCTCCGCCGTGCCCGCGACCTCCGCCACCCCGACGGCCTGCGCCAGACGGACCGTGGGCACGTTCTTGGACCGCACGAGCGCGTCGCGCAGCGTGACCTGGCCTTCGAAGCGGCCGTCGAAGTTCTGCGGCGCCCAGTACCGGCGGCCGCCCAGGCTCATGCGCAGCGGCTCGTCGGAGAGCGGCTCCGACAGGCTGTGCCCGGCGGCGAGCGCCGTCGCATAGACGAACGGCTTGAAGGCGCTGCCCACCTGCCGGCGGCTCGAGCGGACCCGATCGAAGCGCGACTGCCGGAAATCGCGTCCCCCCACCCACGCCAGGACATCGCCGCTGTCGACGCGCAGCGCCACGACGATCCCCTGCAGGTACGTCGTACCTTCCTCGTCCACCACGGCGGCGGCGACGTAGCGCGGGCCCGTGAAGCGCCCGAGCGCCCCCGACTCCACGGCCCGGAGCTGGCGGTCCAGCTCCTCCTCGGCCGCTTTCTGCAGCGTCGTGTCGAGGGTCGTCGTGATCCGGAGCGTCTCGTCGTAGAGGGTGTCGCCGAAGTGGTCCTCCAGCTCCCGTCTCACCTCTTCCACGAAGTACGGCGCGAAGCCGTCGTCCCCCCGCGCCGTCCGCGCCTTGCGCACCACGCGCAGGGGGGCGTTGCGCGCGGCGGCCGCCGCCTCGGAGGTGATCCGTTTCTGCTCCTCCATCAAGCTCAGGACGAGGTCGCGGCGCTCACGAGCCAGCTTGGGGTTGCGGCGTGGGTCGTAATGGCTGGGGCCCTTCGGCAGGCCCGCCAGGAGCGCGGCCTGCGGCAAGTCGAGCTTGCTCGCCGGAATGCCGAAGTAATGCTGCGCGGCGGCCTCGATCCCGCGCGCGCCGTTGCCGAAGTAGATGTGGTTCAGGTACAGCTCCAGGATCTCGTCCTTGCTGAACTGGCTCTCGATCTCCTGCGCCACGCGGACCTCGAGGAGCTTCCGTCCCAGCGTCCGCCTCTGGCCGGGGATGCGGTCCGGGAACGCGTTCCGGGCGAGCTGCATCGTCAGTGTGCTCGATCCCTCCTCGTAGCTCCCCGCCTTGAGGTTGGCCAGGAGCGCGCCCACGACGCGGCGCGGGTCGACCGCCCCGTGCTCGTAGAAGCGGCGGTCCTCGGCGGCGATGAAGGCCTGCGGCACGTGGCGCGGGAGCGATTTCAGCGGCACCACCTCGCCCTCCACCGGGGCGAGGTCGGCGAATGGCTTGCCGTCCCGGTCCAGCAGCACCGGCGCCCCCCCCGGCTGGTAGGACGTGAGCCGGCGGACGTCGGGGCAGCCGGCCAGTCCGCAGCGCGCCCAGGCCGCACCAATAAAGAAGATACCGGCCACGCCGGCCACCATGGCGACCCGGACGGGCCGCGACCGGCGGCGCCAGAATCCCACCAGCCGGTCTCGAAGAGGGGGACGGGTCGCCGGTTCCACACCGCCCTCGCAGCAAGGCCCTTGCCAACGCACGCCGGCCCGAACCACAACGGGATGTGACCCGGTAACATGGATCCGGAGGCGGCTCGCCGATGGGGCTGAAGGAGTACTACCGCAAGCGCGATTTCGGCATCACGCCGGAACCCCGAGGCAAGGAAAAGAAGACCAAGGGCCGATCCTTCGTCATCCAGAAGCACGCGGCCACGCGCCTGCACTACGACTTCCGCCTCGAGATGGAGGGCGTGCTCAAGAGCTGGGCGGTGCCCAAGGGACCGAGCCTCGACCCGAAGGACAAGCGCCTCGCCATGATGACCGAGGACCACCCGGTCGAGTACGGCGGCTTCGAGGGCATCATCCCCAAGGGCCAGTACGGCGGCGGCACCGTCCTGCTGTGGGACCGCGGGACGTGGGAGCCGATCGAAGACCCCCACGCCGGCCTGCGCAAGGGCAACCTCAAGTTCCGGCTGAAAGGGGAGAAGCTCCAGGGCGGCTTCGCGCTCGTGAAGATCAAGGGGCGCGACGCGCGCGATTCGGAGAAGACCTGGCTGCTCATCAAGGAGAAGGACGAGTTCGTGCGCCCCGGATACGACATCACCGAAGCGCGGCCGGAGAGCGTCACCACCGGGCGCACGCTGGAGCAGATCGCCGCGGACCGCGACCGCATCTGGGACTCCGGCGTGGGCGAGGTCAAGGTCAATAAGGCCAAGGCGGCCGGCGACCCGTCGAAGCTGCCGGGCGCGCGCAAGGCTCCCCTGCCGGCCTCAGTGCAGGCCCAGCTCGCGACACCGGTCACGAACCCGCCGGCAGGAGACGAGTGGCTCCACGAGATGAAGTTCGACGGCTACCGCATCCTCAGCCGCATCGAGAAGGGGCGGGTGAGGCTCGTGAGCCGCAACGGCAAGGACTGGACGGAGCGCTTCACGGCGCTGACGGGCGACATCGGCGGCCTCGCCGAGCGGGCGGTGCTGGACGGCGAGGTGGCGGTGCTCCTGCCCGGCGGCAACACGAGCTTCCAGGCCCTGCAGAACTTCATGAGCGGGGCGAAGGGCGGCCAGCTCGTCTATTACGTCTTCGACCTTCTCTACCTCGACGGGTACGACCTGACCGGGGTCGTCCTGGAGGAGCGCAAGGCGACCCTGCAGCGGCTCCTGGCCGGCGCGCGGGGCGGCGCCGTCCGCTACAGCGACCACGTCGTGGGCCAGGGCCGGGAAGTCTTCGAGAACGCCTGCCGCATGAAGGTGGAAGGCATCGTCTCCAAGCGCCGGGACATGCCTTACACCCCCGGGCGCACCCGCGGCTGGCTCAAGGTCAAGTGCCACCTGGAGCAGGAGGTCGTGATCGGCGGCTTCACCGAGCCCGAGGGCACCCGCACCGGTCTCGGCGCCCTCCTCATCGGCGTCCACGACGCGAAGGGCCGCCTCGTCTACGCGGGCAAGGTGGGCACCGGGTTTACCGACAAGGTGCTGACGGACCTGCGGCGCAAGCTCGAGGCGCGGGAGCAGACGACCTCGCCCTTCTCAGCGGGGACCGGGCTGCCACGGAATGCGCACTGGGTGAAGCCGGAGCTGGTGGCGGAGGTGGCTTTCACCGAGTGGACGAGCGACGGCCACCTGCGCCATCCGACCTTCCGCGGCCTGCGCGAAGACAAGCCGCCGGCGCAGGTCGTGCGCGAGACGCCGGAGCCGACCGCGCAGGCGGTCGCCGAAGCGGAGGAGGAAGTGGCGACATCACGCAAGGCCGGCGGCAAGTCGAAGCGAACGACGACTGCGCGGAAGAGCAGTGGGGGGTCCGGGGGGGCCGGAGAGCCCCCCCGGCTGAAGGAGCGAGCGCGGATTCATTCCGCGCGAGCGAAGACGACCAAGGAAGAAGTGGTCGTGGCCGGCATTCGCATCAGCAATCCCGACCGCGTCGTCTACCCGGGGCAGGGCCTCACGAAGCGCGACATTGCCCTGTACTACGAGTCGATCCACGAGCACATCCTGCCGCACCTCGTGGGCCGGCCCACGACACTCGTGCGCTGCCCCGAGGGGATGGGCAAGCCTTGCTTCTACCAGAAGCACATCGGCTACTGGGCGCCGGACTCGCTGCGCCGCGTGAAGATCCAGGAGAAGAAGAAGGTCGGCGAGTACCTGGTGGTCGACGATCTGGCGGGGGTGATCGGCCTGGCCCAGATGGGCATCCTCGAGATCCACACCTGGAACTCCACCGTGGACCATCTCGAGCAGCCCGACCGCCTGGTCTTCGATCTCGACCCTGACCCCGCGGTCGGATGGGCGGCGGTCGTGAAGACGGCCGAGCGCGTGCGTGACCTCCTCGACGGGCGGGGCCTCGGCGCCTACGTGAAGACGACGGGGGGCAAGGGCCTGCACGTCGTGACGCCGCTCCGCCCCGAAGCCGGCGGGGACGAGTGCGCCGACTTCTCGCGCGTGCTGTCCGAGGCCCTCGCCCGCCAGCATCCCGACGAGTACCTCACCGAGGCATCCAAGGCCGCCCGCAAGGGAAAGATCTTCATCGACTGGCTCCGCAACATCCGCGGCGCGACCTCGATCGCGGCGTACTCGACGCGCGCGAAAGCGGGCGCCCCCGTCTCCGCCCCCGTGACCTGGGAGGAGCTGCCGAAGACGCGGCCCGACCAGTACACGGTGGAGACGCTGCCGCGCCGGCTGGCGTCGCTGACGAAGGACCCCTGGGCGGGATACGAGAAGGCCGCCAAGCCCCTCAGCGCCGCGCTGAACCGCGTGGGGAGCCTCGGCTAGCCGCTCACTCTCCCATCACGTGGACGACTACGTCCCGTCGGTGGCGGCCGCTACGGTGCTCCCAGACGTACAGTCCCTGCCAGGTGCCGAGCACGAGCTCTCCCGCGCGCACCGGCACCTGCTCGGAGGTCCGCGTGAGGGCGGCCTTCACATGGGAGGACATGTCGTCGTCGCCCTCCGCGACGTGGGTGTAGAGCGGATCGCCGTCGGGCGCGAGGCGGCTCAGGAATGCCTCGAGGTCGCGCTGCACCGCAGGGTCGGCGTTCTCCTGGATGACCAGGCTGGCCGACGTGTGCCGGATGAACACGGTGCAGAGCCCGTCCCGGACCCCCGAGGCCCGAACGACGCCCTGCACGCCGCCCGTGATCTCGTTGAGGCCCCGGCGAGTGGGCACGCTGAGGGTTTCGGTGCGCTGTTCCACTCGATCAGAGTGTAGTTCTTTCGAGGGGTGCGATCAGCTTCGCGATCGCCCTCTGGAGCGCGGCGCCCCCGACGAAGATCCCGCGGGCGACTTCGCGTGCATCCGCCGCCGGCACCACCCCTTCCTCCATCAGCATCGAGGACAGCCCCATCACCGCCGTAAGAGGGGTGAGGAACTCGTGGGGCATCGCTCGCGCCAGGCCGGCGCGGAGGGCATCCAGTCGGCGCAAGCTCTCTCGACGCAAGGCCACGGTTCGGTTGAGCCGGGCGGCCACGGTTCGGAGGAGACGCTCCGCGGCCACCGGCTGGGTGAGATAGTCATCCGCCCCCCGCTCCATGCCTTGGCGAAGGGCGGCGGGTTCCCCGACGCCGGTCAGGAATATGAATGGGATCGTTGCGCTGAACGGGTCCTCACGGAGCGCCGTCACGACCGCGTATCCGTCGAGGCCGTTCGTGACGATCTCACAGATGACGAGGTCGAAACGTCGCTCCCGCGCGAGGGCCAGGCCCGCGGCTCCGTCGGCCGCGGCGTCGACCTGATAGCCCTCCTCCCGGAGAAGCGCGACCGTGGCGGATCGCAGGGCCGCGTCGTCCTGGATGACGAGCAGCCTGCACTGGCGCACCACCTCTGGCCGCGGCACCGACTCCGGGAGTGCGGGCCACCCGCTCGCCCGGCGCACCTCGTTCACGACCCTCTCGACGTCCTCCAGGGTGAAGGGTTTGGCCAGGCTGGGACAGCCGGTTCGCTCCAGGAAGTCCGTAGTGCGACCGGCAAAGGTGTCGCCGGTGACGAAGACGAAGCGACGCTCCAATCCAGGAAACCGCCGTTGCACCTCGGCGTAGAGAGTGGGGCCGTCCATTTCCGGCATCCGGAGGTCGCTGAGGATCACGTGATAGGCCTGGCCGACCAGCTTCTCCAGGGCTTCCCGGCCGTTGCGGGCAACGTCCACTTGATGGCCTCGAGCCGAGAGCAGCTCCGCCACCACGTCCGCCAGCTCCACTTCATCCTCCACGACGAGAACCCGGGCCGGGATGACGCCGCCCGTGGCCGGCTCGGCCACGGCGGGTGCCGCCGCGCCCGCGCCCCGGCCGACGGGCAGCTCTATCCGGAGCAAGGTGCCCTCGCCCGGCGTGCTTTCCAGGTTGATCGTGCCCCCGTGGCTCTCGATGATCCCGCGACAGAGCGACAGACCCAGGCCCGTGCCCTCGCCGGGGGACTTGGTGGTGAAGAACGGCTCGAACACGCGGGCGACGACGGCGGCGGGGATCCCGGGACCATTGTCGGCGATTTCGAGGAAGACCCTGTCCGCATCGCGGCGGCCGAGGGTCAGGACGAGCCTTCGCGGCGAAGGACGGCGAAGCAGGGCGTGCTGAGCGTTGGTGATCAGGTTGACGACCACCTGGTGCAGTTGATGGGGATCGGCCCAGAGACGGGGCAGCTCGGCCGCGTGATCGGTGACGACCTCGATGCCCGCAGAGGTCAGGGAATACGCCACCAGCTCGAGCGCTTCCTCCACGACCTGCTTGAGGCTGGCCCAGCCACGCTCGGTGGGCCGCTGCCGCGCCAGGGCCAGGAAGTTCCTCACGATGCGAGCACAACGGTCCGCCGCGGTGGCGATCTTCGCGGCCCTTCCCGCCGGCTCGCCCTCCAGGCTGCGGCGCAGCAGCTCCGTCTGGCCCGCGATCACCCCCAGCGGATTGTTCAGCTCGTGGGCGACGCCGGCCAGCAATGACCCCATGGCCGCCAGCTTCTCGGTCTGGGCCAGCGCGGCCGCCTGCCGGCGCAGCTCCGCTTCTGCGCGCTTGTGATCGGTGACGTCCGTGGCTGTTCCCAGCGCCGCCGGCTTGCCTTCGAACTCCACCAGGGATGACGAGACGAGCGCCCACCGCTCCTCGCCCGCTTTCGTGAGCAGCTTGACCTCGTAAAGCGTCGGTACGTCCTCGCCCCGCTGCCGGGCCAGGATCCTCTCTCGCACCTCCTCCCGGTAGTCCGGATGGACGAAGCCCCAGAAGTCGCGCGCCAACAGCTCGTCCCGCGTGTAACCCGTCACCTGCTCGGCCCAGCGGTTTACGTAAACGCGCCGCGCTACCTGGTGGATGAAGAGGGCACAGGGGATCGTCTCCGCCACCGCTCGGAACTGCGCCTCGCTGCTCCGCAGCCGCCGCTGGGCCTCCCGCTCCTCACGCTCGGCTCGGGCCCGGGCGCGCTGCGCGTGCCTTTCCTCGAGCGCGCGCTGGATGGCCGGCACCAGCCGGTTCAGCCGCTGCTTCAGGACGTAGTCGGTAGCGCCCTGCGTGAGGGCCTCGATCGCCCGCTCCTCGCCGATGGTGCCCGAAACGAAGATGAAGGGGAGATCGGGGCGCCGGCGGCGGCCCATGGTCAAGGCCGCGATGCCGCTGAAGGAGGGGAGGGTGTGATCGGAGAGAATCAGGTCGAAGTCTCCATCGGCGAGGGCGGCCGAGAACGCCTCCTCGGTCTCGACCCTGAACATGGTGTGCTCGATGCCTCCCTGCCGGAGCATCAAGGAGACGAGCTCCGCGTCGAGCTCGTTGTCCTCCACGTGCAGGATCCGGATCGGCGGCCGGCCGAGCGACGCGAGCTTGCGATCCGCGGGGCGGCAGGGCGTCAGAGCCTGCGATTCCACCGACTCAGTCCCAGTGCACCGACGGCGGGTGGCTCTCCGGCCTCGCGAACAGATACCCCTGCAGCAGCTCACAGCCGGTGGCGCCCAGGGCATCGCGCTCGGCCTTGGTCTCGATCCCCTCCGCGACCACGTGCATGCCCAGGTCGTCGCAAAGATGGGCCATCGAATGAACCAGTTTCTGCTTGGTCGGTGTCCCGTCGATCCCGCGAATGAGGGACATGTCGAGCTTCACGTACTCGGGCTCGATGTGCGCCATCGAGCTCAGGCCCGCGTAGCCGGCGCCCAGATCGTCCACCGCGAGCCGGAAGCCACGCGCGCGCAGGTCGATGAGGCGCTGCGAGAGCGATGAAACGCCGTCCAGCGATGCCCGCTCCGTGATCTCCAGCACCACGCGCGAGGCCCACTTCGTGAGCGGGCCGTCCTCGTAGAGGCCCGGGTCGTTCAGATCGACGGGATGCAGGTTCACGAAGATGGTGGCGTCCGGCGGCAGAGCGGACACGGCGGAGGCCGCCTCGGCTCGGATCCCGCGCCCCAGCTCGACCAGGCGCCCGAGCCGCTCCGCGGCTTCGAGGAGCTCCGCAGGCCGCGGCAGTGATCCCTCGTGCGAGCGGACGAGAACCTCGTAGCCGTGGACGCGACGGTCGGGCCACGACACGATCGGCTGGAACGCGATCCACAGATGCCCGAGGGCCGACTCGAACCGTCCTTCGAGCGCCGCTCGGTCCCCCGGGGTATCGATCGAGCCGCCGGCCGAGGCCAGGGCGTATCTCTTCAGCTTCGCGAGCTCGTGATACCGTTCCGCTCGCCGCAGCATCTCCTCGAGCGCGTCCATTGGCACCGACTTGGGAAGATACCGGTACGCGCCATACTCGATCGCCTCCGTGGCCGTCTCGACGGTGGGATTGCCCGTCATGAGCACGACCGGTATGTCGAGGTCCACCTCCCGGACCGCCTTGAGGAAATCGATGCCGTTCATGCCCGGCATGTTGATGTCGGACACGATCACGTCGTACAACGCGCGGTGGACGAGGGCCAGGCCTTCCTTGGCGCTCGCCGCGACGTCCAGCTCGATGCCCCTGCCGGAGAGGCCCGCCTCGTAGGCTTTCCGCACGAACTCGCAATCGTCAACGAGGAGCAGCCGCATCGTCGTTCTCCTTCGGGTCACCGCCCGGTCAGGGATGATCCCAGGCCTGCATCAACGATGGCGGGGTTGGGGAGGGAAGGGAGCCACGACGACTTGCGGGCTGCATGACACGTGCCCGAGCGCCGAAGGCGCCAAGTCATCGACTTACGTCGATGACAGGGACCAGGGTGCGGGAATTTCTCCAGACGTCGGAAATGGCGCCCGAGGCTCTACAACTCGACGACGAAGATCGATCCCCGGGGCTGGTTGTCCGTCACGGAGATCCGTCCGCCATGTGCCTCGACGGCCAGCTTGGAGAAGCTCAGACCCAGGCCGATCTGGGAAACACCTGGCTTCCGCTGATCGACGATCTGGAACTGCTCGAAGACCCGCTCCTTCTCCGCGTCCGGAATGCCGGGGCCCTGGTCGTGGACCTCGATCCGGACCCCCGCCAGATGCGAGCCCTTCTTGTCCACATACTTGACGACGAGACGAACCGCGTCCCCCCGGCTCGAGTACTTGACGGCATTGGAGAGGAGGTTGTCGAGCACACGTCCGAAGAGCGTCGGATCGAGCATGACGTATCTCGCGTTGGCGGGATGCTCGAGGGCGAGGGAGATGCCCTTCGAGTCCGCCACGAGGCGGTGCTCGGACTCCAGGGCGCGGACCAGCTCCCGGACGTCCACCGCCGCTCGAGCGAGGATGAGCTTGCCGGCCTCCAGCTTTGCCAGCATGAGCATGTCGTTCAAGAACGTGTTGATCCGTTCCGACTGGGCGCGGATGGCATCGGCCCGCTTCTTCCAGTCCGCCTGGTCGGCGCTCTCGGCCATGGCCAGCGACGCGGTGTGGACCAGGATGACGCTCAGGGGCGCCCGCATGTCGTGAACGATCATGTTGGCGAGGTCCTCACGCATCTTGAGCGTTCCCTTGAGCCGGTCGTGCTGGCGCTTGATCCGTAGCATCGACCTCACGCGGGCCCGCAGCTCGACCGCGCTGACGGGTTTCGTCAGGAACTCGTCGGCGCCGGCGTCGAGACCCCGCACCAGGTCCTCCTTGCTTTCGAGGACGGTGACCAGGACCACCGGCACGTGGCGCAGGCGGTGATCGGCCTTGATCCGGCGGCACACCTCGTATCCGTCCATGTTCGGCATCATGACGTCCAGCAGGATCACGTCGGGAATCTGCTTTTCCAGCTCCGCCAGCGCCTCGGCGCCGTTGGTGGCGAACGCGAACTCGTGCCCGTCCGCCAACAGAATCGCGTGGAACGCCTCGCGCACCGCCGCCTCGTCGTCGATGATGAAGATCTTGGCCGTATCGCTCATCCGATCCCCCCGCAGCGGTCGATCCATGCGCTCAAGTTTGCCAGGCTCAACGGCTTGCTCACGTACTCCGTGGCTCCGGCGGCCAGGCAGCGCTCACGGTCTCCCGGCATCGCCAGGGCGGTCAAAGCCACGATCGGTGTCGCCTCGAGTCCGGGCGTGGCGCGGATCCGGCCGATCGCCTCGAGGCCGTCCATCCCCGGTACTTGAACGTCCATCAGGATGACATCGGGACGCTCTCGAACCGCCATCTCGAGCCCCTCGGTTCCGGTTCGAGCGCAGAGGACCTGATGTCCCCGCCCCCGCAAGTAGTCTGTGAGCATGGACGTCAGATCGGCGTGATCCTCGACGAGGAGGATCCGGCGCGCGTTCGCGCTCTCGCGAGGGAGCCCCGGCTCGGTCGGGGCCTGCGCGGCGGAGATGGCGGCCACGGGCGGGACCGAGCTCGCGGGCGCGGGGTCGGGACGGCCGGCCGGGAGCACCACGGTGAAGCGGCTCCCCTTGCCGGGCTCGCTTCCGATCAGCACCCTCCCACCATGAAGGTCCACCATCCGTCGCGAGAGTGCGAGCCCGAGGCCGGTCCCGCCGTGCTGGCGGGTGAGGCTGCCGTCGAGTTGGACGAAGGGCTGGAACAAGCGGCTCATGTCCTCCTTGCGTATGCCGATGCCCGTGTCCCAGACCGTGAAGCGGACCACGTTTTCCGATCGGTCGCCGATCACCTCGAGGCCCACCGCCCCTCCCGCCGGGGTGAACTTCAACGCGTTCCCCAGCAGATTGACGAGCACCTGCTTGACCCGGCGCTCGTCGCACCTCAAGGTGGCGATCGAACCGTCGGTGGTGAACGACACGCGCACGCCCTTCTTCTGGGCCGCCTCCTTGACGAAGCGGAGGCTTCCCTGGCAGATGGCGTCGATCGAAACGCCCTCCTTCGCGT
>Ga0184609_10000477_pt1 | contig 11668 bp, 12 predicted proteins | sample PLM1_60_coex_FD_133165 | JGI IMG/M metagenome (GOLD analysis project Ga0184609, IMG submission 133165) | Groundwater sediment microbial communities from an aquifer in East River, Colorado, USA - PLM1_60_coex | ecosystem: Environmental > Terrestrial > Soil > Riparian zone | place: USA: East... | reverse complement strand
TCCTGGGGCGCCGAAATGCGCGATAAGCCCGCGTATCGCGCATCAGAGCCAGAGCGCTCGGACGCTGGCGAGCCGGCGGCGCCACCAGGCGGCGCGCGCGGGGTCGGCGGGCTCGTGGGCGTTTAGGAGGCGGGGGTTTGGGGTGGGGGGTGTGCGCCGCACCGTCAGGTGGCCGCCGACCGGGCGCAGGGAGTCGGCGTCGGCCACCACGTCGCCGCCGAGCAGTGACAGCGTGCCGAGCCCACAGGCGAAGTCCAGCTCAGGCAGCGCCCCCGCGAGGGCGAGTTGGGCGGCGAGGCCGACGCTGGTCTCCAACGCGGAGGAGACCACGCACGGCAGGCCGGCCGCCTCGGCGACCCGCAGCGCACGCCTTACCCCGCCCAGCGGGGTGCACTTGATCACCGCAAGGTCGGCGGCGCCGGCCAGGGCGACGCGCAGCGGATCCTCGGCGCGGCGGATGGACTCGTCGGCCGCGATGCGCACCTCGACCCGGCGACGAACGGCGGCCAGTTCCTCGATGGTCCGGCACGGCTGCTCCACGTACTCCAGCCCGCCGGCCGCCCTGTCCAGCCGCCGGATGCGGTCCACCGCCGTGTCGACGTCCCAGCCGCCGTTGGCGTCCACCCGGATCGCCCCGCCGGGGCCGAGCGCGTCGCGGACGGCCTCGACGCGGGCCAGGTCCTCGGCCAGCGACCCGGCATGATCGGCGACCTTGACCTTGGCCGTGCCGCACCCGGAACGCGCGACCACCTCATGGGCACGCGCCGGCCCCACCGCGGGCACCGTGCAGTTGATCGGGACGCGGTCCCGCACCGGCGCCGGCCACCCCACCGTGCACTGCTCGATCGCGGTTGCCAGCCAGGAAGCGCACTCGCGGTCGTCGTACTCGACGAACGGGCTGAACTCGCCCCAGCCGGCCGGGCCCTCGATCAGCATCCCTTCGCGCACGGTGATGCCCCGGAACCGGGTCGCCATGGGGATGGCGTAGACGCGGGCCGCGCCGACGTCGACCTGATACCGCACCGCGTCAGGGCTGCAGCGACGGCCGGGTCTTGATGGTGATGCGGTCGATGGCCTGTTGCGCGCTGGACAGCGCTGCCGACCCCGTCGCGCCCTCGGCGATCACCACCGCGACCCGGTCCCACGAGCTGCGCAGCTCATTGACCCGCTCCCCCGGCTCGACGGTGACCATGCAGGTCCGGACCCCAGCCACGGCCTTCGCCTCGTCGACGCCGTCGACGCTCTCCACCTCGCCGGCCGCGGCGTGCGCCATCCACACGGCGGCGTAGCCCGGCGCGGCCAGCGGCGCCTCGGCCAGCGGCTCGCCGCGCATGAGTGCCCAGTACTGCCCGAACACGTCGTAGCGCCAGGCGGCCTCCACCAGGTCCATGATCCAGTCGCCCGGCAGCCGGCCGGCGCACTCGACCAGGTGCGGCACGCCGTCCTCGACGATCCACTCGCAGTGCACGAACCCGGTGTCCATGCCGACCGCGGCGAGCACCCGGACGGTGTCGGCGAGCAGCCGCGCCCGCAGCCCCGCCTCGATGTCGGCCGGGTGCAGGTGCCCGCGCTCGATCGGGCGCGGGCCGTCGAAGAGGAACTTCCTGGTGGCGGCGCCGAACACCGGCCGGCCACCGCGCACCATCATCTCAACGCTGAACTCGGCACCGGGCACGAACCGCTCGGCCAGCATCCGTACCGGCGAGGGCCGGTCCGGGAAGAACACGCCTTCGTCCTGGTCGGCGCACTCGGCCCAGGCCCTGTCGACCTCCGCCTCCTCGTGCACGATCTTGGTGCCGATCGAGGCCTGCCGGTTCGCCGGCTTGAGCACGATCGGCCGGCCGAGCTCGGCCATGAACGCCCTGACCTCGTCTGGCCCGCTCACCGACACCGACCGCGGGTTCGCGATGCCGGCGGCTGCCGTCGCGATGCGCAGCAGCCGCTTGTCCCGCAGCAGCCTGGCCGCGCCGTAGCCGGCGCCGGGCACGCGGTACCGCTCGGCCAGCCTGGCCGCGAACGGCACCGAGTACTCCACGACCGGCACAGCGGCGACCGGGCGCAGGTCCGGGTACCGGTTGACGAAGCTGTCCGCCATGCCGTCGAGCTGGTACTCCCACTCGATCAGCTCACGCAGCGTCGGCGAGTCCCCGGTCTGGGCCCGCACAGCACGCTTGCGGACCACCTCCGGCTCGTCCACGAAGATCACCGACCGGTCCGGCTGGAACCTGGCGACCGCGCCCAACCAGGCCCTCGAGTAGCCGACCAGGATCACCGGCCTGCCGTCGTCGTCGCCGGATACAGGGTCCATCCGCAGGCCGCCTTCCTGGTCAGCTCGTGGACGGCGCCGCGGTGGGGGTCTCGGCCGGCCGCTCGTCCGGTTCGGCCGCTGGCGCCTGCCGATCGTGGCTTGCCGGCTGGCGAAGGCTCCAGACCCCCGGCGGCACCATCACCAGTCCGAGCGCAAGGCAGAGCGCCCAGAACCAGTTGCCGATACCACTCCACAACGCGATGCCCACGATCGGACCGACCGCGTAGCCCAACCCGAACACGGCATGCATGCTGCCGATGTAGCGACCGGTTGCGCCGGGCGGCGCCACCTTCGCCGGCCACGCGAACGCCGCCGGGCCGCCGATGACCTGGCCGAGCGCGGCGAGCAGCGAGCCGGCGAACAGGATGGCGAGGCCACCCGGCAGCCCGAACATGCCGTAGCCGACCACCAGCAGCAGCCAGCCGGACATGACGGCCACCGCCGCCGTCCACTTCTGGGTGGTCCTGGTGATGAACAGCTCGGTGCTGATCACCGTGAAGGCCGAGCCGGCGGCCAGCGCGCCGTACGCCCATGTCGGGTACCCGGCCGCCCGCAGCTGCAGCGGGAGCACGGCGAAGAACTGCACGTGCACCAGGCCGTTCGCGAGCATCAACCCCAGGTACGTGGCGTACCTGCGGTCCCGCAGCACGGTCAGGTAGCTGGTCTTCCCCGACGGCTGCGCCGGCCCGCCCGCGGCGGCGTGCGCCTGCGCGGCCGGGGTGCGCCGTGGCAGCGTGACGGCCGCGATCGCGGCGTAGACCAGGGCCGTCGCGGCATCGAAGTAGAACACCAGGTTCCACGAGATGGTGCTCAGCCACACCGCGACCAGCGGCCCGGCCACCACGCCGCTGTTGAGCGCGGTGCGGTACATCGCGAACACCATCACCTGGCGCGCCTTCGGCGTCATGTCGAACAGCAGCGCCGAGACCGCCGGCGACGCGGCCCTGGTCATGGTGCCGGAGAGCACCACGGCGACGAGGATCGTGCCGAAGCTGTCCAGCATCGTCACCGACAGCGTGAACACCGCGGCCGCGGCCAGCCCCAGCACCATCGTGGTGCGCGGGCCGAGCCGGTCGGAGAGCACCCCGCCGAACAGCGTGCCGACGATCGCGCCGACCGAGTAGGCGCCCAGCGCGATGCCGGCCTGCTGGGCGGTGAAGCCGCGCTGGATCAGGTACAGCACGACGAAGAACTGCAGGAACGCGCCGAACTGGTTGATGAACGCGCCGAGCAGCACGAAACGCACCGCGGGCTGGGTGTCCCTCAGCGTGCGCAGGACTCCGGCGTGCTCGGCCTCGGCCGAGGCGGCGCTGCCAGCCACACCATCACCCTTCCGGTGATCCGATCGCTACCGACTGCGGTGCGCGCAGTCCAGCCGGGCGCGGCCGAGAATCCCCCAGCGGCCGACACTGTAGATGGCCCTGCCCGGTGCCGTATGTCCGCCTCTCAGGTACTTCTGAGACGGTCAGCAACCGACCTTGGCCCGTCCGAGCGATGACGATGCCCGTGCCCGCCCAGTCCTGCACCACTAGGGTTGGCGGTAGATCAAGACCAGGGATTCCGATGCGAGCGGAGGGGTATCCCGTGACTGATCTGGCGAAGGACTGAGCCACCATGACCTCGAAGATCACCGTCGACGTCGTCGACGAGGCGCTGGCCGCGGACGCCGAGTCGATGGCCGCCAGGCTCGCCGAGGAGCGGGTGGCCTCGCGCATCACCGCGCAGGACCCCACGTTGTGGGGGCCGCCGGCCGAGGCGGAGGCGCGCATCCGGCTGGGCTGGACGCGGCTGCACGAGACGTCACGGCCGCTGCTGGCCGAGATCGACGCGCTGGCCGCCCAGCTGCGCTCCGAGGGCGTTAGCCGGGTCGTGCTGGCCGGCATGGGCGGCTCGTCGCTGGCACCCGAGGTCATCTGCGCCACCGCGGGCGCCGAGCTGGTGGCGCTGGACACCACCGACCCTGGCCAGGTGCGCGACGCGCTGGCAGCTTCTAGCGGGACACCCGGGGACCTGAAGCGGACCGTGCTCGTGGTGTCGTCCAAGTCCGGGTCGACGGTGGAGACCGACAGTCACCGCCGCACGTTCGAGGCGGCGTTCACCGAGGCCGGCATCGACGCCGCGGCCAGGATCGTGGTGGTCACCGACCCCGGCTCGCCGCTGGAGGCGCTGGCCCGCGAGGCCGGCTACCGCAGGGTGTTCGCCGCGGACCCGAACGTCGGCGGCCGGTACTCGGCGCTCACGGCGTTCGGGCTGGTCCCGTCGGGGCTGGCCGGGGTGGACGTCGCCGAGCTGCTGGACGACGCGGCCGACGCGGCGCCGATGCTCGCCGAGGACACCGCGGAGAACCCGGCGCTGCGGCTGGCCTGCGCGCTCGGCGCCGCACACGCACGGGGCGCCGAGAAGGTCGTGCTGGCCGGCGGCGGCAACAGCGCGGTCAAGGGGTTCCCGGACTGGGTCGAGCAGCTCGTCGCCGAGTCCACCGGCAAGAACGGCACCGGGCTGCTGCCGGTGATCGTGGAGGGCACCGGCGCGCCGGGGTTCGCGGACGCACGCAGCGACGCGACCCCGACCACGGTGGGCGCCGCAGCCGGCGCGGCGAAGCTGAGCACCGGCGGCCCGCTCGGCGGGCTCTTCCTGCTCTGGGAGTACGCCACAGCGGTGATCGGCAGGCTGCTCGGCATCAACCCGTTCGACCAGCCGGACGTCGAGGCGGCCAAGAAGGCGGCCCGCGCGCTGCTGGACGCCCCATCGAACGGTTCAGGGCAGGGTGGCTCGGCGCCGTCCTCGCCGCTGTTCACCAACGGCGCCATCGAGGTGTACACGTACGGCGACTGGCTGCCGCCGTCGGTGACGACCGTGGACACGGCGCTGGAGGCGCTGGTGGCGGCCACCCCCGAGTTCGGTTACCTCGCGCTGCAGGCCTACCTCGACCGCATCGCGGACGCCTCGGCCGCCGTGCTGCGACCCGAGCTCGCACGCCGTACCGGCGTCCAGACCACGTTCGGCTGGGGCCCGCGGTTCCTGCACTCGACCGGCCAGTACCACAAGGGCGGCCACCCCAACGGCGCGTTCATGCAGGTCACCGGCGCGGCGCAGGAGGACCTGCCGGTGCCTGGCCGGCCGTACACGTTCGCACGGCTGCAGCTCGCCCAGGCCGCCGGCGACGGGCAGGTGCTCGCCGGGCGCGGCCGCCCGGTGCTGCGGCTGCACCTGACCGACCGGGCGGTCGGGCTCGCCGAGCTGGGACACGCCGTACAGGGGTTGAGGCAATGAGGTCGCTCACCGACGAATGGACCAACCCGCTGCGCGACCCGCGGGACAAGAGGCTGCCGCGCATCGCGGGCCCATGCGGGTTAGTGATCTTCGGGGTGACCGGTGACCTTTCCCGCAAGAAGCTCATGCCCGCGGTGTACGACCTGGCCAACCGCGGGCTGCTGCCACCGGGGTTCGCGCTGGTCGGGTTCGCCCGCAGGGACTGGGCCGACCAGGACTTCGAGGAGATCGTGCACGAGTCGGTGCGCCAGTACGCCAGGACGCCGTTCCGGGAGACCGTGTGGCGCCAGCTCGCCAAGGGCATCCGGTTCGTGCAGGGTTCCTTCGACGACGACGACGCCTTCGACCGGCTGGCGCAGTGCGTGCACCAGCTCGACGAGGTCCGTGGCACCAGCGGCAACCACGCGTTCTACCTGTCCATCCCGCCGTCGGCGTTCCCGGTGGTGTGCAAGCAACTGGCCCGCGCGGGCCTGGCCACCCAGCGCGGCGACCAGTGGCGCCGGGTGGTGATCGAGAAGCCGTTCGGCCACGATCTGATGTCGGCCCGCGAGCTGAACGCCATCGTCAACGACGTCTTCCCCGAGGAGTCGGTGTTCCGCATCGACCACTACCTCGGCAAGGAGACCGTGCAGAACATCCTGGCGCTGCGGTTCGCCAACCAGCTCTACGAGCCGATCTGGAACTCCAACTACGTCGACCACGTGCAGATCACCATGGCCGAGGACGTCGGCGTCGGCGGCCGGGCCGGCTACTACGACGGCATCGGCGCGGCCCGTGACGTGATCCAGAACCACCTGCTGCAGCTCCTCGCGCTCACCGCGATCGAGGAGCCGGTGTCGTTCCGGCCGCGCGAGCTGCGCGGCGAGAAGGTCAAGGTGCTGTCCGCGACCGGCCTGATGGAGCCGCTGGAGCAGACCACGGCGCGCGGCCAGTACGTCGCCGGCTGGCAGGGCGGGCAGTGGGTGCAGGGGCTGCTCGAGGAGGATGGCTTCGCCAAGGACTCCAAGACCGAGACGTACGCGGCGATCACGCTGGAGATCAACACCAGGCGCTGGGCCGGGGTGCCATGGTTCCTGCGCACCGGCAAACGGCTCGGCCGCCGCGTCACCGAGATCGCGGTGATGTTCAAGCGCGCGCCGCACCTGCCCTTCGACACCACCGCGGCCGAGGAGCTCGGCCAGAACGCGCTGGTCGTGCGCGTGCAGCCGGACGAGGGTGTGACCACGCGGTTCGGCTCGAAGGTGCCCGGCACCTCGATGGAGGTGCGGGACGTGACCATGGACTTCGCCTACGGCCACGCCTTCACCGAGTCCTCGCCGGAGGCCTACGAGCGGCTGCTGCTCGACGTCCTGCTCGGCGAGCCGTCGCTGTTCCCGTCCAACGAGGAGGTCGAGCTGTGCTGGGAGATCCTCGACCCGGTGCTCGACTTCTGGGAGTCCGCCGGCCGGCCGGAGCCGTACCCGGCCGGTAGCTGGGGCCCGAAGTCCGCGGACCAGATGCTCGCCCGCACCGGCCGCAAGTGGAGGCGACCATGAGCTGGCGCGCCTCCAAGTACCACCATTACGGCCTTAGTGGGCCTTTAACTACCACCATTGCGTAGGGGCAGCCATGATCGTCGACCTGCCGTCGACCACCACCGCGGCGGTGAACAGGAAGATGGTGGAGCTGCGCGAGCGCGGTGGCGCCGTCGCGCTTGGCAGGGTGCTCACCCTGGTGATCGTCACCGACGACGGGGACCCGACCGAGCAGGCCATCGAGGCCGCCAACGACGCATCCCGCGAGCACCCGTGCCGGGTGCTCGTGCTGGCCCGCGGCATCAAGCGGGCGGCGGCCAGGCTGGACGCCCAGATCCGCGTCGGCGGTGACGCCGGCGCGTCCGAGGTGGTCGTGCTGCGGATGTACGGGCCACTGGCCGACCAGGGCGCCAGCGTCACCGTGCCGCTGCTGCTGCCCGACGCCCCGGTGGTCGTGTGGTGGCCGGGCGAGGCGCCGGCCGTGCCGGCGGATGACCCCGTCGGCCGGCTGGCCCAGCGCCGGATCACCGACTGCGCGGTTGCCCGCAACCCGATCAAGGCGCTGGCCCAGCGGCGCGCGTCCTACGCCGCCGGGGACACCGACCTGGCCTGGCCGCGGCTGACCCTGTGGCGCGGGCTGCTGGCGGCCGCGCTGGACCAGCCGCCACACGAGGACGTCACCCGCGTGGTGGTCGCCGGCGCTGCCGACTCGCCGTCCACCGACCTGATCGCCGGCTGGCTGGCCGCGAAGCTGGACGTGCCGGTGACCAGGAACAGGGCCGACGTGGAGGGCGGCCTGGAGTCCGTGCGCCTGGTGCGGCGCTCCGGCGAGGTGGCGCTGGCCCGCCCGGACGGCAAGGTCGGCGTGCTCACCCAGCCGGGGCAGCCCGAGCGGCGGATGGCGTTGCAACGCCGGCCGCTGCGCGACTGCCTGTCCGAGGAGCTGCGCCGGCTGGACCCCGACGAGATCTACCAGGAGGCTCTCGACGCCCTGCCGAGGATCCGCAAGGGCGGCGGGCCGGCCAGGAAGATCACGCCGTGACCGACCCCCGTCCCGAGGTCGTCGTGTTCGCCACCCCGGCGCTGCTGGCCGCGGCCGAGGCGGCGCGGCTGGTGACCAGGGTGGTCGACGTGCAGGCCTCCCGTGGCGCGGCCTCGGTGGTGCTCACCGGCGGCGGCACCGGCATAGCGGTGCTGCGCGAGCTGCGCACCTCACCGGCGCGGGACGCCATCGACTGGGCCCGCGTCGACCTGTACTGGGGCGATGAGCGGTTCCTGCCGTCCGGGCACCCCGAGCGCAACGAGACCCAGGCCCGCGAGGCGCTGCTCGACCACGTGCCGGTCGACCCGGCGCGGGTGCATCCCATGGCGGCATCCGGCGGCGAGTACGGCGACGACGTCGATGCCGCCGCGGAGGGCTACGCGGCGCTGCTGCGCGCCGCTGCGCGGCCGGAGGATCACGGCGCGGTGCCCACGTTCGACGTGCTCATGCTCGGCATCGGCAGCGAGGGCCACACGGCGTCCATCTTCCCGTCGTCGCCCGCGGTGTACGAGACGGAGCGCACCGTGGTCGGCGTGCACGGCGCCGCCAAGCCGCCGGCGACGAGGATCACGCTCACCCTGCCGGCGATCCGCAGCGCGGCCGAGGTGTGGCTGGCCACCGCGGGGGCGGACAAGGCGGCCGCGGTGGCGATGGCGCTCGGCGGTGCCGGGCCGACGCAGATCCCCGCCGCCGGGGCCCGCGGCCGGCGCCGCACCCTCTGGCTGCTCGACCGGGCCGCCGCCACCAAGCTCCCGCGGGCCTTCACTCCCCCGCTGGCCTGACCGCGCCGGCCCGGGGCCGCGTCACTACCGGGGCCGCGTCACTCCGATGCGCGCTGCTCCGGCAGCCGGGGCGTGGTCGGCACCAGCACGGTCACGTCGGGGTGCAGCGCCGCAAGCCCCCGGTCGAAGGTGACCAGCCGGCCACCGTGGGCGCGAACCAGCGCTGCGAGGTAGGCGTCGGTGACCTGCCGATGCCCCCTCACGCCGTACATCGGCACGTCGCCGTAACCCAGTTCGTCTGGCCAGAACTGGTGCCGGGCGTCTTCCGTGAACCTGCCGAGCACCATGGTGGCCCGGTTCGCCGGGGTGTCGTTGCGCAGCAAGGCCCGCATCAACGCACCCTGGGTTATCGGGCAGGTCGCAAAACCGTCATCCGATGAAGCGAGCCAGCGCTCGGCGGCGTCGTGATGGACATGATCATCGATGGCCAGCGCGATCAGCACGTTGGCGTCGAGCAGGTCGGTCACTCGTCGTCTTCCAGCGCCCGGACGTCCTCTGTCGTGATCGGTATGCCGGTATGGACGACGGGCAGTCCGGTGACCGGGCTGGTGTAGACCCGGATCTCCGGCCGGCGTCCGAGCCCGGCGCGGATCAGCTCGGCGACGGTCTCGCTCAGCGTCTGCGACTTGTCCCTGGCGATCGACATGGCGATCTGGTGCAGGTCGTCGGGCAGGTCGATCGTGGTACGCATAGCGTCACCGTATCATCACCGCATCATGATGCAGTGATGATACCGTGACGCTCAGCCCTGGCGTTGGGTACGCAGCCGGGACAGCGCCTCGTCCAGGATCGCCGCACCGTCGGTGTCGGAGCGGCGCTCCTTCACGTAGGCAAGGTGCGTCTTGTACGGCTCGTTGCGCGGTGGCGCCGGCGGCGCCTCCGAGTCCTGCCCTGCCGGCAGGCCGCACCGCGGGCAGTCCCAGGTGTCCGGCACGTCGGCCTCCATCGCGAACGACGGCATGGTCTGGTGCCCGTTGGCACACCAGTAACCGACGCGCCGGCGCGGCGCGGACTCGCCTCGCTCGGTCTCGCCCATCGGGCCGGCACCGACCCGAGTGCCCCGGATTGCATTGCCACTAGCCAACGATCGTCACCGACCCCTCGGACGCGCTTGTGGGTTCTCCGCCAGCGGCTGCATCGGATCAGGCCGGTCAGCCGACCTTCAGCAGCAGCCCGACCCCGATGATGGAGATCACCCAGACCGCTCCGACGAACAGCGTCATGCGGTCGAGGTTCTTCTCCACGACGCTGGAGCCGGCCAGGCTGGACTGCACGCCGCCGCCGAACAGGGTGGACAGGCCGCCACCACGGCCACGGTGCAGCAGGATCAGCAGGATCAGGATCAGGCTGGACAACATCAGCACGATCTGCAGGAACAGCAGCATTCTCACCCTCGCGGTAATTGATTTCGCCGGGTCAGCGTACCGGGTCGGACCGTCACGGTAGCGGCCCGCCCGCCGCCAGAGCGCACAGCTTCGCGAATTCGTCGGCGTCCAGGCTGGCGCCGCCGACCAGCGCCCCGTCGATATCGTCCTTCCTGACCAGGTCGGCGACGTTGTTCGCCTTGACCGACCCGCCGTAGAGGATCCGTACGGTGGACGCCGCGTCCTCGCCGAACGATTTCGCGAGCCGGGCCCGCAGCGCGGCGCACACCTCCTGGGCGTCGGAGGGGGTGGCGACCCGCCCGGTGCCGATCGCCCACACCGGCTCGTAGGCCAGCACCACCTGGCGCGCCTGCCCGGTCTTGAAGCCGGCAAGGTCGGCGTCGAGCTGGGCAGTGCAGTGCTCGACGTGGTGACCGGCCTCGCGGATCTCGATGCCCTCGCCGACGCACAGGATCGGGGTGAGGCCGTGCTTGAGCGCGGCCCTGGTCTTGGCGTTGATCAGGGCGTCGTCCTCGTGGTGGTGCTCGCGCCGCTCGGAGTGCCCGACAACGACGTAGCGGCAGCCGAGCTTGGCCAGCATGGGGCCGGACACGTCACCGGTGTAGGCGCCGGCGTCGTACGGCGAGAGGTCCTGCGCGCCGTAGGTGATGAGCAGCTTCTCGCCGTCGACCAGGGACTGCACGCTGCGCAAAGCGGTGAACGGCGGCAGCACCGCGACGTCGACCTTGGCGAAGTACTTCTCCGGCAGCAGGAAGCCGAGCTTCTGCACGAGCCCGATGGCCTCGAGGTGGTTGAGGTTCATCTTCCAGTTGCCGGCGATCAGCGGGGTGCGTGGCTGGTTGCGTGCCATTGCCGTTCAGTCCTCCAGTACCGCGATGCCGGGCAGCTGCTTGCCCTCGAGGAACTCCAGCGACGCGCCACCGCCGGTGGAGATGTGCGAAAACGCGCCCTCGTCGAGCCCGAGCTGGCGCACGGCCGCCGCCGAGTCGCCGCCGCCGACCACGCTGAACGCGCCGGAGGCTGCGGTGGCCTCCGCGATGGCCTCGGCCACCCCGCGAGTGCCTGCGGCGAACGGCGCGAGCTCGAAGACGCCCATCGGGCCGTTCCAGAAGATCGTCGCGGCCTTCGCAAGCTCGGCGGCGAACCGGGCGACGGTGACCGGCCCGATGTCGAGGCCCTTCCAGCCGTCCGGGATCTCCGCGGCCGGCACCGTGCGGGTGACCGCGCGTTCGGTCAGCTCATCGGCGACCACCACGTCGTCCGGCAGCACGATCTTGCCGGCGGCCGTGCCGAGCAGCGCGCGGCAGGTGTCCACCATGTCGCCCTCCAGCAGGGACGCGCCGACGCCGTACCGCCCTGTCTTC
>Ga0184609_10000474_pt1 | contig 11690 bp, 9 predicted proteins | sample PLM1_60_coex_FD_133165 | JGI IMG/M metagenome (GOLD analysis project Ga0184609, IMG submission 133165) | Groundwater sediment microbial communities from an aquifer in East River, Colorado, USA - PLM1_60_coex | ecosystem: Environmental > Terrestrial > Soil > Riparian zone | place: USA: East... | reverse complement strand
GTCCTCGCCGACCCGGCGGGCGGCTGTGTTTGGCGCGTAGCATTCCGCGGTCACGCGCTCGTTCCAGTCATGGTAGGGCGCGGCCGAATCCTGGACTTCGACGGCTTCGAGCCACGGGTTCTCACGCGGTGGCTGGTAGAAGTGGCCGTGGATGGTGACGAAGCGGCCGGCGGTCACAGATCGTGCAGCCATCGCCAGCACTTACCCCCACGCCGGAGGGCGACGATCGACAATAGCCTGCCGCCGCGCTTGACCTTGCCCGCTGGCTGCGCCTCGGCGGCGGTGGCGAGAAGGATGCCCGCGAAGGTGCCGAGGAATGCGCGTCGGTTCAATGGAGCCCCCACTTGGCCGTATCGTCTAGGAGGACGGGGCGGGCCCCGCGAACCAAACCTACACCAACGCTTCGCCTGGGGCGACTACGTTTTCTGTGGCTCCCATCCGCGCTCGCCTTCCCGATAGTGTGGCTGTTTCACCTTCAGACACGACGGCGGCCGGGCTCGGGCTGGCACGATGGAGAAAGAGTCGGCGGAAGGGGACGCGATGACCACAACCCCGGACTACTGTGAAGGCTGCACCAAGCCAACTCCCGGCCCGCTACGTCAGCACGATCTGGCCATGCCAAACAGCCGAACCATCGTTGCGACCCTATGCCCCGCCTGGACGTTGGCAGACGGGGAAGACACCAATGCGCAGTTTAGTCTCGGAAAGATCGTGCAGTTTGGACGGGATCAGAAAGCACGGGAGCAGCAGAAACAAGCGGACACCCAGTAGTCGCCTCACACCCACCTGATGCGCGGCGCCGGCTTGTCACCCGCGCTATCCTGTCCCTCATGCCGCGGCCCAGGAATGAGCGCCAAGCCATTGAGGCGGTTGGCCGGAAGGTAGATGCGCATACGGGTGCGACCACGGACTGTGATTTAACGACCAGGAGGAAACGTCATGCCCTGCATTCGGTGCGGCAAGATTACGGTGAAGTTGTGTACGTGTTCAATCGAGGAGGCAAAGGAAGCGTTCTCGGCCTGGTCGGAGGTTGAGCTAGAGCAGGCAATCAGCACGTTGAGGACGGTCTTGAACTCCAAGCAGAGCGCTCGCTGAAGGCGCGACATGCCGAACTGAGACCGTGCGAAAGAGCCCAAACGGGCGGCCCTAGACTAAGCGTTAAGGGCCGGTGCCTTTGGCGGCTCACTGGCCGGTTGCATAATGAGCCCGCCGCACGAGCACTGCAGCCACACATACCCATTGTCTAAGCCGCCTTCCAGATCCCCGCAACGTTGGTGTTCGCGTACGAAGGCCACCAAGGCGCTGAGAAGTCCCGGCATGGGGGGCGGGAGATTATCACGACGCTACCGCTTCGGCTAGCGGCGCCGGGTTCTCGGAGGTTTAGGCCCGAAGGGGCCGGAGGGCGGCTCATTCCCTTCGGGCGGGCGCGTGAGCTGCTGGTCGTCTGCGCTACCATCCGGCTCCTCAACTCGAATCAAGCTGAGGCGAGGCTACCGCTTGTTATTCTTCCGCCGCGTGTCGGATTCCGCTCGCCACGTTCGGTAGCAGTCCACGTGCGCAGGCCCCGATCCGCGGGGGCCGGGCAAGTCGTATTGGACCTCCTCACCACTGATCCGCCGCCTGCACACGACGCACGGTTTGCGGGTCCCACGGCCGAACCAGATCGGGCCCGAGTCCAAGAGCCAGAGGACACCATTGTTCAGTCCGGCGATGACGAGAGCCAAGATTGACGGGTCGTTCGTGGTGCCGCCCATGCGTCAGGAGAACAGCCGGAGAGGCCAGTACGAGGCTGCACGCACAGTCGCCCTCCGAGTGAGGCCCTTCTGCATCTCCTCAGAGGGCTGAAGCGTCTTAGAGAGTAGGCTCTCCCGGCAGGCGCGTCAAGGGCGGTGCTGAAGGAAATAATCTTCTTGACTGGCTTGCAAAGCGGGATATCCTCGCGCCCCTATCTTCGGCGGGTAAACGGAGGTGGCGAGCTCGTAGTCTCTTCCGGTCTGCTGCTAACGGCGTGGATCATCGGATGGCTAGTCTTCGAGATTCCGAGCCGTTCGATTCACATGTTGCCCGTGATGGCGGTCGTCCCGATGGTCCTGCACGTCATGCGAACGGTCCCGTCGAAACCGCTCCGGCGTCATGGTAGATGAAGGTCACGGCGCCGACGACGACCTGAGGCGCCAGGTTCGCGCCCGGTTATCGGAGGGCCGCTTGCCTTCTGTCGATGGCGTGTCCAAATCCCATCGAGGGACCGGTCGCCCATGCATCGTCTGCCGTCGGGCGATTGAGCCCACCGAGGTCGAGCGCGAACTCGACGGCGTGGACGTCGTCCTGATCGCGCACGAGGCGTGCTACAAGCTTTGGCGGGAGGAGTCGAAGGCACGCCGCGAGTCTTCGCAGTAGGGGCGAGCCCGAAGGGCCAGCCTCGGAGCGTCGTGGAATGGTGCGGCCATCGCATCGAAGGAATCCCGGTGCCGGACGCTGACGGCCGCTGGCGGTTGATCGTGGTTGCGGCGCGGGGCGAGGTAGAGGAGATCCCGGGCCTGCCAGAAGCCACGTTCCTGCGTCGTGAAGCAGCCGAGGCTGAGGATCGTCGGCCCGAATGCCCGGCGGGTTCGGACGTCAGGAATCCGACGCTCCCGGCAACGTGTCAATCCGAACATCCTCGGGTCGTCTCTCCTAACTATCCATGCCCATTGGCGTTGTGCTCTGGGCACGCGAGTTGCGTGCTGTTAGCGCGCATGGTCGGCTGCGAGTCGCGGAATCGACGCCAGCACCCCCGAACCAGGGTCTCCTGGCCCGTGGTGGTCGAAACGGGAACGCATCACTATCCGTGCGAGCTCACGGACATCAGCAATCGTGGGGCGAAGGTCATGACCCGGGAACAGCTGGAGACCGGGAGTGTCGTACGGTTGCAGATCGTCGCGCCGGACGGAGCCCCGCTCCGCGTCGGGGCGGTGGTGCGCCGAATTGATGCCGACGGGGTGGCGTTCTCTTTCGCCCGCAGCATTTACCATCGCTTCATCCACGTCGCCTAGTTCAGCGAGATCTCGTCCGCGTCGGGGCACGCCTGCTCCCGCGACACTCTCCCTCCGGCGGACGGGAGCCCAAGCTACGCGGTTGCGTCTTGGCGCACCGGAAGTGCGGCGACATGCAGGCAGGGTTGGGTCGGAGACCGTGTCGGACTATCGACTCTTGGTCACATGCGGCTGCGGCGTCGAGTTCAAACGCTGGGTGACGCCCGAGGAGGCGGACGAGGACCTGCTGCGGTCGGCGCTGCTGGCGTTTGAGAACTAGCCCTTGCCCTCAGACCTTCCCTCGGAGCTCATTCGCTGGTTCGAAAACATGCAGCGCCTGCTCGACCGGTTGGCTCAGAGCGCAGCGCAGCAGAAACAGCTCCACGAGATGGTCGAGCGGCTAGTCCGCGAGAACGAGGAGCTTCGCGAGGAAATCAATAGCCTCCAGAATATGGTCACCCATCTCACGGGCCAGCGCGCGGAGACGGCACAGGCCCTCCGCGGCCTGGCAGCCTATTTGACCGCGGTCAAAGACCAAGTCCTGCGGCAATCCAGAGAGGGGAGATCCTCGGAATAGGTGATCCGGAAGCTCGTGGCACTACTGGACGACCACACACTTCTAGCCATTCACGAGCCGGAACGCCTGCCTGCACTTCTCCCAGGCCCACAGGTACTCAACCGCCCTCGTGAAGATCGGGGGGGGCACGCAAGTCGAGTGAAGAGCTTCTCGCGGGACGTCATGCACGCCCGGAGACCCGCAAGTGGGACACTTCTCGGTACTGGTGCGGATACGCTCTGGCATGCTCACTTCCCCTTTGGCCCACGCGCGTCGACGGTGTCGGGAAGGCACTTGACCGCGGCGAGTACCGAGCGCGGGCTTCCGCTGCGGATCACCGTGGACAATGGCACTGAGTTCACCTCGCGAATGCTGGATCATTGGGCCGTGAGCGGCCTCGTCGACGAGCCGGGGGCCGAGCCGGCCGATCGGCCCCCGACCCTCGGAGGGTCTTAAGGTACTGTTCGCCGCCCGAATCGCATCCCCGGCCAGGCGCCGCGCTGGATATGACTGGTGACCGCGCCTTTCACGGCGCGCGTGAGCCGAGTTACCGCTTCCGAGTGGCGAAGGATCGCACTCGGATCCGCGTTGGTCTGGCCGGCTGGCACGATCATCTCCATCCGCAGCTTCTCCACGATCTGCCGCACGTCTCTCGGCAAATCCAGCTCATGCCGGGCCAAGAACGTCTGAACCGCTTCCAGCTTGGGCGTTAGTGCATGCTGTTGATCGAGCAGCACCTGCCGTTGAGGACCGGCCGCCGCACCGTGCGCCATCTCGGCCGCAACGAGCGCGAAGAGATAGTCGTGGCTCACGGTATCCATCTTCGCGTAGAGCTCTCGGAGGATCTGCTGCCGCTCGTCCTGCCGCTCACCCCACCGGCGGTAGACATTGACGATGATGCCATTGATGGCCCTCCGAAAGGGCAGGACGATCAGAAGGGCCAGATTCAGTCCCGCGCTGAGCACCAGCGCGATGTGCGTCCAGGGCAATGACCGAAGCCATTCGGACGGGTTATTCTCCATCGACCGGCCTCGTGGAGGGGACCGACGTGGCGCCTAGGTCCCGGTGCGGAGGAAAAAGAAGTCGCCGCCTTCGTGGCCCGCGTACTTGATTGGGGCATATTCGGGCACCTGGGGCACCGCCCAGCGCTGAGCCATCGCGTTGACCCGCAGCTGCACCCGCTGGAAGACATCACGGCCGAGCAAGACTCCGTCGTTCGTTCTGAGTGTGTCGATAAAGATCTGGGCGAAGACGGAATGATCGCCGCCCGTGTTGTCGAGCACCGGTTCCACGCCGCCGGAGGTCAACACTAGCCGGGCCCGCTTGTTGGCAAGATTCTGTACCGCGCGGGCGAGCTCTTCCTCGGTCATCGCGGCCTCGAGGCGGCCGGAGGCCGAGCGGGTCAAGGTCGCCGCGTAGCACGAATCGGCCACGACCAGCAGATGCTTGACCGCCATGAGATTGAGGACATCGCTCAGGTCGATGTTGGAGATCCAGTTCGCGGTGTTGCCGGGCTCGGCATCTACCGGCAGCCAGTACCCTCGCTGGTTCTTCTGATCCAGTTCTCCGTGACCGGCATAGTAGATCAGCAGGTTGTCCTTGTCGGTGAGGCGCTGACGCAGCTCGTTCAGCTCGGAGAGGATCTGGGCCCGCGTGGCGTTGCGCAGGAGCTTCACCTTGAAGCCGTAGCCATCACGAAGAATCCCGGCGACGACCTCGGCATCGTTGATCGCGGTTTTGAGACGCTTGAATCCCTTGTACTCGTTGTTCCCGATGACCAGCGCGTGGTAGGCGCCGAGCGAAAGATTGGGAGCCGGCCGGATCTGACGGTCGCCCTCGCTGGCGCCGGTGCTGGTAGTCGTCACGCGCACCCGGCCCGGGACGATCATCTCGAGGCTCGCCTTGCGCTTGGCGCGGTCCAGGGCCACGAGGTGCACGCGCTCGCCTTCGGTGCCCTTGAGCGCCACCCGGGCCTTGAAGAAGCCGTCGCGGTCGACGACTTCCTCGCGATCGTTGATGGACAGTGACTGGAGGCCCCCGGCGGCCTTGACCTTGCCGGCCAGGAGCAGGGCCAGCCCCTGTCCCGCGGCGGCCGTCTTGGTCGGCTGGACCCGGATGTCGCGGGTCAACGCGACGAGCTGGGGCTCCACGATCTGCACCTGCGTGAGCTCGATCTCGGGTCCGGCCTGCTCGCGCTCTCGACGCAGCTGCTCGAAGCCGGCCCGCTGCGCCGCGGTCTCCGCCTCGGTGCGGGCCAGCTGCTCACGCAGCCGCTGGATCTCGCGATCCTTGTCGGATTGCTGGCGGCCGGCGTCCTCCTGGGCGCGCGCCAAGCGCGCCTGGAGGGCGGCGGTCTCGCGCTCTTTATCGCGAAGGCGTGCCTCCGATTCGCTGATGGCTCGCTGCAGGTCGTTGAGGCGCGCCACCGCGGCGGCATCGGTGCCCTGGACGCCGGCGCGCTCGCGGCGGAGGCGGTCCAGCTCGGCGCGCGTGGTCTGGGACTCGCCCTGAGCCTTGGCGAGTCCGCGCCGCGCGTCGGCAAGACCCCGCTGATTCTGATCCAGCTCGGCCTGCTTGGCCTGCAGATCGGCGCGAAGCGTCTCGATCTGCGCCTCCAGGCGCCGCACGTCGTTGCGGCCGGCCCCGGAGGCGTCGACGGCGACGGAGGTGGCGCCGGTCGCGCGGCCATACCATTGCGCCGCCTGCTTGGGGTCTCTCGGCACGCCGAGCCCGTTCTCGTACAGCACGCCGAGGCTGAGGGCGGCCGGGGCATAGCCCTGCTCGGCCGCACGGCGATACCATTGCGCCGCCGCGGCGTAGTCCGGGGGAACCCCCAGCCCCTTCTCGTAGATCTCGCCCACGTACATCTGAGATTTGGCGTCGCCTCGCTGAGCTCCGTCCAGCCAGACCTGCAAGGCGGTCTTGTAGTCGGCGCGGTCGTAGGCGACGTATTCACCGCCTCGAATCTCGCAATCGCGCGCCGTGGTCTTCTCCGCCCGCCGCGCGCCCACGTAGGTGACCTGGTTGCCGAGCCGGCGAATCTGCCCGGGCATGAGGCAGTCGACGACCAGGAACGCATCCGCCGCCTGGCTCGGATTTGTCGGTCGAGGCTCCGCCGCTTTCGGGGGGGGTGCGGCCGGAGCGCAGCTCAGCCCGACGAGGGCGAGGACGCCGAGACCCACGCTTCGCGTGGCCACCGTGATGACCCGCCCGCGGAATGACATGGCTAGCGCGAGATCTCTAGCTCGATCATGGCCCGAGCCTGCTCGCGAAGCGGGATGGATTTCGCGGCCACGTTGATGTCGCGGGTGACGCGGGACACGCGGTCGGCCGTCGACGGGAAGACCGCGCCGGCCGACGGGAAGTCGGTCGCGAGAAACAGCACGGGCTTCAGGGTGAGCAGGGCGTAGACGAGCTCCACGCCGGGCGGGCCCTTCAGCTCGAGCTCGTAGCTGTCGGTCGTCTCGGGGATGCGGTATGTCCGTCCGGCCTTGACGCCGTGCCCGCCGGAGAAGCGGTTCGGGAAGAGGATCGTCACCTCTCCGCTCGAGCCCACGTTCACGATCGTGAGGAACGCGTCCCGGTTGGTCTCGAAGCTGAGGGTCAACCGATCGCCGACGCGGTAGCGCGTCTTCTCCGTCCACAGCTTCACCGCGATTCCGTCGTCGGCGCCCTTGGCGGCCGGCGCGCCGGTGGACGCTCCGCTCGATGCCCCGGTCGCTGCTCCGCTCGAGACACCGCTCGTCGGAGTCGCCTTGGTGTCGACGAAGAACCCCGTCTCCTTCTGCTCGGCGGCGCCCCCGCGGGTCGTCGCGTCCATCCGCTCGACCGTGGTCGTCACCGCGTACCAGCCATCGACCGCGTCCCGGGGCACGTCCACCCGGTACTCGCTCAGGACGCTGCCTCCCGGCCGCGCGATCACGCGCTCGATCCGGGCCAAGACGAGGCCATCGTAGCGGATGATCCGGGTTTCCCGGACCTGGCTGGGCTCCGGGACATCATAGACCGCTCGGAGCGTCGCCGCTTCGCCCGGCTGCAGGCGCGGGCGCTGTACCGCGGTCTCACCGAGGGCGATCTGCTTGGCCGATCGGGTCGTCACGGCGGGCCCCGCCCCCTCTCGACCGGGGGCAGGCGGGGTGCTGGAATCACGGTACTGCCCTCCTTGCCAGCCCGTCTGTGCGAGGGCGAAGCCTTTGCGCATCGCGCCCCCTGAAATTAAAATGAGGGCGAGGGCAACCAAGCCGGCGATCACACCGGCGCGGAGGAGTCGACCGTATCGGCAGGTCATCCGGGGGACGGGCATCGTCTTCCTCTCGGGGAGGGGTCCCGCAATCGCATCCTAACGCGAGTACACTACGTCGCCCCGGTGCGGGGAGTCAAGCTTGACTCCCAGTCAGGTGCTCTACTACTCTGCGGTCTACCGGGTCATCCAGGCTCACCGGGGGCAGGGGGGCGCTTGAGATCGGGATCTTGTTGCGACTAGGGCGTTACACTGCCGGCGACTCGCGCCTCCGCGCCGCACCTCCCTTCGTCAAGTCACATCCCGGTTCCTGAGAGCGCTGAGCGCATGATCTATCTGAAGCACGTCGAGGGGAGCAAGCGCGGGCAGGTCGAGGAGTTCGACCTCGAGCGCATTCGTATCGGTCGCCACCCCGACAACGACCTCACGTTCGATCCCGGCGTGGATCGAGAGGTCTCGGGGCACCATGCCGAGATCCTGTGTCAGGGAGAACAGGTCTCGATCCGCGACCTCCAGAGCCGCAACGGAACTCTGGTCAACGGGCGCCGGATCAACCAGACGACGATGCTGCGACACGGGGACGCCATTCAGTTCGCGCCCACCGGCCCCAAGGTCATCTTCTCGCTGGGTGAAGCGGCGCACGGCACCGGGACGCTGGTGATCGATCGCGACCAGATTGCCCGGGCACCCTCCGCCGCCGAGCCGGTAGCCGCCGCCGCGCCCAAGCCCACCGCGGCGCCCCGCCGGAAGACCTACGTGGTGGCGGGCGCGCTGGTCGTGCTCGTGCTGGTGCTCGTTCTGCTCGGCGTCGCCGCGTGGCGATCGTGGACGCTGTTCCTGGTGCTCCTCGGCGTGGTCGTCCTCCTCGCCCTCGCCGGCGCGGTCGCCTGGTGGTGGATGCGGAAGCATTCGTCCGCCAGCGCGGACGCGTCGTCGGGCGATCCGGCTCGGCGTGCAGACGGCGAGTCCAGTCCGGCCACTGGGGAAGGGGGGGATACGGTCAGGGAATTGCGGGCGAAGTGGAGCCAGGCCCTGGCCAGACTGCGCGGCTCCAAGCTCGAGGGTCATGGTGACGGGGCGGTCGGTGCGCTCCCGTGGATCGTCGCGCTCGGCGAGCGGGGCTCGGGAAAGAGCGAGCTCATTCGCGCGGGCAATCCTCCGGCGTCGGTCTCGACGGTCCGGCAGGCGGTGTCGGGGACCCGAACGTGCGATTGGTGGTTCTTCGACCGCGCCGTGATCCTCGATACGCCCGGACGGTATACCTTCCCGGTCGACGCGCGGGCCGACGGGCGCGAATGGGAGGAGTTCCTCTCGCTGCTGAGGAATGCGCGTCAGGGGGACCCGCTCAATGGCGTGATCGTCACGGTGGCCGCGGACTCCCTCGCCGCTCGCTCGGCCGCGAGCCTCAAGGACGAGGCCACCCAGATTCGTCGGCGCATCGACAGCCTCACCCGGCGTGTCGGGGTCCGGCCCCCGATCTATCTCGTCGTGACCAAGATCGACCTCCTGACCGGCTTCCGGGAGTTCTTCACCGACGTGCCGGAGGCGAATCGCAGCCAGGCGATGGGTTGGGTCAGCGAGGACGATCGGGAGGAGGCGTCCGCGGCAGGCTTTGCCCGCGCGGTCGATACGATCGCCCGACAGCTCGATCGCCTGCGCCTCTCCGTCCTGGACCGACGTGAGACCGACCCGCAGGTCGGGCGCCGCTTCCTGTTCCCCGAGGAGTTCCGCGGCCTCACGAGGCCGCTCCAGGCTTTCGGCGACGCACTGTTCCGGGCCAATCAGTACGATGAGACCCCCTGGTTCCGGGGGATCTTCTTCGCGTCCGCGACGGGAGACGGGGTGCCCGCATCCTATCTGGCCAGGACCCTCGGCCTGCAGGAGGTGGCATCGGCGACCGCGCCCCGGTCGCCCGGCTCAGTCTTCGTGCGCGATCTCTTCGGCGCCGTCTTGCCCAGAGATCGCGAGCTCGTGCGGCGGACCGCCGCGGCGCGCCGTCGGCATCGCGGTGGTCGCCAGGTGGCGTTGTATGCGGTCGGGGCGGGCGCGGCCGTCGTGTGCGTCCTGCTGACCGTCTCCTTCGTCCGGAATTCCCGCGCCCTGGCGCGGCTCGACGTGACCCCGTGCCTCGGGTCGGCGGGTTCCGCGGTGACCGCCTCGCTCGGCGGTCGCCTCGAGCGCCTCGACCGGTGCCGGGGCACGCTCGCGGCGCTCGAGCCCCACGGCTTCTGGAACCGGTTCTCGACCGACTTCTGGCTTCGCCAAGCCGAGCGATTGGCGGGGCCGATCGGCCATCGGTACGTGGAGGTGTTCAAGGCCGAGGTCGACGGACCGATCGAGGCGGCTCTGGATCGCGCGCTCGTGCCGGGCCCGAGGGCACCCGTCGTCGTCGGCGCGGTCCTCCAGCGGATCGCGCTGATCGGCGCCTGCCGGTCCGAGGGACGCTGTCCGGCGGAGAATGCCGGCGTGTGGCCCAGCTATCGCACCCTCCTCGGCGTCGTGGAGCCCCGATCGCAGGACAACGAGGACACGGTCAAGGCCCTCCGGCGGACTCACGCGGCGTACCTGGAATTGCAGCCCGGCGCGGCGGCCCTCGACGAGATGCGCGGGCGCGACGTGGCTCGGGTCAGTCGGTGGCTGAGCGCGGGCGGCCTGCGGACCGAGTGGATCCTGGCCTCCGCCAGCAGCCAGTTCGCGCCGGTGCGATCCCGGGACTTCTGGGGATGGGACGGTCCGCTCCAGATCGACGCGCCCTTCACCGGGCGGGCCTGGAATGAAGCCATCCAGCCGCTGACTCAGGGCCTTCGCGCCCTCGCGCCGAATGCGGGTGAGGTGCGCGACGCGGTGGCGCGATTCGAGAGCGACTATCGAGCCGAGGCCCTGCGTCAGTGGGGGCAGTTCCTGACGAGCTTCCCGCAGGAGGAACGGGTGCTCGGAGGCCGACGAGGCTCGCGGGACCTCGCGGTGCGAACGCTGGAGGCCGATTCGCCGTATCGCCGTGTCCTCGACCAGGCCGCCGCCGACGTCGGCGCGATCGCCGGCCCGGTCCGGGGGGACACCGACCTGCCGGCGTGGGCCGGCACGCTGCTTCGCTACGCCGCGCTACGCAAGATGGTCTCGATCGCTCCGGCCGCCGCCGGCCAGAAGCCGGGCGAGACGAAGGTGCAGTACACGGACGCGGAGCGCCAGGCGATGGGGTACGTGAAGGCCTACGCGGAGGCGGTGGATCAGCTCAAGGGAGAGCTCGGGGGCTCCGAGAAGTCCTATGCGTCCGTTCAGAAGGTGTTCGAGGAGGGAGAATCCAGCGAGCGCAGCGTTCACCCGGTCCATCGGGCACTCTGGAATCTCAAGGCGCTTCGCAATATGATCGGCGCGCGCCAGGGGGACGACCGGATCGTGTGGGACATGCTGTCACGACCGGTCGGGCTGGTGTGGCGGACGATGCTCGCCGAGGCCTCCCAGCAGATCCAGGGATTGTGGGAGGCCATGATCCCGGGCCTCACGGGCCTGACGCCGGGCCTCCAGGCGGCCAAGATCATCGAGTTCGCCAACGGACCCGCCGGGCCCCTGCTCGAGCGGTCGAGAGATCGGTACGTGGTGCGCCGCTTCCTCGGAGAGGCGGCCCCCCTGTCGCCGGGGTTCGTCGATTTCATCTCGCGCATTCGCTGGATGCCGGCGGAGCGACTGGACAAGATCGAGCCGCCTCGAATCATCGTCACGTCTTCATGACATGAAAGGCTTCGAGCGAACGAGATCATGACGCCATTGGGCAAGGTCGTATGGGGTGAGGGCATGTTCCTCACTCCCCATCTCTTCCAGCAGGCCGATCGGTATCACGAGCACGTCCTCGATTTTCGCGTGCGGGCCGTCGTTCCGTTCGGCT
>Ga0184609_10000470_pt1 | contig 11711 bp, 10 predicted proteins | sample PLM1_60_coex_FD_133165 | JGI IMG/M metagenome (GOLD analysis project Ga0184609, IMG submission 133165) | Groundwater sediment microbial communities from an aquifer in East River, Colorado, USA - PLM1_60_coex | ecosystem: Environmental > Terrestrial > Soil > Riparian zone | place: USA: East... | reverse complement strand
CCTGAGCAAGGCTTGGCGGAGGGTCCGACACGTCCTTGAAGCCTCCGAGACCAGTGAACTGGAAGATGTGCTCGTTCGAGCGTTGGCGGACACGGCTCGCAGGTCTGGCGGCCTATCGGCACTGGATACGATCACGGCGCTGCTGCAATCCGGCATCGGTCGGGGTGGGCAGGTCGATCTCGGGTGGCCACAATATGGACCCGTTGAGTACGGTCCTGCCACCCCGAACGACATCCTCGCGTGGCAACGAGGGAGAGTACTCCTGAGTACGGGTGAGATTAGGGCGGAAGATGATCTATCTGAGATCAGAGTTGCTATCTGTAGGAGCACGTTGCAGGCGATGGCCTACCGAGATGGAATCGATCGGATTGCTCCCGCGCTGGTTTCATCGAGTCACAGGGAAATAGGTGCTATGACTCGGTGGATCGATCAAGCCCTTGCCGGAAGGCAAATCGAACGCCTTGCTCGGCGATTGTCGGCACGTCCTGATGCCGTCGGTCTCCGTGCCCCGAAGCGACAGGTAAAACGGCGCAGCACTGTTGACCTGCTCAATGAGCCGATTGGCTAGGTGTCATCATGAAACGAGCCAATCGGAGTAACAAGCGGAGTCTTGAGGATCCACTGGTGCCCGCGAAAGATTTCAGGTCGGGCGTCACAGCGGTCCTTGATGGTAACCAAGTGATGACCCGGCTCGGTAGCTGTCTGCCGCCGTTGGCTGCCGACCTGCTCGAAGTAGCATACAGAATCTATATCAAAGATCGGACGGTCCGACGGGGCAATTGGGGGAAGGACTATCGAAATTGGCCACGTAGTGTCGAGCTGGAAATGGCTGTCCGGCATCCTGAAATATGGGATGCCGCGAACGCAAAATCTGCGCTGGTCAGGCTATTGAAGTGGCTTACGGACGACCGCTGGTCGATCGAGTTTAGGCAGAATGAGTTCGACGACGGCCCGCTTTCGTCTGATCGTATGTTCCTCTTCAGCACTCCCCCCAAAATGCCCAAGGTAGCGCTGTTCAGTGGGGGTTGGACTCGACCGCGGGCTTGGTTCTCGATGAGTTGCCAAGTGGTTCGACGCTGGTTCTGGTTAGTGTTTGGACGAATCCGAGGATGGCTCGGACGCAAGGAGCGTTCTCGGGTATCTTGGCGAGCATGAAAGGAGCTTAACTCCCCTGAGTTATCGTGCTCACTTGCGCGAGTTGGATCAGGGAAAGACCCAGCGCACTCGTGGATTACTATTCCTATCGGCCGGCATAGCAACGGCATGGGCAGTAGGCGCAGAACGCCTCTCCGTGTACGAAAATGGCGTTGGCGCCATCAATCTGCCATACCTCCGATCGCAGTTTGGCTCACAAGCCACCAAAGCAACTCATCCGATGACGCTTCGGCTGATGGCCGACCTGCTCACCCATCTGTCGGACAATCACGTTCAAATCGTGGCGCCATTCTATGAACTGACCAAGGCTGAAATGATTGCCGCCTTACCGGCCTGGTCGTCCCGTGCAATTGAATTATCTGTATCATGCGATACCGGCTTCTCGGCCAGGGCTTCTGGCTTGTGCGGTATCTGTACGTCGTGCTTGCTGCGACGTCAATCATTAATAGCCGCGGGTCGGTCGGATCTTGATAAGCAGGATCGCTACCGACAAGATACCCGCCTGATGTCGTGTTGCCCGTCTACATTGGCCGCCATGCTTACGCAGGTCGTCCGGTTACGGGGCGCCTTGATGGCTCCTGATGCGTGCGCTATGATTCAGGCTTTTCCGGAGGTGTTGGACGTCCCAGAATATGAGGGCATCGGCGAGATGCGAAGGCTGCTGCGCCTGTACTCCGCTTACTGTGAGGAGTGGACCCGCGCCGGGCCTAACTTGGACGTCGACATGGGCTATTGGACTTGATCCGCCGTAATGGTGTTAAACATGGACGACCCCCAGTGAGGTGAACGTGACCATGACTGATCGTTCGGAGTCGGACGGAGGCCACCATAGCGAGCCGTTGGCCTCACGGTTACGGTCCGCTCGCCAATCACGTGGGCTGACTCAGCAGGCAGTCGCTGACACGCTGGGGATTAGCCGTCCACTACTGGTGGCTATTGAGAAGGGGCAGAGGCAGGTTCGTGGCGAGGAGCTCGTGCAACTGGCGAAGTTGTACGACAGATCGGTAGGAGAGTTGCTGCGCCAGCAGCCGGCGCTGGAAGCGTTTGGTGCGCAGTTCCGCGCCGTGTTATCGAATACTCGCGAAGTGTCGCAGTTAGGCGACGTAATCGGGCAGATGGAGAGGTTGGGTGATGATTATCTGCACATTGCCCGCCTATCAGGTGTTGAGTTGCCGCGCAGGTATCCACCAACCACAGATATGGCAGGTCTCGATGCGGTGCAGGTGGCTACCGAGCTCGCTTCGACGGAGCGAAATCGACTTGGCCTTGGTGACGGACCGCTTCTCGGTCTCCGGGAGCTTTTGGACGACGAAGTGGGCTTGCGCATATTCGCCCTTGAGCTACCGCCGAGCGTCGCCGGTGCGTTCATCTATGCCGAGCCCCTCGGCGGATGCGTGGCGGTAAACCGGAAACATCCATTGGAGCGTCAACGGTGGACCCTCGCCCACGAGTATGGACATTTCTTGACGAATCGAGGAGGCGGGGAGGTCACAATCCTACGTAAGTGGGAACGCGTACCGGCCCACGAGCGGTTCGCCGATTCGTTCGCCGCTGAATTCCTGATGCCACAGTCGGGATTGCGCCGGAGGTTCTTGGAACTTCAACGTGCGCGGGGTGGCAAGGTCACGCCGGCCGATCTGATGCAACTGAAATCGGTATACCAGGTCTCATTCGAGGCACTTGTGCTAAGGTCCGAGGAATTGCATCTGCTTCCGAGGGGTGGCGGAGAACGGTTGCTCGACAGGGGGTTCAAGCCGCGCGAGGCGGAGGCCTTGCTCGGCCTCCCAAGGCGGGAAGCCTACTTGGACCTGCTCCCGTTGCGGTACCGTGTACTGGCAGTAGCGCTGTATCACAATGGCGACATCACGGAGGGCGAGCTGGCGCGCCTGCTGCGGGTCGATCGGCTTAACGCTCGGCGCACCTATGAGGAGATGACCACCAGCACCGACGTCGATGACGCAGGTTCACCCACTACGATACGGATCGCATAGGTGTGAGCTGCAGTGGATGACAAGGTACTCCTGCTCGACGCCTGCGTGTTATTGAACCTGCTTGCTACCGGGCGGCTCAAGGAGGTGGTCGAGTCGCTAGATAAGCGATTTGTGATCGTGGCAGAGGTGGCGGCCGAGACGTACTATCTTGTTGATGACCGACATGGAGGCACTCGGCAGGCGAAATTCGTGCTGCACGACATCATTGGCGCCAACCTGTTAACCGTGCCGGAGTTGAGCAGCGCCGAGATATCCGTCTTTGTTTCGCTCGCCGGCAGTTTGTGCGACGACGGAGAAGCGGCGACCATGGCTGTCGCCCATTGTCGCGGCATACCATGGGCGACAGATGACCGGAAGGCGCGACGGGTGGGCGAGGCGTTCGGAACACCCGCGGCCAGCAGCACCGCAGAATTGTTGAAGGCCTTTGCAACAAAGAGGGCCCTGGCGGCCGAACAGATACGAGAGATGTTGGCTGCCGTTCAGGTACGAGCGCGGTATTGTCCACGAGTAAGCTATCCATGCGCCGATTGGTGGCACGAGCAACTCCCGGATCAATGATTCGCACATTCAGTGAAAGGCAACAGTCTTTTTGCTGTGCACGAGGACGCGGTCTTCGAGGTGCCAGCGCAGGCCGCGGGCGAGCACGACCTTCTCGATGTCGCGGCCCTTGCGGACCATGTCGGCGATGGTGTCGGCGTGGTCGACGCGGATGACGTCCTGCTCGATGATGGGGCCGGCGTCCAGCTCGGCGGTGACGTAGTGACAGGTGGCGCCGACGAGTTTGACGCCGCGGGCGTGCGCCTGGTGGTACGGCCTGGCGCCGACGAACGAGGGCAGGAAGCTGTGGTGGATGTTGATCGCGCGGCCGGCCCACGCCGCGCACAGCGTGCGCGGCAGCACCTGCATGAAGCGCGCCAGCACGATGGCGTGCGGCCGGTGGGCGTCGGCGAGCTGCCGTATCTGGGCGAACGCCGCGGCCCTGGCGTCCTGGTCGGTGGCGGCGGCCGGGAACGGCACGTGGTGGAACGGGATGCCGTGAGCCCTGGTGATGTCGGCGAGCTCGGGGTGGTTGCCGATGACCGCGGCGAGCTCGACGTCGAGCTCGCCGGAGGACACCCTGCCGAGCAGGTCGTACAGGCAGTGCCCCTCTCGGGAGACCAGGATCACCGCACGCCGCCTCGACCCGGTGTCCCACACCCGCCAGTCGGCCTGGCCGCCGAGCTCGGCGGCCACCGCGGCGAACCGGGTGCGCAGCTCGGCGGCGTCGAAGGGCACCGAGTCGGCGCGCACGACCTGCCTGGTGAAGAACCAGTTGGTGTCCTGGTCGGCGTGGTAGGCCGCCTCGGTGATCCAAGCGCCCGCGTCGGCGAGGAAGGTGGCGATGCGGGCCACGATTCCGGTGCGGTCGGGACAGCTCAGCGTGAGCACGAACTGGCGCGGCGGTGCGGTCATTCCGGATGGGACTCCAGCCAGCGATCGGTGAACCTGGCCTCGGCGCTCAGCAGCCGGCCGAGCTGCTCGACGATCACGGCCTCGATCCGGCCGCCGACCAGCGGGAAGCTGACCTTCACATCGCCGTCGAGCACGAGGACGCAGCCGGCCTTGGTGCCGGTCGAGCTGTCGGTGAGCGCGGTGGCGCCGTGCAGCGAGCCGCTGAAGCCGCTCACGGACGCCTCGACGGTGCCGGTGTAGCGACCGTTGCGGCCCTGCCCAGCCGACGGATCGGACGCCGGCCCGGACGGCCGTGCGGACGCCGGCCCGGACGCCGGCCCGGACGACGGCGCGGACACCGGCCCGGACGACGGCCCGGACGACGGCCCGGACGACGGCGCGGTCCAGGTCTCGACGCGCTCGATCGTCACGCCGTGCGGGGTGACCCCTCGCACGATCCCCGGCAGGTTCTCGGCGTCAATGCTCTGCCGCATCACCGCCGTCGTGGTGCCGCCGTCGACGGTGAAGGACAGCAGCTCGGACTGCCGTCCGCCGATCTTGGACAGCCGTTCGCGCAGGAAGCCCTCGTCGGTGAGCGCCGCATACACCAGCCCGGCCGGGTAGGCGTACTCCGCGCGGTGCTCGATACGGCGTGCCACGGTGCGAAAGATAGCGTTGTACGGCGTGAGGGCTCAGGTCGGCGTGCCGCTGCGGGAGTACACCACGTTGCGGCTCGGTGGCCCGGCGCGGCGGTTCGTCACGGCCGGCGACGCCGACACCCTGGTCGACGCGGTGCGTTGGTGCGACGCCGACGGCGAGCCCATGCTGCTGCTCGGCGGCGGCTCCAACCTGGTGATCGGCGACGACGGCGTCGACGGCACGGTGGTGCGGGTCGCCACCCGCGGCTATGCGATCGACGGGGACGGCGTGCTGAGCGTGGCGGCCGGCGAGGACTGGGACGAGGTGGTCGCCCGCACGGTGGCCGACGGGTACGGCGGTCTGGAAAGCCTGTCCGGCATCCCTGGGCTGGTCGGCGCCACCCCGGTGCAGAACGTAGGGGCGTACGGCGTGGAGATCGCGGACCTGCTGCACGGCGTCGACCTGCTGGACCGACGCGACGGCGGGGTGCGCGAGGTGTCGCGCGACGGGCTGGGCCTGCGCTACCGGACGAGCATGCTCAAGAACACCGACAGCGCCGTCGTGCTGCGGGTGCGGCTCGGGCTGCGCGCCGACGGGCTGTCGATGCCGGTGCGGTACGCCGAGCTGGCCAGGATGCTCGGCGTCGAGCTCGGCTCGCGGCTGCCGCCGGCCGAGGTCCGTGCCGCTGTGCTGGCGCTGCGGCGCGGCAAGGGCATGGTGCTCGACGCGCTCGACCACGACACCTGGAGCGCCGGCTCGTTCTTCACCAACCCGGTGCTCGTGGACGACGCCGTGCCGGCCGTGCTGCGGCGGATCGCGACCGTCGTGGGAAACGGCGTGCCGGTGCCGCAGTACCCGGCGGGTGCCGGCGTCACCAAGCTGTCCGCTGCCTGGCTGATCGAGCGAGCCGGCTTCCGCCGTGGCCACCGCGGGCCCGGCGGGCGGGCGGCACTGTCGAACAAGCACACCCTGGCGCTGACCAACCGTGGCTCGGCGTCCACCGCCGATCTGCTCGCGCTGGCCCGCGAGGTGGTCGCCGGGGTGCGCGCCGCGTTCGGCGTCGAACTGCGTCCCGAGCCGGTCCTGGTGAACTGCTCCCTCTGACCGCGCCCGCCGCCCTTCGCCGCGCCGCCCAAATGCGCGATAAGCGGGCGTAACGCGGGTTTGGCACTCAACGCGGGACGGCGACGGTCAGGCGCTGCGGTGCGCGCGGGAGGCCGATGCCTGGTCACGTGGCTTGAGCACGATCTGGTCGAGGTTGACGTGCGACGGCCTGGTCACCGCGAACGCGATGACGTCGGCCACGTCGTCCGCGGTCAGCGGCGTTATGTCGCGGTATACCGCGGCCGCCCGCTCGGCGTCGCCGGTGAAGCGGTGCAGCGAGAAGTCGGTCCGCACCATGCCGGGCATGACCTCGGTGAACCGCACCGGCTGGCCGAGCAGCTCGCCGCGAAGGGTCCGGTGCAGCGCGCCCTGGGCGTGCTTGGCCGAGGTGTAACCGGCGCCGCCGTCGTAGGTCTCCACGGCGGCGATCGAGGTCACCGTGACCACGTGCCCGTCGCCGGAGGCCACCAGCCGCGGCAGCAGCGCCTTGGTCAGCCGCAGCGTGCCGAGCACGTTGACCTCCCACATCCACCGCCAGTGCTCCTCGTCGGCGTCGAGGACGGGTTCGAGCCCGAGGGCGCCGCCGGCGTTGTTCACCAGCACGCGGCAATCGCCAACGGCGGCGCAGAAGGTCTCGACGGACGCCGCGTCGGTGACGTCCAGCGGCAGGGCCCGGTGGCCGGCGCCCAGCTCGGCGGCGAGCCGTTCGCAGCGGTCGAGCCGGCGCGCGCCGAGCACCAGCCGCAAGCCCGCGCCGGCCAGCCGCCGCGCGGTCGCCGCACCGATGCCGGCGCTTGCCCCGGACACGACGGCGACGGGCCGGTCGTCGGCGTCTGATGAGTGCGTCACGCCTGGCATCCTGCACCGCGGGAAGCAACGGGGCCGCTGCGGGGTTGGTGGTAGTTAAAAGCCCATCCGGACGGGAATGGTGGTACTTGAAGGCACACCATTTCGAGACCAGCACGGACCGCACCAGGTTCGCGGTGTACACCGCCGGCCCGGTGGAGGCACCGCTGGTGCTGCTGGTGCACGGGTGGGCGCAGTCGGCGGCGTGCTGGCGCCGCCAGCTCGACGACCCGAGCCTGGCCGGTGAGCTGCGGCTGGCCGCGGTGGACCTGCGGGGGCACGGCTGCTCCGGCGCGCCGCCGCACGGCTACGGCGAGCCGGCGAGGTGGGCCGGCGACCTGCACGCCGTACTCACGGCGATCACCACCCGTCCGGCCGTGCTGGTCGGCTGGTCCTACGGCGGGCTGGTGATCGCCGACTACCTGGCGACGCACGGCGCGGCCCATACCGCCGGCGTGCTGCTCACCGGCGCGATCACCGGCATCGGCCGCGGGGTCGCCGCCGGCCGGGTCGGCGCTGTCATGCGGGCCGCGCTGCCGGCCGCGCTCGCCGAGGACCCGAGGACTGCGGTCCCCGCGCTGGCCGCTTTTGTAGCGTCCATGACGGCCCGCCCCATGCACGGCGCCGACGAGCAGGCCATGCTCGCCGCGGCGCTGGCCACGCCACCGCACGTCAGGGCGGCGCTGTTCGACCGGCACGCCGACGGCGCGCAGCTCGTCGCGGCGCTGAGCCGCCAGCCGCGGCCGGTCCTCGTCCAGCACGGCGCCGAGGACCGGGTGGTCGACCGGGACACCGCGACGCACCACCTGGCCAGCATCCCCGGCGCCGAGGCCGACTGGTGGGCCGGCACGGGACACCTGCCGTTCGTCGAGGACCCAGCGCGGTTCAACCGCACGCTGCTGCACTTTGCCAGGCACTGCGCCAAGAACGGGGAGAGGATGGCCAGGTGATCAGGCGAGTCGCTGGACCGCAACGGGTGGCTGTGCTGTCGGTGCACACGTCACCGCTGGAGCAGCCGGGCACCGGCGACGCCGGCGGCATGAACGTCTACATCGAGCAGACCGCGGTGCGGATGGCGGCCCGCGGCGTCGCCGTCGAGGTGTTCACCAGGGCCACCTCCTCCGAGCTGCCTCCGGTGGTCGAGCTGGCGCCCGGCGTGACCGTGCGGCACATCGCGGCCGGCCCGTTCGAGGGGCTCGCCAAGAACGACCTGCCCGGCCAGCTCTGCGCGTTCACCGCCGGCGTGCTGCGCGCCGAGGCGCGCCACGAGCCGGGCTACTACGACGTCGTGCACTCGCACTACTGGCTGTCCGGCCAGGTTGGCTGGCTGGCAAGGGACCGCTGGGGCGTGCCCCTCGTGCACACCGCGCACACCCTGGCCAAGGTCAAGAACGCCGCGCTGGCCGATGGCGACATCCCGGAGCCGGCCGTCAGGGTGATCGGCGAGGAGCAGGTGGTCGCCGAGGCCGACCGGCTGGTCGCCCATACCGACGTCGAGGCGCGCCAGCTCGTCCACTTCTACGACGCCGACCCGGCCGCGATCGTCACCGTGCCACCAGGTGTCGACCTGGCCACGTTCACGCCTGGGTCGCGCTGGGCGGCCAGGCGGTCGATCGGCCTGCGCGACGGCGACGTGGTGCTGGCCTTCGCCGGCCGCATCCAGCCGCTCAAGGCGCCGGACGTCGTGCTGCGCGCCGCCGCCGAGCTGGTGCGCCGCGACCCGATGCTGCGGCCGCGCCTGGTCGTGCTCGTGGTCGGCGGGCCGTCCGGCTCCGGGCTGGAGCGGCCGCACAGGCTGGCGGAGCTGGCCGCCGCGCTGGGCATCGCGGACATCGTCCGGTTCCTGCCGCCGCAGCCGCGCGAGCGGCTCGCCACCGTCTACCGCGCCGCCGACCTCGTCGCCGTACCCAGCCACAACGAGTCCTTCGGCCTGGTGGCGCTTGAGGCGCAGGCGTGCGGCACGCCGGTGGTCGCGGCCGCCGTCGGCGGGCTGCCGGTCGCCGTCGCCGACGGGGCGTCCGGCGTCCTCGTCGGCAGCCACCGCACCATCGACTGGGCGGACGCCCTCGCCGCGGTGGCCCTGCGACCCGCGTACCGCGCGCAGCTCGCCGCGTCCGCCGTCGGCCACGCGCGCCGCTTCTCGTGGGACCGCACCACCGACGCCCTGTTGGCCACCTACGCCGACGCCGTCACGGCCCTCTGGGACACCATGCTCCGCGCCGAGGTGGCGGTGTGACCGCGCCACGTGTGGCCTCCAAGTACCACCATTGCGGCCAAAGTGGGCCTTTAACTACCACCATCACGGCCCGAGGTTGAGGTGAGCGTGCTGGACGACCTGGACGCCGTGATCGCCGCCGCGCTGGACGAGCGCGAGCTGCGCTACGACCGCAGCACGCCTGGCCGGTTCTTCGTCACCCTGCCGGGCACCACCAAGCTGCAGACCAACTGCTGGCTCGTCGTCGGCCGGCACGCGCTGCTGGTCGAGGCGTTCGTCTGCCGCCGCCCGGACGAGGCGCACGAGCAGGTCTACCGCTTCCTGCTGCGCCGCAACGCCCGGCTGTACGGCGTGCATTACACGATCGACAAGGCCGGCGACATCTACCTGGTCGGGCGGGTCGCGCACCACGCGGTGACGGCGGACGAGCTGGACCGGCTGCTTGGCCAGGTCGTGGAGGCGGCCGACGGCGACTTCAACACCCTGCTGGAGATCGGCTTCGCGAACGCCATCCGGCGGGAGTGGGACTGGCGGGTGTCCCGCGGCGAGCCGCTGGCCAACCTGCAGGCATTCACGCATCTCGTCGACTCCTGAGCGCCTCGACGTCCTGAGCGCCTCGACCTTCCGAGCCGAGTCCGTACCGAGCCGCAACCGTGACCGGCCGTGGCCAACGCCGAGCGACCCGGTGGCCGTCCTCATGCCGGCAGGCGGCCACCCATCGCGGCGGCCGCGGAATCGGTGGAGGTGAGGCGGGTGCGGGGACGCAGAATGGCCGCGATCGCGGCGTTCGGGGTGGTCGCGGTGCTGGGACTGGCGGGGTGCGGCTCCGGCCGCGGCGCCGACACCGCAGGGGCAGGGGCAGCGCAGAACCAGCAGCCCGCGGGGCAGAGCTCCGGCTCCGGCGGTGCCGGTGGCGTGACCGCGGCCGGTGGCCTGCCGGCGGCAGGCGTGCCGGCGCAGCAGCCGGCCGAGCAGGCGGCCGCCGGCCAGCAACCCGTGCCGGCGTCACAGCGCAAGGTCGTTCGATCGGCCGAGCTGTCCGTCGAGGTCGACGACGTGTACGCGGCCGCGAGGAAGGCCTACGAGGTCGGCGCCCGCTTCGGCGGCTTCGTCGCCGACGAGAAGACCGAAGGCGACAACGCGTCCATCCAGCTCAGGGTCGCCGCCGACCATCTTGACGACGCCCTTGCCGCGCTGTCCGGCATCGGCACGGTCACCGGCCGCACCCAGCAGGCCCAGGACGTCACCGAGCAGGTGGTGGACGTGCAGGCTCGGGTGGCCAGCCAGCGGGCCAGCGTCGAGCGGGTCAGGGCGCTGCTCGACCACGCCACCGCGATCGGCGAGATCGTGCAGATCGAGTCCGAGCTGACCAGGCGGCAGGCCGACCTGGAGTCCCTCGAGCAGCGCGCCGCCGCGCTGGACGGCCAGACCGAGCTGGCCACGGTGGGCGTCCAGCTGCGCAGGCCGGGCGGGTTCGCCAGCCAGGGCCGCGACGGCGACGCCGGCTTCCTCACCGGCCTGACCGCCGGCTGGCGGGTCTTCCTTGCCTCCACCCAGGTGCTGCTCACCGTGCTCGGCGCGCTGTTGCCGTTCCTCATCGCGCTTGCCGTCCCGACCGCCCCGATCGTGTGGCTGCTGCGCCACCGCCGGCCGGTCGCCGCGCCGGCTCCCGGGTCCACACGGCCAGCCCGCTCGGCCGCCGGCTGACCCGGCGCAGATGATCAAGGAGAGCGAGAGGGCAGGAGGGGCGGCCCGGGAGAGAGGGGGAGTCGCGAACTCGGGCCGCCCCACCTGCAAGTCCCGCCGCTTAGTGCGCACAGGCGGGGGGCGTCCCATGCGAGCCTGGCGGGGACCACGATTCGACGGGGGGAGGCGAATCGTGGCTGTCACCCTCGCCGGATCAGGGAGTGCGTGCCAACTGATCAGTGAGGGCACGGTTACGTTCCCAGTCGCAGAAGCGGATCACAAGACCTTCGTTCTACTCCATTAGAGTGGTGTTCGTGTCAGTAGGTAGTTGTGCAATCACTCATTCGGCGGTTCTTGACCGCTGTTGTCCAGGACACAACGATTCAGACCCATGACCCTCACCAGCCCCTTCCCGGACGTGGAGATCCTGGCGGTCTCGCTGCCCGAGCTGCTCTTCGGCGACCGTGGCGACCGTGGCGACCTTGCGGACCGGTCCGGCCGGCCGGCGATGGTCGACGGGATCAGCGGTCAGACGCTGACCTATGGGCAGCTCGCCGCAATGGTGTCGACGTTCGCGGCGGCGCTGGCCGAGCGCGGCATCGGCAAGGGCGACGTGGTCGCCATCTTCAGCCCGAACACGCCGT
>Ga0184609_10000469_pt1 | contig 11716 bp, 13 predicted proteins | sample PLM1_60_coex_FD_133165 | JGI IMG/M metagenome (GOLD analysis project Ga0184609, IMG submission 133165) | Groundwater sediment microbial communities from an aquifer in East River, Colorado, USA - PLM1_60_coex | ecosystem: Environmental > Terrestrial > Soil > Riparian zone | place: USA: East... | reverse complement strand
TGCGAATCTTTACGCCGTAATGATCAAAGTGCCTGAATGTTATAGCAACAGTCCTCTCATAAATGATATGACATAACGTACAAGTGAAAAACCTGGAGTTAATCTGACACAAATTCCAAATACAATAATGCTATTTTTTTTTGGAAAGGCATGACAATTTAAATATCTCATTAGAAAAGAGTATTGAATATTAAAAATAATTATCGAATTTTATTTCTGACCACATTGGAAATAAGTTTGTATCTTTATATTATGGAACTGTTGAGTAAATAGAAAAGAATTTGATGATAATGATTATCTCAAAACATTTGTGGACGAAATAATTAAACATTTTATGTAGGTCTTTATTTTAGAGTGTAAGGTGTATTAGGCTGGTATGTAGCGTTATTCGACATACAAATCATATGTAATTCCTATCCTAATTTTCCCGGATTGGCATGAACCTGATGACATAACTTGATGCGGTCCTGCCATTAGAGGTTTCAGGAATATCCAATAACCAACCGAAATCATCTTAGTAGTTTGTTGCTCAACTTCCAATATATTATTTTCACCAAGATGCACATCAAACAATGGAGACTTATACGTTAAGGTTTTAAATCGCTCAAGGACAACTGATCTACTCTGAAAAATATCTTCTTTATGTCATCTATTTCACTCTTGCATTTCAACTCCAATTCCGTTGGCGTATTAATTGATGGTTCATCTGCAAAGGAGCACTCAATTAATTATGGGCATTAGAATGGATTTTCCCATTGGTATCTTGCACTTTCTAACAACGGCGCCCCCAAATGTACCAGATAGAAACCATACATTAGGATCAGATTGGCTAATCAGCTCTGGTCTTTTTACGAGGAACGTTAATGGCATAGCATTGCGTTCTATGAGCGAACTTGGCACTGCATATGATGATCCTACAATTGGTAAGGACCCACAGCCTGGTCCCATGAAGCATTATGTGAATACATCCAGTGATAACGGAGGCGTTCATATTAATTCTGGTATTCCAAATAGAGCATTTTATCTAAGTGCAACTGAGCTCGGTGGATACCCCTGGGAAAAAGATGATAGCGTATGTTACCGTTATCTAACTTATGGTACTCATTCAATATCCCTCCTTATCTTTATATAGTTTTATTAATTGGTCCAACAATGATAACATCTTATTACCAAATGGCAGCTGCAGAATAAAGTTAAAAAACAACCGGTTTAATATCAAGTCAGAAATTAGTAGTACATAATTCCTTATAAACGAGTTAAGTGTGGATTATTCTACGGCAAGTATGCAATTAAATCATGTGAACGATCGTGTAACTTACTATACTCCGCTAGATAGACCATTCGGCTTGACATATGGGACATGGACAGTGAAATGGTGGGATTGGGTAACCTCGATACCTACTCAGATAAATCCAGGAATGGATCCTAATGGGCAAAACGCAAACATGAAACAGAAGGAACAGGTGTGGTTTCTAGCAGGTTCTTTTCCCGGTGAGGGCTTTCCAAGTAGAAAATGCGTAATCTCCGAAGATAAAAGTGTACTATTCCCAGTTGTAAACTACGAAATAAACACATACGAAAAACCAGAAATTACGACAAAATCAGAAATGTTAGAGGATGTTATTAACGATATAGACGGGGTCCTAGAAATGAAGGTCACAATAGATGAGATTGATATACCATGCTTCAGAATTAAATCCGATCCTGAAGTTTTTTCGCTTACCTTAGCAGAGGGCAACTGTCTTGGCCTCCCATGTGGAACCATTGACGTCGCAGCAGATGGATATTGGGTTTTCTTAAAGCCTCTCCCTCTGGGTAAACACGAAATTGAATTCTATGGCCTGTGTCCGGCAGAAGTAAGATTGGGAGCTCATTACGATTTGTTCGTGAAATAGAGATTACCATACAAATATTCCATAAAATGTATATTACAAAATCAATGTGTGAAAGTACATCATAACAATAAACCGTAATTTGGGTTTTCAGAGATATTGAATAGTATCATTGGTGTTAATAACACGAGGAACACACCACTCTTGAACTTTAAGAGTCGGGTCTATACATGGATATTTTGGCTCTTAAAGTAGTTCAAGTCTGTAATTAGTAAATAATATTAGTCCTGAATTGTTCGATCAAAATTGACCAATTTCATATTTCTCATGTTTCAAATGTAACATATCCTTAAAAATTAAACCTTGTTATTGAGTTGTAGATTAGAATGTCAAACCTTTTACACGAGTTCAAAGCAAATTGGTCATACAAACTGTTCGTAAAGCATCCCGAATTGTTCCTACCAATACTTGAGGAAGAATCTAAGCATGCCTCTAGAGAAGTGTCCGGTTTATGTAGGATCTTAAGAGATCTTAACGTAAGCCATCAAGCAAGAATACTTGATCTATCATGCGGTATCGGCAGACATTCCATTCTGTTATCTAAAATAGGATTTAAAGTCGTGGATACGATCGTTCAAAGTATTACATAAGTATAGCAAGAAAAAGGGCAAAATCTGAAATATCTACTAGCGATCATAAACTGCATTTTTATTCTGGTGAACCCGGTAGACCGGCCATTACATTATTGAAGAATAATGAGAGAAATTTTGAGATAATATTAAGTTTATTTCAATCTATCGGATATATTTCGAGAGAATACGACCTGCTCATGCTGAAGAACCTAAGGAAAGTCACGTCATCCAAATGTTTACTTATTTTAGAAACAGAGAATAAACAATGGCGGTTAAATAATTTTGATAACAATAAGATAAATCATTATGGAAACGTAATTGTACGTGAGAAATGGAAATTCGATTTCAAGAACGATGTATTCAAAAATCAGACGATGTTTTATACAAAAAGAAAAAAGGGACCTAACTCTCATCTAGTTCTTAATCTTCATTCACATATGATCTTATACTCTCTAGAGGAATTAAAAAAAATTACAACCAAAGCTGGATGGAAATTTTTCAGAAATTATCATAGTATCAGATCATTAAAACCAGCAACTAGTCACTCGAGTATGCCAATATCAGTATTTACGATGCTATAACCGATTTGTAAACGATACTATTAATCCAGTTGCAAAATTTTCGTTACTATATTACGCTATAAATGATGTCGATTCGTTTGTGTAAAAATTTGTATTTAAATGCATCTTGACCAGATATAGGTTTACAATACTGTCAAATTGTAAAAAGCAGTGCAGGAGCGCAGACCTCCAGAACATGATCCATGGAAGAATATTTTATGGGCTCCCTTGGTGAGAGGTTTTAGGAAAACCCAGTAGCCATCGGATGCAATTTTTGTTCTTATTGAAGGAATATTTAGACAATTGTCTTCAGGTAAGTCAACATAAAATAATTTAGGATCAGACTGAACTCTAGAAGCTGTTAATCTCTGATCATCGACCTCTACTATTACATTTACGATGTCGTCCTCATCCTCGACTACCTTAACCAGGAGTTCGTTATCTGTAGTAATTTCTGGTTTTTCGTAAACGTTCAGTTCATAGTTGATTACAGGAAACAATATGCACTTATCATGTGGGATGGCGCATCTTCTATACGGAATTATATTTTCACCAAAAGTTCCTGCCAAAAACCAAACAGGTCCCTGTTGATTTAGACTAGAATAACTGCCATTGTCGTCTGTTGCAGGACTAATCGTTTTTGGACACGATAAGAGCCATTTCCACCATCTGACAGTCCACTGACCGAATGTAATCCCAAATGGTCTTTCATGAGTAAAGAAAAAATCTACAGAGTTGTCTCTGCAATTTGCCGCCTTCAATATTATCTGGAATGTTTTTCATAAATATATATATGATCTAAGACTGAGTTAACATATTTGTATTCGAGGATCAGAAGTCGCATGGAAGAGGTTTAACAGTATCGGGCACAAGTTGTGGCATGAATTCATAGTTACTTTATCATAATGAATTCTTTGAAGTTTATTAGTGGAATTTGGCTTATACCTTCAGCAATAGGTGAAAATCAAGAAAAAATTTAATACCAAGCGATTTCTATCAATTATGATGAGAAAAGTAAGAAAATTTACTGCTATTATTTCAGGAATTCTAAGTGGTACGATTCATTTGGGAATCAATAACAATTCCATATATAATAAACATCAGTAGTGCGTTTGTTTAATCTGCATATAAAAGATATGAATTCGACTTCTTTCGTTTGGTGAATTTTAAAATTATTCTTATTTTTCTTACCTCCAAATTCAAAATATTATCTATATAATATTGGTGATTCATTTAAAAGTTCCAACCTTCGTTTATTACACTGGAAGGATCATCCAAATTGAGCATGAGTAATAGAACAATTTAGAATCTGGAAATATTTCTTTGTCCTCTACTGGAAGTCGGGAAAAATCGTTCTGATGTTAAAGATAGTAATCTATCAAATTCAATTATTGGCATTTTAGGTGTCAGCCAAAATTACTTAGGCCTAAGAAAGACGAAAGTGAAAGAATATTAATGAATTATGTGTTTGATTTTGAAAACTGATAAATTTAAGACAAACCTTAGAAAGCCGGTGACTTCTGTGGCTCAAACCTAATCCTTGCTAATTATTCTGTGGGATTGATTCAAGGCTGGTGAAATAATATAAACTTTATTTCTTCTTCCAAAGTGACTAAACCTAAGGGATTTACCTCACAAACCGTAGAGAGTTATCGCATACTTACCATCTTGTAACTTTGACATGCTGTTCAATATATGTAGTTCCTTTCCAATACATAGCCAGAGGCACCATAATTAGTAAATTGACCGTTTTCAACTCTGTATTCACAATTATTCGATGGGCAAATTTCGCTACCATCACTTACAGCAAATCTAATTTTTTTTATATCAAACCAACCGAGATCAGCCAATCCCATGTGCGGTTTTAATTGTGCCTTTAATGTCATTTGTTCTAATCCAGAATTAGAAGAGACAGTATTATTCTCAGTATTGTTACTAGATTCTGGTGCTACATCTTGCAATGGTATATCGGTCTGTGCAAATGTGATCCCTATGGTCTTTGGCGTTGCAAATAATCCCAAAATTATTACAAGAAAATCCAGAGAAATCAAGCAACAACGCTGATAATGAAGGCGACCCCTTCTCTCAGGATGTATCACGTGTTTCACATGTATCACAGAACTACAATTCAGATTTTACTCGGGAATGCTATCATTGTAGTTTTGAACCAAACAATAAACAGCAATACGACGATCATTGCTCCCTAAAACATCGGCGGCTTCTGGATATCACAATAAGGCAAGTATTGAAGCATATGGATTAAAGCCTCAGCGTAACCCATTGGGAGTATAGCTTAATCTTCGTCTGAATTTTGTAGGCTAGCCAGCAAATTAGCCGTTCTCTATGTCTATTTCATTAAAATCGCCTTTTGTGGGCGTGATGCCTTTGCCCCTCAAGTTCTTTTAGTGAATGTTCGTCAAAGAACGCGTCGACACTTTGTAGAACCAGTTTTATAATTTATTATTCGCTTTTTCGCCTAGCCTCTTGGATAGCAATCTTAACGTATTCTTTTATATCCTGTTCTTCTAGGGAGCTTTCAATTCCAGTTGTGTTTTCTAAAGTCTGTGTCTTTGCTTCAACCTCTATCATTAAATTTTTAACAATTTTTTGTATTTCCTTTTCCATCTCCGACGATCCTATTCCGCCCAAAAATGTTAGTTGCTTCGCAGAATTTTTTATATACGCTCTAATGTTTCTATCCTGCGATACTGAAATTGCTGATGAATATACCGCAATCAAAAATAAAAATGCCGCTAACCCAAAAAAAGCAGCCGTGACAAGCCCGAATGGCGGATATGGAGCTTGTATTAAACCTGTCGGCTGATTGGAAGTAAACATCAACATCATTCCATAGGCTGAAATTATCATGTAATTCTTGATTTGCACATGATCTATACTTCTTGACATGCGCCAAAATGCTATTCCAAACAAAATGCCACCAAGAGGTTTAACAGAATACAAGAACAAAGTATAGACAATACCTGCAATAGTGCTATTGTGAATATTTTGATAGAATAGATTTAATACAAATGGTTGGACTAGACTAAAGAAATAGAGAATCGGAACACCCATTGCAATCCAGTAGATGAGCCTATTAGTCTTATTATAATAGCTGTAAAGTAGCATTGCAGTAGCTATCCACGTGAACAAGAATGACAAAATGTAAGTAATATCGAGAATCTGGCTAAATAAATTTAGTCCGGACGAGAATCCTCCACTTAAACTTCGTGCAAATCGAATATAGTCTGGTCTAATAATGAATTCCAAATTCAAGGATAGAACTGTGAAGATGGCGTTTAAACAAATCATACTCGTAGCAAGAAGATAGAAAACAACTACAAAATTACGATTTTCTTTAGACCATATCGCATACTTGAATGCTAGTATGCCTAATGCAGAAAAGCCGAGAAAATAGCTAATGTAAACCGTTGATGCCATTAGTAACATACTGTATTTCCCAGCAAAAATCATTTGAAAGATTATAGATATAAGCAGAAAGAATAGAACATATTGGATTATAGATACTACCTTGAATATCACATTGAATTTGGTTTTTGAATACATTTTGCTATTTCGAATCTTTTGCTTCACGAATGCTAAGATGACGTATTGCATCAGACCATAAACTAATACAATGCCAATAAAAAATGCAAGATAATAGTTAAGAGGGTAGATTCCACCGGTATAAACAGATATTCTTGGAATCGTGCTATCGATGATCAGAAAACTAATGCTCAGTATTATAACTATCAGAATTACTCTGTCGTTAATGTGAGACCATAATTCTCGCCCCTGGGAATTTATTCTATTATTTGTCGTTTGAACTGTCCTGTTACTTGCATAGTCTAATTATTATAAACGTTTTTTATATATGTGCTACTCCAACATGATGAGTATCAAGCTAAATATCAAAGCTTTTCTATAACCTCTGAGGAATGTAATTGTGATCAGACGTAATCTTACTAGTGATGTTACAAGAGTAGCAAAGCTAAATGTTTTCTTTATAATAATTGGAACTATCAGTAGTTTGGTCTTTTTACCCGCACTAACCAATTTTGCCTACTCTCAAGGTTCAAATCAAACCGTTTATTCTACTGATTCCAAGCCCTTTGGTGTTCCATACCAAGATTGGATTGGTAAATGGTGGAATTGGACATCTGGGATAACTACTGACATGCATCCTAGAGATGATCCTAACCGTTCATGCAATGTAAACCAGAATGGATCTGTTTGGTTCTTGCCAGATCCTTTAAATAATGAGACCGCATCTAACCCTCGAATTTGTGATGTACCTGCTGGGAAAGCCATATTCATTCCTGTAGTTACTGGGGAGTCGGATACTACTGAGCACCCAGATTTTACCGAAACTCAAATCATAAAAGAAGCTCTTGCATGCGATTATTACAGTAAATACAGACGTGCAGAGGTAGATGGCGTTAGCGTAAGTGGTCTCAATGACCCAGTGACTTATAGAACAAATTCGTCTCATCTGTTTAATGTGGCCATGGTGGACAATAATATTTACAATATGAAGCCTGCAACAGGACGAGGATTTGCCGATGGTTGGTTCTTATTCATTAAGCCTCTTCCAATTGGTGAACATAAGATCCATGTAGCTGGTGCGATAGATGCACCAGACCCTAACTGTAACAGTAATGGCGATGTGACTTGGAATATTCGTGTTAAATGAGTTCAAATAATAGGCAATCGGCACGGTCCATGAAACTTTATTTTCTTAAAAGGTGAAAATAGGAGCGTGCCTAGATTCACACTAGCAGAAAAGAAATCTCATTGAAAGCATAGTTGCATCTTTATCAATTAAGGGAATTCCAGTTAAAAATAGTAAGTGCTCTAAAAACATTTGAGTTATTTCAAAAACCGTTTGAATATCTATTTAATGCAGAATATATGCCTGCAGAAGTCAAAACAGAGCTCAGACAGGCAGCTGTAGCAGACGGCACGATCGGAGGAACAATAGCCGATTTTCAGCAACCTCGAACATCACCAGCTACCACAGCAAAGAACACTTATCAATAATCCAATATCACTAATGATTAGTTGATCTAATGAGTTAACAACTCGTAGTAGTTGGGCGCTGATGAACAAGAAACAACCAATACCCACGAGTTGTTCGTATGGCACTGTAATTAATTATCGACGGATAATAGAGCAATTTACATTATAAAACACATAGTTGCATATTGCCTGCGTTCAAAATATAGAAAATTATTAAGAACTCAATTTAGTTACTTGAAACAATAAAGGGCACATATCAATAAGATATCGCTAGTGATATTAGAAATTCTAACTGTTATAAGTTGAACTGGGTCGTATAATTACCATTCTCTAAACAATGCTTTATTCTTAATAACAATCTCATTTATTATTAGCAGGAGCTGAAAGTCAAATTAAGCTTGGTCATCGTTAGTTATTCTACCTTTACTTCATATGTTATAGTGCCGTGATACCGTTCAATACCTTTTGAATATAACTTAATAGTATAAGGATCTTTGTGTGGCGGCAATTCCTTTATGCACAAAAAGTAACCATCAGTGGCTGCTGGACGCGCAGGCCCTGGTGGTATAGGGTAATCTATCCTCACCTGAGGTTTGTCGGTAGCATCTAGTTCAAATTCCTTTGAGGAAATTCGTATTTTATCCTTATCCTGTCCACCAAGGATATCATAGTTGTCAATCTCACAGGTAAAGTTCGTCTGCGGCTCATTATTATCCTTCTTTGCTTCTTGAATTCTTTTCTCGTGAGTATCTAGATTTGGAAACGTACCTTTATCTACCATGGTACTCATGCCTGGAAATAGAATGGCCTGATTTTTATGAACAGCTGCAGAACTACCAATTGTAAAAACTCTTGCATCCTCACTTTCATCAAACTTAGGATTCGCTCTCAAAAAATAAACATCACCTTTCTGATCATCATCAATTCTACTACTTACGTTCCAATTCCACCAGTCGGTTATCAATTCTGAAACTGCTCTTCCTCCAACACGATCATTTCCTTCTAGAAGTTTTACTATTATTTCCTTATCACCCTTCTGATATTGCGCTCCATTAAACACATAACCTTATACAAAGAACTATCTTATAAATAATGTTAAAAAGAGCCGCATCAGTTAAAATAAAGGTACCGTTGTAACTATCAACTAAGGGTTTTCATCAAATTAACGCTCATTTTTATTAGTTTTTAAGTGGAAACCGTGTTTACTTTACATATCGAATGGTCCTATCATTGCATAAGTAAAGAAAGAAAATTGATAAAAGTGTAATCTATTTTCTGAAAATGGAGACAAGGTAGAATCCATTCCTAAAGACACCAGGTTATCACCAAGAAAATAGGAATAATGTCGATATCACATACTCATTTAAGGTTAATTAGCAAATAAGAAATGATACTCATAATAGAATCAAATCTGATAGTTTGATTTAAAAAAGTAGTTCTTATAATCATAAATTAATCCTTGCTTCATCTCTTTACTGATTCATCACGAGATGTTAAGTGTGATGTTACTAAAGTCATTTGAGCTAGATCAACCTTATTTGGCGTGCCTTGAAGAATACTGGTCCTATGAAGTAGGAAAGTTTCATCGAGAACTTCCCAGGTTTCGTTATTACTTTGAAGAACTATCAATCAATAAATTATGTTAGTCTTGAGCCTATAGGTGTCGCAAAGGACGTTCTGCTGCAATCAATAAAGGATAGCATCTCAAAGGGGTTTCCATGCATGTTCGGATTTACTGTCTACAATTCAATACAGCAAAGTTCCACAACTGGTAAAATTCCTTATCCCTGTGAAGGAGAAAAGGTTGAAGGGGGACATGCAATAATGGCAGTAGGATATGATGATAAGATGTCTATAAAAAATGAAATGTGTGGTAAAGAAACCAAAGGAGCACTGCTAATTCGGAATTTCGTGGGGCGTGGAGTGGGGTGGAAAGGGTTATGGATATTTGCCTTATGACTTTGTCTTAGAGGGTTTGGCAGAAGACTGGTGGACACTTATTGACCAAGGTTGGGTCGGTACAGGTCAATTTGGCGAATAATTTGTTTTTTCTAAATTTAACAAACTTATTTGGTCTACATTCGCCTGATATTTAGAATACCATAATCATAATGTAATTTTGCTCAAATCTCCTGATATATTAATTGGCATGGCAAGAATATCTAGCAAGTGAGTTTATAAAGCTCTGCTATAGACACTTATTGATTTGAAAACAAGAATTGAAAAACTTCCAAGTCATTTTCTAGTTCTTATCTTGTCTCTAGCTTTAGTGTTTTATTCGGTAAGTGTATCAAATAGTGCCTTAACAAATGTATGGGCAGCTAATCCATATCAAATTACCAATGAAGAAGTAAAAGATAACTATCTTGTCTATATTAAGCAAAAAGCAAATCAAGGTCAGGATGGATCACCGTCGGACTGTAATCCAGGATTAGGGATACTGAAGAAAGAAGATCTTCAAAACCTTCAAAGTAGCGATCTATGTAATCCGGGACTGGAGAACATGAAGAAAAAATTGGGCAATTATCAGCAAGACGAGAATAAAAAATTGGGTAATGGGCTAGATAAAAAGATAATCAATAAACTAAGCGATAAGATAAATAAAAAAGAGACCATATTAAAGGACAGATTTGAAAAATTAAAGGAAAGGATGGAAAAAGCGATCTCAGAAGAAGAGGAAAAAGCACCAATCCCCAAGGAGGAACAGAAGAAAGTTGATGAGCAAGATGTAAAAACTGTTGAAGAACACAAGTCCTCAAAAGGAGATAATTGCAGGGATGGAAATGTTCTAGATGGAGCATCAAATGAAGGAGACCTGAAAGTATTAGCAGAATGTCAGGATGCAGCTGGTGATGTCATGCATACGAAAAAGATGAATGACGGAGATTACAAATTTTTGGTAAAGTTAGATGATAAATATGGATTTCTCGTAAATGATAAAAACGATGAAAAAACTGATGGATTACTCGTGGTAGAAGTTGTTCCTAAAGACCAAGACATAAGTAAAGTTGACCTACCGAAGGAGGGCGACAAAGTACACATCTGGGGCGCATGGGTAACAGACAAACCAAAGGGATGGCATGAAATACACCCGACCTGGGAAGTAACAAAACAATAACGGCCACCCTACCTAAATTTTTCACAACAGACAATTAGTAATTATGGATGAACTAGGTCAAAATTACCTCTAATTCTCGACAAGCAGTTTAAGTTTAGAAATTTTCCATTTTTTATTATTTCATGTTGGCAAAAACGATATATCGAACATGGGCAGTGTTATTTTACTGATTAATGGTACTGAATAAGCCAATATCTGATAATTTAAATCTAAAATTAAACTAGAATTGAGAATTGAGAATAATGGGATTTAAAGTGAAAACTATATTATTGTGTATTTCAAACTGATCTAACGTGTGTAGCAGGTACATGGTATTATTTACTCTAGCTTCACTTGCCTTGTCGGTAATTTTGAATATTGTAAATCCGTATGATTATGTGTATGCGCAAGTAAATCAGAGTGGGCAAAACACAATATTTACATCAAATAACAATATGGCTGCCGGAACTACATCCAATAGTACAGGTATAATGAAGAACACTTCAGGGATGTTAGATGACGCATTTGACGCACTAAGAGATACCTTCGGATCGTTTTTTGGAAAATAGATAAATACGC
>Ga0184609_10000468_pt1 | contig 11729 bp, 11 predicted proteins | sample PLM1_60_coex_FD_133165 | JGI IMG/M metagenome (GOLD analysis project Ga0184609, IMG submission 133165) | Groundwater sediment microbial communities from an aquifer in East River, Colorado, USA - PLM1_60_coex | ecosystem: Environmental > Terrestrial > Soil > Riparian zone | place: USA: East... | reverse complement strand
GTCCACCGGCGCGGCACCGCTTGGCCAGTACTCCGACACCGCCGGCACGCTCAATGCGTTCGGCCGGGGGCTGCTCACCGACGGCCAGTACTCCAGCACCGGCTGGTGGAACGCCCGCCCGGTCGGCTGGTACGGCGACAACGGCCCGGCCAGGGTGCTGTTCGACCTCGGCTCGGTCCGCCCGGTCGACAAGGTCGTGCTCTACACCCACGACTCCCCGGACTCCGCCGTGAACTGGCCGTACAACCCCGCCATGGTCTTGTCCACCACCTGCCCGGTGCTGACCACCGCGCTGCGCGGCACGGTGGAAAGCTGCGGCGCTACCACCCTCCCCGGCTCGGCACCGGCGGTGACCAGCTACAACGGCCCCATCGGCCGCCAGCTCGACGGCACCATCACATTCACCGGCGGCACCGCGGTCAACGCCCGCTACGCCACCCTGGTCGTGCAGCCAACCGGCTGGTTCCTCGCCGACGAGGTGCGCTTCTTCTCCGGCGGCGTGGACGTCACCAGCTCGGTCAGCTACCGGATTCTCACCCCGACCAACCGGCCGTCGGTCGACACCAGCTCCTACGGCGACAACGGCGTGCGGCTCACCGACGGCAACGTCGCACCGATGATGTCCGGCCCCGCGGTGACCGGCTGGAAGGCATCGGGTCAGTCCACCGTCACCGTCGACCTCACCAGGACGACCACCGTGCGCTCGGTGACCTCGTGGTTCGTCGACGCCGCATCCTGGGGTGTTGTGAAGCCGCCGTCGGCCACCGTCGCGACCAGCATCGACGGCGTCACCTGGACCACCCTCGGCACCGCGACCGCGGCCTCCCGCACCTGGTACGCCTCGGCCGGCTACACCGTCACCGGCACCGCCGCCCAGCAGGCCCGCTACGTCCGGGTCACAGTGGCCGCCAACCCGGCCAGCCCGAACGCCTGGCACATGATCAGCGAGGTCGAAGCCAGCGCCGCGTGAGGCCGCTCCAACCCTGCACCGACCGGGCCCGCGCCGACCAGCGCGGGCCCGGCCCTTCGGGCCCAAGATCCCACCACCGGCAAGGAGCCGAACATGAGACAGCACACCGAACGGGAGCGGCCCACCAGGCCGACCGGCCAGGCCTGGTCGGCGCCGTGGGCGACGCGCTCCTACCCGGCCGAGCAGCGACGCCGGCGGGCCTGGGTCCGCACCGCGGCGCTCGCCGCGATCGCCCTGACCGTGACCTACCTGGCCTGGCGGGTGCACTCGACGCTGCACGGGGCCGCGCCGTGGTTGGCGGTGTGGCTGCTGGCGATGGAGCTGCACGCCCTGCTGTCGCTGGCCATGCACACCTTCGACCTGTGGGACCTCGACGCCATACCTCCCGCCAGCCGGCGCGTGCCGCCGGCGCTGCGCGTGGCGGTGCTCATCCCCACCTACAACGAGCCGCGCGAGGTGCTGCTGCCGACGATCGCGGCCGCGGTGGCCCTGCGACCGGTGCACGACACCTGGGTGCTCGACGACGGCGACCGCCCATGGGTGGCTGAGCTCGCGCGGTCCCTCGGGGCCCGCTACCGGGCTCGGGTGCGGCACGACCACGCCAAGGCCGGCAACATCAACGACGTGCTGCCCGAGCTGGACGTCGACCTGATCGCGATCTTCGACGCCGACCACATCGCGCACGCCGACTTCCTCACGCACACCATGCCCTACTTCGCCGACCAGCGGGTCGCGCTGGTGCAGACCCCACAGGAGTTCTACAACGCGGACAGCTTCGAGCACGTCCGCACCCGGCGCGGGCTGCGCTTCGGCGAGCAGCAGCTGTTCTACCGGGCGCTGGCCGCCGGCCGTAACCGGTGGGGCGCCGCGTTCTGGTGCGGCACCAACGCGGTGGTGCGGCTGGCCGCCCTTCGGGAGGTCGGCGGGGTGTCCACCGACAGCATCACCGAGGACATCCACACCACCATCCGGATGCACCGCCGTGGCTGGCGCACCGTCTACCACAACGAGGCGCTCGCCAGCGGGCTGGCGGCCGCCAACGTCCGGCAGTACCTCGGACAGCGGCTGCGCTGGGGCGTCGGCGCCATGCAGGTGCTGCGCAGGGAGAATCCGGCCACGGTCCGGGGCCTGAGCCTGCCGCAGCGGCTCAGCTACCTGTCCACCCTGCTCGGCTGGTTCGAGTCCTGGCGCACCCTCGGCTACCTGGTCATCCCGGTGGCCGCGGTGGCGACCGGCGGCCTACCGGTCGCGGCCCCAGCCGCCGTGTTCCTGCCCTGGTTCGCCGCGGTCTTCCTGACCCAACGGCTCGCCCTGCGGCTGCTCGCCCGCGGGCACGCCACCGTGTGGCACGCCGTCCTGTTCGAGGTGATCCGGCTGCCGGCCAACCTGCGCGCCACCCTTGCACTGTTCGGGCCGAGGTCGCGGTCGTTCAACGTCACCGCGAAGGGCCGGGGCGGCGGGGCCCGCAGCCGCATGCCCGTCCCGCGCCTGCTCACCGCCCTGCTCGCCGCCCACCTCGCCGGCCTCGGCTGGTACGCCGCCACCATCGCCGGCCTGAGTCCGCTGCACTACCCGGTGCAGTGGGCCGCGCACGGTGCCGCGGCCTGGATGGTGGTCAACGCGGCCATCCTTTGCAGCGCCATCCACCGGATCCGTGCGCCCCGCTACGGCGTCGAGCGGCGTGCCGCCGTGCGGTTCCCGGTGCACGGCCCGGCCATCCTCGGCGATCGCCTGGTCCACCTGCACGACGTGTCGCTTACCGGCGCCGCGCTCACCGCCCCGGCCGACGCCGCCACGGTCGGCCAGCGCGCCACCCTCACCCTCACCACCGACGGCGTCGAGCTGCACCTGCCCACCATCGTCCGCAGCGTCTCGGCACACTCCGGCCACGACGTGCAGGTCGGTACGGAGTTCGACCTGGCGCCGGACCGCACCATCGCCACGCTGGCGCTTGCCCTGTTCCGCACCGACATCACGCCGCGCCTGGTCTACTCCGACCTCCCGGCCCGCCGGCAGGTCGAGGCACGCCCGCCGGCGGCGGCTGCCTGAGGCCAGCGCCTCCTTCGCACCCTTTCCGCCAACCCCGAACAGCGCACCGAGGCCGCCAGCCCCGGTGCGCGGCTTTCTGTGCTGGCGGCCTTACATCCTGTTACTCCGATCGGCGGCGAATGAGATACCCGCTATGGAGAAAATTGACGGATCAGTCAAGAAGACAGCCGAAAGTTGACTGATCGGTCAACTTTGCTGGTACGACACCGCTCCCTCCCCGGCACCTCGGCCAATCCCAAGGCCGCCGGCCGCCGCAGCGGTGACGACTGGCGGGTGGACGCGTCAACCACCGCCGGCGGCCTCGGCCCCGTGCTTGCGGCGGAATGCACGCCGGCGGTGGGACGACCCGGGCCGCGCCGGTCTCCGGCGCCGCTGCTGGGCGCGCAGTGCGGCCGGGCCGGGTCGGAGCCACCCGGCCGCACTGCGAGCTGCCCGGCCGCACTGCGAGCTGCCCGGCCGCGTCCGAGTTGCTCGGGGCTGTCAGGCGACCGTGGCCACGCTGTGGTCACGGGTGGACCGGTGCCGGGCCGGTGGCCTGGCCTCGAGCCACCTGCCGAAGTCGGCCGGGCTCAGCGGTCGGGAGAAGTGGTAGCCCTGGGCCCCGTCGCAGCCGAGGTCGTGCAGCGTGTCGAGCGATGCGCTGTCCTCGACGCCTTCCGCGATCACGGTCAGGCCCAGGTTGTGGCCGAGCTCGATGGCCGATTCCACCAGCACGCGGTTCCTGAGGTCGGTGTCGAGGTCGTGGACGAAGGACCGGTCGATCTTGATCTCGTCCACTGGCAGCAGCTTGAGGTAGACCATGGAGGAGTAGCCGGTGCCGAAGTCGTCGATGGCGGCCTTGACGCCGAGCGCGCGGATCCGGCGCAGGCTGTCGGCGGTCCGCTCCGGGTCGGCCATCAGGGTGTTCTCGGTGATCTCGATCCGGAGCAGCTCACCGGGCACGCCGGCGGCGAGCAGGCAGGACGCGACGGTCTCCGGGAACTGCGGGTCCAGCAGGCAACGGGTGGACACGTTCACCGCGACGGGAATCCGGATGCCTTGGTCCAGCCAGTCCCGCGCCTGGACCAGCGCAAGGCCGAGGACATGGCGGGTGAACCCGTGGATGAGGCTGGTGCGCTCGAGCATCGGGATGAACTCGCCCGGCATCAGCAGCCCACGGCTCGGGTGCTGCCAGCGGGCCAGTGCCTCGGCGCCGATCAGGCTGCCGGTGCCGACGTCGATCTTCGGCTGGTAGTGCAGTACCAGCTCGCCGGCGTCCAGCGCGCGCCGCATGGAGCCGATCAGCGTGAAGCGCGCCGTGTTGTCCGCCTGGTCCGGGTCGAAGCGGGTGTGCACCAGGTGGTGTTCCTCCGCCACGTACATCGCTGCGTCCGCGTGGCGGAGCAGGGTGGCGGTGCACTCGCCCGGCTCGGGCAACGGCGGAACCTGAGTTGGCGGTGCCCGCCTGCAGCAGGATGTACTCCTGGCTCATGAGGACGTACGCCTGCCGGTAGTCCTTGGCCTCATCCGCCAGCACGGCCGTCCGGTGCACCAGGTCCGACTGGCGCCAGATGCCCAGCAGCGCGATGCAGGCCATCACGACCACGGTCAGGGCGAGGACGGTGCCGACCCAGCGGCCGAACCGGAGGCGACGGGGAGACAGGCGCGGCGTCGGGCCGCCTGTTGTCTGCACGCTCTGATGCTCCCGGCAGGAGAGAATCTCCAGAAGTGCGTTACGCCCTTTACCAAAGGGACGTTCGATCGTCCCGTTCGTGCGCATTACCCGAAAGCGTGACGGCGATGGCGGTGGCATGGAATAGCGTGTTCCGCGAGGTTGCACGGGTTACGGTGGTCAGGTGACAAGGGATCCCGACCGGCCGATCCGGGTGTTTCTGCTGGACGACCACGAGATCGTGCGGCAGGGCATCGCGGCCCTGCTGGAGACCCAACCCGACATGGTGGTGATCGGCGAGGCCGCCACTGCCGCGGAGGCGTTGGCCCGGATACCCGCCTCCCGCCCGGACGTCGCGGTCCTGGACGTGCGGCTGCCCGACGGGGACGGGGTGCACGTCTGCCGCGAGCTACGCGAGCAGATGCCGGAGCTGGGCTGCCTCATGCTGACCTCGTACTCCGACGACGAGGCGCTGTTCGAGTCCGTCATGGCCGGCGCCGCCGGATACGTCATCAAAGAGGTGCGCAGCTCCGACCTGGTGCAGGCGATCCGCACCATTGCCGCCGGCCGCTCGCTGCTCGATCCGACCACCACCAGCCAACTGCTGGCACGACTACGCTCGACAAAAGAACAGGCGCAGAGCCCGTTGCATGAGCTCACCGACCAGGAACGGCGGGTGCTCGACCTCATCGGCCGGGGAATGACGAACCGCGAAATCGGCAGCGAGATGCACCTCGCCGAGAAGACCGTGAAGAACTACGTCTCCAGCCTCCTGGCCAAACTCGGCATGCAACGGCGCACCCAGGTCGCCGTCCTGGCAACCGAGCTGCGCGGACGCGACCAGGCCTAGAACGGTCTAGAACACCTCGGGGCAGTGCGGCTCGTGCTCGGCGCGGAACGCCGCGGTGGCCGCGCGCAGCGCGCCTGGACGCAGCTCGCGGACCCGACCGGCGGCGGCCAGCGTGCTGAGCCTGGTGCTGCCGAGGTAGGCCGCGCCGAGGTCGGACGTGCTGCACTCCAGGTCCGCGTCCGCGCCGGTGCGGCGTACCTCGGCCGAGCCGGAGGCGTTCACCGTCAGCCGCCAGCGTCCGGCGTTCCACGGGCAGAACCCGTCGGTCACGTCGAGCACCACGTCCAGCGGAGCCGAGTAGCCGCGGGCCTGCAGCGCCCTGTCCAGGTCCACCAGCCGCACATACAGGGCGTCCTCCAGGTCCACACTGGCCATCCGCGGGTTGTCCAGCATCCACGGCAGCGGGTCGTCGGCCGGCGCGTTGGAGTAGCGCACCTCGCCGACAAGGTCGAGCCGGAGCAGGAACCGCCACAGCGCGGCGTGCGCCCGCGGCGTCAGCGAGACCAGCTCGCTGACCCGCACCTCGTGCTCAGGGCCGCGCCGCGGCTCCCAGTTCTCCTTGACGCGGAACCGCGCGTACCCGCCTGAGACGACGGCGAAGCGCAACGCGCTTGCCCCGCCACGGTCGCGCTCAGGGTCGGCGAGCATCCACTCCCACGCCGGCTCGGGCCGCGACAGCCCGCCGATCCTGGTGCTGGCGTACTCGGCGTGCAGCTTGCGCATGGTGGCGCCCGCGGTGTCCGCGTCCACCAGCACGACCCGCTCGGTGCCGGGGTCGACGTCCGCGCGCAGCGCCGCGTCCCGCGCGACGGCCATCCGGGCGCGGCGTGACGCAAGGCCGTACCCGAAGCGGCCGTAGATGCCGCCCTCGGACGCCCACAGCGCGGCGACGGACTCGCCGCCGGTCTCGTGCAGCCCGTGCAGCTCCGCGCGCATCAGCGCGACCAGCGCGCCGCGGCGGCGGTGGTCCGGCGCGACCCCGACGGAGGTCACCGCGGCGATCGGCAGCGGACCGGTGCCAGGCATGGTCATCGTCCGTGCCAGCATGCTGCCGCCGCCGACGAGGGTGTCGCCGTCGAACACCCCGTGGGTCCGGTCGGCGTCCAGCAGCCGCGACTGCAGCTCGAAGTCGTCCGGTCTGAGGTCGCCGTAGAAGGAGCTCCAGATCAGCGGCACGAAGTCGCGCATCTGCGCCTCGGTGAGAACCCTGGCGGTGAGGACTGCGTCCGGCATGCCGTCCTTGGTACTCCAGGCGGTGCCGTGACGCGACGAAATTACGCCGGGCGGCCGTCGGCCCTTCGTCCACGAACTCGACAGCAGGGGGGTTTTCGGCCGCTCGAACCCCCGTGGCGTCGAGTTCGTGGACGAATCCGCCACGGCTCCCCATTGTTGACCTTCCACGACAATCGAGCTAGAGTTCTAGCTAGAATTAATGCCAGGATTTAGGGGGTGGTGTCATGAATGTGAACACGGATGATCTCGTCAGCGTCACCGAGGCCAACAGCTCGCTGTCTCGACTGCTGAACGAGGCACACCAGGGGCGCACCAAGCTGGTCATGCGCAACAACAAGCCGTTCGCCGCGATCGTCAGCCCGGAGGCGGCCGCGCGGCTCCAGCGGCTCGACGAGCTGGAGGAAGACCTGCGCCTGCTAGGCCTTGCCCTCGTTCGGGCGGTCACCGACGACGGCGTTCGGCACAGCCTCGACGACGTCGCTGCGGAGTTCGGCATCGACCTGGCCGAGCTGGACGAGGACTGACCGTTGGCCCGAGTACTGCTGACGACCGAGGCCAAGGAAGACCTGCGCGACCTCGACGGCTCGGCCCGCAAGATCGTGCTCAAGGCCTTGAGGAAGCTGGAGTCCGATCCCGAACAACGCGGTCAACCGCTGGGTAGCCGAGCCGGAAGCAACCTCTCGACGTTCCGCAAGCTCGTCGTCGGCGACCGGGACTACCGGATCGTCTACCGGGTCGAACCCGATGGCACAGTGGTCGTCGTCTGGGTCATCGCCAAGCGTGCCGACAACGAGTGCTACGACATCGCCGCGGCGCGCGCCCGGATGTATGCCGGCGACCGCGAACTCGTCGGCGAGCTCATCGGCCTGCTCGACCGCGTCTGGAGCGCCACCGGCTCGGAGCGCGTCCCCAAGGCCTGATCCACGGTCCTCGCCGCGTCCCGCATGTCCTCGCTAGTCGTCAACGCGACGGTCGCCGTCGTGCGCGCCGTAGTAGCTGCTCTGCCTGGCCATGATGGTGCGCATCGGCGTGCCGCGCGCAACGCCGTACACCGTGCCGTGAAAGTCCAGGTCACGCTGGACCTCCCACAGTTCGTCGTGCCGCTCCGGCGGGAACAGCCGAGCGGGATCACCGGCCGCGATCCAGCCGATCGGAACGACCGTGTTCGGCTCCAGCCGCGAGTTGACGTGCAGCACGCTGTTGACCCGCAGTTCCGACCCCGTTCCGGCAACCGCTCCCGGAAAGATCGAGACCCCGGTTGCGACGAAGACCTCGTCCTCGATGGTCGCGCCGTTGATATGGGCATGAGGTCCGATCAGCACCGCGTCCCCGACGACCGCCGGATGGCTAGCCCGGCCGCGGACGAGCGCGTTCTCCATCACGACCACGTCGGCCCCCACGCGTACCGCGCCGTCCTCGGCCGTCAGCACGGCGCCGTGCAGCACCCGCGCACCCTCGCCGAGGACAACGGCGCCACACAGCACGGCCGACGGTGCCACGTACGCGGACTCCGGAATCCGGGGGCGCTCGCCGCGATGCTCCACGATCATGTGGCCAACCTAGCTGGCTGGGTTTGCGGGCCTTGGCGTGGTGTTGCGGCAGCTGCTGGCGTTCGGCCGCTTCGTGTTGAAGCTCCGCGTCCTGAAGTCCGTGATCAAGAGCGAGGGCACCACCTGAGCGGACTGGCGGGCTACAGCCGACGCGCTGGCCGTCATCGATGGGCGAGGCGTTCAGGCCGATCCCAGTCCCGTCCCGGCACGGCCTGCTCGGCCGCCGCCGCGGAGGTAGGTTGGGCCGATGATCGTCGAGGAGAACGGCATCCGTGCCCTGCACGCAGAGATCCTCGACGCGTGGAACGCCAGGGACGCCGACCGGTACGCCGCGGCCTTCACCAAGGACGCGAACGTCATCGGGTTCGACGGCAGCATGATGGACGGCTCCGAGGAGATCGCCGCCGAGCTGGCCAGGATCTTCGCCGACCACGACACGGCCTCCTACATCGCGAAGGTCCTCCAGGTGCGGTCGCTCGCGGACGGCGTCGCCGTGCTGCGTGCCGTGGTCGGCATGGTGCCGCCCGGCCAGCAGGACATCAATCCGGCGGTCAATGCCGTCCAGTCGCTGGTCGCCGTGCCCGAGAACGGCGGCTGGCGCGCCACGCTGCTGCAGAACACCCCGGCCGCGTTCCACGGCCGGCCGCAGGACAGTGATCGCCTCACCGAGGAGCTCCGGCGGGTGCTCAGGGGTTCATGAGCGGCATCGCGCTCGCACCAGCCGCTATTCACCTAAGGACGCCCCCGGCAAGCAGGGGTGCTGACGGCAAGGTCGCGGTGGGGCCGCTCCGACGACTCAGGCAGCGCCCGCGAATCGCAGCAGGTCGACGAAAGTGAACTTGCCGTTCACCGAGGCGATCGGAGTGGCGGGTTTCCAGCCCGGGTCGAGGTAGATGTACGAATTCGGGTCCCGCTGCAGGAGCCCGACGAGGACCTCGGCGACGATCCTGCCGCCCACCGGCCCGAGCCGCTGGGTGTTGTACGGCGGCAGCTCGGCCTCCCGCAGGATGTAGAACCACAGCGGTGCCTCGCCGCCCCATCCCGGGTCGTTACCGAGTCCGAGCGTCGCGTTGGACAGGACGGGAGCGCGCATCGCCTTCGCGATCGCCTGCCCGGACGCCAGCCCGACGCGCTTTCCGCGCAGCGTGTTCCGTACGGCGAGGTGGATCGTCGGGTCGGGCGGTGGGACGGCGGACCCGGGCAGCGTGGCCAGCGGTATCGACAGCTTCGTGTCGATCTTTCGCGGCGGGCGGGCCGGGAAGGTCGGGTCGGTGGGCATGATGTTCTTCCACACCATGACCAGGTCGGCCGGGATCGGGCGGCCGCCATTGAGGTTGAAGCCGCCGTCCGGGCCGAAGACCGGGACTCCGGCCGCCGACTCCGGGCTGATGACGTAGAAGGGTCGGATGAGGCTGTGCCCGAACCGGTAGGCCGCCACGGAGAACTCGACCGGCATGAACGGCCGCCCGTCCTTGTTCGTGGGCTTGTAGTAGCTCAGGTTGATCACCGGAGGCTTGCCGGCGACCTCCTTGTACACCGAGCCATTGGTGCCGACGACTTCATCGCCGACGAATGGCGGCAGGAAATCGTGGATGACGGCCCACTGGTAGTGCCAGCGCGCGAGCCGGCGCGCGGCCTCGAACACCCACTCGCGACGCATGCCCATCGACCGGACGTAATCCACGAGCCGGTTGTGGAACTGGATCATCGCCTTGTGGAACTGAACGACAATCAGGTTCTCGTCGTTGCGCCGATCCGGGATGATCGCCCGGCCGTTGCCGTCGCGCGGCACATCCAGAACACCGTTCACGTTCGGCGTCAGCAGCAGCTTGTCCGGGTCGGCCGGATCGTAGAAGGCGGGTGTGTTCGCGGGCCCGCCTCCATAGAGCACGTCAAGGTCGTAACGCGGCGTCCGGAAGTTGTAGCGCGCATCGGGGTCAACCTGCTGCTGATCGAGCGGCGTGGTGTCCAACGTGATGTCGTGGTCGATGAACTGCCCGATGAACGTGAACCCGGCAAACAGGCGTGGGTTGGTGTTGAGGAAGTTATCGCTCGTATCGGGCTCGACCATTGTCTGCGCGAGACCGGTGAGCAGGCCGTCGCTCGGCCTGAAGGCCGGGAGCCGCTTGAACATCAGCCCGAACCGGCCCTCCGCCAGCGGGTCCGTGCTCGTCAGGAACATGCCCCGGAGCTCGACGCCGTGCAGGCCGCTGCCGGCTACTTCGGCATGCGCTCCGGTTGGCAGCCGGCTCACCATTGCGCCGGCCGACAGGGCGGCCGCCCCGGCGAGGAACTTGCGGCGGGAAGAGTGACGGTGGTACCAGCCCCGCCGGGGCGAGCCATCCTGACTTTTCATTACCTTATGTCCTCATTCGACTACTAAGAGCTACCGGGGTCTCAATCGACGGTGAGGTTACCACTCGATAGGTACCCGGCCCGCGTGTAGACCACGTCCGCGGCGGGGAGTGTCGAGCAACTGAGATCCGGAGGAAGAGGACAGGAGACGGGGGAGCCCGATAGCCGGATCTGGAAGCGGTCGCCCGGCGAGGGGGCCATGTTCTGGTCGTTGTCCTCAGCGATGACCTCGAAGCGGCACATCGGCGAGGTTGTTGTCTCCTGCGTCGGGCACGCGCTCAGCAAGGCCGGCGGCGCCGACGACGTCAGGTTGTAGCGGCCGAGGAAGATCAGCTGGTTTCCCGGTGGGGGAGGCGGATTCTGGCCGATGCAGATCATGGATTCGAGCACTGGGTCGAGAGTGTCGACCGTCCCGTGGATGGAGAACGACGAGCCGAGGGGGTTGCTGCCGTGGTCGGTGTAGGAGAGCTCGATGCGGAGGGACCCGCGCTCGCAGCTGAAGCTGAAGCCGAAGGACGCTGGGCCGGTGAACACGACGGGGTCGCTATCGTCCGGGTCAGGCGGCAGCTGTCCGCCGCCGCGGCCCGTGCACGCCGCCAGCACCGCGACGAGGACGCAGATCATGGCGAGTGGTACGGATCGCCGCAGGAACGGGGGTGTGCCGGTCTTCATGAGTAATCCTCCAAAGCCGTCAGGGCGCGAGCAGTAGCGCATTGAGTCTCGCGTCGGGGTCACGTCAGGCCATTGCTCCGCCCGTATACCCATGCGGCGAACGGATCAACCCCGCCGCACGCCATGTTTGCTGCCCGTTGTCACGACCCCGGAGCCTCGCTCGCGAGGCCGCCGGCGATGGTGGCGGCGAAGGCCGGCGAGTGGCCGAGTTCGATGAGGTAGGCGACCAGGTGCATGCCGATGGTGGCGACGGCGGCGCCGTGGGCGACGAAGGCCGCGACGAGCAGTAAGTAGGCGCGGTCGCGCAACGCCGCGACGGCACCGGCGCCCGGCTGCACATCTCACCGGTGTTCGGCCGGCCGCTGCTGCGGGTCGCCGCGCCACGGTTCGAGGGCTTCC
>Ga0184609_10000466_pt1 | contig 11742 bp, 14 predicted proteins | sample PLM1_60_coex_FD_133165 | JGI IMG/M metagenome (GOLD analysis project Ga0184609, IMG submission 133165) | Groundwater sediment microbial communities from an aquifer in East River, Colorado, USA - PLM1_60_coex | ecosystem: Environmental > Terrestrial > Soil > Riparian zone | place: USA: East... | reverse complement strand
CTAAGCCCGGCTCCGGCGGCCTTTCGGAGTCGCTCTCAGAGGGTTCATCACTCGGCGTCCTGGGCTTGGAAGAGGACCGTTGGCACCTCTTCCTCCGCCGGGTCCTTGTCGACGGCGGGCTGTTTTGTGGGTGGTTTGGCCGCACAGGCCCGGCAGGAAACCAGTAGCGGCCCGGCGAAGCGGCTCTCATGCTCGCCGAGCAAGATGAGCGGGTCTTTCTGACCGCCCGTTGCCATGGGATCGTCCTCCTGCGCCCACTGGCGCGATCGCTTGTCTTGCTGACGATCGGGATCGCGCTGTTCAAGCTCCCCGGCGTGATCGCCGGAGGCCTCGGGGCGCTCCTGATCACGGCCGCCGCCCTGCTCGTCCTCCGCGCCGTGTGGGCGTGGGAACGGACGCGCTTCGTGGTGACGACCGAGAAGGTGTACGTCGTCAACGGCACGCTGCACCGTCGGGCGAAGGCCGTCCGCCTGCAGGCGGTCGACGCAGTCGAGGTCGATCAGTCTCTCCTGGGGCAGCTGCTCGGCTACGGAACGGTCGTCGTCGGCCCGTTGACCGTCGGTCACATCTCCGAGCCGAAACAGGTCTGCCGGCTCGTCGAGCGCCTCGCTTCGTAGTCACGGGGGAACCCCTGGTTCCCCCGTGAACCCCCTCCTTGCGTGGCGGTCAATCTACGCGGGCGGTTTCAGGAGCCGGCGGCTGGCTGAGCAGCTCGAGCGCTCTCCTCTCCTTTTGTGAGCCTCCCGCCGGGCGGAGCCCGGCTCCGGCGGCCTTTCGCAGTTGCTCTCGGAAGCTAGTAGTCGAGAACCACGGCGCAACCTTTGAGCAAACGGGGCCATTCCGCCAGTTGACATCATTCGGCGCGCTGATGGCTCGAAGGAATCTCCTTACTCTGACGCTTGCTGTGGCAACGCTTTCGCTCGTGACGGGCTGTTCGCTCGGCGGAGGGGAGGGAGGCGAGAGCGGAATTGACGATGCGCAGTTCTTAACGGAACTTGTCGCTCCGTTTCAGGAAGACGCAGAGCCGCTTGGCGAAGCTGGGCTGAGCGCGACCGAGGGCGAAAAGACCCGGATCGTGCTCGAACTTGACGTCCCGCCGGAGGCGCCCATGCGGGCCGACATACGTAGTGGGGCGTGCGATGGACCGATTGGTCTGAACGTCCAGTACCCGCTCAACGACGTCGCGGAAGGCAAGTCCTCGACGGTGCTTGACGTCGGCCTCGCGGAGCTGCGACGAGGCGGATACATCATTGTTGTCCAAAGACCCTCCGAGCAGGCCGAAGTCGGCGGATTCTGCGGCAACCTGTCGGACGCGGTCCCGGCTGAAGAGTTCTAGATGCGGCGACCACAGCCCGGTGCCAACGCGCCGCGAAAATGAAAACCGAACACTTGTTCGACCGATGCCGGTGGCTAAACTGGGTCGGTTATGGCCGCCTCCGACGAACTGGTTGTCCACGGTGCCCGTGAGCACAACCTCAAGGACGTCACCGTCACCCTGCCCCGGAACAAGCTGGTCACGATCACCGGGCTCTCCGGCTCGGGGAAGTCCTCACTAGCCTTCGACACGATCTACGCCGAGGGCCAGCGGCGTTACGTGGAGTCTCTCTCCTCGTACGCGCGCCAGTTCCTGCAGATGATGGAGAAGCCCGACGTCGACTCGATCGACGGGCTCTCGCCGGCGATCTCGATCGACCAGAAGACGACCTCGCGCAACCCGCGCTCGACGGTCGGCACCGTCACCGAGATCTACGACTACCTGCGCCTCCTGTACGCGCGGGTGGGCCGTCCGCATTGCCCGGTCTGCGGGCGGCCCATCGCAGGCCAGTCGATCGACGCGATCGTCGATCAGGTGCTGCGGCTTCCGGAGGGGACGAAGTTCACGGTCAACGCCCCGGTCGTCCGCGATCGCAAGGGCGAGTACAAGGACGTCTTCGAGGAGCTCCGCGCAGACGGGTTCACGCGTGTGAAGGTCGACGGCGAGCTCCGGATGCTCGAGGACGAGATCGTTCTCGACAAGAAGTTCAAGCACACGATCGAGGTCGTCGTCGACCGGCTCGTGATGAAGCCCGATCTGCGCACGCGGCTGACGCAGTCGATCGAGACGGCGGTTTCGTTGGCCGAGGGGCTCGTCGTGATCGACGTCGTCGACGGCGAGGAGCTGACGTTCTCGGAGCGGTTCGCGTGCCCCGAGCACGGCGTCGGCCTGCCCGAGCTCCAGCCGCGCATCTTCTCGTTCAACTCACCGCACGGCGCGTGCCCACGTTGCCACGGGCTGGGCGCGCAACAGGAGATCGATCCCGAGATGCTCGTCCCCGACCCGTCCCTCTCGATCGGCGAGGGTGCGCTCGTCCCCTGGTCGACCGGCAGCTCGAGCTTCTACGAAGCGGTCATCCAGGGCATCGCCGATCGGTATGAGATCGACCTCGACAAGCCCTGGCAAGACCTGACCGAAGAGGAGCAGAAGTACTTCCTCTACGGCACGGACGGCGATCGCATCTACGTGCGCTACCGAAATCGGATGGGCCGGAAGCGCTCCTACATGCTGGCCTTCGAAGGGATCGTCTCCAACCTCGAGCGGCGCTACCGGGAGACGGAGTCGTCTCAGCAGCGCGAACGCATCGAGGAGTACATGAGCTTTCGTCCGTGCCCGCAGTGCGGCGGCGCGCGGCTCAAGCCCGAGGTGCTCGCCGTCACCATCGGCGAGCGGAACATCCACGAGTTCACGAGCATGTCGGTGACGCGCTCGCTCGAGTTCCTCGATCAGCTCGACCTGACCGAGACCGAGCAGCTGATCGGCAACCGGATCATCAAGGAGATTCGCGAGCGCCTGACGTTCCTCGACGACGTCGGGGTGGGCTACCTGCAGCTCGACCGTGCTGCGGGCACGCTGTCGGGCGGGGAAGCCCAACGTCTGCGGCTGGCGACCCAGATCGGCTCTCAGCTCGTCGGCGTGCTGTACATCCTCGACGAGCCCTCGATCGGCTTGCACCAGCGCGACAACAGCAAGCTGATCGGCACCCTGGAGCGGCTGCGCGACCTCGGCAACACCGTCCTCGTCGTCGAGCACGACGAGCAGATGATGCGCTCGTCCGACTGGCTCGTGGACATGGGGCCCGGGGCGGGCGAGCACGGCGGCTACGTGGTCGCCGAGGGCCCCGCGCGCAAGGTCGAGCAGAACCCGAAGTCGATCACCGGCCAGTTTCTCTCCCGCGAGCGGGAGATCGCCGTGCCCGAGCGGCGCACCGAGGGTCTCGGCTCCTTCTCGGTGCGCGGAGCTTCGCAGCACAACCTGAAGAACATCGACGTCGAGTTCCCGGCCGGAAAGCTCGTCACCGTGACGGGCGTCTCCGGATCGGGCAAGTCGACCCTCGTCAACGAGATCGTCCACAAGGCGCTCGCCAACCAGCTGCACCGCGTGCGCGTCAAGCCGGGCGAGCACGAGTCGGTGGAGGGAATCGAGATCTTCGACAAGGTGATCGACATCGACCAGTCTCCGATCGGGCGCACGCCGAGGTCGAACCCAGCGACGTACACGAAGCTCTTCGACCACATCCGTGAGCTCTACTCACTGACGCCCGAGGCGAAGGTGCGTGGTTACAAGCCCGGGCGCTTCTCGTTCAACGTGCGCGGCGGTCGCTGCGAGACGTGCAAGGGCGACGGGACGATCAAGATCGAAATGCACTTCCTGCCCGACGTCTACGTCCCGTGCGAGACGTGCCACGGGCGGCGCTACAACCGCGAGACGCTCGAGGTGCGCTTCAAGGGGAAGTCGATTGCCGACGTGCTCGAGATGTCGGTCGAGGAGGCCCTGCGCTTCTTCTCGAAGATCCCGAAGCTGCGGCGCCGGCTGCAGACGCTGCACGATGTGGGGCTGGACTACGTCAAGCTCGGTCAGCCGGCGACGACCCTCTCCGGCGGCGAGGCGCAACGCGTGAAGCTCGCCTCGGAGCTGTCGAAGATCGCGACCGGGCGGACGCTCTACATCCTCGACGAGCCGACGACGGGCCTCCACTTCGCCGACATCGAGAAGCTGCTCGACGTTCTCCAGCGGCTTGTCGACGCCGGCAACACGGTGCTCGTCATCGAGCACAACCTGGACGTCATCAAGCAAGCGGATTGGATCATCGATCTCGGGCCGGAGGGCGGTGAGGCGGGCGGCGAGGTGATCGCCACCGGGACTCCGGAGCAGGTCGCCGAGGTCGAGGAGTCGGCCACGGGGCAGTACTTGCGGGCTCTCCTGCCCTCGAAGGCCGCTGCGGCGGCCTAGCCGAGGGGGAAGCGCTCGGACTCACGCCAGTGGCCTGACTCGTCTTCGACGAGCAAAGTCACCTCGTCGGCGCCGGCCGAAATCGGCAGGTGCGGTGTGAGCGCGGCCTCGACCTCGTCCTGGAGGACGGCGTCGCCGACGGCCACCGTCAAGTGTGGGATCACGTCGTCGTGGATTCCTTCGTATGGCGGGTAGTCGGGGTATCGCGAGAAGATCAGCTCGCTGAGTCGTCGAAACGGCTCTGCGGGCTCCGGCGCGAGCCACGCGACTTCGGGGAACCGCGCGACACGTGCGAGCCTGTACGAGAACGCGTGCTGCGCGGCGAAGAGCTGGCGGAGCTCTTCGACCAGGACGTCGTCGATTGCTTCCGCGGGGACGAAAGGAACGAGCAACGTCACGTGCGCGGGAATCCCGAGCGCGGCGTTGTCATGGCGCAGGCGCCAGGGGTGAACGAGCGGCTCGGCCTCGGGAACCGCCACGATCAGCGCGCTTCGCGGCACAGGCCAAACAGTACGCTCCGAACATGAACGCAGCCGCCGAGCCTGCCCCCTCGCAGCAGCGCGACTGGTGGCTGCGCACCCTTGCCGTCTTTCAGAGCCCCAAGGCCGTCTTCACGGCGCTGCGCGACGACTCCCGCGAGGCGGCCCAGGCGCGTCAGGAGCCGATCACCGCGATCGTCTTCCTCGCCGGCATGGCCGGTGTCCTGTCGACGACGATCGCCGGTCGGCTCCTCGACGACCCGAGCTTCGACGGCCTCACGGTCGCGGTCTGGGCCTTCCTCGGAGGTGCGCTCTACGGACTGCTCGTCTACTGGCTCGGAGGAGCGCTCCTGTACGGCGCCGGCTCTTTGCTCGGCGGCCGTTGGAGCTACCGGCAGGCTCGTCACGTTCTCGCCTTCGCGGCGGCCCCGCTCGTTCTCTCGCTGGCTCTCGTCTGGCCCGTTCGCCTCGCCGTTTACGGCGGCGACGTGTTTCGCTCTGGCGGGGGCGACGCGGGCAGCGGCGACGCGATCTTCGAGGGTCTCGCTGTCGGCTTCGCCGGCTGGGCACTGGCGTTGCTCGTCATAGGACTCCGCGCACTGCACGGCTGGCCCCTTCACCGAGCCGTCGCTGCGGTCGCGCTCGCGGCGACCCCGGCCGCTCTCTTCGTCGTGGTGAACCTTCTCGGCTAGTCACTCGTTCGACGCGCTCTCCAGGTCGAAGCGCCGGCGCTCGTCCTCGTCCATCGTGTACGAGTGCTCCTCGTCGGGGAAGGTACCCGCGCGTACGTCCTCTGCGTAGGCCTCGATTGCGTCGCGGATCTCCCGCGAGAGATTGGCGTAGCGCTTCACGAAGCGCGGCAGGTGGCCCTCGGTCAGGCCGAGCAGGTCGTGATAGACGAGCACCTGGCCGTCGCAATCCGGGCCGGCGCCGATGCCGATCGTCGGTACCGACAGCCGGCTCGTGACCTCAGCGGCGACCGGCGAGGGAACCGCTTCGAGCACGACGGCGAAGCAGCCTGCTTCCTCGAGGGCGACTGCGCCTTCGACGAGCAGCTGCGCCGCATCGGCCGTCTTGCCCTGGGTCTTGAACCCGCCGAGCATCGTCGCCGATTGCGGAGTCAGGCCGACGTGACCCATCACCGGGATTCCTGCCTCGACGATCGTCCGCGCCCGTGAGACCGATGGGCCCGCCCCCTCGAGCTTGACCGCGTCCGCGCCGGCCTCCTTGAGGAAGCGGATCGCGTTCCGAAGCGCGTCCTCGTCGGACACCTGGTACGAGCCAAAGGGCATGTCTCCGATCACGACCGGGCGCCGAGCGGCACGGGAGACCGTTCGCGTCAAGAACAGCATCTCGTCCATCGTCACGGGCACCGTCGTGCCTTCGTGACCGAGGACGACCATCGCCGCCGTGTCGCCGACGAGGATCACGTCGACGCCTGCGTCCTCGGCGAAGCGGGCGCCGGGTGCGTCGTAGGCCGTGATCATCACGATCTTCTCGCCGCGGCGCTTCATCGCGCCGAGCTCGGGCAGGGCCAGCTTGCCGGGAGGTGGGGTGCTCATGCGTTCTCTCCTTCGATGACGACGTTGTCGATGAGACGTGTCTTGCCGAAACGGACGGCCGCGGCCAACACGACCTGGCCGTCGAACTGTGCGAGCTCGACGTAGTCCACGTCGAGGTCCTCCAGGAGCTCGCGCGCGCGGGCGGGATCCCTCGTGGCGAGTGCGCGGGGAAGGGCGAGAGCCAACTCGCGCTCCGCAGGAGAGAGGTTTACGTTTCGCGACGAGAGCGCGAGGCCGTCCGCATCCCGCACCGTCGGCAGGACGCGGACCTCGACGGCCACGTTGAGATCCTCGACCAGCCGCTTGATCACCGCGACCTGCTGCGCGTCCTTCTGGCCGAAGTACGCACGCGTCGGGCGCACGATGTTGAAGAGCTTCATGCAGATCGTCGCGACCCCTCGAAAATGACCCGGCCGGTAGTGGCCCTCCAGCGTGCTCGCGAGCTCTTCGACGTCGACCCAGGTCTGGAAGCCCGCGGGGTACATCTCTTCTCGCGAGGGTGCGAAGACCAGGTCGACGCCGGCCCTCTCGGCGAGAAGGAGGTCGCGCTCCTCGTCGCGCGGGTAACTGTCCAGGTCTTCGTGCGTGCTGAACTGGGCGGGGTTGACGAAGAGACTCGCGACGACGATGTCGCATTCCTGGCGCGCCGCCCGGAACAGTGAGAGGTGGCCCTCGTGAAACGCGCCCATGGTCGGGACAAGCCCTACGGAGCCAAAGGCCGGGGCGTGCGACTCCCGCATTTCGGCGATCGTGCGCAGGACGTTCATCGCGCCACTCCCTCCGCCGTCAGGTCGGCGAGAGCCTGGTACATCGGCTCTAGCTCGGGGTGCGCCTCGCGGATCGCCGCGAGATGGGCCTCGACGGTCTCCCAGTCGCCGCGCTCGATCGGCCCGGTCAGCTCGAAGCCGTTCTCGATCGTCCGGCGCATGAGCGGAATCAGAGCCTCGGGTGGCGCGCCGGCCGTCTCTACGAGCTCCGCGGCCGCTCTGAAGAGCGTGACGAGGAAGTTCGAGGCGACTGCAGCGCCTGCGTGGTAGACCGCACGGAGTGAGTCGTCGAGCTCGAATGGCTGAAGCCCTAGCGTTCGGGCCACCTCGAAGCCGGTATCGCGCGCTTCTGGCCCCTCGGCGCTGACCGCCGCGTAGGCGCCGTCGAGCTGTTCGGGACCACGCGCGCGCGTAAACGTCTGCAACGGGTGGAGACCGAAGCGCCGCGCGTGCGGCTCGAGCGCCGAGAGCGGCGTGCCCCCGCTCACGTGGGCGACCCAGGGCCCGGCCGCGATCTCGCTCGCAATCCCCTCGATCGCACGGTCCGGCACGCAGAGCAGGACGAGCTCGGCACGCTCTTCGCGCAGCTCGACGCCGCGCTCCACGAGGCGGGCGCTCATCGCGGAGCCGACTCGGCCCCGACCGACGACATTCACGCTTTTCACCAACACAAGCTCCAGTTCCGTAACGGATACCGGGCAAACCGAACTGTACTCACTCTCGATCGAGTGACGGCGAACGGGGGAGATAGCCCTCCTGCAACTTGCCGATAAAGAAAGTGCGAAAAGGGGAGCAGGCCCGTGCGAAATGCGGCACGCCGGGCAGCGAAAGGGAGAAAGAAAATCTTATGAAGGCTGTCGTCACGGTGTCGCGCGGGTCCGTCCGGACCGTGCGCGCACCTTCCAAGTTCAGGCGCCTGCGCGTCGGGCAACGTGCCGCGGTCACCGCGCGCACGCGGTCGGACGGGACGTACGCCGCAGCGACCGTCAGGGGACAGGGCCGCGTCTCCCGGGTTCGCTTCCGTGGAATCGTCGTTCGGCATGACCGACGTGCACGGCGCCTGATCCTCTCGCCGAGGTGAAGCCCTAAGCGCCTCGAAAAAGCTGGAGCCGGTCCCTAGCCGCAAGGGGGTCGGCTTCAATTTGCGACGCGTCCGGGAGACTGCCTAGACTCTCCGGGCGATGCCGATCTACGAGTACGTGTGCATGGAGTGCGAGTCGCACTTCGAGGAGCTCGTCCGCAACGGAGAGGCAGTCAACTGCCCCGACTGCGAAGCCTCGAACGTGCGTAAGCAGCTCTCCGTGTTCGCGGCGGTCGGCGCCGCCGAGCAGCCGAGTTTCGGCGGACCTTCGTCGAGCGGTGGTTGCTGCGGCGGGAGCTGTGGCTGCGGCTAGCGCTCTCGACACCTATGCGGCCGAGGTCTCGGCCTGCACGCGCTGCCGTCTTGCAGAGGGCAGGACGCAGGTCGTGTTCGGCGTAGGAGATCCCAACGCCGACCTGATGTTCGTCGGCGAAGCGCCGGGCTTCCACGAGGATCAGCAGGGAGTCCCGTTCGTCGGGCAGGCCGGAAAGCTCCTCGACAAGCTGCTCGCTGGAATCGGCCTCGAGCGCTCGGACGTCTACATCGCCAACGTGATCATGTGCCGCCCGCCAGGGAACCGCGACCCGCAGCCCGACGAGATCGAAGCCTGCGAGAGTCACCTCTTCCGCCAGGTCGCCCTGATCGAGCCGAAGGTGGTCGCGACGCTCGGCAACTTCGCGACCAAGCTCCTGTCGGGCAAGCAACTCGGCATCACACGCGTCCACGGCCAGGAGCAGGAGGTCACCCTCGGCGACCGGCGCGTGCTCCTCTATCCGATGTATCACCCCGCCGCCGCGCTCTACACGCCGGCGATGCTCAAGGTTCTGGAAGAGGACTTCCGCCGCCTCCCGGAGCTCATCGGCCGCGTCAACACACCGACGACGGAGCCGGCTCCCGTGCTCGTCCCGGAACCGGCTGTTCAGTTGGGCCTCTTCTAGATTCTAGAGTCGGGACCATGGAGCACCAGTCCTCCTCGCCCGAGGAGACCGAGCGCATAGCTGCGCGCCTCGCCGCGGAGCTCCGACCGGGAGATGTCGTCACGGTCTCCGGAGAGCTCGGCTCCGGCAAGACGACCTTCGTCCGCGGAGCGTGCCGGGCGCTCGGTGTCGAGGGGCCGGTGACAAGCCCGACTTACACCGTCGGCCATCGCTACCGTGGCCATGTGGACGTGTCTCACCTCGACCTGTATCGATTCGAGGGTGTCTCGCCGGCCGAATGGGGCGACCTCGAGCCGTATTTCGACGGTGCGATCTGCTTCGTCGAGTGGCCGGAAGCTGCCCGTCAGGGGCTGCCGGATCCCCGCTTTCGGATCCGCATGAGCCACGCGGGTGAGGACCGGAGGACGATCGAGGTGCAGCCGTGCTGATCCTCGCGTTCGACACGGCGACCGGCGTGGCGACGAGCGCGCTCGTCGACGACGGCGAGACGCTTGCCGAGCGGAGCTCGATTCCGGCACGGGTGCTCGAGGACGTCGATGCCGTGCTCCGCCAGGGCGGTGCGCAAGCGAGCTCGCTAGAGGGGCTCGTCGTCGGCACAGGTCCGGGCAGCTTCACGAGCCTGCGGATGGGTCTCTCCGCAGGCCGCGCGCTCGCCTTCGCGCTCGACGTCCCGCTGGCGGGAGTGTCGACGCTCGATGCGCTTGCAGCCGGGGCTCCGGGAGCTCTCCCGGTGATCGACGCCCGGCGCAAGGAGGTGTTCACCCTGGTCGACGGGATCCCGGTGGCGCTCGCGCCGGCGAGCCTGAGGCTCGCGCCCGGCCAGATCTGCGTTGGCGACGGAGCCGTCCGCTACCGCGATGTGCTCGAAGCGGCCGGCGCGGAGGTGCCACCCGAAGACAGCGAGCTGCACGTTCCGCGCGCGAGCGTCCATGCAGCTCTGGCCCGCGATTTCGGCCCCGCGGAGCACGTAGAGCCGCTGTACGTGCGCGTTCCCGACGCCGACCGGAGCCCCGCGTGACGCTCGAGCTCCGCAAGCTGAAGCTTCGCGATCTCACTGCGATCGAGGAGATCGAGCGCAGCTCGTACCCGACGCCATGGTCGCGCTCGATGTTCGCGGGCGAGCTCGCGAAGCCGTCGTCAATCTGTCTCGGCGCCATCGACCCCGACGAACACCGCCTCGTGGCCTACCTGATCATCTCGCGCTACGTCGACGCCTGGCACGTGATGAACCTCGCAGTCGCCGGCAGCCACCGGCGCAAGGGGGTCGCGACCCGGTTGATGGAACGGCTCTTCGAGCTCACGAACGGCGACGGCCGCCGCGGCTACACGCTGGAGGTGCGAGTCTCGAACGAGCCTGCGATCAAGCTCTACGAAAGCCTCGGCTTCAAGGCCCGGGGAGTCCGTCGCGGCTACTACACAGACAACCGCGAAGACGCCCTGATCATGTGGAAAGACCCCGTGCGCGAGCCTGCGAGCGCATGACCGTCCGCGGGCCATCGGAGCCGGAGAAGGCCGCGCGAGCGAGCGAGCACGGGAGCTGGTCCCCACGATCTCGTCAATGGGCGGAGCCGGGCTTTGCCCGGCGGGAGCCCACGTATCAGTTCAACTGGACCGGGGTGGAAAGGAGGGGGCCTACGGGGGAACCCTGGTTCCCCCGTGCTGAGCGCTTGATCCTGGGCCTCGAGACGTCGTGCGACGAGACGGCAGCGGCGCTCGTCACCGACGACGGGCGCATCCTCTCGAGCGTCGTCTCCTCACAGGCCGAGCTGCACGCGCGCTACGGTGGAGTCGTCCCGGAGGTCGCGTCTCGCCGGCACCTCGAGCTCGTCGTCCCCGTAATTCGCGAGGCTCTGATCGAAGCCGAGGCGTCGCTCGACGACGTGACCCTGGTCGCCGTTACCCAGGGCCCCGGGCTGATCGGGGCGCTCCTCGTCGGCCTCTCGGCGGCGAAGGCGCTTGCCTGGGCCCAAGGGCTGCCGCTGGTCGCGGTCGACCACCTACATGGACACGTCGCCTCGCTCTTCCTCGAGCCTGACGCCGCCGAACCGCCCTTCCTGTGCCTGCTCGCCAGCGGCGGACACACGCTGTTGCTCGACGTCCAGGACCGTGCAGGGTTCCGCGTGCTCGGCACGACCCTCGACGACGCCGCCGGCGAGGCGTTCGACAAGGGGGCGCGGCTCCTCGGTCTCGGTTACCCGGGCGGAGCCGAGATCGACCGCATCGCGCGCGAGGGCGACGCCGGCGCCTACGACTTTCCGGTGGCTAGCGTCCCCGGCCTCGACTTCTCCTTCTCCGGACTGAAGACCGCGCTCCTCTACAAGGTGCGGGAGCTTCCACCCGAGGAGCTCGCGGCGCAGCGTGCGGATCTGGCGGCGAGCTACCAGCGTGCGATCGTCACAGCGCTTGTCGGCCGTAGTCGCGAGGCGGCGCACCAGATCGGGGCGGAGCGGATCGCCGTCGTAGGCGGCGTCGCAGCGAACTCCGAGCTGCGAGCCGCGTTCCCGGATGCCGCCCTGGCGCCTCTTTCTCTCTGTACCGACAACGCGGCGATGATCGCTTCGGCGGCCCGGTTTCTGGAGGGGATCCCCTATGCCCGTTATCTTGCGCTGGATGCGTATGCCTCGTCGGCGGCGTGAGGCCCCTCAGCT